>ENA-OQDM01000002-OQDM01000002.1-human-gut-metagenome-genome-assembly--contig:-NODE-2-length-166219-cov-3.439648_pt1 | contig 166219 bp, 155 predicted proteins | sample MGYA00242772_ERZ504605 | MGnify/ENA primary metagenome ERZ504605 (study PRJEB26092, sample SAMD00036348) | human gut metagenome | host: Homo sapiens | study: EMG produced TPA metagenomics assembly of... | reverse complement strand
GCTCACGCCATGATCGGGATCCCATGGGCCGTTGACGCGGTATCCGTATTGCATGCCGTCCCAGGCTTGGGGGGATATGCACGTACCACAGTCCGTAGTTGGGGCCGTCCATGCGGAACAGTGTTTCGCGAAGGTTGAGCGAGGGGATGCGTCTGGTGCAGATGCGCTGTTTTTTGGCCTGGTCGATGAACGTGAGTCCGGGTTCGTTGAACAGACGTACGGCGTCGGCATAGAAGGCGCTCGGTTGGTCAAGTGGTTCAAGTACACAAAACCACACTTGGTCTGCTGTTTCTGAGCGGACAACGGCGTCCGCGCCACCATCGTCGGTGAAATAGAGGCCTGGGCGGGTTGCGTAACGATGCAAAGGTGGGTTCTTCATAACCTCATTCTAAACACTTTGAAATTATCTGTTGACTTACTATGTCGGGACCATTTCCGCCCATGTCAGATCGATGGTTGCTGCTCTGCCGGTGAGATGCCGTTCTGGCTGTTTTTGATGATGATGTGCATATTGTGATGGTGATTGTTGTTGAAAAACGTTGATTTTCTGCGGCAACACGCTTTGCAAATAACTTTATGAAAAGAGATTTGCAAAAGAATTTAAGAAAGTGTATAGTTTTCAATCATCGGGCAGAACGATCTGCCGGAACCTCTTTCATAGTGGAAAGGACATATCATGAAAGCTCTTGTACTGACCGGTGTCAAGAAATTCGAAATCCAGAACATGCCAACACCGCAGATCGAACCCGATGAAGTGCTGATCAACACCGCATATGCAGGTGTGTGCGGTACGGATCATGACCTGTATGACGGTCGCCCCGGATCGGCCGCTGCGGTGCCGCCGATCGTACTTGGCCACGAAAATTCTGGCATCGTTGCTGCGGTCGGCGCTGATGTCACCAATGTCAAGCCGGGAGACCGCGTCGCCGTCGACCCGAACATCTACTGCGGCCAGTGCGAATTCTGCCTGACGCAACGTCCTGAACTCTGCGACCATCTTAGTGCGGTCGGAGTGACCCGCAACGGCGGCCTTGCGGAACAATTCACCGCCCCCGCAAGTGTGGTCTACAAGCTACCAGATAACGTTTCCCTGCGTGATGCCGCCGCCGTTGAGCCGGTCTCATGCGCGGTGCATGGTCTCGATCTGCTGGAACTTCGCCCGTATCAGAAGGCGTTGGTTATCGGCGACGGTTTCATGGGGCAGATCTTCGCCCAGCTTCTGCAGGCGTACGGCGTGCATCAGGTGGATCTTGCCGGCATTTTCGATGAAAAGTTGCAGCGTAACAAGGAGCAGTTCGGCGTCACCGAAACGTACAACACCACCCGCGAACAGATTCCGGAAGATTCCTACGATGTAATCATCGAAGCCGTCGGCCTTCCTGCGACCCAAGCTCAGGCCGTAGCTGCCGCCAAGAAAGGTGCGCAGGTGCTGATGTTCGGCGTCGGCCCGCAGGAGGCGCATTTCGAAATGAACACGTACGACATTTACAAGAAGCAGCTGACCATCCAAGGCTCCTTCATCAACCCGCTCACCTTCCGCGATGCCATCTCGCTGGTCTCCTCCGGCAAAATGAACATCGGAGGCCTGATCAGCCATGAGCTTGAACTCGAGCAGGTGCAAGACTTCCTCGACGGCAAGATCACTGGCGTTTCCAAGGCTGTCGTCAAGATTGGTGCCTGACATGATCCGCGTGCTTGAGCGTTTGGGTGTTCCGCGAACGCTGATGCTGGGGTTCCTTGCCGTCGCCATTTTCATGACTGGCGACGGCTTCGAGCTCACCTTCCTCTCCAAATTCATGGTGGATCAAGGATTCAGCTCCTCCCAAGCGTCGCTGCTAATCACGGTGTATGGCCTGTTCGCGGCGTTTGGCGGCTGGTCCGCAGGCGTGCTTGCCGAAATGTTCGGTGCTCGCAAGGTCATGATGTTCGGCGCATGCTGGTGGATCGGCGTTCACCTGCTGTTCCTGGGTGTGGCGATTCCCAGCCATATATACCCGCTGATTCTCGGGCTGTATGCGATGCGCGGCATCGGCTACCCACTGTTCATTTACAGCTTCGTAGTGTTGATGGCGCAATACATTTCGCCGTCGCGCCTCGCATCGGCCACAGGATTCTTCTGGACTTGCTTTTCTCTAGGAATCGGTGTGTTCGGAGCATATCTGCCAAGCTTCATCATGCCGTTGGTCGGTGAATACAAGACATTCTGGTTCGCGCTGCCGTTCTCCATCGTTGGCACCATTATGTGCTTCCTGTTCGTGCCGAAAAACAAAGTCCTGAAAGGCGAAGGATTAAGTCGTAAGGAACAGTTGAAGGAGCTTGCCGAAGGCGCGACCATTCTCGTCACCAATCGTAAGATTCTAATCTGCGCCATCATTCGCATCATCAACAATCTGCTGCTATATGGATTCCCCGTAATCATGCCGTTGTACTTGTGCACTACGCACAATGGTGGAATCAATATCTTCAAAACCGAGGAATGGATGCGCATCTGGGGATTCGTATTTGTGGTCACCCTGATCTTCAACACGTTCTGGGGCTGGTTCATGGACCGCTTCGGATGGGTATGGCCAATGCGATGGTTCGGCTGTGCGATACTGACCGTCGGTTCCGTCGCCTTCTACTACATTCCGCAATGGTTTGGTGCGAATGCGGTGATGATGATCATTGCATCGATTATTGTGGGCATCGGTACCTGCGCATTCTCGTCATTGCCGACGATTATGACGCTGTATGCCGGTGAGGGCAAGCAGGGTGCGGCATTGTCCGCATACAATCTTGCGGCAGGATTAACCACGTTCGCAGGTCCTGGCATTGCTGCGATTCTGCTGCCGGCCATCGGATACGAGGGTGTGTGCTGGGCGTATGCGGCACTGTACGTGCTTGCTTTTGTGCTGACGCTGTTTATTCGTCCTGAACAGCCTGGAATTAGCAAAAAAGTGTCACGATATGACGGCAAATGCGCCGCCGGCATCGCCGCATAGCGCATATCCTAATCACAAAAGGGAAAAACGTATCGTACCAACCATCACAAGGAGGGTATTATGACCAAACCAATGTCTGAATTCACCACCGATCTGCAGCATTCCGGCATGCCGGCGAAGGATCTGGACGAAACCATTGAATCTATACGAAGAAGCTTGGTTTTGAATTGGCCGGACTGTTCCATAACGGCGAAAACCGTTGCGCATTCCTGCGTTACGGCCATCTGACCATCGAAACGTGGGAGGGGGATCCGGCTCCGTTGACCACTGGTGCCATCAACCATTGGGCATTCGACACTCCCGACATCGAAGCCGCATTCGACAACGCGAAGAAACTCGGACTGAATTTCAAAGATAACGAAATCCAGCATATTGACAGCTTCTGGGAGCACGGCATTCGCTACTTCAATGTATACGGACCGAACGGCGAAACCATCGAATTCTGCCAGATTGTCAAATAACTATCATGAGATGAGTACCGTCAAATAATCGCTGAAAACAAATACAGCAAGCGAAACAGACGGAAGAAAACAAAGAAGCGTGCGCTGAACCTTATATACGGTTCGGCAACACGCTTCTTTTGTTATGCAATCGATGCGATTAATGCGATTAATATGTGCGCAAAAGCGGTCACATATCGCATAATTCGCGCACGTACGGCTCTACAAAGCGCAATGCCGCGCCGATAACGTCTTGATGGTCGAGCGCCATTCCCTTGCGCAGGGTGAAATCCGCGGTGCCGAATGGCGTATGTTCCACCACGCGTTCGCGTAGTCCGGCCATATCGTCATCGTCGAGATATTGTGCTGCCTCACCGCTGATGATCACGTCACCGGCCAGCACCGAGCGAATGTTCGTTACCGCCAGCGCCACATAATCCAGCCATTGCGAGAATCGTTTGCGATGCTCCTGCTCGCCTTGTTCCAATACCGAGAAGAAGCCGGGCAGGCTTTCGCCGTCCTCCATCAGCGTTTCCGGCGAGCAATACGTGTCCATGCAGCCTAATTGCCCGCAATAGCAAGGGTTTCCGCCTGGAATCAGCGTCATATGTTCGATTGAGCCATTGCATTGGTTTGGCCCTTGGTAGAGCGATCCGTCCACGATGACCGCGCCTCCTGGGCGTCGTTCGAGGTAGATGCAGACGGCATCCTTCAGATTGTGGTCGAACCAGAGTTCCGCCATGGCAGAAGCGTCGGAATCGTGAATCATCAGCGACGGATAGTTGAGGCCGTGGCTGAGTTCGCTGAGTTTCAGGCCGGTGTTGCCCATGATTTTGCCGAAGGTGATCGACTGGCCGTCTGCCGATACGATGCCTTGCATGCAGAAGGCCACGCCGAGTACCGTGCTGCCTTGTTTCGCCAGTTCTTGCGCGAAATCGTTGATGATGCCATTCATGCGCTGGTAGTAGGCGTCGTTGTTGCGATAGGGGAGTGTGCGCTGTCTGGTGGCTACGGATTTGCCGTTTAGATCAATGGCGATGGCCGTGATTTGCGTGGTTTGGATGCGCACGCCGATAGCTACGCTGGAGTGTGCCGCGAATTCGTAGATTTGCGCTTTGCGTCCACCGGTGGATTGCTGCATCTCGCCTTTGACGATGAGCCCGTCGGCCTCCATGGCGCGCAGATTCTGCGTGATGGTTGGCAGGCTGAGCCCTAATTCGTGTTCGAACATCTGCTTGGTGGCTGAACCTTGGGTATAGATGAACGCGGTCATGGCCTTGAGATTGGCTTCTTTGACTGATAGGGCGGATTGGGCTTTCACTGGTTGATCCTTCCTGCGCAACTTCTTTTTCAAGACTACTTCATAAAAGTCCTTTCCTTATGTCTCGTGTTGGTCTGAGATATCAGGTATTGCAAAAAAGTATCAAAAATAGCTGTGCATAAAGGATTTTCTGCCACTTTTTTGCGTCGAAAATATGTTTATCAACAAAAAAGTTGAGACGGTGACAACGACGTTCTACCAAGAAAAGAGACATGTTATGAAGATAGGTCTGCCGCGCACGCTATTGGCCGGCTTGGTCGCCATAGCGGTGTTCATGACTGGCGATGGCTTTGAATTGACTTTTTTGTCCAAATACATCGTGGACCAGGGATTCAGTTCTTCACAATCGTCGCTGATGTTCACCATGTACGGGCTGATGGCTGCGCTTGCTGGCTGGGCGTCCGGTGTGCTAGCTGAAATGTTCGGTGCCAAACGCATCATGCTGATCGGCGCGAGCGCCTGGGTCGTTTTGCACCTGCTGTTCGTTGGTGTGGCGCTGCCGAGCGGCGTCTATCCGCTGATGTTAGGCGTGTATGCGTTGCGGGGTGTTGGCTACCCGCTGTTCATCTACTCGTTCGTGGTGTTGATGGCGCAAACCATCGATACTGCCAAGCTCGCGTCGGCCATGGGGTGGTTTTGGGCCGCCTACTCGTTCGGCATTGGCGTGTTCGGCGCATATTTGCCGAGTTTCACCATTCCGCTGGTGGGCGAGTACTACTCGCTGTGGCTTTCGTTGCCGTTCTCTATAGCTGGACTGCTGATTTGCCTGCTGCTGGTGCCGAAAAGCAAGGGTGCTGACACCTCTTCCATGAGCAATGCCGACAAGCTGCGCGAGCTTAGTCGAGGAGTCACCATTCTGGTGCATAATCGCCAAATCGCTTTGGCTGCGGTGGTGCGTGTGATCTGCAATCTGACGTTGTACGGCTTTCCCGTCATCATGCCACTCTACTTGGCCACTACCAACAATGGCGGCGGCGCTTGGTTTAAGGTTTCGCAATGGAGTCAGATTTGGGGATTCCAGTTTGTGGTCACCATTTTCGGCAATGTGTTCTGGGGTCGTATGGGCGATTCGCATGGTTGGATGCGGCAAATGCGCTGGTTTGGCTGCTGGTTCTGTGTGATCGGCACGCTGGGCATGTATTACATTCCGCAGTTTTTCGGGGCGAATATGGTGCTTATGTGTGCTGATGCGGTTGTTCTTGGATTGGGAATTTCCGCTTTCGTTCCTATGGGAGCCGTGTTTCCCGCGTTGGCGTCGGAACATAAGGGTGCTGCGATTTCCGCGCATAATCTCGCTTCCGGCCTGACTACGTTTTTCGGTCCGCTGATTGCGACGGTGCTGATTTCCACTATTGGATTCGGCGGCGTGTGCTGGACGTATGCGATCTGCTATGCGATCGGATCGTTGGCCACGCTCGGCATTCATCCTCATCAACCCGGATTTGACGATCGTGGCCATCGCATTACCGCGATCGAACGTAACTAATCGCAATTGAATATCAATTGCTCAATCATCATCATTTTTCTCAAAAAACACCATTATCCACAAAGGAGAATAATCATGAAGGCAGTCGTTCTCGAAGAGCAGGGCGTCATCAATGTACGTGAGGTGCCGGACGCCCCCGCACCTGGTCTAGGCGAGCTGAAGATCGCGCCGCATACCGTTGGTGTGTGCGGTTCCGACCTGCATTATTACACGCATGGTCGCGTGGGTAAATATGTGGTGAGGCAGCCGATGATTCTCGGTCATGAGGCTTCCGGCACGGTGGTTGAGGTCGGTCCTGGCGTCGAAGGCTTCAAGGTGGGCGATCGTGTGGCCATGGAGCCCGGCATTCCGGATATGAGTTCGCGTGCCAGCAAACTGGGCATGTATAACGTCGATCCTGCGGTGCGTTTCTTTGCCACTCCGCCGATTGATGGCTGCCTGTGTGAAACGGTGAACCATCCTGCGGCGTTCACCTACAAGCTGCCCGACAATGTGAGCTTCGGTGAGGGTGCGCTGCTTGAACCGTTGGCTGTGGGCATGTGGTCCGCCACCAAGGCTCGTATCAAGCCGGGCGATGTCTGCGTGGTCACCGGATCAGGCACGGTCGGCATGCTGACCGCGTCGTGCGCGTTGGCGGGTGGCGCTTCCAAGGTGCTGATCTCTGATGTGTCGGCAATCAAACTGGCGATTGCGGCTCAGATTCCAGGTATTATTCCGGTGGATCTCACCAAGGAGGATCTGGTGGAGCGCGTCCGCGAGGAAACGGGGGGGCTGGGGTGCTGATGTGGCTTTCGAGTGCTCGGGCTCGCCGAAGTCATACGAGACATTCTGGAAGCTGATTGCTCCCGGTGGCGCTGCCGTTATCGTTGGCATTCCGGTCAATCCGGTGGCCATCGATATTACGGAGCTGCAGGCTACCGAGGTGCGCATCGAAAATATCTTCCGTTATGCCAATGTGTATCAGAAGGCCATTGACCTCGTGGCTAACGGTAAACTGAATCTGAAGCCATTCATCACCGACACCTATGCGATGGAGGATGCCCAGGCGGCGTTCGATCGCATGGCCGAGGGACGTCCTGGAGACATTAAGCTGCAGATTACCGTGAAAAACGACTGACGTTACGCACGTTACGGAACGACGAAAGGGGTCTGTGTCATGGGTGCTGTTGCACAAGTCAACGATAATCGGCATGGGAAGGCGGCTTTGGCTCAGACCTCTTTTGGTGGATTCGTGCCGAAAGGTGGAAGTCCGAACGATTCCGGCGTATTGGAGATCATTGTGCCGGACGCGCAGGCTTCGGTGCGTTGGGCGAAGCATGGCTACCCAAGCTCGTTGGCGAAATGGCATCATCATCCTCATATTGAAATTCATCTGATTCGGGAAGGTACCGGATTGATGATGGCGGGCAATGCCGTTGTTCCGTATGAGGCCGGGCAGGTTGCGCTGATTGGTTCAAATCTTCCGCATAATTGGGTGTCCGACATCGCTCCGGAGGAGCGGCTTCGTCAGCGTGATGTGGTGTGCCATGTGCGTCCGGAAACCATGCGTCTGCTGATGTCTGGATTTCCGGAAACGTCTGGTTTTGCAATGGTGTTGAAACGTGCGGGGCAGGCATTGGTGCTGAGCGGTGAATCCGCTCGTCAGGCCGGTTCGATTCTGGAAAACATGGAGGAACATAGTCTTGCTTGCCGTGTTAGTGATCTGATTCGTGTGTTGGATGTGTTCGCGCATGCCCCCGCAGATGAATCCTATACGGTGGTTGCGTCCGGATACGATCCGGCTGTATGCAGTGGTGCGGAACGTGTGGTCAATGATGCCATCGAGTACATTTCATCGCATCTGAGCGGTGACATTAGCATGGATTTGGCCGCCCGCCAGGCCGGAATGAGCGTTTCGGCTTTCTCTCGTCTGTTCAAAAGGGCTGCGGGAATAGGGTTTTCGGATTTTGTTCGACGATTGCGTATCGGGCATGCATGCAGATTGCTGACGACCACGGATCAAAGCGTCGCTTCGATTCGTCGCGCTTGCGGATATGGTAACGCTTCGAATTTCAATCGTCGCTTCTTTGAAGAAACAGGCGAAACTCCTACTGGCTGGCGGAAAAAATACATTGGACGAACAAGATAAATAAATCGACTTTGTAAAAGCTCGATATGATTGATATCATATAGAAAATACTTTTATAAAAGATATGGAGGTGAGACTTGAGAAAGTGTGTGTGATTTATGATAAAAAGCAACAAAAACGCTCAAAATGATGTTTTTGAGGCTTTTTGATTCCATAAAAGAACGCAATCTAAACATTAAATGAACAGAAGATAACATTTCTCTTGCGACACGACACAGTGGAACATCATATTGCATACTCACTAAAGTGTGTCCTAGGTCACAAAAGACCAGCAACGCGTCCATCCGCTTCGAGGCGGATGGAATAACGGGAAACTACTTTGCAAACCCCCAAAGAATCGAGGAGGACTTCAAGTGGCAGACGCAAAGAAGGAAGAGCCGACCAAGCCGACTCCGGAAGAGAAGCTCGCCGCAGCCGAGGCTGAGGTCGACGCTCTGGTCAAGAAGGGCCTGAAGGCTCTTGACGATTTCGAAAAGCTCGATCAGAAGCAGGTTGACCGTATCGTCGCCAAGGCTTCCGTCGCAGCACTGAACAAGCATCTGGTGCTCGCCAAGATGGCCGTTGAGGAAACCGGCCGTGGTTTGGTGGAAGACAAGGCCACCAAGAACATCTTCGCCTGCGAGCACGTCACCAACTATCTGGCCGGTCAGAAGACCGTCGGCATCATTCGTGAAGACGATGTCATGGGCATCGACGAGATCGCCGAACCGGTCGGTGTCGTCGCCGGCGTGACCCCGGTCACCAACCCAACCTCCACCGCCATCTTCAAGTCGCTGATCGCGCTGAAGACCCGCTGCCCGATCATCTTCGGCTTCCACCCGGGCGCACAGAAGTGCTCCGTCGAAGCCGCCAAGATCGTGCGCGACGCAGCCATCGCGGCAGGCGCTCCTGAGAACTGTATCCAGTGGATCGAGCACCCGTCCATCGAAGCCACCGGCGCCCTGATGAAGCATGATGGTATCGCCACCATCCTCGCCACCGGTGGCCCGGGCATGGTCAAGGCGGCATATTCCTCCGGCAAGCCGGCCCTCGGCGTCGGCGCTGGCAACGCTCCGGCATATGTCGACAAGAACGTCGACATCGTGCGCGCCGCCAACGATCTGGTGCTCTCCAAGCACTTCGATTACGGCATGATCTGCGCCACCGAGCAGGCCATCATCGCCGACAAGGAAGTCTACGCTCCGCTGATCAAGGAACTCAAGCGCCGCAAGGCCTACTTCGTGAACGACGAAGAGAAGGCCAAGCTCGAGCAGTACATGTTCGGCTGCACCGCATATTCCGGCCAGACCCCGAAGCTCAACTCTGTGGTGCCGGGCAAGTCCCCGCAGTACATCGCCAAGGCCGCAGGTTTTGAGATTCCGGAAGACGCCACCATTCTTGCCGCCGAGTGCAAGGAAGTCGGCGAGAACGAGCCGTTGACCATGGAGAAGCTCGCTCCGGTCCAGGCCGTACTGAAGTCCGACAACAAGGAACAGGCCTTCGAAATGTGCGAAGCCATGCTCAAGCATGGTGCAGGCCACACCGCAGCCATCCACACCAACGATCAGGCTCTGGTCCGCGAATACGGCCAGCGCATGCACGCATGCCGCATCATCTGGAACTCTCCGAGCTCCCTCGGCGGCGTGGGCGACATCTACAACGCCATCGCACCGTCGCTGACCCTCGGCTGCGGCTCCTACGGCGGCAACTCCGTGTCTGGCAACGTTCAGGCAGTTAACCTTCTCAACATCAAGCGCATCGCTCGGAGGAACAACAACATGCAGTGGTTCAAGATTCCGGCCAAGACTTACTTCGAGCCGAACGCCATCAAGTACCTGCGCGACATGTACGGCATCGAGAGGGCCGTCATCGTGTGCGATAAGGTCATGGAGCAGCTCGGTGTGGTCGACAAGATCATCGACCAGCTCCGCGCACGTTCCAACCGTGTGACCTTCCGCATCATCGACTACGTCGAGCCGGAGCCGAGCGTCGAAACCGTCGAGCGCGGTGCCACCATGATGCGTGAGGAGTTCGAGCCGGACACCATCATCGCCGTCGGCGGTGGTTCCCCGATGGACGCCTCCAAGATCATGTGGCTGCTGTACGAGCACCCGGAAATCTCCTTCTCCGACGTGCGTGAGAAGTTCTTCGATATCCGTAAGCGCGCCTTCAAGATCCCGCCGCTGGGCAAGAAGGCCAAGCTCGTGTGCATCCCGACCTCTTCCGGCACCGGTTCCGAAGTCACGCCGTTCGCTGTGATCACCGATCACAAGACCGGCTACAAGTACCCGATCACCGATTACGCGCTGACCCCGTCCGTCGCCATCGTCGATCCGGTGCTGGCGCGTACCCAGCCGCGCAAGCTCGCATCCGATGCTGGCTTCGACGCCCTGACCCACTCCTTCGAGGCTTACGTCTCCGTCTATGCCAACGATTTCACCGATGGCATGGCGTTGCACGCGGCCAAGTTGATTTGGGACAACCTCGCCGAGTCCGTCAACGGCGAGCCGGGTGAAGACAAGATCAAGGCCCAGGAGAAGATGCACAACGCCGCCACCATGGCCGGCATGGCATTCGGCTCCGCATTCCTCGGCATGTGCCACGGCATGGCCCACACCATCGGTGCCCTGTGCCACGTTGCCCATGGTCGTACCAACTCCATCCTGCTGCCGTACGTCATCCGCTACAACGGCTCCATTCCGGAGGAACCGACCAGCTGGCCGAAGTACAACAAGTACATCGCTCCGGAACGTTACCAGGAGATCGCCAAGAACCTTGGCGTGAACCCGGGCAAGACTCCGGAAGAGGGCGTTGAGAACCTGGCCAAGGCCGTCGAGGACTACCGTGACAACAAGCTCGGCATGAACAAGAGCTTCCAGGAGTGCGGTGTGGACGAGGACTACTTCTGGTCCATCCTCGATCAGATCGGCATGCGTGCCTATGAGGATCAGTGCGCTCCGGCAAATCCGCGTATCCCGCAGATCGAGGATATGAAGGACATCGCCATCGCCGCATACTACGGCGTCAGCCAGGCCGAAGGACACAAGCTGCGCGTCCAGCGTCAGGGCGAGGCCGCCACGGAAGAAGCTTCCGAGCGTGCATGAGTCGCTTCATGTATAGGCCATCAGCAGTGACCTATATATAAGGTGCTTGCGTTATATCGGCAAGCATCATAGATAACGAGGAATTTGGTTGGATTCGTTCAACCGGATTCCTCGTTTTTTATATGTGGAAAAGCATTTTCGGATGATGCTGCATTATGATCGCAACAGACGATCGGCAATGTGCATCTCATTCGTTTTCAGGGACTTGAAAACAGGACTTGAGACCGCGACACGCGAGGATTTCTTAAGACTACCCCTGATGCTTAAATAAAGAAGTTGCCTGATTTTAGGGCTCGCAAATTGGAATTAAAAAAGCGAGCGTGGCACAGTGATCACGAGAGTGAAAACTGCATGGCTGCGCACTGATGTGGTATGACCACGGAACTTCCACGGTTTCGGGGGTCTTCTGCGCCGGTGCCCTTTGAGAAGCAGGCTGGTAAACAGTAACTAACGAATCGCTAGAAAGGGCGGAAGGCAATGGCGGGACAGAAAATCCGCATCAGGCTTAAGTCCTATGACCATGAGGTCATCGACCAATCGGCGAAGAAGATCGTCGAAACGGTGACGAACGCGGGCGCAACTGTGGTTGGCCCGGTTCCGCTCCCGACCGAGAAGAACGTGTTCGTCGTTATCCGTTCTCCTCACAAGTACAAGGATTCTCGCGAGCATTTCGAGATGCGTACTCATAAGCGTCTCATCGACATTGTGGACCCGACCCCGAAGGCCGTGGATTCCCTTATGCACATTGATCTGCCCGCAGATGTGAACATCGAGATCAAGCTGTAAGGGAGGAGGGAACCATTATGTCTAATCGCACCGCACTGCTGGGCAAGAAGCTCGGCATGTCTCAGGTCTGGGACGAGAACGGTTTCTTCGTTCCTGTGACCCTCGTTGACGTCTCCACCAACGTGGTGACTGCTGTCAAGTCCGAAGAGTCCGACGGCTACAAGGCTGTTCAGCTTGGCTACGGCCAGGTTGACCCGACCAAGGTGACTAAGCCGCTTGCCGGCCACTTCGCCAAGGCTGGCGTCACCCCGCGTCGTCACCTCGCTGAGGTCCGCACCGATAACGCCGAAGAGTTCGAGCCGGGTCAGGAGCTGACCGCTGAGCTGTTCCCGGAGGGCACTCTGGTCGATGTGACCGGTACCACCAAGGGCAAGGGCTTCGCAGGCACCATCAAGCGCTGGGGCTTCAAGTCCTATCGTCGTACCCACGGCTCTCACAAGAACGAGCGTCGTCCTGGCTCTGTTGGCGCATGCGCTACCCCGAGCCGTATCCTCAAGGGCAAGCGTATGGCTGGCCGCATGGGTCATGTAACCAACACCACGCTGAACCTCACCATCGTTTCGTCGGATGTTGAGAACGGCGTGCTCGCCATCAAGGGCGCCATCCCGGGCCCGAAGGGCAGCATCGTTCTCGTCCGTTCGGCAGTGAAGGGAGCCTGATAAATCATGGCAAACGTTACTCTGAACGTTACCGATAACCAGGGCAATGCAACCGGAACCGTTGAGGCTCCGGCTGAGATCTTCGGCTTCTCCGCCGAAGAAGTCCAGTCCCGTATCCCGCTGATCCACCAGGTTGTGGTGGCCCAGCGCGCCGCTGCTCGTCAGGGCACTCATGCCACCAAGACTCGCGGCATGGTTTCCGGCGGTGGCCGCAAGCCGTGGAAGCAGAAGGGCACCGGTCGTGCTCGTCAGGGCTCCATTCGTGCACCGCAGTGGTACCACGGTGGCACCGTGTTCGGTCCGCAGCCGCGTGACTACTCCCAGCGCACCCCGAAGAAGATGAAGGCCGCTGCTCTCAAGTACGTGCTTTCCGATCGCGCCAACGCAGGTCGCGTGGCAGTCGTGGACTTCGGCGTTTCCGAAGCCCCGTCCACCAAGGCCGCTGTTGCCGCTCTTACCCCGGTGACCGAGAACAAGTTCACCACCGTGGTGCTCTCTCGCGAGAATGTGAACGAATGGCTTTCCGTTCGTAACATCCCGACCGTTCACCCGATCTTCGCCGATCAGCTCAACACGTACGATGTGGTCACCGCTCAGTACGTGGTCTTCTCCAAGGAAGGCTTCGACGCTTTCCTTGCTGCGAAGGCTGAGCCGGCTGCAAAGGAGGCCTGATTTTCATGGTCGCTATTCACAAGCCCGCACACGACATCATCCTCAAGCCTGTCGTTTCTGAGAAGAGCTACGCTCTGTCCGATCGCGGTCAGTACACCTTCGTGGTGGCCCCGAACGCGAACAAGGTCCAGATCAAGCAGGCAATCGAAGAGATCTTCAATGTCAAGGTGACGAACGTCAACACCCTCAACCGCGCCGGCAAGCGTCAGCGCACCCGCAACGGTTTCGGCCAGCGCGTCAATCAGAAGCGCGCTATCGTGACCGTCGCCGAGGGCCAGACGATCGACATCTTCGGTAACTGAAGGCTAGCCGAGAAAAGTTAAAGGAAGAACTAGATTATGGCTATCCGCGTTTATAAGCCGACGACTGCAGGCCGCCGTAACGCGTCCGTCTCGGACTTCTCCGAGCTTACGCGTTCTACGCCTGAGAAGTCGCTGGTTCGCAAACTCAGCAAGACTGGCGGTCGTAACTCTTACGGCCGTATGACCTCCCGTCATCGTGGCGGCGGTCACAAGCGCCAGTACCGTCTCATCGACTTCAAGCGTTGGGACAAGGACGGCGTGCCGGCAACGGTCGCTCACATCGAGTACGACCCGAACCGTTCCGCCCGCATCGCACTGCTGCACTACGCAGACGGTGAGAAGCGCTACATCATCGCTCCGGAAGGTATCAAGCAGGGTGACGTCATCGAGACCGGCGCCCAGGCTGATATCAAGCCGGGCAACAACCTGCCGCTGCGCAACATCCCGACTGGTACCGTGGTGCACGCAATCGAGCTCCGCCCGCTGGGTGGCGCCAAGATCGCCCGCTCCGCTGGTGCAGCCGTGCAGCTCGTCGCCAAGGATGGCGCTTACGCCCAGCTGCGTATGCCGTCCGGAGAAATCCGCAACGTGGATGCTCGCTGCCGCGCAACCGTCGGTGAGGTCGGCAACTCCGATCACGCCAACATCCAGCTCGGTAAGGCAGGTCGTGCACGTTGGATGGGCAAACGCCCGATCACCCGTGGTGAATCCATGAACCCTGTCGATCACCCGCACGGCGGTCGTACCCGCGGTGGCAAGCCGCCGGTTTCTCCGTGGGGCAAGGGCGAGGTTCGTACCCGCCGTCCGAAGAAGGCTTCGAACAAGATGATTGTTCGTCGTCGCCCGAATGGTAAGAACCGTAAGTAAGGGAGTGTCGAGTAGATGACTCGTAGCATCAAGAAGGGCCCCTTCGTCGACGCCCACCTGCAGAAGAAAGTCGACGAGCAGAACGAGAAGGGTACGCACAACGTCATCAAGACGTGGTCCCGTCGTTCGATGATCACCCCTGATTTCATCGGACACACCTTCGCCGTTCACGATGGTCGCAAGCATGTTCCGGTGTTCGTCACCGAATCCATGGTTGGCCACAAGCTCGGTGAGTTCGCCCCGACCAAGACCTTCAAGGGTCATGTGAAGGACGACAAGAAGGCACGCCGCTAAAGGAGAGTAAGGACACATGGAAGCTAAAGCAATCGCTCGTCACGTCCGCGTGACGCCGCGCAAGGCTCGCCGTATGGTCGACCTCATCCGAGGCAAGAAGGCGACCGAAGCCATCACCATTCTGAAGTTCGCTCCGCAGGACGCATCCCTTCCGGTGCGTAAGGTCCTGGAGAGCGCCATCGCGAACGCTCGCGTGAAGGCCGACAAGGCCGGCGAGCCGTTCCGTGAGAACGACCTGGTCGTGAAGGAGACCTATGTGGACGAAGGCGTGACGCTCAAGCGTTTCCGCGCTCGTGCACAGGGCCGTGCCGCTCGTATCAACAAGCGCACCAGCCACATCACGGTCGTCGTCGCTAACAAGGAAGGAAACCGCTAAAGATGGGTCAGAAGATCAATCCGTTTGGCTACCGCCTGGGAATCACTGAGAACCATCGTTCCAAGTGGTTCTCCGATTCCAACAAGGTTGGCGAACGCTACCGCGACTTCGTTCTCGAAGATGACGCCATCCGCAAGGCCATGAGCAAGGATCTTGAGCGTGCGGGCGTGTCCCGTATCGTCATCGAGCGTACCCGCGACCGCGTGCGTGTGGATATCCACACCGCTCGCCCGGGTATCGTCATCGGCCGCCGTGGCGCCGAAGCTGAGCGCGTTCGCGCCAAGCTCGAGAAGCTCACCGGCAAGCAGGTCCAGCTCAACATCTTCGAAGTGAAGAACGCAGCACTGGACGCCCAGCTCGTCGCACAGGGCATCGCTGAGCAGCTGACCAACCGCGTGACCTTCCGTCGCGCGATGCGTAAGGCCCAGCAGGATGCCATGCGTGCAGGCGCCAAGGGTATCCGTATCAAGCTCTCCGGCCGCCTTGGTGGCGCCGAAATGAGCCGTTCCGAGTTCTATCGCGAGGGTCGCGTTCCGCTGCAGACCCTGCGTGCCCTCATCGATTACGGCTTCTTCGAGGCCAAGACCACTTACGGCCGCATCGGCGTGAAGGTCTGGATCTACAAGGGCGATATGACCGAGCGTGAGTTCGAAGAGCAGCAGGCACAGCAGGGCAACAACCGCCAGGGACGTCGCGGCGATCGCCGTCCGCGCCGTGGTCAGCGTAACGCTGCCCAGCAGCAGAACGCAGCAGCAGAGGCTCCGGCCGCAGCTGAGGCACCTGCCGCAACGGAAACGAAGGAGTGAGCTGAGAAATGCTTATCCCAAAGAGAACCAAGTATCGTAAGCAGCACCGTCCGGTCCGCCGTGGTATGTCCAAGGGCGGCAACGAGATCGCATTCGGCGATTTCGGTATTCAGGCTCTTGCTCCAGCTTATGTGACCAACCGTCAGATCGAGGCCGCTCGTATCGCCATGACCCGCTACATCAAGCGTGGTGGCCGCGTGTGGATCACGATCTTCCCGGATCGTCCGCTGACCAAGAAGCCGCTCGGCACCCGAATGGGTTCCGGTAAGGGTACTCCGGAATTCTGGATCGCTAACGTCCACCCGGGTCGCGTCATGTTCGAGATCGGTGGCGTGTCCGAGGATGTCGCTCGCGAGGCTCTGCGCCGCGCAATCGACAAGCTCCCTATGAAGTGCCGTGTTATTGCTCGTGAAGGCGGTGACATCTGATGGCAGTCGGAACTGCAGACTACACCATGAAGAATCTGAACGAGAAGACCAACGAGGAGATCGAGGGCTTCCTCAAGAAGTCCAAGGAAGAGCTGTTCAACCTGCGCTTCCAGTCCGCGACCGGTCAGCTCGAAAATACCGCCCGCCTCAAGGCGGTCAAGCACGACATCGCCAGGATGTACACCGTCCTGCGCGAGCGTGAGCTCGGCATCAGCCAGGCCCCCGAGGCGACCGAAACGAAAGCTGAGGAGAAGTAATGGCTGAAGAGCGTAACTTCCGCAAGGTTCGTCGCGGTTACGTCGTGTCCGATAAGATGGACAAGACGATTTCCGTCGAGCTCGAGCAGCGTTCGACCCACCCGCTGTACGGCAAGGTCGTGCGTTCCACTCGTACGGTCAAGGTCCATGATGAACACAACGAGGCTCACATTGGCGACCTCGTGAGTATTATGGAGACTCGGCCCCTGAGCAAGACCAAGCGTTGGCGTCTCGATACCATCATCGAGCGCGCTAAGTAAATAAGTTCGGCAAGGCTCCGTGAGTCACCCCGCCTGCTTCAAGCAGGCAGGCGGGGTGCTTGGGGAGAACCAGCTCGGCTAAGGAGAATCAATGATTCAGCAGGAAACGCGGCTTCATGTCGCCGACAACACGGGTGCGAAGGAACTCCTCGCCATCCGAGTGCTCGGCGGATCGAAGCGACGCTATGCCGGCATCGGCGACGTGATCGTCGCCTCCGTCAAGGACGCCATCCCTGGCGGGTCGGTCAAGAAGGGCGACGTCGTCAAGGCTGTCGTCGTCCGCACTGTCAAGGAGCACCGTCGTGTGGACGGCTCCTACATCAAGTTCGACGAGAACGCCGCCGTCATTCTCGGCTCTGGCCGTGAACCGAAGGGCACTCGTATCTTCGGACCGGTCGGTCGTGAACTGCGCGACAAGCGCTTCATGAAGATCGTGTCCCTCGCCCCGGAGGTGATCTGACATGGCAGCCAAGATTAAGAGCGGCGACCTGGTCAAGGTCATTCGCGGCAAGGATCGCGGCAAGGAGGGCACCGTCAAGCAGGTGCTCAAGGACGATCGTCTGATCGTTGAAGGCGTGCAGATCGTCAAGAAGCACGTTCGCGCTACGCAGCAGGGCCAGCAGGCCGGCATCGTGGCTGTCGAGGCTCCGATCCATCGCTCCAACGTGATGGTCATCGATCCGGAGACCAAGCAGCCGACCCGCGTGCGCATCGTCGAAAAGGAAGAGGCTCGCGACGGCAAGGTGAAGACCGTGCGTGTGCGTGTTGCCAAGAAGTCCGGAAAGGAGCTGGCATGACCGATACCACTGTCGAAGCGCCGGCAACTCCGCGCTTGAAGCAGAAGTACAACGAGCAGATCGTGCCGGAGCTGGAGAAGGAATTCCACTACTCCAACCCGATGCAGGTCGCTCGCGTCCAGAAGGTCGTCGTCTCCATGGGCGTTGGCGCCGCTGCTCGCGACTCCAAGCTTATCGAGGGCGCAGTCAAGGACCTCACCCTGATCACCGGCCAGAAGCCGAAGATCACCAAGGCTAAGAAGTCCGTCGCACAGTTCCACCTGCGCGAAGGACAGGCCATCGGCGCTTACGTCACCCTGCGTGGCGAGCGTATGTGGGAGTTCCTGGATCGCCTTCTGACCATGGCTCTGCCGCGTATCCGCGATTTCCGTGGCATCAACGGCAACCAGTTCGACGGTCAGGGCAACTACAACTTTGGCCTCACTGAGCAGTCCATGTTCCACGAGATCGATCCGGATTCGATCGATCACCAGCGCGGTATGGACATCACCGTGGTGACCAGCACCAAGGACGACAAGGAAGCTCGCGTGCTCCTGAAGCACCTCGGCTTCCCCTTCAAGGAGAACTGATATGGCAAAAACCGCTCTTAAGAACAAGGCGGCCGCTAAGCCGAAGTTCAAGGTGCGCGCTTATACGCGTTGCCAGGTCTGCGGTCGTCCTCACTCCGTCTACCGCAAGTTCGGCCTTTGCCGCATCTGCCTCGTGAGAAGGCCCACCGCGGCGAGCTGCCCGGCGTTACGAAGTCCAGTTGGTAAATAACGACGCTGAAGGTCCGCGGCCCAATCGCTCAATGGAGCGTGCGGGCGGCGGAAACCACGGCGAGAAAGGGCAATAAGCCCAAATGACAATGACAGATCCGATCGCAGACATGCTTACGCGTCTGCGTAATGCGAGCGCGGCAAAGCACGAGACCGTGGATATGCCGTACTCCAAGTTCAAGGCGAACATCGCCGAGATCCTGAAGCGTGAAGGCTACATCAAGGACTTCACCGCCAAGGAAGCCAAGGTCGGCCAGACTCTCGAGGTCACCCTCAAGTACGGTCCGAACGGCGAGCGTTCCATCCAGGGCATCAAGCGCATCTCCAAGCCGGGCCTGCGTCGCTACGCAAAGTCCGATGCTCTGCCGATGCCGCTCGGTGGCCTTGGCATCGCAATCATCTCGACTAGCTCGGGACTGCTGACCCAGAAGGAATGCCTCGATCGAGGCATCGGCGGCGAAATCGTCGCTTTCGTTTGGTGAGAAAGGAGAGCTGAAACATGGCATCGCATATTGGTAAGCTCCCCGTCACCATTCCTGCTGGCGTGGAAGTCAAGATCGACGGTCAGTCCTTCACCGCCAAGGGCGCCAAGGGCACTGACTCCTACGAGATTCCGGAAGGCATCACCGCTCAGGTCGAAGGCAACGAGATCATCCTCGTTCCGGCTGACGATCTGCGTCCGACCCGTGCAAAGCACGGCCTGGCTCGTTCCATCGTGGCGAGCATGGTCAAGGGCGTGCACGAGGGTTACGCCAAGACTCTGGACATCATCGGCACCGGTTACCGTGCTCAGGCGAAGGGCAAGGGTATCGAGTTCTCCCTCGGTTACTCCCACACCATTACCGTTGAGCCGCCGGAAGGTATCGAGTTCGAACTGCCGAATCCGAACCAGGTGATCGTCAAGGGTATCGACAAGCAGGCTGTCGGCCAGTGCGCCGCTAACATCCGCAAGCTTCGCGCTCCGGAACCCTACAAGGGCAAGGGCATCAAGTACTCGGATGAACGCATCCTGCGCAAGGCTGGAAAGGCTGGTAAGTAATGAGCGTCCAGATTTTCGGTAAGGGCAAGAAGGTCGCGCTTCAGCGCCGTCACGCTCGTCTGCGCAAGCGCATCAGCGGTACCCCGGAGCTCCCGCGTCTGGTGGTTACCCGTTCCAACCGTCACATGGTTGCCCAGATCATCGATGACACCAAGGGCATTACCTTGGTGAGCGAATCCACTCTGATGAGCGATTTCGCAGGTTTCGAAGGCACCAAGACCGAAGCTGCCAAGAAGGTCGGCGAACTGATTGCCAAGAAGGCTCAGGACGCAGGCATCACCGCGGTTGTGTTCGATCGTGGCGGCAACAAGTATCATGGCCGCGTCGCAGCTGTCGCTGAAGGCGCCCGCGAGGGAGGTCTGGCACTGTGAGCGACAACGAAAAGGAAACCCAAGTGGCTGAAGAAACTCAGAACACTCAGGCTGCTGCTGAAGCTACCAACGAGGATCGCAAGTCCCGTCGTGGCCAGCGTGGTGAGGGTCGTCGTGGCGAGCGTCGCAACCGTCGTGAGGAATCTCACGAGAACGAGATGCTCGATCGCGTGGTGACCATCAACCGTGTGTCCAAGACCCACAAGGGTGGTCGTACGTTCAGCTTCGCTGCCCTCGTGGTGGTTGGCGACGGCAACGGCACCGTGGGTGTCGGCTACGGCAAGTCCCGTGAGGTCCCGGCTGCAATCGCTAAGGGCCAGCTGGATGCCAAGAAGCACATGTTCACCGTTCCGCGCATCAAGGGCACCGTCACTCACCCGGTGATTGGCCATGATGCTGCTGGCACCGTGCTCCTGCGTCCGGCTGCTCCGGGTACCGGCGTTATCGCCGGCGGTGCGGTCCGCGCCGTCATGGAATGCGCTGGCATCACCGACGTCCTGACCAAGTCGATGGGCTCCGCCACCGCCGTTAACGTGGTGCGCGCAACCGTCGACGCTCTCAAGAAGCTCGAAGAGCCGGAAGAGATCGCAGCCCGTCGTGGCATGTCCCTCGAAGAGGTGGCTCCTGACTCCCTGCTGCGTGCTCGCGCCGAAGGCATCGCCGAGGCTCGTAAGGCCCGTGAAGAAGCACAGGCCAAGGCCGCTCAGAAGGACGGTGAGTGATGACTAACCTGAACATCAAGCTGCACCACGGTCTGGTGAACTCCACTCCGAAGCAGCGTGCTGCGGCTCAGACTCTGGGCCTGAACAAGATTGGCAAGACCGTGACCCGTGAAGACACGCCGGCCCTCCGTGGCCAGCTGCTGGTCCTCCGTCACCTGGTCACCGTTGAGGAGGCTGACTGATTATGGCAGATATTCTGCAGATGCATGACCTGAAGCCGGCTCCGGGCGCCAAGAAGGATCGCACTCGCGTCGGCCGTGGTGAAGGCTCCAAGGGTAAGACCTCGGGCCGTGGCGACAAGGGCACCAAGAAGCGTTACCAGGTTCGTCCGGGCTTCGAAGGTGGCCAGCTGCCGCTGTACATGCGCCTTCCGAAGCTGCGTGGCTTCAAGAGCCCGTTCAAGAAGGAATATCAGGTCGTCAACGTTGCTGCTCTCGCGGAACTGTTCCCGCAGGGTGGCGAAATCACCGTTGCCGATCTGGTCGCCAAGGGTGCCGTGCGTGACGGCTACCCGGTCAAGGTCCTGGGCGACGGCGAGGTTTCGGCAGCCTACACCATCAAGGGTGTTAAGGCTTCCGCTTCCGCCAAGTCCAAGATCGAGGCTGCCGGCGGCTCCATCTCCGAGGACTGATTCCAAGGAATGTAGAGCTGACTGAAGCTTGCAAGTGAGGCTTCTCCCGCTTAGACGGGGGAGGCCTCACTTCGTTTGGTCCAGTACGGGGAACAAAACGAAAACAATGCCTCGAAATCTTGTAAAAAACCGACAAAGGATGGAACACTCCACGTGTAGGTAGACGCCGTACGCTAGACTCGATCGGTAGAGTCTGTTTTGCATGGGTGCGCAGGCGCGCACGTCGATGGAAGGAATCCCAGGTGAGGACGTTAATCCAGGCCTTGAAAACCAAGGAGTTGAGGAACAAGATCCTCTTCACTCTTGGTATCATCATCATTTATCGTATTGGTTCGTTCATTCCGACCCCAGGCGTCGACTATAAGGTCGTTCAGCAGTGCCTCGGTTCGATGGATAGCACCTCCGAAAACTTCATTGGTCTGGTGAACCTCTTCTCCGGCGGCGCAATGTTGCAGCTATCGATCTTCGCACTGGGCGTTATGCCGTACATCACGGCATCCATCGTCATCCAGCTGCTGCGTGTGGTGATTCCCCGCTTCGAGGCGCTGCACAAGGAAGGCCAGTCCGGCGAAGCCAAACTGACCCAGTACACCCGTTACCTGACCATCGGCCTCGCTGTGCTGCAGTCCACCACCATTCTGGTGACCGCCCGCTCCGGCGCCCTGTTCAACTACCGGTGCTCCCAGGTTGTGCCTGACGGTTCCGTCTGGAACCTCGTGGTCATGGTGCTCATCATGACTGGCGGCACCGGCCTCATCATGTGGATGGCCGAATTGATCACCGATAAGGGTCTTGGTCAGGGTATGTCCATCCTTATCTTCATGTCCATCTGCTCCGGCTTCCTGCCGCAGCTTTGGGAGATCGGTTGGGGCACCAAAGGCACCGATGGCAATTGGGCGAAGTTTGCCGCGGTCGTCGGTGTGCTGCTGGTCATCATGATCCTCGTCATCTACGTCGAGCTTTCCCAGCGTCGTATTCCGGTGCAGTACACCCGTCGTATGATTGGCCGTAAGATGTACGGCGGATCCTCCACCTACCTGCCGCTGAAGATCAATATGAGCGGCGTTATTCCACCGATCTTCGCGTCCTCCATTCTGGCCATCCCGACCCTGATCGCACAGTTCGGCAAATCCGACCAGTCCTGGGTCAAGTGGATCAACTCCAACTTGGCCAACACCACTTCCGTGTGGTACATCGCACTGTACGCGTTGATGATCGTGTTCTTCTGCTTCTTCTACACGGAAATCACCTTCAACCCGGACGAAACCGCGGACAACATGAAGCAGTACGGCGGCTTCATTCCTGGAATCCGCGCAGGCAGCGCTACCAGCCGCTATCTGAGCTACGTGATGAACAGGCTCAACACCGTCGGTGCCGTGTACCTACTATTCGTGGCGCTTATTCCGACCGTGCTCATCATGGCGCTTGACCTCAACACCAAGTTGCCGTTCGGCGGCACCACCATCCTGATCATCGCAGGCGTCGGCCTTGACACCCTGCGCCAGGCCAAGGCCCAGACCGAACAGTTCCAGTACGCTGGATTCCTGTTCGAGGGCACTGACCACAAGGAAGGCAAGTAAAACCTCAAAATCGTGATACCGTTTCGACGTGAAGCGGTATCACGATTTTCATGTAACCAATCGAGAATCAGAAAGCCTCGCAAGAGGCTCAATGAAACGGAGAATAACATGCGACTGCTGATTATGGGACCGCAGGGCGTCGGCAAGGGCACCCAGGCTGCGCTGCTGAGCGAGCACTACGGTATTCCGGCAATCTCCACCGGCGATATCTTCCGCTACAACATCAAGAACAAGACCGAGCTCGGTGTTGAGGCACTGAAGTACATCGACAAGGGCGAACTGGTTCCGGACGAGCTGACCAACAAGATCGTCAAGGATCGTCTGGCCATGGATGATGCCAAGAACGGTTGGATCCTCGACGGCTATCCGCGCAACGCATCCCAGGTTGAGGCACTGGACGCCATCCTCGCCGATCTGAACACTCCTCTGGACGCTGTGGTGGCTCTCGACGCTGACCATGACGTGCTTATGGAGCGCATGAAGAAGCGTGCCGAGATCGAAGGTCGCTCCGACGACACTCCGGAAGCCATCGCCAAGCGTCTTGATGTGTATGCCAAGGAAACCGCTCCGTTGCTGGCCACCTATGAAGAGCGCGGGCTGCTGAAGACCTTCAACGGCGTCGGCTCCGTCGAAGAGATCCAGTCCACCATCGTGGCTGAGCTTGGCTGATATAGCTGAAAATCGGGCAGATTCAAATCGTATGCAACGATAAGAAAGCCCAATAAAATACCACAAATCAATCGAAAACGGGAATTGCGACACGCCGAACGTGCCGTAGTTCCCGTTTTCGTGTATTCTTGCAAGTTGGTGTGTCTTCGGGCACGCATAGTAATCGCCAAAGAACGGAACGAGGCTCATGGCTAAAGACGGTGTGATTGAAGTCGAAGGACAGGTAGTGGAAGCACTGCCGAACGCGATGTTCCGCGTTGAACTCGAGAACAAGCATATCGTGCTCGCAACCATCTCGGGCAAGATGAGGAAGAACTATATTCGCATTCTGCCGCAGGATCGTGTTGTGCTGGAAATGAGCCCTTATGATCTGAACCGCGGCCGTATTACGTACCGTTACAAGTAAGGTACACAAGCAAAGGAAAACCATGAGGTCAGCCCTAGTGTGAAGAGGATCTGCGAGAACTGCCGCGTGATCCGTCGTCACGGCCGCGTCATGGTGATCTGCGTCAACCCGCGCCACAAGCAGCGTCAGGGCTGAGAGCAGATCCAGCGGCATAATAAGTACAGGCGCTGAGTCACAGATCGCGCAAGCGGTATGAACCCCGGGTACGCAGGCCCGGGCCGGGAAACCGGACGACTCGGTGCAAGACCTGCGGAAAACAGAAGGAATCGCAATGGCACGTCTTGCCGGAGTCGACATCCCCAATGAGAAGCGCATCGAGATCGCCCTCACCTACATCTTTGGTGTGGGTCGCACTCGTGCCAAGGAAACGCTTGCCGCGACCGGTATCAACCCGGACATTCGCGTCAAGGATCTGACGGATGAGCAGCTGATCACGCTGCGTGACTACCTCGAGGGTAACTACAAGATCGAGGGCGATCTGCGTCGTGAAATCGATGCGGATATCCGTCGTAAGATTCAGATCAACTGCTACCAAGGCCAGCGTCACCGTAAGGGACTTCCTGTGCGCGGTCAGCGCACCAAGACCAATGCTCGTACCCGCAAGGGCCCGAAGCGCACGGTCGCCGGAAAGAAGAAGGCCACCAAGTAATAGGTGGCTGTCAGTTCAGACCACGAGACGTAAGTTTCATCGCCTGAACAACAAAGCAAATTCGTTATTAGGAAACGAGGGTCAATGGCAGCTCAAAAGCAAGCCGCGCGCAAGCCGCGTCGCCGCGACCGCAAGTCGGTCCCGGTTGGGCAGGCGCACATCAAGTCCACTTTCAACAACACTATTATTTCGATCACCGACCCGTCCGGCGCAGTTGTGTCCTGGGCGTCCGGTGGCGATGTCGGTTTCAAGGGCTCCCGTAAGTCCACGCCGTACGCCGCTGGTATGGCCGCTGAATCCGCAGCCCGCAAGGCTATGGAGCACGGTCTGAAGAAGGTCGACGTGTTCGTGAAGGGCCCGGGTTCCGGTCGTGAAACCGCTATCCGTTCCTTGCAGTCCGCCGGACTCGAAGTCGGTTCCATCACCGACGTCACCCCGCAGGCACACAACGGCGTTCGTCCTCCGAAGCGCCGTCGCGTCTGAGCACTAGAAGAAATCATCAATCCAACGCCGCTTATGGCCGGTGAGTGCACCACCGGCCTGAAGCTGAAAGGATAACCACAGTGCTTATCGCACAGCGTCCGACACTTACCGAGGAATCTCTCAACCCTCAGCGTTCCCGCTTTACCATCGAGCCTCTCGAGCCTGGTTTCGGCTACACGCTTGGCAACTCGCTGCGCCGTACCCTCCTGAGCTCCATCCCTGGAGCGGCTGTGACTTCGGTGCGTATCTCCGGCGTCCCGCATGAGTTCACCACTCTGCCGGGTGTTGAAGAGGACGTTACCGAGATCCTGTTGAACATCAAGGGCATCGTGCTCACCAGCGAATACGATGAGCCGGTTGTCATGTATCTGCGCAAGAGCGGCAAGGGCGAGGCCACCGCGGGTGATATCACTCCGCCGGCCGGCGTCACTATCGCCAACCCGGATATGCATATCGCAACTCTCGCTGAAGATGGCGAGCTCGAGATCGAGTTCACCGTCGAGCGTGGCCGCGGTTATGTGCCAGCCCAGATGAACAAGCAGGATAACGCCGAGATCGGCCGTATCCCGGTCGACTCGATTTACTCCCCGGTGCTCAAGGTGAGCTATCGCGTGGAAGCCACTCGCGTTGAACAGCGCACTGACTTCGACAAGCTCATCCTGGACGTGGAGACCAAGCCGGCAATCTCCCCGCGTGATGCTGTTGCATCCGCAGGCTCCACCTTGGTGGAACTCTTCGGCCTGTGCCGCGAGCTCAACACCCAGGCTGAGGGCGTCGAGGTTGGACCTGCCCCGGTGGCAGAGGAAACCAACCCGGAGATGGCCGTTCCGATCGAGGATCTCAACCTCACCCAGCGCAGCTACAACTGCCTGAAGCGCGAGGGCATCCACACGATCGGCGAGCTGGTCGCCCACACCGAGCAGGATCTGCTCGACATCCGCAATTTCGGTATGAAGTCCATTGACGAAGTCAAGGAAAAGCTCCAGTCCTTGGGTCTGGCCCTCAAGGCTTCCCCGCTGGGCAACTTCGATACCAACAACCTCGAAGGCGGCACTTTCTTCTCGCCGGAAGACGAGTGATTCGCCGCTTTTGACCTAACCGCTTCGTCGGATTCGGATGTTCGGGCAACTGCCCACCTGAGTCCGACGGGGCTTTCAAGGAGAAACAATGCCTACACCAAAGAAGGGTCCGCGTCTGGCCTCCAGCCCGGCTCATGAGCGTCTTATGCTCGCGAACATGGCTACCAGCCTGTTCCAGCGTGGCCGCATCACCACCACCCTGCCGAAGGCCAAGCGCCTTCGTCCGCTGGCTGAGCGTCTGATCACGCTCGCCAAGCGTGGTGATCTGCACAGCCGTCGTCGCGTGATGCGTGTCATCCGCAACAAGTCCGTCGTGCACAAGCTGTTCACCGAGATCGCCGAGCAGATGGAGCAGCGTGAGGGTGGCTACACCCGTATCGTCAAGATCGCTCCGCGTCGTGGCGATGCCGCTCCGGCAGCCATCATCGAGCTCGTCACCGAGCCGGTGAGCCCGAAGCAGGCCGTGGTCAAGGAAGCTGAAGCCGCAACCAAGGTTGCTGCTGAAGAAGCTCCGGTTGTCGAAGAGGCACCGGTCGAGGCTCCGGAAGCCGCAGCTGAGGAAGCCACCGCAGAGAACGCCGAGTGATTGGCATCGAAAAGGCTTGACTAGCTGATAGAAAAGGCTGGGAATCGAAAGGTTCCCAGCCTTTTTGCTATGTATCGTTCCGTTGTTATGCGCCTTTTGTTATGCTCAATGCCGTGAGATTACGTATCGACTTGGCATATGACGGCACCGATTTCTACGGATGGGCCAAACAACCCGACATGCGTACCGTGCAGGGAGAAATCGAACGAGTGCTGCATACCGTTCTTCGTGTACCGGAAGGCGATGATGACGAGCCGCTGCGCCTGACCGTCGCAGGCCGTACCGATACCGGCGTGCACGCATCGCACCAAGTCTGTCATCTTGATATCAACGAAACGACGCTATCGCACTGCATAGGGCATATGGATGTGCCAGCCGTGACCGCACTGACGCGGCGCTTGCAACGCATGCTGCCGAATGACATCGCCATTCGTTCCATCGAGGAAGCTCCCGAAGGATTCGACGCACGTTTCTCCGCACTGGAACGCACTTACGTATATCGCATTGCCGACCGATCAAGCGAAATCGATCCACGTATCCGCAATTGCGTGCTGCATATCGACGATGATCTCAACATCGACGCCATGAACAAAGCAGCTGAAATGACGATCGGCCTGCATGATTTCGGCTCGTTCGCAACCCCGAATCCTGGAGGCACCACCATACGCGAGGTGAAAACCGCGTATTGGCGTCGTATACCGCAGCATCCGTTGATCGACGACGGAAATACGATGGGGGAACGATATCGCACGCCTGCGGTCGAATCCGGACTGCTGTGCTTCACCATCGTTGCGGACGCTTTCGCACGCAATATGGTGCGATCGTTGGTTAATGGTTGTGTGCAGGTAGGTATCGGCAAACGTTCTTTGGATTGGTTCGCCGAAAAAATGGCGACGCCGTTGCGTGAAGGCAGCACCGGTCCGATCGCTCCGCAAGGATTGACGCTGGAACATATCGAATATCCGGAAGACGACCAGTTGGCGATTCGTGCCGAAGCGATTCGTGCGAAACGTACTTTGTAAGAGCACATACTGTACGGATACACAGAAGATTGCGCTATACAATCGCACCAAATATCGCATCACAAAACCACATCACGCAATCGCAAGAAAAACGGAAAAACGAGATATAACCGCGATTACCCCCGTTTGCTGCGTAAGTCCATGGATTTCGTTTCCACGGAAGGCATTGCCGTCGTACTGACGCCGGGGCGATACAATTCCGCGTTTTCGAACATGCGTATCTGGCGTAAAAGACGGGTGCCGCGCTGGCGTTCCCAGAAGATCTCGAAGTCGTTGACAACAAGGTGTATTTCCTTGATTATTCCGGCAAACGCCATCGTGTGGGCGTGGTCTACCGCCGCCTGTCGGACGAATATCTTGATCCGTTCGCGTTCAATCCGGATTCCGTGATCGGTGTGCCGCCATGTTGGATTGACCGCGCGTTACATCGCCGGATTGTTGGGCGGTGAGGGCGCCACGCATGCCTGGGGGGGTGTATCACAACGAGCGTTGGATCGGTCTTGATCCGACGCACAACCGTATGGTCGACGACAACTACATCACGATCGCGCATGGTCGTGATTACCGCGATTGCATGCTCGATATCGGCATTTTCTCCGGCTGCAATGTGCAGCAGCACCAGTGGGTGAATGCTTCCGTGCACGAGCAGGAGTTGTAAATAAAAAACCGAAGCGCCGTTGCTCCGGTTTTCTACTTGCGGATAAGGCGAGATTCGAACTCGCGGAGGGGTTCGCCCTCACACGCTTTCGAGGCGTGCTCCTTAGACCGCTCGGACACTTATCCATTGTGCTACTTGAAAACAAGCAACTTCATTATTTTGCCACAGCTTTGGCGATTGTCAAATCCGATTGAGGGATTTTTGCGATGTCTGCGATTGCTCGGCGTGTCTTATTCGCGGGAACACTGCGTCGCATTGCGTGAAGACGGTTGCGCGGACAGCGTACGCAAGTCTGCGCTATGCGAATAGCGCTTCGTCGAATGCCGGATAACCCCAGTCGAGTGCCAGATCCACGCGGTCGGCGATCATGCTGGCGAGCATGCCCAGTGACTGTTCCCGGGAGTCATCCGAATGGTCGTCCGAGGTTGTTTGGGACTTCGTCGAGGCGTTCGACGAAGTCGAGCTTGCCGCAACGGCTGCGATTTCGCTGCGCGCGCAATCATTTCCAGGACGGCATCGGTTGGCGCGTACAAGCCCGTTGCGGAATCCACGATGGTATTAGGATTGGCGAGCAGCTGCGTGACATCATAGGTTTTCGCACGATTGTCTTCGGCTCCGGAAAGAGAAATCAGGCGTTGCGAAGTGGTTTTATGACGATCGCTGATGTCAAGCGTCGCATGACCGAAGGAACGCGCGGCGAACACCTCCATCGCGAACCCCACCTGATCTTCCGCAGCAGCCATGGCTGCAAGCGAATCCGTATCGACATCGAGCGAGTCAATGCCATCGCATCGTGACAGCGTGGGCTGTGCGATGTCAATCGCAAGCCGTGAGGCCATCAATCTGACGGCGTGACGGGCCTGCGCGCTGCGCAACGTGCCATCGGCGAATCGCGCCGGGCAATATGCCGCGGTGTTGGCCCAATCTGAAACCGCCTCCTGCGCGGCAAGATAGCGCATGACGATATGGCGTGACCTGTCTGCCATGATGTCGGCGTTGGCAGTCGCGTCTGCATACGCCTTTTCGCAAGGACTTGGCTGTTGTTCGGCTTCGGCGCGGCCTGCGATTCGAGGAGTGGAACACGCGGCCAGTGATGCCACAAGGACGCTCGCGCACACCAAGACGCAGGCGCGTCTGACAGTCGACAAGGCCAAGGGGAAAAACGGGGAGCGTGTCTGCATGAAACATTAGACTAGTAGTCGACTGTGACCATTGGGCCGAGCGCTCGGAATAACTTCATATAGGAGGTCTTGGAAGTATGGAACTGGACCTGGCAGGAATGCACCAGCTCGCAGCTGGGCAGGGAATCGATCCCGAGACGCTGGATGCCGCACTCTCGGAAGCATTGCGACTGGCATATCTGAAAACGCCGCACGCGGCGAAGCATGCTCGTGTGGAGCTTGATCCGCGTGCCGGAAGCTTTACCGTTTGGGCTCAGGATGAGATCCCCGTCGAGCCGACCGAGGATAATCCGCACCCTGCGCCGACTCTGGGCGAGGAATATGATGACACCCCGCGCGACTTCGGCCGTCTGGCCGCAGCCACCGCGCGTCAGGTCATCAGCCAGCTGTTCCGCAAGGCCGAGGACGACAAGGTGTTCGGCGCGTTCTCCGGGCAGAAGGGCAAGCTGATCACCGGCATTGTGCAGCAGGATGTGAAGGACACCTCCAATGTGCACGTGGCCGTTGGCGACGTCGAAGCGTTGCTGCCGCGTCGTGAACAGGTGCCGGGAGAGCGTTACCGCCATGGTGAGCGCATCCGCGTGTATGTGGTGAATGTCGCACGTGGCCTCAAAGGCCCGGAAATCGTGGTGTCCCGCTCCCATCCCGAGCTGGTTCGCCGTCTGTTCGAACGTGAGGTTCCGGAACTGGTTTCCGGTGCCGTCTCGATCATGGACATCGCGCGTGAGGCCGGTGCCCGTACCAAGATCGCGGTGCGCGCCAACACCGAGGGCGTCAATCCGAAGGGCGCTCTGATCGGCCCCGGCGGTGCTCGCGTGCGTGCGGTGATGGAGAACCTTGGGCCGGAGAAGATCGATATCGTCGACTGGTCTGCCGATCCGGCGAAGTTCGTCGCGGCGGCACTGTCTCCGGCGGTCGCCACCGGTGTGCAGGTAATCAGCGAGAAGAACCAGACCGCAATCGCCTTCATTCATGATGATCAGCTGTCGCTGGCCATCGGCAAGGAAGGCCAGAACGCACGTTTGGCCGCCAAGCTGACCGGATGGAAGATCGGCATCGAATCCGCCGAGGCACACGCCAAGAAGATGGCCGAAGCGCAGGCTTCGACCAGCGGGGAAACCGCCGAATAACCAACACTTTCAGCAGCGGTAAGCCCGTGGGCGTTCAATCCACGGGCTTGAGTATGCTGGACTCGATAATCCAAAGCGTGGGGGTACGTGCCGTCATGCCCAGGGAAAAGACGAGGTATCACGAACATGGTTGCACGATGAGAAGGAACAAGCTCGCCGTGAATCAGTAGCGGTCGCGCTCGTATGCGCGCGGCCCAAGATAGGAGAAATTGAGTGCCGAAAGCACGCGTATATGAACTTGCCAAGGAACTTGGCGTTGACAGCAAGACTGTTTTGAACAAACTTGAGGCGATGGGCGAATTTGTGAAGTCCGCATCGTCTACCGTTGAACCTCCGGTTGCCCGTAAGCTGAGGAATGCTTTCGCTTCCAACGCGCAGGGCAACGCATCCGAATCCAAGAAGCCTGCGGTCCCGGCCAAGAAGCCGGCTGCCCCGGCAGCTTCGCCTACTCCTGCGCCTCGTGCCACTCCGGCTGCTCCCGCGGCATCCGCGGCAAAGCCTGCCGCTCCAAAGCCGGCACGTCCTGCAGCATCCAAGTCCGAAGCCCCGAAGCCCGGCCAGCGCATGCCTCGTCCGGGTGATTCCCGCCAGCATGGCAATCGTGCCAACGGCAACGCTCCGCGTCCGCAGGGCGAACGCCGTCAGGGCGGCAAGCCGGCTCCGGTTCCGGGACCTCGCGCACAGCGCAACAATAACAATACCAATGCTCCGCAGGGCGGCAATGGCAACAATGCCGCCAATGGTGCGAAGCCGCACACTCCGGGCCCACGTCCGGGTAACAATCCGTTCAGCCGCAAGCAGGGCATGCATACCCCGACTCCGGGTGACATTCCGCGTCCGCATCCGATGAACCGTCCGAACGCCAACAACAATAACAACGGCGAAGGTCGTCGCGGCGGACGCCCGGGTCAGGGCGGCGGCCAGCGTGGAGGTTTCCGTGGTCGTCCGGGCCAAGGCACCGGTGCGAAGCCGGGTCAGTGGGGCCAGCATCGTCCGGGTCAGGGTGGCGGGTCAGCGTCCGGCAGGTGGTGGCAACCGTTTCGGTGGCGGCGCCAATACCAATGGTGGCGGCTTCCAGGGCGGCAACAGCGCTCCGAGCAACGGTCCGGCACGCGGCGGCGGTCGCGGTCGTGGCGGTGCTGCAGGCGCGTTCGGTCGTCAGGGCGGCAAGTCCTCGAAGGCTCGTAAGAACCGTCTGGCAAAGCGTCAGGAATTCCAGGAGATGAAGGCCCCGGTCATCGGCGGCGTGCGTATTCCTACCGGCAACGGTCAGACCGTTCGTCTGCGTCAGGGCGCATCCCTTGCCGATCTGGCCGAGAAGATCAACGTCAATCCGGCGGCACTGGTCACCGTACTGTTCCACCTTGGTGAGATGGCCACGGCAACCCAGTCCTTGGACGAATCCACCTTCCAGATCCTCGGTGAGGAAATCGGCTGGGACATCAAGATCGTGTCCGCCGAAGAGGAAGACAAGGAACTGCTGCAGCAGTTCGACATCGATCTGGACGAAGAAGAACTTCAGGAAGATGAAGATCTGAAGCCGCGTCCGCCGGTCGTCACCGTGATGGGCCATGTCGATCATGGTAAGACCCGACTGCTTGACACCATCCGTCGTACCAACGTCATCGCACGTGAGGCCGGCGGCATCACCCAGCGTATCGGTGCATACCAGGTGACCGTCGATCTCGAAGGCGAACCGCGTAAGATCACGTTCCTCGATACCCCAGGCCACGAAGCCTTCACCGCCATGCGTGCCCGTGGCGCCGAACTCACCGACGTTGCGATCCTTGTGGTCGCGGCCGATGACGGCGTGATGCCGCAGACCGTGGAAGCCATCAACCACGCTCAGGCGGCCAACGTGCCGATCGTGGTGGCCGTCAACAAGATTGATAAGCCGGGTGCGAACCCAGACAAGGTCCGTGGCCAGCTCACCGAGTACGGCCTCGTTCCGGAAGAGTACGGTGGCAACACCATGTTCGTCGACATTTCCGCCAAGCAGGGCACCAATGTCGACAAGCTGCTGGAAGCCGTGCTGCTGACCGCGGACGCTGAACTTGATCTGCGTGCCAACCCGGATATGGACGCTCGCGGTGCCACCGTGGAAGCCCGACTCGACAAGGGTCGCGGTGCCGTGGCAACCGTGCTCGTTCAGTCCGGTACTCTGCACATCGGCGATTCCATCGTCGCGGGAACGTCGTATGGCCGTGTCCGCGCCATGCTCGACGAAAACGGCACCCATATGAAGGAAGCCACGCCGTCCACTCCGGTGCAGGTGCTTGGTTTGACCTCCGTGCCGACAGCAGGCGATCTGTTCCTGGTGGCCTCCGATGACCGTACCGCACGCCAGATCGCCGAAAAGCGTCAGGCCACCGAGCGTGCGGCCCAGCTGGCCAAGCGTCGTAAGGTCGTGTCGCTCGAAAGCCTCAAGGAGCAGTTCGCCAAGGCTGAGGTCGACATGCTCAACATCGTCATCAAGGGCGATTCCTCCGGTTCCGTCGAGGCGCTGGAAGATTCCTTGATGAAGATCGAGGTGTCTGACGAGGTCGGCATCCAGGTGATCCACCGCGGTGTCGGTGCCATCACCCAGAACGATGTCAACCTGGCTACCGTCGACAAGGCCGTCATCATCGGCTTCAACGTTCGTCCGAACCGTCAGGTGGCGGATATGGCCGAACGCGAAGGCGTGGAAATCAAGTACTACTCGATCATCTACAAGGCCATCGAAGACATCGAAGCATCCCTCAAGGGCATGCTCAAGCCGGAATTCGAAGAGGTCGTCACGTCCCACTCCGAGATCCGCGAGATCTTCCGTTCTTCCAAGTTCGGCAATATCGCAGGTGTTATGGTGCAGGACGGCGAAGTCAAGCGCGGTACGAAGTGCCGTATTCTGCGCAACGGCATCGCCACCGTCAATGATCTCGAAATCTCCTCGCTGCGTCGCTTCAAGGACGATGTCAACTCCGTCAAGGAAGGCTACGAAGCGGGTATCAACCTCGGTTCGTTCAACGACATCGAGCTTGGCGATATCATCGAGACCTTCGAAATGCAGGAAATCGAACGCAAGTAGTCGATTGATTCGAACCAGCAATCGATAACAAGAAAGGAACGCCCACAGCTGACATACGGCTGCGGGCGTTCCGTAATACAACAGAACTTACCTGATTAAAGGACAACAATGGCAGGAACCAATCCTCGCGCCGCACGCATCGCGGCGTTGATCCAACGTGTGATCGCATCCTCCATGGAGGCGCAATTGCACGATAAGCGTCTCACAAACGTGACCATCACCGAAGTGCGTGTGACCAACGATCTGCAGATCGCCAAAGTCTATTGGACCCAGCTTGGCCGTGAAGGCCATGAGCAGGGCGAACGCCGCCGTGCACAGCAGGCACTGAACCAAGCCAAGGGTCGTCTGCGTTCCCTCGTGGGCACCAAGGCCGGTCTGCGTTTGACCCCGCAGCTCGAATTCGTATTCGACGAGGTGCCGGGCGAGGCGCATGAGATCGAAGACATTCTCGCCATCGCGCGCAAGCGTGACGAAGAACTCGCCAAGGCTCGTGAAACCGCCCAGTATGCGGGCGAAGCCGATCCGTACAAGCATCCGGAAGAGGATGACGACGATGATTTCGACGATGATGACGTCGAAGTCGAAGATTGGGATGATGACGAAGAAGCCTGAACATTCCGGCCTGCTGGTCATCGACAAGCCGCAGGGGGTCACCAGCCATGACGTGGTCGCGGCCGTGCGCGGCGCCCTGCATATGAAGCGTGTCGGCCATGCTGGCACGCTCGACCCGATGGCCACCGGCGTGCTGGTGGTGGGTTTCGGCAATGCCACGCGACTGCTCAACTACATTGTCGACCATAACAAAACGTACGAGGCCACCATTCGCCTTGGACAGCGCACCACTACGGACGATGCCGAAGGCGAGCTGTTGCCGGCGGGGGAGCGGGCAGTGAACTTTCCTTCGCGTCAAGCCGTGGAACAGCTGATCACAGAACGGTTCACCGGGCGCATCGAACAGGTACCGAACGTCTACTCCGCCATTAAGGTCAATGGCCAGCGTGCCTATGATCTGGCGCGCGAAGGCAAGGATGTGGAGCTTAAGGCACGTCCTGTGACCATCGAAGAGTTCAACGTGCGGCAGGCGCGTTACGGCTACACGCATAGCGATCGTGCCGGCACGGAACTTGCTGGCGCAGTCGTGGCCGAGAGGGCAGGAGATGGATGGATTGCCGACACTGCACCGCATGAAGACATGCAGCCCGTTATGGAACTCGACGTGACCGTGACCTGTTCCGCAGGTACCTACATTCGCGCGCTCGCACGCGATCTGGGCGAGGAACTCGGGTTGGGAGGCCATCTGACGATGCTGCGACGCACACGTGTCGGCAGATTCTCAGTGAATATGCCCAACGTCATGAGCGCCCACGCTGAATCCAAAACATTCACCAATCGTGAAGGCATGGAAGTGACGCGCAATCGTGCAGTGCTTGACGATGCAGATCATGCGCTCGATCATGCGCTCGATCCCGTGGCCAGCGCTGCGGCTTCCATGAATATGCTGGCCGTGAGCGATCAGGAAGCGGCCGACTTGCGTTTCGGACGCAGAATCGCGCATGACATACGTACGACCACGGCGGCGTACGTTGAGGAAACCAACGATTTGGTCGCCATCCTCGAACGTGCGAAACGCGGTGAGGCTAAACCGGTCGCGGTATTCAACTGAACCATCCAATCAGACTACAGATACGAATTCATACACAAGAAGGACATGATGAAGACAATCACGCTCACGCCTGATGCCAGCGGCATGGTGGATTGGCCTACGCTGAGCAACGATAAGAAATCCGTGGTGACCATCGGTTCGTTCGATGGCATGCATCAGGGCCATCAGGCGGTGATTCGCCGCGTGGTGGAACTCGCCAAGAAGGAACAGTCCTTCTCCGTGGTGGTGCTGTTCGATCCACGCCCAGCGCTCGTGCACGGCTACGCGGCGCAAAACGGTGGCCAGGAGCCGCCGGCAGGCATGATCGACGCGCAGGCGCTCACCAGCATGCAGGAGCGTCTGCGCGCCATCAACAAGCTGGGCGTGGATTACACGCTCATCGTGCGTTACACGCTGGCGTTCGCGGCGAAATCGTACCGATTCTTCCTCGGACAAATGGTGGGCAAGCTGGGCATGCGCGCGCTAGTGCTCGGATCCGATGCGGCCATGGGTGCGAACCGTGCCGGCGATGTGAAGGCCATCGAGAATCTGGCGCTCGCCACCGGCGTGTTCCAGCTTGACGTGGTCGACGATCGTGGACCGGGCGAAACCCGCGTGCCAGCCAATGCGAAGCCGGTTATGCCCACCGACCATGGTGAGCCGGCCGATCCGCTGGAAGGCGCGTCCAAGGCGGAACGTCGCGCATGGAGCAAGAAAAACCAGGCGAAGGCCGTGCGCGTGTGGAGCTCCACGAATGTGCGCTACCTGCTGGGCCAGGGGCGCATCAAAGACGCCGACGCGATTCTGGGACATCCGCATGCCGTGGAAGGCGCCGTGGTGCATGGCGAGGAACGTGGACGCACCATCGGCTTCCCCACGGCGAATCTGAGCGAGAATGTGGCAGGCTATCTGCCGGTCGACGGCGTATACGCCGGTTGGCTTGTGGACTTGGGCGCGAAGACGGCGGACGATGATGCGCAGGACGCTTCCGAAGGTGTTTCGCAGCAGTTCGATTCCTCTGCCGTGGACGCGCGACTTGCCGATCATTCGCCATATCGTTGGCCCGCTGCGATTTCCATCGGCACCAAGCCGACCTTCAACGAAACGACCGGCATGAACGATCGCGTGGTCGAAGCCTATGCCGTCACCGACGATTGGCTTGATTTATACGATCACCAGGTACGTGTGGAATTCGTAGGATTCCTGCGTCCTCAAATCAAATTCGATTCCGCACAGGATCTGATCGACGAGCTGAAGCGCAATGTCGAGGAAACCAAGCGAATTACTGCCTGATGCTAATCACAACGATGATCGCAATGATAATCACGATAATGACAGTGATTAATGAATGCTGATATTTCCAGTAAAAACGTATCAGTATTCAAAAATAGTGGGGCTCTTACGTAAGCATTTACGTAAGAGCCCCACTAGTATAGGTTAAAAAAATAACATAATGTATATGCTTCGCGTGCATACATGCGAAAACGGTATGTAGGGTGTGTACTATCGCAACATGGCGCCAAGCGCATCCTGCAATGTGTCGACCTGAACGATCGACAATCCGGGAATTGCGATTTCTCTACGTAATGTCGGCACTACAGCGGTGGTGAAGCCAAGACGGGCGGCTTCGCGCAACCGGTATTCCAATCGCGGCACCGGACGCACCTGCCCGGTCAACGAAATCTCGCCAATCGCACATGTGGTGCGGCTGATCGCCTTCGATTTAGCGGCGCTCGCCAATGCGCCGACGATCGCCAGATCGCATCCGGGCTCGCGCGCCTGGCCTCCGGCGATGGTGGAAATATACAGATCGTTCGCCAAAAGATTGACGTTGCCATGCCTGTATAGCACCGCCACCAGCATGGCGATGCGGTTGGCGTCGACGCCGTTCGCGGCACGTCGTGGCGTTGGCAGTACGGATTTGGTGACCAGCGACTGCACTTCGATGGGAAGACTGCGATGACCGTCCAACGTGAAGGTCACGCACGTGCCCTCCACCGGAGAGGGATCTGCGGAATTGGACGAGGAAAGAAACAGTCCGGACGGGTCCGTCACCTCTTCGATGCCTTCGCCGCTCATATCGAAACAGCCGACCTCATCAGTAGGGCCGAAACGGTTTTTCACCGCGCGCAGCATACGCAATGCGGTTTCGGTGTCGCCTTCGAACTGGCAGACCACATCAACCAAATGTTCCAACGTGCGCGGGCCGGCAATCGACCCGTCTTTGGTGACATGACCGACCAACAATACCGGAATATCAAGCGTTTTGGCGGTGTCGATCAGCGCGCTCGCCACTTCGCGCACCTGAGTCGAGCCTCCGGAGATGCCATCGACTTCCTGCGAGACGATGGTTTGCGCGGAATCGACGATGGCCAGCGCAGGCTTGCATTGTTCGATAAGCCCCAGCGCGGTCGACAGGTCGGTGGTGGCGGCCAGAAGCAGATTCGGTTCGACCGCGCCGATGCGCGAGGCCCTCATGCGCACCTGCGCCTGCGATTCCTCACCGGAAATATAGAGCACCGTGTTGCGTTCGGGCTGTGCTGCGGAAAGACGGGCAACATTGCCTGCGGTCTCCAGCAGCAGCGTTGATTTGCCGATACCCGGTTCGCCCGCGATAAGCGTGACGGAACCGGGAACGATGCCGCCGCCAAGTACGCGGTTGAATTCCGTGAACCCAGTGTCGATTCTGGAAATGGTTTCCGTACTGATTTCCGTGATCGGTTTCGCCGCGGAATCGGGCACTGCATGCGATAGCGTGCGCGATGTGCGTCCGGGAGCGGCGGTGCGTGACGATGCGGAGGGGCGCGCTTCATGGAATTCCTCGATGGTGCCCCACTGGCCGCATTCAGGGCAGCGGCCCAGCCATTTCGGCCCGCTCCAGCCGCATTCGGAACATACAAATTGCGAGGACGTCTTTGCCATATCGCTGACAATACGGATATTTTGGGACAATCGTTTTCGGAGATATTAAGGGGGTGCTGGTGCGGGATGATGGCGAGATCACGGTTTCTGGATTCGAGCGTCTCACGGATATGAAAGAATAACAGCCATGTCTACTACGCAAACTTCCTCTTCTCATGGCAAACTGATCGTGGCTGTCATTGCCGCCGCTTTGGTGGTCGTGCTCGCCTTGGTGTCCGCTTTCATCTGGCCCGGCTGGGCTCTGAACAAGGGCGATGAAGCGTCCACTCAGGGCACCACCACCTCGCAGGGCGCGTCGCAGGATGCCTCTGAGCCGACCACGCCGTCCATTGACGCTGTGGCGTTGCCGGATGACGCCAGCGAACTGTTGAAGGCCATGCCTGATTCCGTGTTGAATTTCGCGCGCACCAAGGCCGATGCCAGCACTTCGTGGAGCGGCGCTTCCCCGGTCGAGGAGTACACGTTGACGTATTCCACGGGCAAGGACGGTCAGGATATCACCTTGAAAGTGGCGCAATGGTCTCAGTCTGATGATGCGCAAAGTCAGTATGACAATCTGACCGGTGCCATGACCGGCAAGGAGCTGGGCGGCGGCAATGTGAAGGTTTCCGGTGAAGCGACCGGCGCCTATAGCGCCAAAACCGATCCGGACGACGAAACCAAGGCCATCGCGGTCTGGCGCAACGATACCGTGGTGTTCCAAGCCACGGGAGCCAAGGATTCGGTGCAGCGCTTCTACCAGCAGTTCCCGCTGTGATACTGCCTACGGCTGGTTGTGCGATCCTATGATTCATGCATGATTCACGTAAGATTCAGCCGTGGACCATGCGGACTGCGTTTGCCTGATCTTCCGATAAAAAGGTGCGTGCTTCCACCATATGAATGCGGTTGTGTGCGTTAGTCCCCGAAGCAGTGTAGTATTGGGCAAGTTGCAAACTTTTACCCTTTGAGTTTAAGAACGGAGGCTGAGATGGGCTCGGTCATCAAGAAGCGCCGCAAGCGCATGAGCAAGAAGAAGCACCGCAAACTGCTTCGTAAGACTCGCCACCAGCGCAAGTAGTCTTCAGGCGCGGTTGAAGCGTCGCTTAAACAAAATCCCGTATGTCTTCTTGAGGTATGCGGGATTTTTGCATATTGCAAAGAAATAAACGAAAAGTACGAGAATCGGAAATCAATAGATGCAAAAAGAAGGCTGTGCGCTCGAAGTTGAACGCACAGCCTCATATGGTTTCGTGTAGGTTCGCGAAAATCCGCGGAAAATGCGGAACTTACGCTACTTCAAACTCACTTGTTGGAGTTGGTGAGCACGCGCGGACCGTTGGGATCGCCCACGATGACCTGGTCCACCATGTGCAGGAACAGGCCATGCTCCACCACGCCAACGGTGTTGATGAGATCGTCGGCCAGAGCCTCCGGGTGTTCGATGCATTCGAGGTGCAGATCGACCACGTAGTTGTTCTCGTCGGTGCGCACCGGCTGGCCTTCGGCGTCGAGGCGAAGCACCGGCTTGTAGCCGCGGGATTCGAACTTCTTGACGACCTGGCCTGCGCCGAACGGAATCACCTCAACCGGCAGCGGGAACTTGCCGATGGTGTCCACAACCTTGGACTCGTCCACGATCCACACGATCTTGTTGGAGTTGGTGGCCACGATCTTCTCCCACAGCAGAGCGGCGCCGCCGCCCTTGATGCCGTTGAAGTTCTTGTCGACCTCGTCGGCGCCGTCGATGGTCACGTCGATGTGATCAACGTCATCGATGTCGACGATCTTGATGCCGTAGCCTTCTGCCTGCTCCTGAGTGCGGCGGGAGGTGGTCACGCCGGTGAACTCCAAGCCTTCCTCCTGCACGCGGCGGCCGAGCTCGTCGACCAGGAAGCGCACGGTCGAGCCGGTGCCCAGACCTGCGATCATGCCGTTCTGAATCAGCTTGGCAGCTTCGATGCCGGCTGCCTTCTTCAATGCGTCCTGCTGTGCCTTGTCCATGATCCTCCTTCGATATGGGGTTAAGACCGTCTCCATATTATCGGATGTGTTGATTTTTGTGCGTTTGCGGACATGTCATGAACGAGGTGTGCCATTGGTGGTCAGCAAATGTTTTCACAGGATGTTTCACGCACTTTCGAGGCGTTAAGGTCGAAAGTGCTGGCTCGTTAGTTGTGCTTGACTGCAAATGGCGCTTCGTCGAGGACGAGCGTGCCGTCGCCTTGCACGTAGCCTTCCACCGCGATGTAACCGCGGATCAGGCGTGGCTTGCCGTCGAACGTCGGACTGGAATTTGGCGGGGGAGTGAAGCGAATGGCGCCCGACACCGCCAATCCCGAAGGACTGGCGCGATGCGGCAGTTTCGGCAAGTCGGCGACGGCGTTCGTTGGCGCCGACGCGTTTGCGGATTCGGCTGATTCGCTCGTTGGCGCCGGCGTGTTTTCCGAGGAATTCGCGGATTGTTCGTTCTGTGCATCGTCGGCTGGCTGCCGCTCGTCATGCTCGTGGGGAAAACAGTCCGGCTTGAGCAGCATTTCGGCATACGATTTGCGCGGTGCCTCGGCGTCAGGCGTCGTGCCATCAGGCATGGTCGTATCAAGCGCGGTGGTCGGTTCCGGCATGTCGTCGGATTCCACCGACATTTCGTTGGACGTCAACGGCAATGTCGCCTCGTCGGGCGCTGGATAGCCTTCCGGCTCCACCAGCATATCGGCGATGGAACGCGGACGCGGCTCCGGATCGGCCGCGCCCATCAGATCATCGGCCAACGATCCTTGAGCGGACTTGCCTTGCCCGCGCCCCATATGGTATTCGTCCGTAGTGATTTTGCCGTCAAGCAGCATTTGGGCATCATCGGGAACATCGGTACCTTGCGAATATTCGGAAGCCAGCAGCGACTGCCAACCCTCCAAAGGAAGATATCCTTCACGGATCTTCGAACGGCAATCGCCCGCATAGGTGCGCGCCAGCTCGTCCACCTTCTCATTGCCGGCATTGCCGGCATGACCCTTGACCCATACGAATTTCACCGGTCCGGGGCGCTTGGAGATTTCGGCATCGATCGCGCGAATCAGATCCGCGTTCTTTACCGGCTTCTTCTGCGAGTTCTTCCAGCCGTTCTTCTTCCAGCCGTGAACCCACGTGGTGGAACAGTTGATCGCATACTGCGAATCGGTTTCGATCACCAACGGTTCGGAGCCGGGGTGCGCGCGCAACGCCTCCAGCACCGCGCACAGCTCGCCAATCTGATTGGTGCCGTTCGTAGCTCCGCCGGCATCGCAGTCGCTGTCATGGTGATGCCCCGGCTTGCCGCCTGTGGCAAGCTCATGATCGGCCCAACCCCAACCCATCGGACCATTCGGATTGCCTAAAGCGGAACCGTCTGTAGAAACCGTAATCGTCATATCTCTACCCTACGAAAGCCGTGAGACGCTGCCATACGTGGTGAACTGCGAACTGTGATCGGGCGACGTCGAACGGGAATCTCAATCATCCAAACACAGCATGACGGAAGCGCGGAACAGCGTGCCGTCATAATCGAACGAGGTCGCGCCATGATGCCGTTCCGCGGTTTCGCGCACGGTGGCGGTGCCCAAACCTTCACCCCCATGCTTGGTTGAGGCGAAAGCGTCGCCAACCTGCATAATGGAGGAATCGTGCGTGTTGTCGACCACAATGAACAGTGATGCGGGCGGCCCAGTGCGATATTTGATGCGCACCCTGAGTTTTTTCTCCCCATCCTGTTGTTTCATAATGGCCTCAGACGCATTTTCCAGTAGATTGCCGACCATGGAACATAATTCGGCATTATTGATGTTGAGATATTGCGGCACCGACGCTTTGACATCGACTTCAGCCCCTATATGGCGGATCCAGTCACAGTAGTAGACCAGCACCGCGTTCAACGAAGCATGTTCGCAATACTGCATGGGGATGGGGTGCAACAGCCTATGATTGGCCATCTCCTCCAAATACGAGGTGATGCCGGGCATATCGTCGGCCGCGGCGAGAGCCTGCAACGTCTGAATATGATGCCGGATATTGTGCTTGATCTGCCTCGCTTCGTTGATGCGTTCGTTCATATGCTGCAGCTGCAAGGTCTGCATGGCTTCGTAATGTTCGCGTTTGCTGGCTTCGCGCAGTCGGTCCGCCTGCTGGATCATATACCAGATGAGGAAGTAGGCCATGGTCATGAAACCGGAATATGCGATGGATACGGTGAAGGCGATGCTAAGCACGCGGGTGTCGAGCAGCGATGCGTTGTCGGCGGGCATGCACCACACCACAATTGCTGTGGAAATGAACGGAAAAAGCCAGATGACCCTCCAAAAATTCCTGCTGATGGAAGGTGAATCGAATGTTGCGGAAAATGAATGATGGAACGGATGGAAAAGTGTAGTCGCCGCAATCAAATCAAAAATCAGCAGACTGATCATTCCCGGCCATCCGACACGTAAATTCATGGACTGCTCATTCAGAACAGCTAAATCCACGGCCAAAGACAGGTAATAAATGATCGCGACGATATATGCGGCTGTTGAAACGACGAAAAGAAGCTGCCCCCAAGGAAGATTCGTCATCTTACGTAAAGCCAATACCACAACCGGAGCCGAAGGGATCACGGACCAGAGCGAGGGGACGTGGGCGAGGCAACACGCGATGCCGCACAGGAAGAAGACAATCACGCCGGAAATCATGAGAATAAGGCCGTCGCGCTTGGGATTCTCCATATGATGCCAGGTCATGTACAGGCAGAGAAGCAGGCCCGTTAGCGCGTTTAGCTGCTCGCCGATGGCGAAGAACATGCATGATGGCGCGATCGATGCGAGTGCGTCAAGCATGGCTAGTCCTCCATTCTCATGCGGGTGAACGTGTATTCCGCGTATTTTCTGCAGGTGGTGGTCACCGCGGTTTTCGTGATGGGAATGTGCTTGCCGCCTTTCATCACGAATTCATTGCTGCTGATGCCTGACACGTAGTCGAAGTTGACGAGCACTCCTCGCGCGGTGCGGTAGAAGTTGCTGAATACGGTGAGACGATGTTCCACATCGGAGAAGTTGGTGCGGATTTTCGCGCAGGTGCCGTCGGCGAAGGTGAATTCCACATAATGCGCGCTGGAAAGCGCGTAGGCGATAAGGCGACGGTCCATGGTGATGGCGGGATTGCCGAACGCCACCTGCCATGCGGCGTCCGTGCTGCTTTGTGCATTGCCCGTCGATTGATGTTTTTTCAGATGAGTGACCGGTGTTTTCGTGTCGAGCTGCGCTGCGACGCGGTCCATGGTCGCATGGAACGCGTCGTGATTCAGGGGCTTCAACAGATATCCGCTTGCCTGCACCTCGTAGCCGAGCACGGCGAAATCAGTGCTTGACGTGATGAACACGATCAGGCAATCGTCGTTTTGTCTGCGCAGCGTCCGTGCGATATCAAGTCCGGTCGCCGCATGCGTGGCGGTTTCGTCGTCCGACAGATAGCAGTCGAGCAGCAGCAGGTCGTATCGGGCGTCTTTCCAGCTTTCGATGAAGGATTCCGCATCGGCGAAGGTCACGCATTCCACGCCGATATCGCGGGTGCGTTTGAAATATTCCGCGCACATGACGGCCATCAGTTGGCGTTCGGCGGCGTGGTCTTCGACGATGGCGATGCGCATCGTTCACCTCCCATGAAGATTGGCGGGGACCGCTGGACTGAGCGTTGTGTCGCTATCATTCAAGCGTAATGCGAAGCGGGGCCGGCAGGAGGGTGATAGCGTGCGTGTCATGCCAGAATTCGGCGTTTCGTGCCATATCGCACGATTCGTGTTCGTTGCGATTCGTATTCGGGCGGATATGCGAGAAGCCCGCCTTTTTCAGGAAAGCGGGCTTCTCAGTGAGTTTGCGAATGATTGGCGAATGGCTGGATTACGCCGATTCGCCAATGATCACTCGGCCAAGGCCTTGTCCACGACTTCGGTGGCTTCGGCGAGCACCTTGTCGAGGGCTTCGGGGGATTCGAAGGACTCGGCGTACACCTTGTAGATGTTCTCGGTGCCGGAAGGACGGGCCGCGAACCAGTTGTTCTCGGTGGTGACCTTCAGGCCGCCGATCTTGGCGTGGTTGCCCGGGGCTTCGGTGAGCTTGGCGGTGATGTCCTCGCCGGCCAGCTGGGTGGCCGCGACGTCGTCGCCGGAAAGCTTGGCAAACTTCTGCTTCTGCTCCAAGGTGGTCGGCGTGTCGACTCGCTTGTACCAGCTTTCGCCAAAGCGATCGACCTGCTCCTGATGCAGCTGGGCCGGGTTCTTGCCGGTCTTGGCGGTGATTTCCGCAGCCAGCAGGTCAGGGATCAGACCATCCTTATCGGTGGTCCACACGCGGCCGTCCTTGCGCAGGAAGCTCATGCCGGAGCTCTCTTCGCCGCCGAAGGCGACTTCGCCCTTGAACAGCGGGTCAACGAACCACTTGAAGCCGACCGGAACCTCAACGAGCTTGGCGTCGATGGAAGCGGCCACGCGGTCGATCAGGGAGGAGGACACCAGCGTCTTGCCGATGCCGGCGCCTTCCGGCCAGCCCGGGCGGTTGCCGCCGAACAGGTACTCTACGCACACGGCGATGTAGTGGTTCGGGTTCATCACGCCCCAGTTCGGGCATACGATGCCGTGACGGTCGGCGTCCGGATCGGTGCCGCCGACCAGGTCGTACTTGTCCCAAGCGCCGTTGTTGAGGGAGTCCACAAGACCCTTCATGGCGTACGGGGAGCTCGGATCCATGCGGATCTTGCCATCATGGTCGATGGTCATGAAGCTCCAGGTCGGATCGACCTGCGGGCGCACCACGTCGATGGTCAGGTTGAACTTCTCGTTCATCAGCGGCCAGTAGTTGACGGAAGCGCCGCCGAGCGGGTCGATGCCCAGGCGCACGCCGGAGGAACGGATCACATCGAAGTCGATGACGTTCTCCAGATCGGCGACATAGTGCTCGCGGAAGTCGAAGCGCTCGACCAGGTCGGACTTGACGGCCTGCTCGAACGGAACGCGCTTGATGTTCTTGAAATCGCCGAGCAGCTCGTTGGCACGATCCGCGATGGCGTTGGTGACGTCGGACGGAGCCGGGCCGCCGGTGACCGGGTCATACTTGAAGCCGCCATCGGTCGGCGGGTTGTGCGACGGGGTCACCACGATGCCGTCGGCCAGGCCTTCGCCGGTGAAGCGCTGGGTGCCATCCGCTGCGCGGTTGTGGGTCAGGATGGCCTGGGACACAACCGGGGTCGGGGTGAAGTCGTCGCGGGAATCGATGCGCACGGTCACGCCGTTGGCGACGAGCACTTCGATGGCGGTCTTCCAAGCCGGCTCGGACAGAGCATGAGTGTCGCGGCCGATGTACAGCGGGCCGGTCACGCCGGCCTTCTTGCGGTATTCGGCGATGGCCTGGGTGATGGCGACGATATGGGCCTCGTTGAACGAGGTCTTCAGAGACGATCCGCGGTGGCCGGAGGTGCCGAAGGAGACACGCTGCTCCGGAACGTTGGGGTCGGGGACGACGTCATAGTACTTGCCGATGACCTCGTCGACATTGATCAGATCTGCTGGGGTAGCGGGCATTCCCGCATTGTTTGCAACCATGGTCACTATTCTGCCACGCTTTTGCGTCAGATGTGCGTAATTGTCCCATTATGCGCGATGAATACGTTGTCTGTTTAGTGCATGTTCGGATGTGTGTACATGAATTTTCGAAAATGGCGGATTCTGCGCTTAGCCGAGTTGCGCAATGTCAAACGATGGTGTATAGTTCTATGCTATTCGACTGATGCAGGGTTGCTAGTCAACATAAAGACGCAAGACCTGAGATGTGGCTGAACTATAGCCATATCTCAGGTCTTTTTTTGTTGCCCGAAGCGGTGTTGCTCGGATCGAATCGGTTGTAAGGGAAAGAAAGGGAAATCAGGATGGCTGACTCACTCGCATCGCAGATCATCACTGCAATCGGTGGTCCTGAAAACGTTCGCAGTCTGACGCATTGCGCCACTCGACTGCGCTTTGAACTGGTTGACGCATCCAAGGTCGATCAGAATAGTCTCGAGCACATGCAGGGCGTGCTCGGCGCGGTGCCGCAGAGCGGCGACCGCTTCCAGGTGGTCATCGGCGGTGGCGTTGCCACCGTGTACGAAAACATCATGCATCTGCCCGAAATGGCCGGTGTCGGCGGTGCCTCCGCATCCGACGATGGTCAGAAGAGCAACGCCGACGTCAAGGCCGAAGCCCGTTCCAAGGCCCGCGGCAAGGTGGCTTGGCTGGACTCCTTCTTCGAGTATCTCTCCGATTCCTTCCGCCCGATTCTGGGCGTGCTGCTCGGCGCTTCCATCATCATCGCGCTGGTCAACCTGCTTATTTCGCTGAACGTCATTCCGAATGACGAGGTTTCCGCAGGCTGGGTATTCGTGAAAGCCATCTGGAAGGGCGTATTCTACTTCCTGCCGATCATGGTCGCCTACAACGCGTCCAAGAAGCTCAAAGTCGACCCATGGCTGGGTGGTGCCATCATGGCCATGCTCATGACCCCGCAGTTCACCGGCTTGATGGACGCCAAGACCACCACGTGCGTGGAGAACGCCGCTCTGGGCACCAAGTCTTGCATGGCCAACATATTCGGTCTGCCGATGGCATTGAGCGACTATTCCGGCAACGTGTTCGTGCCGCTGCTCATGGCCGCCGTGCTTGCTCTCGTCTACCACGGATTGAAGAGGATCATCCCGGAAAGCGTCCAGCTGGTCTTCGTGCCGTTCTTCTGCATGATCATCGTTGGCGCGCTGACCGCCTTTATCATCGGCCCGATCGGCGTGTGGGTCGGCAACGGCCTCGGCGTCGGCTTGGCCTGGATGAACACCCATGCCCCGTTCATCTTCGCCATCATCATTCCGATGCTGTACCCGTTCCTCGTGCCGCTCGGTTTGCACTGGCCGCTCAACGCCTGATGCTCATGAACATCCAGACTCTCGGCTACGACTTCATCCAAGGCCCGATGGGCGTGTGGAACTTCGCCTGCTTCGGCGCTACCGCTGGCGTGCTCTTCCTTGCTGTGCGTGACAAGGATAAGGACATGCGCCAGACCGCTTTGGGCGCACTTGCGGCCGGCCTGCTCGGTGGCGTTTCCGAACCGTCTCTGTACGGCATTCACCTGCGTTACAAGCTCATCTACAAGCGCATGCTGGTGGGCTGCGGTCTCGGTGGCGTCGTCATCGCCATCCTCGGTTGGCTCTTCCCGTCCGTCACCGCCGCCGGCCAGACCGTGCATGGCGTGACCACCACCGCTTTCGCATTCACCTCGTTGCTGACCATTCCGGTCTTCAATCAGATGTGGGTGTATGCAGTGTCCATCGCCGTGTCCTTCCTCACCTCCTTCCTGCTGATCATCACCTTCGACTACCGCACTCCGGAACAGAAGGCCGAAGTGCTGGCCCGCGCGGCTGCCAATCAGAAGACCGCTGTCTCGTCGGTCGAAGCCAAGGGAGTCGCTCCGGCTGCTGCCACCGCGACTGCCACTGTTGCCGCCACCAAGACTGAAGCCCCGGCTGCTGCTGCCACCACCACCGTGGTGAACGCTCCAGTCGCAGGCCATGTGATTTCCCTGGATGAAACCGGCGATCCGGTGTTCGCATCCCGCGCACTAGGCGAAGGCGTCGGCATCCAGCCGGCAGACAGCACCGTCGTCGCGCCGGTATCCGGCGTGCTGCAGACCGTCGCCGAAACCGGTCACGCATTCGGCATCAAAACCGATGATGGCGTGGAAGTGCTCGTGCACGTCGGCATCGACACGGTGAAGATGAACGGCGAAGGCTTCGATGTGAAGGTCAAGGCCAACGAACACGTGAACGCGGGGGACAACCTCGTTGTCGTCGACTTTGATAAGGTTAAGGAAGCTGGATACAGCACCACCACATTGATGACGGTGCTGAACACAGTGGCCTTCGCGTCCGTCACGCCAAAGACCGGCGTCGACGTCAAGGCCGGTGAGTCGGTGATCGACATTCAGCGCTGACCAATCGCATAGTCGGAAGGGGCCGACGTGGACGTTCTTCGCGTATTCAACAATAATGTCGTACTGGCAAAAGACGGCAACAGTGAGGTGATTCTCACCGGTCGAGGTATAGGTTTCCAAGCCAAGCCCGGCCAGCATGTTGACGACGCGAAGATCGTCCGTCGGTTCGTTCCCGCAGATGGCAAGGATCCCGACCATATGGCCCAACAGGTGGCCGGGATTCCGCCCGAAATCATTCGTCTCGTTACGGACGCCATGAACCGCACCGGTCTGAAGGAACAGGCCGACAGACAGCCTGCATTGGTGCTGGCATTATCCGACCATATTTGCGGTGCGATCCGCCGATCGCAAAACAAGCAGACCATCGAATATCCGCTGGAAGCCGAAGTGCGTTCGCTCTACGCGAGCGAATATGCCAAAGGCAAAGCTCTGGTCGATGCCATGAACACGTATCTGGGCGGTGCGCTGCCGGATTGCGAAGCCGTGGCTTTGGCCCTGCACTTGGTCAATGCGGGCTTCTCTACCGGCGATCTTTCCGCAACCTACACCATGACCGGCGTCATCCAGCAAATGCTGACGGTCATCGAAGGCTATTACGGCATCACTCTCGACCAGAACAGCGTCAATGTGGCGCGTTTCATCACGCATCTGCGCTATCTTTTCGTGCGCATCCACCAACATGAACAGCTTGATGACGAGCCTGAACCAATCGTGGAATCCATCAAAACCTCATATCCGAAAGCATCGGATTGTGCGAACAAACTTGCGATCATCGTCAAAATGCGATTGAACGTGAGTCTTTCGGAAGCGGAAATCGCCTATCTCACCTTGCATGTCGCACGAGTGACTTCTCATGCGACGGAATCGCATGAGAATGACGATACCAATGCATAATCTGCATAAAATACATAATCATCGTAATAAATAATTTAATAATTACGATAATAGTTACTGATTTACATTGGAAGTATTGGCTTCGGGCGCTTCCGGCACACGCACGCACAACGACTTACGCTCCACACTGAAACGAATATGCTGCGTTTCGGGAAGCATATCGCCATCCACCTGAGCCAACACGGGTTTCTCCAACTTGATTTCCGCGCTGACGCCCTGAATCTGGTCAACCGTGGAATTCGTGGACAGCGGACTCTGCTGGGCCTTGCCGGTGATCGTCTGATGCAGCACATCGCCGAACAGATTCGCCCAACCGATCAAACCGCCGGATGTGTCAATGATCTCGTAATCGAGAATGCCGTCATCGTACACGGCGTCGGGCATGAGCGAAAATACCGGAATCTGGCCGCAATTGCCGGCCATGAACGTGCGGAAGGTCAATCCGTGCGTGGTGTGCGTGCTGCCGTCGGCGCTGGTAATGGTCACATCACCCTTGTACTTCGGGGCGAACAGGTTCTTCACGCCCGACACGAAATAGGCGAGCCAGCTGATGTTCTTCTTCAACTCAGGATCGGTGTCGTCGATCATCACCGCATCAAAGCCGATGCCCGCGATAATAAGGAACGCATGGCCGTGATCGGCGGCTTCATCATCGAGCAGCGTCAGTCGGCCGACATCCACCAAACGCGAACCATGAGATGTGGCGACGGTCAGCGCCGCATCGATATCATCCACAGGAATGCCCATATTGCGGGCAAACAGATTGCCGGTGCCAATAGGGATGATGCCCAGCGCGTGGCCGGTTCCCGAAAGTGCGCTCGCCACCGTGCGCACCGTGCCGTCGCCGCCGACCGCGACCACCACGTCGGCGCCATGCTCCAAGGCTTCCAGCGCGCAGGCGCGACCATCCTTATCAAGCTGCGTTCCGATATATTCAACCTGCGTGAGATGCTTCGCCTCACAGAACTCCTGAATATGCTGCTTGCGTTGTTCCGCCTGTGGTTTCGAAGGATTGATCACAAACGCGTAATGCACCTGATCATCGTCGCGCTTGTCGAGCTGTTCCGCAAGTTTGCGATGCTTATACGCGCGTACTGCGAAAAAGGCGGCCGCGCACACCGCTGCGACCGCAAGAACGACAATCAGAATGATAACAGGCATAGGCATGTCATCTATTGTTCACGGAAGATGCGAAAAAAGCGAATCAAGACTGATTTATTCGACGATTCCTGCACGTTGTATACAAAAATGAGAGGACTGCGGCGGGTGTCGGCTTTCAGCACTAGGCTAGGAGGCATGCTTGATATCCAATTCATTCGTGAACATGCTGACGTTGTTAAGGAATCCCAGCGCAAGCGTGGCGAATCGGTCGAACTGGTCGACGAGGTGCTGCGCTCCGACGAGGTTCGTCGTTCCTCTCTGAAGGAATTCGAGGCTGCCCGTGCGCAGCAGAAGGAAATCGGCAAGAAGGTCGCCGCGGCTCCGGCCGACGAAAAGGCCAAGCTGATTGCCGAAACCAAGGAACTCTCCCAGAAGGTTTCCGAATACAAGGCCGCAGCGGACGCCGCAGCCGAAGAATACACCACCGCCATGTGGAAGCTCTCCAACGTGGTTGAGCCGGAAGCTCCGGAAGGTGGCGAAGACGATTACGTGGTGGTCAAGAAGGTTGGACAGATCCGCGATTTCGCAGCCGAAGGTTTCGAGCCGAAGGATCACCTGACCCTCGGTCGTGGCGTTGCCGGCATCGATATGGAACGTGGCGTGAAGGTCGGCGGTTCCCGCTTCTACTTCCTGCGCGGCCAGGTGGCACGTATGCAGATCGCCATGCTCACCATGGCTGTGGACCAGGCCGAAGAGCACGGCTTCACGCTGGCCATCACCCCGACGCTGGTGCGTCCGGAAGTGATGCGCGGCACTGGCTTCCTCAACTCCCACGCCGACGAAATCTACCGTCTGCGCGAACCTGACGAGCAGTACTTGGTCGGTACTTCCGAAGTGGCGCTCGCCGGTATGCACGAGAACGAGATTCTCGACCTGTCTGACGGTCCGCTGCGTTACTGCGGTTGGAGCTCCTGCTACCGCCGTGAGGCTGGCGCAGCTGGCAAGGATACTTCCGGCATCATCCGCGTGCACCAGTTCGACAAGGTGGAAATGTTCGTTTACACCAAGCAGGAGGACTCCTACAAGGAGCATGAGCACCTGCTGGCCATGGAGCAGGAAATGCTCGGCAAAGTCGAGGTGCCGTACCGCATCATCGATACCGCTGCCGGCGATCTGGGCTCTTCCGCAGCCCGCAAGTTCGACTGCGAGGCTTGGGTGCCGACCCAGGGTCGCTACCGTGAGCTGACCTCCACTTCCAACTGCACCGAATATCAGGCTCGCCGTCTGAACATTCGCGAACGTATGGAAGATGGTGGCACCCGCGCCGTTTCCACGCTGAACGGTACGCTGGCCACCACCCGTTGGCTGGTTGCCATTCTTGAGAACCATCAGCAGAAGGACGGCTCCATCGTCATTCCGCAGGCCATGCGTGCCTACATGGGTGGCAAGGAAGTCATCGAGCCGACCAAGTGGGAAGCCTGATAGAGTTTGGGTTTGCCTGGCAGAGTCTGATAGCTTGGGTTGCTCGTGGAGTTTGGTAACTCGGGTTTGTTTATCGGTTCCACTGAGTTGCTGAGCTACTAAACTGCTGAAACGGACTTCTGCAATACGAAATATGGAAGTCTGAGGATGCCTGGCATTTGGCATTTGCCGATTTCTGGCTTTTCTGGCTTATGGGAAGGGACTCGCGGTGAGCGGGTCCCCTCTTTTTTGTTTTCGCCGCGTTCTTTCCTTTGTCCTTGCTCGCTTTCTTCCCCTCGTTCTTTGGGTTGTGCTATATTAGCGTTTCGTGCGTGATGCACATGGGTAGGTGTCTGAGCGGTCTAAAGAGACGGTCTTGAAAACCGTTGAGGTGCAAGCCTCCGCGAGTTCGAATCTCGCCTTACCCGCCTATCAGGCTTACTGAGAGCGCTCTAAGCGCCCGGTAAGCCTTTTTTGTTGCTGCAATCCGGGTAAACTCCACCCAAGTTCGGCTCAGCACCGTCCAAGTCTCAATTCTTCCATCCACTGGAACAATCTTCCCGCTGTTGGCCCTGTGAGCGTCCAGATTCTTCCAGTGGGTGGAGGATTTGGGTCGCTGGGATGGTCTGTGGCGGGGTGATTCTTCCAGTGACTGGGGGATTTTTCCCGCTGGGGGGCTTGTGGGCGTCTGTTTTTCTCCAGTGGGTGGAAGATTTGGGTCGTTGAGAGGCTTGTAAATGTCCACTTTCTTCCAGTGACTGGAAGGATTGGGGAGGGATTGTGATGTTGTTCGGTGTACGATCAGGCTGAGTTGTGAGAAAGGCTGCTGTGACTATGCGTGAGAATGGGATGCAAATGAAGGAACGAGCGATGGGAGCTATGGCTGGGCTTGCGTTGGGCGATGCGTTGGGAATGCCTACGCAAAGCATGTCGGCCAAGCAGATTCGCCGGTATTACGACGGTCCGATCACGAAACTTATGAATGCCGTGCCGCAGCAGCCGATCGCACCGAATATGAAAGCTGGTGCCGTCACCGACGATACAGAACAGGCTTTCGTACTCGCACGGCGACTTATCGACGATAACGGCTGCATTGATAACACTCGATACGCCCACGATCTGCTGCAATGGGAAGCTGCGATGAAGGCCAAGGGATCGCTTGACCTGCTGGGGCCTTCCACCAAAGCAGCGCTGCAAAAACTTACCGAAGGCGTAAGTCTGGAAGAGACCGGCCGATTCGGCACCACCAACGGCGGTGCAATGCGTGCCACGCCGGTGGGCATCGCATTCCGTCCAGGCCAAGCGCTCGCCGACGCCGCCTGGCGATCCTGTGTGGTGACGCATAACACGGTGCAGGGCATTGAAGCGACCACTTTGGTGGCTGCGGCGGTGAGCTTTGCCATTGAAGGAGAACGTGACTTTTTGCACCTCGCGGTGGAATTCGTACGGAAGCTTCCACAGCGTGGCAATTGGTCGGCAAAGGCTTCGGTGCTTGCGCGTGTGCAATATTTCATGAATTGGGCCGAAACTGATGGATGCAGGCTCAATGACAACGAATTCGCTGCTGTGCTGCAACGGAATTGCGGTACCAGCGTGGAATCGAACGAGTCCGTGGCCGCCGCTTTCGCCATTGCGGCGCGCTTTTTTGACGATCCCACGCATGCTTTGTGTTTCGCGGCTTCTATCGGTGGCGACACTGACACCATTGCGGCTATTGCGGGCGCGATGCTGGGGGCGTGGCATGGTATGCAAGGTTTCGACAAAACCATGCTTGATCAGGTGCTTTCACAACTTGCTGAAGATAATCACCTTGATTTGGTCGGCACTGTTACGTCGCTACGCGCGTTACGCGATGATAGTGCGCTTAATGATGTCAATATCGTTTGATCTGCAGGAACCGTAGTTAGCGAAACTATGACGGAAGTGCGAAAGGCATCGCAATGACTGGAAAAGTTATTTCTCTTGGGCAGGTTATTGTCGATCTGACCATGAATGTGGACGCGGTGCCGCGTGCGGGTGAAGATGTGTTCGCCGGCAATGTGCAAACGCAGGTTGGTGCCAGCTTCAACACGCTGTATGCCGTGCGCCGCATGGGCGTTAAGGCGTCTCATGCTGGTGTGATTGGTACGGGGCCGTGGGCTTCGCAGATTCTGCAAACGTTGGAAAATCAGGAAATTCAGCATATCGGCAAGCGGGATGCCGTGCACGATTCGGGATTTTGCGTGGCGTTGACCGACGCGAATGCTGAACGGACGTTCATTTCGACGAGGGGCGCAGAAGCGTACGGCAGTGCCGATGCGTTCGATTCTGTGAATCCAGAAAAGCGGGATGTCGTGCATGTGAGCGGATACACGTTGGTGCATCACACTGCGGACGCGCTGCTTGCTTTTGTGAAAAGAACGACTGAACATCGTGAGTTCACTGCGGTATTCGATCCTTCTCCGATGATCTCGGCAGTTGATGATGACGTTTTCCGTGTGATGCTCGCATATCGTCCGATATGGTCGTGCAATGAACGCGAGGCAACGTTGATTGCGCAACGTTTGGCGGCGCTCGATAGTGGCGATTCTTGCGATTGCAAGGTTTCGCGGGATATGCTGCAAGAGATTGAGAGTGCGAATGTCAATGAGGAGACGGTTGCGTGGCTGTGCGATCGATTGCAATCTCCTGTAATCGTTCGCGTGGGCGCGGATGGTGCGTGGTCGGCGATTCCCGGTGACGAAGTGCTGCGAATTCCAGGTTTTCCAATGAAAGCGGTGGATACCAATGGCGCTGGTGATTGTCACGCGGGTGTGTTGTGCGCCCTGCTGTGCGAAGGCGTGCCGTTGGAGGAGGCTGTACGTTGCGCCAATGCTGCTTCGGCGTTGTCTGTAACGCGATCAGGGCCGGCTACCTGCCCTGATCGAAAGGAGGTTGAGCGGCTCCTAGGAAGGGCGTTCTAAGACTTATGGTACAAATGACTATAAGTGGTTATATCATGTGCACGAGTGCGCTGACGCGGCGTGCATGCCGCTTGCCCGCGGCGTTGCTCGGCAGATTCAAGGAGATTAGTTTCACATGAGCAATGAGAAAGGGACCCTCTCCATCGAGGAGCAGGGTATCGACACCATATCCGAAGAGGAGCGTAAGGGCACGCCGGCCAGTCTGTTTTGGCCCTGGTTCGCTGCCAATGTTTCCATGTTCGCCATGTCGTACGGCGCGTGGGCGCTCGGTTTCGGCATTTCGTTCTGGCAGGCCACCGCCATGACCATTATTGGCGTGGTCATCTCGTTCCTGCTGGTCGGCATCATTTCCATCGCGGGCAAACGCGGCAACGCGCCCACCATGGTGCTCACCCGCGCCACGTTCGGCGTGGAAGGTGCCAAAGTGCCAGCGGCTCTGAGCTGGATCGCCACATTAGGCTGGGAGATTTCACTGACCACCACCGCTGTGTTGGCATTATCAAGCACCATCGAAAAACTCGGTTGGGGCTCTGGTGTCGCGCCCAAGATCATCTCCACCATTGTGGTGGTCGGCCTTGTGGTGGTCGCAGGTATTTTCGGATACGACCTGATTATGCGTTGTCAGCAGGTCATCACCATCGTGACCGGTGTGATCACCGTCGGTTTCTTTATCCTCGGCTGGGGACATATTGACTTTTCCGCCATTGACTCGGTTCCGGCGGGATCATTGCCGGCCATGCTCGGCTGCTGCTTCTTCGTGATGACCGGCTTTGGCTTGGGCTGGGTGAATATCGCTGCCGATTACTCGCGCTATCTGCCGCGCAACTCCTCCAATGGCGGCATTGTGTTCTGGACCACATTCGGTGCGTCCATTGCCAATGTGTTCCTGATTTTCTACGGTCTGCTGCTCGCGGTTTCCAATGCCGACATGGCGGAAAACGTTGGAAATGATCCGATTGGAGCCATGGCTTCCATTCTGCCGACCTGGTACTTGATTCCGTACACCATTGTGGCCGTGCTCGGTTTGATGTCCGGCTCCATTATGGACAATTATTCCAACGGGCTTGCGCTGCTGTCGTTCGGTGTGAAGTTGCCGCGTACCGTGGCTGCCGCGCTTACCGCCGCTTTGACTGTTCTTGGTGTGGTCTACGTGACTTTCTTCTCCGACACGTTCATTGGCCCGTTCCAAGGCTTTCTGACCACGCTCGGTGTGCCGATGGCCGTATGGGCCGGCATGTTCGTGGCCGATGTGATCATTCGCAAGAAGGATTACAGCACCGCTGATTTGTATGATCCGAAGGGGCGTTACGGTGCGTGGAACGGTAAGTCTTTCGCCATTCTTGTCGTCGGTACCGTGCTTGGTTGGGGATTGGTGGTCAACACTGCCGCCAGCTGGCTGAACTGGCAGGGGTATCTGCTGTTCCTTATCGGTGGCAAAGAAGGTAGTTGGGCTGCCGCCAATCTTGGTGTGATTGTTGCGCTGATTATTGGTCTTGCGGGATCGTTGATGTTCCAGCGTGGCGATATTGCCAAGCAGGAAGCTGATCTGCCGGTTTCGGAAGCATGAGTTGCTTATTGCGATAATACAAGGAAAGGAAAAGTCATGATTGCGGAAGATGAATGGCTGGTAGTTATCGACAGGCAGCGTGTTTTTGCGGAAAGTGAATGGTCCGCATGGGCTTGCCCGGACGGCTCCTATCACACTACTGATGAAGCGTTCGCACGATTGGCTAAGGCGTTCGGCGATCGTGTGGTCTATACGCGATATGTTGCGCCTGAGCCACCGCAAAACGCTTGGGTTGATTATTTCAAAGATTGGCCGCAGTTTTTGGTTGCTCCCGACGATCCGATGTACGATCTCACCGCGGATACCGCGGAATTGGCGCAAGGCCATGCCGTGGTCAGTTGCGACACTTTCGGCAAGTGGGGAAGCGTGCTGAGCGAAGCCATTAAAGGCGCTAAAAAGATCACGGTATGTGGTGTCGCCACCGATTGCTGTGTGCTTACCACCGTGCTCGCCGCGGCTGACAATGGTGTAGCGGTACGCGTTGCTGCTGACGCTTGTGCAGGCAGTTCGCCAGAAAACCATCAGATGGCATTGAGCACCATGCATTGTTCACGCCGCTGGTCACCGTCACTGATACTGATTCCATCGTAGGATAGGTAAGGACTTTGATTCTGCGGGGTTTGTTGAGTTCTGCTCAGCAAACCCCGCTTTTTTTGTATGTCGTGCATATTGCGCCAAAACTTGGATGATGCTCGGCTGGCATCGGTAATGAGCCATTAATCTTGCGGTGCGCTTTTGTAACTGCGGCGTAACAGTGCGGTGGTGATTGTAACGGACGATTCCGGCACAATCGTGGGTATCGACAGTTTCGTGAAGAGGTTTTACTGACGGACATGTCTCTCACAGGAAAAATCCCATGTATGAATCGAGGCCACCATGGCACAGCAGATCACTAGCTTGCTTGACGATCCTACGCAAGCGGTCAGTCTAGACACTTTCAGTGGGCTCACCAAAGGATGCCCCGCACCATTCTGGCTTTTCCAAGGCGTTTGCGCGGCTTGGGGCATCGACCACCAGCGGGCGCAACTCAACCTCATCACCGTATCCGAGAACGCGACGTTCCTGCTGTTGCTGGACGGCGAGCCCCAAGGCGTGGTACGTGTCTCGCAGCCGGGCTATGTGGGAGGTCCCGAGGCGGTGGCGTCGGAAATCAGCTGGTTGAATGCGTTGCATGATATCGAAGGTATCAGCCTGATCAATCCGGTTCCCACCATCCGTGGCACGTTCGTAACGAAAATCACTGATCTGAACGGTGTTGGCTGGACGGTGATCTCCACGAAATATGTGGAAGGAACCGTGCTGGAAGATCTTGAGAATCCTGCACCGTATTACGAGACGATCGGTGAATGGGCTGCGAAATTCCATGAGCAGTCGCGCACGTGGAGCAAACCGTACGGTTTCACCCGCTTCAATTGGGATCTTTCGAACATGGTTGGTCCGGCACCGCGTTGGGGACGTTGGGAAAACGCCAATCTCACCGACGAAGAGAAGCAGCTGTGCGACACCGCGCTGTGGAAGGCCATGGACGTGGTGATGAAAGTGCCGAGAACCAACGAAACTTGGGGGCTTATCCATGCCGACTTGCGCCCGTCGAACGTGATTCGCGGCAATGACGGGAGACTGACCGTCATCGATTTCGACGATGCCGGATACAGCTGGTATCTCTACGATTACGCTTCATCGCTGAGTTTCATCGAACATGAACCGTATGCTCCCGATCTTGCCAAGGCGTGGGTCAAGGGATACCAGCGCGTCGCAGGTTCGTTCACGGATGAGGAACTGCGTATCATGTCCGCGCTTTCCATGATCCGACGCATGCAGATGCTCGGCTGGACCACCAGCCACCGTGAGGATGCCCTGCCCGACGGTCTCGCTGCACAGCAGGCTCCCGGCAGCGTGATGTGCGCAAAAAACTATCTTGAGGATCCGCTCTGGCTGCTGCATTAGGCAAGTTGCATGAAACAAGCGTAATTACGCAGAAACCAGACAATCCAAGAAATCCAATCGTAAGCACGTAAAAATACGCAATTACGAAAATCTCAATTTTTATAACTTAACAACATCTGACCGCAACCAACCAAACGAGGAATCAATGGCATAACTCGCCGAACAATACGAGAGGAAGGCGATTACAATGACTGCGTCAACTGTTTCGGGACGATCGATAGGCGGCGTGACCTACGTTGAAACCGACAAGGACTATTTCGCAAAACGACAGCTTAAACGAACCGCGGGAGCGTTCGGTCTATGGGCCATCGGCATTTCCGCGGTGATCTCCGGCGACTTCTCCGGCTGGAACGGAGGCATCGCCCAAGCCGGATGGGGTGGCATGCTGGTGGCCGCCATCGTGGTGTACCTCATGTACGTGCTTATGCTCAACTCCATCAGCGAAATGGCGTCGGCCATGCCGCACACGGGTGGCGCGTATTCCTTCGCGCGTGCCGCCATGGGTCCGTGGGGCGGCTTCTTCACCGGCCTTGCGGAAACCATCGAGTATGTGATGACCGCAGCCACCATCGTCTACTTCTCGTCGGCATACGCTGATGCGATCCTGTCGAACCTGACCGGATATTCGCTTGACGATCATGGCTTGGCTTGGGTTTGGTGGCTTGCCTTGTATGCGATTTTCGTAGTGGTCAATTGGCTGGGCGCCGAAACGTCGTTCCGTTTCGCCGAAGTCGTGTCGATCGCCGCGCTCGCCATCGTCGCACTGTTCGGTATCGGCGCTTTCGCCACTGGTAAGGCCGATTTCTCCACGCTGCTCAATATCACGCCTACCGAAGGCAACTCCGCGTTCCTGCCGTTCGGCCCAGGTGCCATCTTCTACGCCATGCCGTTCGCCATGTGGTTGTTCCTTGGTATTGAGCAGCTGCCTCTGGCTGCAGAGGAAGTGCGTGAGCCGGAAAAGAACATTCCGAAGTCGTCCCGCCTGTGCATTTTCACGCTGGGATTGTCCGCGCTGATCATCGTGTTCCTGAACCCGGCTGTGGTCGGTTCCGAAGCGCTCGCTGGTTCCGATGAGCCGTTGCTGGATGGCTATCGTGCGATTCTGCCGGGCAATCTCGCCGCGGTGCTGTCCGCATTCGCGTTGATCGGTCTGCTCGCTTCCATCCAAGGCATTATGTTCGCGTATGGCCGCAACCTGTATTCACTGTCCCGTGCAGGCTATTATCCGGCGTTCCTGTCGCTGACCGGTAAGAAGAAGACGCCGTACTGGGGGCTGGTCGTCGGCGCGATCATCGGTTTCGCAGCCCTGTTCATCATCGCGTACGGCGGTGATGGCGCCGGTTCGGTGGTGTTGAACATCGCTGTGTGGGGTGCGGTGCTGGCATATCTGCTGCAGATGGTTTCCTATGTGATCCTCAGGAAGAAGATGCCTGATATCAAGCGTCCGTTCACCAGCCCGTTCGGCGTGCCGGGCGCGGTAATCGCAGGTTTGCTTGCATTCTGCATTTTCGTTGCCGTGCTGCTGAACCCGGATTATCGACTGGCCGTCTACGCCATGGTGGTCATCTACGTTCTCGCGACCATCTTCTTCGCGGTTTACGGACGTAAGCACCTGGTGCTTTCTCCGGAAGAAGAGTTCGCCGCTTCCGGCGGAAAGGTCGCATATAAGACTGAAGACTGACTGATTTTCTGCGATTATCGTTTCGTTTTCTTGAAATAAAACGATATTGCCAAGGCCGTGTTCATCTGGGATGCGGCCTTTTTCAATCATCGGAAATATGTAAAAAGGTCAACCAAATAGGTGGAAAACAGCGGAAATGGTTTGTTTCTGCGCTGTATCAGCCACTCAACATTACTGCGTTACCGTGTGGGTAACGCCACAGGAAGCCAACGAAAGAAGGAATCATGGCAACTCGATCAACCATCATGGACACCAATAGCTTCCGTCCGGAAATGGCGGCCGCGCTCGACCCAGAAACACGCAAACTAACCGAAGAGCGTGACGTGCTTGGTCCGGCCTACCGTTTGTTCTACCGCAATCCAGTGCATCTGGTGAAGGGCCGTGGCTCGCATCTTTGGGATGCCGACGGCGAGGAATACTTGGACGTGTACAACAATGTCGCATCCGTCGGCCACTGTCACCCGCGCGTGGTGGATGCACTTACCCAGCAGGCTTCGATGCTCAACACCCACACGCGCTACCTGCATGAGAACATCCTGCATTATGCGGAAGATATCCTCTCCACCATGCCTGACGAACTTGACCGCATCATGTTCCAGTGCACTGGTTCCGAAGCCAACGATCTGGCCATTCGCGTAGCACAGACCTACACTGGCGGCGAAGGCGTGATCGTGACCAGCGAGGCCTACCATGGCAATTCGGCACTCACCTCCAAGCTTTCCCCAGCGCTCGGCACCGCGCAAACGCTTGGCTTGACCATGCGCATGATTCCCACGCCGGACACTTACCGCTTGGTCATTGACGGCAAGCCTGCCGCGGAATGCGCCGCCGAGGAATTCGGCAACTGGATGGCTGGCGAAGTGCGCAAGGCCGTTGCCGATATGGAACGTCATGGCATCAAGTTTGCGGCATTGCTTGCCGACTCCATCTTCTCCTCCGACGGCGTGTACCCCGATCCGGTCGGCTATCTGAAGCCGGTGATCGACACCGTTCATGAACTGGGTGGCGTATGGATCGCCGACGAAGTGCAGCCGGGCTTCACTCGCACCGGCGACGCATTCTGGGGATTCGGACGCCAAGGCATTGTTCCCGATCTGGTCACATCCGGCAAGCCCATGGCCAACGGTCTGCCCACGTCGATGATGGCCGCCCGCCACGAAGTACTTGAACCGTTCGCAGGCTCCATTCCTTACTTCAACACTTTCGGCGGCAACCCGGTATGCATGGCCGCGGCCCAGGCGGTGCTTGACGTGATGCGTGACGAAGACACCATGAGCAACGCCAAGAAGGTCGGCGCAATATTCAAGGATGCCGTCGCGTCGCTTATGCCGGCACACCCCTGCATCGGCGACGTGCGTGGCGCGGGCCTGTACATCGGCTGCGAAATCGTCAAGCCGGGCACCAAGGATCCCGACCAGCAGGCAGCGCTCGATATCCTCGAAACCCTGCGTGACAACCACATCCTCACCTCCGTATGCGGCCGTTACGGCAATATCCTCAAGCTGCGCCCGCCGCTGGTGTTCAGCGAATCCGATGTGGATTGGTTCATGGATGGATTCATGAAGACTCTGGAAACATTGAAGCTGTAAAACGACAGATAACCATAAAGAAAGGGCGCGGATATGGAAGATCATACCGGCATCAGGCGCACGCGAAGCGCTACGAGCGAACTGGTCTACCGTATCCGCGCTCGCATTCGTGAACAGGAGCTTCTTCCCGGAGAGAAACTCGGATCGGAACGGGCGCTCGCCGACAGTCTTGGCGTCAGCCGTTCCGATTTGCGCAATGCGTTGACCGTGTTGGAATCCGATCATGAAATCATCCGCAAAATCGGGCGTGCCGGAGGCATCGTCATATCGGACGGACGTTTGGAACGCAATATCAACACGGTGGAATCATTGCCGACGATCGCGCGAAGACAAGGCATGCGCGTTTCGTCGAAAGTATTGCAGGCGGTGATTGCCCCGGCTTCCGTTTCCGACGTGCGTTTGCTGCGATTGCCGGGCGAGCATCCGATGATCTACGACATTACGCGATTGCGGTATATCGAAAATCGGCCGCTTTCGTTGGAACGGTCGCATTTGCCGGCATATCTGTTTCCTCTGTTCCTTACACGCGATTTGACGACCCCGTTCTACACCATGTTCGAACGTGATTATGGCGTGTATCCGTGCAATGTCGACGAAACATTGGAATCGGTGGTCGGCGACGAGCAGGAGAACGAGCTGCTGCAGATCGAGGCGGGAACTCCGCTGATGCGCATTCACCGGATCGCCTATGCGTCGGATGGATGCCCGTTCGAGCGTGCCACTGACGTGTATATCGCTGATCGCATGCGATTCACCATGCATCATTCCGGCTATGTACGCCTGTCCGCAACGTCTACGCAGAATATGACGAAATAAGCCGGAAGATTCTTCGGTTATACGATGCGGCGGTCGGCGGCCCAGCGGGTGAGTTCGGTGCGGTTTGACAGCTGCAGTTTGCGTAGTACGGAGCTGACGTGCGTTTCCACGGTTTTGATGGAAATAAACAGTTCCGCAGCCACTTCCTTGTACGTGTAGCCGCGTGCGATCAGGCGCATGACTTCCTGCTCACGGTTCGACAAGCGGTCCAGCTCGTCATCGTGGATCGGTCCGCTTGCAGGGCCGCCCATGCCAGCCGGTGAGCCATTTTGGAAAGCGGAAAGCACGAATCCCGCCAATTTCGGCGAAAACACGGCATAACCCTCATGTACTTGCTTGATGGAAGAAATCAAATCATCGCCGGAAATCGTCTTTGTCACATAGCCTTGCGCTCCGGCACGAATCACCGAACCGACATCCTGCGGCGAATCAGACACCGACAGTGCCAGAAACACGGTATTAGGGGAGTATGCGCGCGATTTCACGAGAATTTCGGCTCCGCCGCCGCCCTCACCGCCGGGGACATGCACATCAAGCAGCACCACATCCGGCTTCGTCTGCGCGATCATCGCCACCGATCCCTCGACATCGGCCGCTTGTCCGACGATGTCGAAATGCGGCTGCAGCGTTGCGATAACGCCCGCACGGAACATTTCATGATCATCAACGATGGCGATGCGGATCTGCTGTTCCTGCTCGTTCATTGCTGCTCCTCAAAATGGTTGGTAGGTTGATTGCTGAATTGATTGGTACGTTGATTGTTGGATTGACGGTTATGGTGATTGGGAAAATCGGTTTGTTGTGAGTTGCTTTGCGATTCGTGTGATTGCTGCGCATTCGTGTCGGCGGCCGCGGTTGCGGGCATGTCTGCGATTGGCATATGCATGCGTACCTCCGTGCCCCATTGCGGTCTTGATACTATCTCCACTGTACCGCCGCGACGCTTGATTCGTCCGATAATCGATTCACGAATGCCAAGGCGATTCGCGGGGATGACATTCACGTCAAATCCGTTGCCATGGTCGCGCACGAATACTTCCACCAGTTTGCTGCTTGCCTCGCAGTAGACGGAAATCGGCTCTCCTCCATGTGCTACCGCATTGATAAGCGCCTGTTGCGTGGCGTCAAGCAGCGCATCGGTTTGCGCGCTTGGACGTGCGTCGCCCACCGTCACCACTTCGATCGGCTTGCCATGCGTGTCTTCCACATGTGCGGCGATTTCTTTCAAGCCGGCGTTCACGGAACGGTCAGACGTGGTGCGTTCCTGATACAGCCATTCGCGCAGTTCACGTTCCTGCGAACGTGCCAGCGAAAACACCGTCTGCTGATCGTCGGCATGCAACTGAATCAGCGCCAACGTTTGCAGTACGCCATCATGCAGATGCGCGGTCATGTCGGCACGTTCCTCTTCGCGTTCCTTCGATGCGCGTTCCGTACCCAAATCGCGAATCAGCGCCATGATCCATGGCACAATCGCAAGCAATACGCCAATCAGCAGTGCCAAACCGGCGCACAGTATGCGAATCATGGAAAACGCGTCAAAATGCATGCAGGAACTGACGTACAAAGCGTATGCGGCGAAAATAATCGCAATGCCGCCAAGCATCGTCCATAACTGACCTTCTTCGGCATTGAAACGCAACCAGGAGACGCCGATGCCGACCAGACCAAGCAGCAGGGGCACAATCAGAGTGCGTTCAACACCGCCTGCGAACATGACGAAACAGATGGAAAGCAGCATCAGACCAGCTAATGCAAGCAAAGCGGGTTTTGGTGCTTTCTTCAGTGTCTGCTCAAGACTTTCGCTGGAAGATTGCGTATCGCCATGCGTTCCGTCGTTGCATGCAGTCGTATCTTCAAAAGATGGTGGTTGCGGGTGCTGACCATCTTGCGGAGCTGTAAAAGATTGATATTCCAGGGAAACAGGATATGTTCCGTACGGCATGTTGCCTCTGGAAAGCGGTGCCTGCCATGGCGAACGCTTGCCTGCGATAATGTACGCCTGCTGGACTGGATCACCCACGGGCAGCGCCATCCACAGGAAAATATAGGCGATCAGTCCCGCACCGAACAGACATGTGGTGGCGAGGAAAAACAGGCGCACCCATAGCACGGCAATGCCCAAATGCATGCTGATCGCCTTGCATACGCCGGCTCCCATGCGTCCGTATGGAGGACGCATCAACGGCAGTTTGGCCGGCTGCGTCGGCAGCGGACGTCCCTCATGCAGGGCCTGGTCGCAGCAGTAGCGCATATATACGGCGCTTGCCTGGTCGTATTGGCTTTGCGTATACCACGGTTTTCCTAAGGATTTCATACTTCTATTGTGCCTTGTAAGGGACGCCGTTTCAGGGCATTCATATAGTGTTCAGGGCAGATTCAGGGTGTTCCCCGATACATGTGGCATGCGCGAGTTGCTGTAATGGAACCATGAGCAATGCAAACAATGGTCCGCTGGGCGATCGCGGCAACGCAGGGCCGCAGCCTTCTGCTGGACAGCCGTATCATCGGCAGCCTGCGTACGGTTCGCCGCAACCTTCCCGCGGCGGCCGTTTCTTCGCGTGGATTCGTTCCAGCCAGGTCAAGCGTGGACATGACCGTTGGATTGGCGGCGTGTGCGATGGCATAGCACGTCGTCTTGGTTGGAATACCACGTTGGTTCGTGCGCTTATGATGGTTGCCACACTGTTTTTCGGCGCGGGTGCCGCGTTCTATGGCCTGGCGTGGTTTGTGCTGCCGGATGAGCGCGACAATCAGATTCTTGCTGAGGATTTGATTAACGGCAAGTGGGATTGGAATTGCATTGGCGCGCTGTTGTGCTGCCTTGTTGCCATCTGTTTGCCGGGGGCAGGATGGTTTGCTTTCGCGTTGGCCGCGTTGGTGCTGTGGCTTCTGCTCAATAGGCAGATTTATGCGCCGAATGTTCCTCCAAATCAGTGGCAGCAGCCCCCGTATGGTCAGGCTCCGTACGGTCAACCGCAATATGGTCAGCCTCAATATGGAAGTCCTTCGTACGGACAGCCGGTGCCTCCTGCATCGCCGTCTCCAGCGCAATCGAATCCTTATACTCAGCCGATGCAGGCGAGCGGCGCATATAACGGGGTGGCCAACACGGCTTCGTCACCGGAATCGCAATCGCCTCAGCCTCAGCGCCCTCAGCCTCAACAGCCTCAGTATCATGCCTACCAACAGCAGGCCGATGGTCCGGCCGCTTTTGCTACGGCCAATGTTCCACCAACATTCACCGCTCCGGTAGCCCCGGTGGCGCAGGCGCCTACGCAGCCAAGAAGGGGGCGCCGTAAGCCGGCTGGTCCACTGCTGGTATTGATGATGTTCGGTCTCACGATGATCGCATGCGCACTATGCGTATGGTGCATTATGACGTACGGCGTTCAAGGCGGGCAGCGGGGCACCGAATACACGTTGCAGGCATGCGCGGCATTCGTCGGTGGCATCTGTCTGGTGACGGGAATCGTTATTGTCGCGCTCGGATTCGCGGGCAGAAGAACGGGAGGATTGCATCCTCTGACATGGATATCCGTATTCATGTCGTTGGTCATGGTGATGGCTTTGGCGGGTTATTCGCTGTTCAGCTATCGGATTGACACGAGCATTCCCTCATCCTACAAAAGGGTCAATGTGTCGGGAATGACCACCATGGGCTCCACCGCCAGTGAAATGAGCGAATACGAGCAGGGCATCGTCGCGCAAGGCGATGATTACGCCACCGACGTGCTGCATATCGACTTAAGCGATTACGCGAAAAACAACGGTCCGCACAAAGTGGATCTTCAGGATGGCACACAGGGCACGACTTCCTGCCCTACAGGAATGTTGAATGTGGTGGCCTCAAGCGCACAGGTCGTGGTGACCTTGCCGAACGGCTGCTGGTGGGCGTCGGGTCTGACGGTAATTTCTACAACATCACCGATTTCGTCGGCAGTTCGGACGGGCTCACGTTGGATTCCGGCAATATCTATGTCTCGCTTATGGGCAACGATTCCACGAAATCGGTAGTGAAAAAGCGTGCGCTGGGAACTTACGATCGGAGTTGCGGCTCGTACGGAGACGAATCCGGCATCGAGGATTTCGATGATGAGACCGATACGGAAGATGGCATGGATACCGGCGCCGATTCCACTAGGACCGATTCCCCCTTCAAAGACGGGAATGTAGATAAGGCCTACCGCGAAATCTACGACAATCATCAATATTGGCCGTGCTTCACCGATGATGGCAAGGCTCCGGTCATGCCAACCGGACTGCGGATCAATACTATGGCAACGGTCGGCGGCAGCGTCGCGGTGCAGTATGCGTCCGACAACACATTGGGCAAAGCGGGAAAGGAGTGACCATGAGCGACGACAAGACCCAGGAAATGCCGGTCATGGCTGATGCCGGAGATATGCCTACCGAAACGTTGCATACCGTGGATGCGCAGTCCACGTATGACCAGTCGCAGCGCAGTGGGCGTGCAACGCAGGATGATAAGCCGCGCGTGGAATCCGCTCCAGCGCAAGGCGTTCCGACCTATACCGCTTCGGTAGCCGGTGCGAATGATGGGCGCAAGAATCGGCAGACTGGAGACGACATCATCAGACCTTCCGGAAGAAGCGGTTCGACCATCGCGCTCGGCGTGTTCACGTGCTTCATGGGGGTGGTGACGCTGCTTTGCGGCATACATGTGCCAATGAATCTCTGGTGGTGGGCCAGCGATCCGAAACAGTTCTTCGTATTCCTGCTCGGAGGCATCGGCGTGCTGCTTATCGCCGTCGCCGTGATCTGGGCGATAGTCAGCGCGGTGCGTTCAAACCGATCCAAGAATGGAGGCGATGCGGACAGCGACGATCCATTCGACGCTCCCCATAGCTCGGATGCCACGGCCTTTTCGACTGATTCGGATAAGTCGCCGGTTTCGGAACGATCGTGAGAATCAGCTGAATAGCCCCTGATATCAGCCGCACCAACGAAATCGAGGCTGACATCGCAAACAAATACGTGACCACCATGGCATGACCAAATCCAACACTTGCTTTTCCATCTTGACGTTGGATTTTGGTCGTACCATGGTGGTCATTTTTTATGGTGATGTACGGGGTTTGCCGCAGTTTTCAGTAATTGTCACGGTGTGTTTTCACTGTGTTTCACTGTGCGGCCTCAGCCTGTGCCAAATCCTCAAATCCAGCCAAACGAACCGTATTGCGAATCGTCTCTTCGGTGAGATTGCGCCGCTCATGCCGCAAACGCTCCACAAAATCGTGGTACAACGCCACGGTACGGTCGGAATAGGTGCCCAATTCGCCGCGCAGATACGTTTCGAACGACGTGGTCTCTGGCGTATCTTCGACAGTGGTCAGCACACGCATCGCCTCGCCGAGATGAGGAAAACGCTCACGAAAATCATGCGCCCACGACACCTGAACTGTTATGATGCCTTCCTGCAAGGCGTTGCGATCCGCGGAAATCCGGGGAATATACGGCGCAATGTTTGCACAATACTCCTGTGGATATGTGGATTGCATCATGCGACCATACTTTTCCGTCACCAAATTACGTCCAACACGGTCGGCTTCCTGCAAGTCCGACCGGTAACTGCGCAGCAATTCCTCCGGCCACGTCATGAACTGACTGGCACGCATCTGATGAAACATCGGCCAATTGCCTTGGCAGGACGCGCGGCCGCCCTCATTATTGGTTTGCTGAAACTGATTCCACTCCAGTTTGATAATGGATTCAACAAGATTTGCTGTATCGTGACCGTCTATTACATCTGAAATTACGCTGCTATTCATATGATTTCGATTCTTGATTTCGTCTGATTATTGCTCTGATTTGCAATGCTTGCGATGGATTTTTTGGCTGCAGGCACGTCACAGGCTGTGCAGACAACTCGCGTCGGACTTGATATGGTTCTCAACATACGGCCGCTGCCATTCCACAAACGTTTCGTGGGATTCGGTCAATCCCTCCCGCAGCAATTCATCCACAACATCACTGCAGATGCGCTCAACAGTGGCGATAATGCGCTCCGCCGCAGGCTTCGCACCCTTGCCGCCCTCACCGAAACCGACACCACCGAAACATGCGGCGGAACTCAATCGCAATATGTCTTCCAACTGTTCGCACACGCCGGCAAGCCTTGTTGCCATACGGCGGCTCAGCTTGCGCATGGCAGCAAACTGCCATTTGTAATACGGCAGATACCCAACGCTCACCGGCTCATTGATCAGAAACACCAACGAAGCCGTGGCGTTCACGAACTCATGAATGCTCAACATCGCAGCAGCACCATCGCCACGTTGCAGCATGCGCGGCAGATTGTATTGCCCCGCCTGAGCCATCATGCCCAAACGGCGGGAAATCAAGGAAAGTCGAACATCTTCCGGCATGAACTTGAACCCCTGCCGAGTCTTGGAAAACACCCCCAACGGATCAGCGAACACCTGACCGTTTGTGCAGTGGCCAACGTATCTTCCTGCAAACTTAGCCAAGATGCAACATCGTTCTGCGCCGGAGCCTCACGAAACAGCGTGATCCGCTCGAAAAAATCGCCGATACGAAACACGCCATCACGGCGGAACTCGCCTTGCGCACGCGGCGTAAGTGGCGATTGAGATGCGGCAAGAGCGTCGGAATTAGCCGAACCATGCCCTGCAAAATGCGGCTTGCCCTGCTCGGCAACAGTGAAATCGCGACTCAACGCATCGTAATCAGCCTGCAATTGCTCGCCAATCGCATCATAATCCTCATCGGTAAGCCACAGGCAGAAACGCGGCGCGAAATCATGATCGCGCGACAGCTCATCGTCGAAACCGAAACATTCCGAACCATAACCGACCAAACCTGCGGCAATCCGCCCCTGATATGCCGAATATGCGCCGGCAAGCAACGGTTTGCCGAGATCATTCCAGAATGCGCGAGACAAAGCAAGTCCCGAAATATGGTGAGAAATCGCAGGAATCGAAGATGCGCCGGATTCCGTCATATAGTGCGGTTCACTTGATTGCTGAGATTCGATTGATTTCGGTGAATGCTGAGATTCCAAGGATTCTTGCGATTCTTGATATTCTTGCGATTCCCGCGTTTTATGAGATGATGGCATGTGCTTATGCAACGCCTGTTTTGCCACTTCAAGATTGACTGCAGTCGTGTGATAGTAGTCGGTGTTGCGTCCGTAGCATTCCTCAATCACGCTCAACGCATGCTCATAGCCGGAAACCGCATCCTGCAGGCAGCCGGCCATATAGCAGGCCTGCGCATAGCCGGCCAGCGCCGAAGCATAATGCGCACTATGTTCCAAATGCCCGGTACGGTAGATTGTCAACGCTTTCTGGGCGTGCTGTATGGCATCGCTCGCCCAATACCGGTCCATCTGCAGGAGCAGCAATGCAAGATTGGTGTGCGTGGAGGCAACGTCGATGTCAGCGCTCGCATCGGGGGAAGATTGCTCCAACAGGTCCAGCGCCTGTTCCAGCTCGCGCTTCGCCTGATTGAGACGACCGGTTTCGCTGTACAACATGGACATATTGTTATGCAGCGCGGCCAGGCGTCGGTCGGTGGGGGAGAAGGCGGACGTGGCCGCGTCAAGCGCCTGACGGTACAGCTGTTCGGCCTCCTCGTACTGGCCTGCGGCTCGCATGCCCGTGGCCGCGTTGATCAGCGTCGTAGCCCACGCCTGCGGGTCGATTTCCTGAAGATGCAAATGATCCGCAATGCTTAACGATTCGCGGATAATCGGCAGATTGTCGGTATGGCGACCTTGCGAACGGTAAAACCCCATCGTTTCGTTCAACACCGTCAGCAAACCGGCATCATTATGACTGTGTTCGGCTTCGGTTCGCGCTTTCTGCAGATACGGCTCAGCCTGTTCAGGAGCCTTATGCGCATCGAAAATCGCATCAAGACCACGCAAAAATCGTTGTACATCAAATGTTGCACAACCGTCATCGCAATTATTCATATTCAGATTGACATCACTGTCTGCCATCGCAATCCCTTCATCGGTGACTTCCATCATCTCCCGAACTGCAGACGGCATCGCAGACGGCGAAACAACGAAAGATGGGGAACATGCGATACGTCGTACAAAGAACAACGGGATATCTCATCACAATAATTGTGATGAGATATCCCGTTACATAACAGAAATAATCGAAATAACTGACTGTCGAATGTCAGACATGCACTTCGCGCATACGCTCCGTAGCACCCGTATGCGTTTCGTAACGACGCGAATAGGTGACCAGCATAATCACCGCGATCAAAGCGATCGGAGCACCGGCCAAACCGGTGTAATGGTAGTTCATGGTGTTTGCCGTCAATGCGGCACCACCAACGATCGAACCAACCGCATTGCCGAAATTGAACGCGATCTGCACGGCCGCGCCCGCAATCAGCTCGCCGCCGCCCTCACCGGCCTGCACCATCAGCAGCTGCTGTGGAGACGAGTTGAAGAACAGTGCGAAACCAATCAGGAATGTCAGCAGAGCGGTGGTCACATGATTGCCAGGAACAAAGAACACCAGCAACAAGCCAAGCGTGGCAATGGCCTGCGAAAGCCCGGCGGTGGCACCAGGCTTCCACAAATCAGTCAAACGACCGCCCGCAATACCACCGATCACCATGCCGAAACCGGCAAGCACCATTAACAGGGGAACCAGCGAAGAATCCCATCCACCGACCTTCTGCAGCCACGGTGAAACGTAGCTCCACCAGCAGAAAATACCGGAATTACCGCAGAACACCGCCATGAGAATAAACCACGGACCGGCGTGAGTGAGGAAACGGAACTGCCCCTTAATGCCAGCGTCCTTAATCGGCGCGACGAACGGCACCCACGCAATCACCAACACCATCGTCATCAATGCCCAAGCGGCAAGAATCGCAAACGCCAAACGCCACGACAGCATTTCCGAAAGCAATGTGCCGCAGGCACACCCAACATATTGGCAACCGTCTGACCCGTCACCATCATCGACACGGACTGCGCTTCCTTGCCCTTATCGGCCAACGTCTTGGCAATCAGCGTGGCCGTACCGAAAAACGCGCCATGCGGCAAGCCCGAAATGAAACGAGCAGCCAACAACATGGGGGAATTGAACGAAACCGCGCTCAACGTATTGCCGACCAGCGCGATGATCATGAACAGAATAATGAGATTCTTCGGCGGTATCTTACGGCCGAACACCAGAATCAGCGTGCCTACGCACACGCCGATCGCATATGCGGAAATATAATGGCCTGCCGCAGGAATGCTGACCTGCATGGCGGCGGCTGTCTGGGGCAGAATGCCCATCATCACGAATTCTGCGGCACCAAGAATAAAGGCGCCGGAAGCCAAAGCCAGAATGCTTCTTTTCACAGTCTCTCCTCCATGAATGTGAAGCGTGTTGGTGTGCGCGATTGTTTACGCGCTTTTTTGATTTTTCAGGTGGTTGCGTCTCGCATATGCTGTTTTGCACCGCTGATGCGCTGGAAATAAAAAAGGCGGAACCGAAGTTCCGCCTTGAGTTGTCGGGCTGGCGGGATTTGAACCCGCGGCCTCTTCGTCCCGAACGAAGCGCGCTACCAAGCTGCGCTACAGCCCGTTTTGCAACAGTTGGAAATATTACACGATTGCTTAGGTAATGCAAATACGGCGTGTCGCGTGTGGTGTAGTGGCTTCTCGGTACACTGTGGGCTTATGAGTGAGACCATCGAATCGCAAGAAAATCAGAATGAAGAGGCTGCCGTTCCCGCTATGACTACGGTGGAGCGCGCCGAAATGCTGCTGCAGCAGGATGCGGCTATCTACGCCAAGATCAATGACGGCGCCACCCTGGATGAGGCCGTCGATCCGGGCAATAAGGAATTCGGCCCGCTGGCGCATCCGGAACAGGTGCAGATGCGTGTGGCCAAGCGTGCCATGATGCTTAAGGACGGCATTCAGCCGTACCCGGTGACCTTGGACGTCACCGCCACCATTGAAGAGGTTCGCGCCAAGTATGACGGCAAGCTCGAAGCCGGAGACGAAACCGAAGACGTGGTCGGCATCGCCGGTCGCGTACTTTTCCTGCGTAACGCCGGTGGCCTGTGCTTCGTGCAGCTTTCCGCTGGCGACGGCACCAAGATCCAGGGCATGATCTCCAAGAAGGAGATTGGCGCCGATTCCTTGAAGCAGTTCAAGCAGCTGGTTGACTTGGGTGATCACCTGTTCATCAAGGGTCGTGTGATTGCCTCCAAGACCGGCGAACTGTCCGTGTTCGCCACCGAATGGGCCATTGCAGCCAAGGCTCTGCAGCCGCTGCCGGCCCTGCACAAGGACCTGAACGAAGACACCCGCACCCGCAAGCCGTACATCGGCATGATCGCCGACGAGAAGATGCGCAATATGGTGCGCAACCGCTCCAAGGCCGTTGCTTCCCTGCGCAAGACCTTCGCCGATCACGACTTCCTCGAGGTCGAGACTCCGATGCTGCAGACCGTGCACGGCGGTGCCGCCGCACGTCCGTTCACCACGCACATGAACGCGTTCGACCTTGACCTGTATCTGCGTATCGCGCCGGAACTGTTCCTCAAGCGTTGCCTGGTCGGCGGCATCGACCGCGTGTTCGAGATCAACCGTGACTTCCGTAACGAAGGCGTTGACGCCACCCATGCTCCGGAATTCACCATGGTTGAGGCCTATCAGGCTTACGGCAACTACGACACCATCGGCGCGCTCGTCAAGCAGCTCGTGCAAGACACCGCCATGGACGTGTTCGGCACCCACAAGGTGACGTTGCTCGACGGTTCCGAATACGATTTCGGCGGCGAATGGAAGACCATCAGCATGTATGATTCCCTTTCCGAAGCGCTCGGCGAGGAAATCGTGCCGAATGGCGGCCCGGACAATCCGGGTACTTCCGTGGAACATCTCGGTGCCATTGCCGACAAGCTCGGTGTGGAACGCGACGATGTGGAGAACCACGGCAAGCTCGTCGAACACCTGTGGGAGCACTTCTACGAAGACAAGCTGTTCGAGCCGACCTTCGTGCGTGACTTCCCGGTCGAAACCTCCCCGCTGGTCAAGGGCCACCGTTCCAAGCCCGGCGTGGTCGAAAAGTGGGATCTGTATGTGCGCGGCTTCGAGCTGGCCACCGGCTACTCCGAATTGAACGATCCGGTTGTGCAGCGTGAACGTTTCGTGGCTCAGGCCAAGGATGCGCTCGCGGGCGACGAAGAAGCCTGCGATATTGATGAGGACTTCCTCGAGGCTCTCGGCGTGGGCATGCCTCCGGCAGGCGGCATGGGCATGGGTATCGACCGACTGCTCATCGCCCTGACCGGCGCCACCATCCGCGAGACCATCACCTTCCCGCTAGTGAAGCCGCTGAATTAAGGCAAAGTCTTAATTCAATATCGGCTTCACGCGAGGCTGCTTGGGTACAACCAGGCAGCCCCGCGTCTTTTAATCCCCAATTCTGTTTTATTCCCTAATTTCTGGCGCTGGTCCTGTGCTTCCGCGCACGACAAGCGTTGGTGGAAACAATAGCGTGCGCTGAGCATCTTCGGACTGATGCTTGGATAGTAATGTGGCAAGTGTTGCTCGGGTCATTTCCGCCAGTGGCTGCCGCATGGTGGTCAATGGCGGTCCGAGATGCCGCGCGCTGTTGATATCGTCGAATCCGGTGACGGACAGATCTTCGGGAATCGACAGTCCCAACTGATGTGCCGCGTCATATATGCCGAATGCCTGCGTATCGCTACAGGCAAATACTGCAGTTGGACGATTCTTTTGCTGCAGTAGATCAAGCGCGTGCAAGCGTGCATTTTCCGACCAGTAGTCGCCTTCGCGCACTTGAGTGTCGTTGAGAACGATGTCATGCTGTGCTAATGCCGCACGAAATCCAGCCAATCTGGCGGGGTAGCAGGTGGTGGACATTGGGCCGGTAATTGCCGCGAATTGGCGGTGTCCTAAGTTAATAAGATGGCTGCCGATTTCGAATCCGCCTGTCCAATTGTCGATGCGCACGTCCATGCAATCTTTGCATGGTGTTCCGGATGGGTCGATTACCGCATATCGAGCTCCAAGTTCTTGGCAAAGCGTTCGATCTCGCATTGGCACGTAGGCGTTGTCGAAAATCACTGCTTTGGGTCTGGCTCGGCGGATTGCTTGCCGGTAGGTGTCGTTGGGATTGCCGTCGGAGGCGTTTTTCGCGCAGATGGTCACGGTCATGCTTCGTTTGACGGCGGTGTCGGTGGCTCCTTGCATGATGTCGAGCACCCATGGGTTGTCCATGGATTCGAGAACCAACATGATGGTTGTGGACAGCGCGTGTTTGACTGGCGGTTTGCTGTATTCCATGTCTTTGAGCAGCGCTCAATGCGTTGCCGTGTTTCGTCGGAGACTCCGGAACGTCCATTGATGACTTTGGAGACGGTGGATGGCGTGGTGTTCGCAAGTTTGGCGATGTGTGACAGTTTCGGTCGTTGACTGGCGGTACGCATATTGGTTTGCGATGAAGACAGTGTCATGATAGCAGTATAGTAGAGAAATTTCTTCTAATGATTGCTATGCAGTGTAATCATTGCGTTGGAGTGCATGATAATTGCTGTTTGTTTGCTGCATATTGACATTTGCAAGAAAGAAATTTCCTTATCATCTCAAGAATTTGCATTTCATTTTCTCTACTTTGACATCAGACGGTGGAAATGCAGCATACGCAATGAGCGCAGGTGCGAATCGGCCGTCAGGGATAAGAAGCATCGTCATCGCGTTGCTGCGAATGGCATGATGGCTCGTATTGCACGGGCTGTTCGGGATTCTCGACAAAGGAGTTGTTGTGGACAACGCAAACGTTAAGCTCTCCCTTAAGGAGAAGCTCAGCTATGGAGCGTCGGATTGCGCGTACAATCTGGTGTTCAACGTGGTCACCACGTACATGATGTTCTATTACACCGACGTGGCCGGCATTAGCTGCTGTCTGTCGGTACGCTGTTCCTGGTGGTGCGTGTGCTTGACGCGGTTGCAGGTCCGGTGGTGGGTGCGCTTATTGATAAAACGCATACCAAGTGGGGCAAGGTGCGTCCATGGTTCCTGTGGTTCGGTGCGCCATTTGCCATTATTGGCGTCATGGCGTTTTCGGTGCCGAACTTCGGCGGCGTGACCAAGATGATCTACGTGTATGTCACGTACATCATGATGAATTTCCTTGCGGTCACCGTGACCACGCCGTGCACCGCACTGTTGCCGAACCTCACTACCAACACGCAGGAGCGTGTCAATGCGAACGCTTTCCGTAATGTCGGCGGTCAGATCGGCGTGATTGCTTCCGGTATGCTTACTCTGCCGTTGGTCAACCTGATCGGTGGTGGCAATCAGCAGTTGGGCTTTACCGTCACCATGATCATCTATGGCGTGATCTGCGTGGGTCTGTTGCTGCTGACTTTTGCCAATACGCGTGAACGTGTGTTTACCCCTAAGGAGAAGGAGCCGCCGTTCATCAAGAGTTTCGTGGCCATGCTGCACAATGGGCCATGGTGGATTCTTGTCACCCTCAACCTTGTCATGTTCATTGGTGTGGTAACCAAGGCCTCGTCCATCGTGTACTTCTTCAAGTACAACGTCGGCAACGAAACTCTTTCCTCTTTGGCTAATGGCATCAATTCGGCTGGCATGATTGCCGGTATGATTCTTGCTCCGTTCTTTGCAAAGAAGATGAAGAACCGCAATATCGCCATCATGTTCTTCGGCTTCGGCATTATTGGTCTGCTTGGTCTGTACGTTGGTGCCAAGATCATGTCCATTCCGCTGATCTTCGTATCTATGGCGGTTTCGGCATTGTTCCAGACTGGTCAAAGCATGGGCTTCGTGATGTTGGCCGATGTGGTTGACTATGGCGAATGGAAGACCGGTGTGCGTAGCCAGGGCTTGATTACTTCCTGCGCGGCCATCGGTGTTACCTGTGGTGCGGGCATCGCCGGCTGGCTCTCCAGTTTTGTGCTGGAAATCAACGGTTTTGTGCCTAATCAAGAGCAGGCGGCGCAAGCTCTGAACGCCATCAACATCAACTTCGTGTGGATTCCGATCGCCTGCTGCGCTATCGGCACTGTGCTGATGCTGCTGTACAAGGTCGATGATCAGATCGGCACTATTCGTGAGGAACTCGCAGCCCGTAATCAGGTCGTTGCTGAGTAAACGCACCCTGCGTATCGCGCTTCGGGCTTCGAAACGGTTTGATCCCAATTCCCTTTTCCGTTCGAAGCCCGGAACATTCGTTTTACAAACCAATAAGGAAATCATCATGAGTGTTATGGAACCTGCTGTTTTCACAGTGGAACGTGCCGACGGTACTTCTTTGACGTTACGAGGTACCCGTTATCTGCCGGAAGGTTTTTCGGAAGACGGACATTCGCCGGTGGCGGTGCTTTTTCATGGCTTCGGGGGCAATCGCATCGACTTTTCCGGATTTGTCGTGCAAATGGCGCGAGAACTTGCTTCTCGTGGTCTCGTGGTCGTTACTTACGATCGTGCTGGTCATGGCGAAAGTGATGGTACTTTCTTCGATACCACCGTTAGTGGCGATGTCGAAGACGCCTTGCAGGTAGTGGAGCAGGCTCGTCATATGAGCGGCTGCGATCCGGATAATCTGCATTTCGCTGGACTGAGCCTTGGCGCGGTGATTTGCACGCTGTTGGCACCGAAGGTGCCTGGGCAGCCCAAGTCGATCGCTCTGTGTTCTACGGCCACTTCGTATGTTGATGAGATTGCCGGTGGGCATATTCAGGGTAAGCCTCTGTCTGCCATCGAAGAGCAAGGCTATCTTGACTTTATGGGTGTTGCCATGGGACCGGCCATGGTGGAGGATGCGGGTCGTACCGATCCTTACGGCATGGCTTGCGGATATCGCGGTAAGGTGCTTGCCATCCATGGCACCAAGGATTTCATTCCTGTTGACTATATTCGTCGGTACGAGGATGTGTATGGCGAAAATATGCAGCTCAAGGTCATCGAGGATGGCGACCATGGTTTCGGCAATGTGAAGCATCGCGAAATGGTTATGCCGGCTCTCGGTGATTTTGTGGCAGAGCAGGCAGGTCTGTAAGGCCGGAAGGCTTTGCGCCGTATCGGACTTCTTGTCAGTGCACGGCAAGAATAATCTGCGACCTGTAGTGTTGTGACCTGGTCGCAGATTTGGGGCATTCGTTCGCGAATGCCCTTTTTCCCGTATCCCTTTCGTACCACCCAGCTTGCCTACCGCAGAATACATGGGCGTGAGGATGCTGAATCGCAGGGTGCGATTGAAGCTCTCCATGTTTTCAAAAAAGAAATCCCACGGGTTTCATGATATTTCGCATGAGTGACGTTCTGGGGCATTCTCCGGTATTGTATCGATTTCTGGAAACAGATGAAATATCAATGAGTATGGTCAGGTTGTGAATCTGGAATGCGGGTAGGCGGCTGGAAGGCGAATCGTGAGTGTGATTCTAGAATGGCGTTCATGGGAATGACGATTTGGATTCGTGGCGCTCGCCCTCAAACGCTGCCGCTGGGTCTTGCCCCGGTTCTGGTCGGCGTTGCCGCCAGTTGGCGGTGGGAGGCTTTGGGTGGCCTGCGGTCGTGCCCAGCTTTTCCGGGAAGATTGCTGGAAGAGCATGATGCTGGTGATGTGCTGGGGTATTGTGCGTTTTCTCGGCCGTGGTTTGCGGTCGTTGCGATGTTGTGCGCCGTGGTGGCGGTCGGTCTGCAGATTGCTGTGAATTATCTCAACGATTATGCCGATGGTGTACGCGGCACGGACGCCCGACGAGGCAGTGACGCCGCGGGACCTCGGCGGTTGGTCGCTTCCGGAGTGGATCCCAGTCACGTGTTGCTGGCTGCCGCGGTCGCTGCTTTAGCCGCCTGTGCCGCCGGACTGGTCGCTGTTGTCATAACTGGTCGCTGGTGGCTGATAGCGCTTGGCGCAACCTGTCTGGTGGCGGCCTGGGGATATACCAACGGTCGGCATCCTTACGGATATCGGGGTCTGGGCGAACTTGCGGCATTCGTATTCTTCGGGTTGGTTCCAGCCCTCGGCACGCAGTATGCGCTAAGCGGGTCGATCACCGTGACGGGGGTGGCCGGTTCGGTGATCTGCGGCCTGCTGTCCGTCAGCGTCATGATGGTGAATAACCTGCGTGATCTAGAAGATGACGCCGCGCACGGCAAGCGCACGCTGATGGTGCGCATCGGCAGTGGGAAGGGCAAATGCTGGTGCATGCGTGCGCTGGGATGGGCTGCTGGTCTGACGGTGGTTTTCGCCATGCCATTATCGGTGTATGCCAAACTTCTGGATCTGCTCATAAAGCTGCCTGCGGAGGTGGATCGCGACCGTTCATGTACGGAATATGGCATATGCGGTGACTGGTCGTGGGGAAACGCCGATTGGATGAGCCTTGCGGCGTTCGTATCCATCGCAGGGTGTGTGGCGATTGCTACTCGTGCCGTCGCGGCCGTCCGGCATGACCAGTGGCGTCGGGCGTTGCCATTGTGCTCGATGACCTCGTTGGTCGCAGCCGGCGCGTTCGTGCTCAATGCCTGTCAGGCCGGTTTCATGGCGTAGCTGCATTCTGCATTTACGATTTCGTCATTGAGCACCGGCGATTGCCTGATGATGCAAACGGCATGCAACAGAATGAAAATTGTTGCATGAACGTAACCAAATAATCGTCATCGACGGTTGTGTTGGGCGTGCTAGGCGGTAGACTGGCAGGTATGACTTACAAACTAGTACTGCTCCGTCATGGACAGAGCGCATGGAATAAAACCAATCAGTTCACCGGCTGGGTCGACGTCCCGCTGACCGAGCAGGGTGTCGAGGAAGCCAAGAATGGCGGTCGTCTGCTCAAGGAGAAGAATGTCCTTCCGGATATTGTCTTCACCTCGATGCTGCGTCGCGCCATCAACACCGCCAACGTGGCTCTGGATGAGGCGGATCGTCTGTGGATTCCGGTTCAGCGCAGCTGGCGTCTGAACGAGCGTCACTACGGCGCTCTGCAGGGCAAGAACAAGACCGAGATCCGTCAGGAGTACGGTGACGAGAAGTTCATGCTGTGGCGCCGTTCCTACGCCACTCCGCCGCCGGAGATCGATCCGAACGACGAGTATGCGCAGAACAACGATCCGCGCTACACCGGCGATCCGGTTCCGGAAGCCGAATGCCTTGCCGACGTGGTCAAGCGCGTTGAGCCGTACTTCAAGTCCGACATCGAGCCGGAGCTGAAGGCTGGCAAGACCGTTCTGATCGCCGCTCACGGCAACTCCCTGCGCGCCATCGTGAAGATGCTCGACAACCTCTCCGAAGAGGAGATCGCCAAGGTCAACATCCCGACCGCAATGCCGCTGCTGTACGAGCTGGACGAGAACTTCAAGCCGATCAAGCCGCGTGGCGAGTATCTGGATCCGGAAGCCGCCGCTGCTGGTGCCGCCGCTGTCGCCGCCCAGGGCCAGAAGTGAGTTTGTTGCGATTGATACGCAGGTAATCGCGTTCAATCGTACGGAACGTATATGAAAAGGTGGAAATCCACAGTATGTGGGTTTCCACCTTTTTGCGTCCGGTATCTTTGTTGGGTTATTACGTCCGTCTGCCGGATGGAATACGGAACATGGGATGTGCGGCAGACGGACGTCAATCGCAATCGGCTCAGATCACGCCGTATTCCTTAAGTAACATCGGAATATCGGTGGAATCGAGCTTCTTCAGAATCTGTTTCAACACGGTCTTTTCAATGGGGTTGAGTTCATGTCGGTAATCGGCTTGCCGTCACGCAGCATCACCGTGGCGTTGAGCAGGTTGCGTACGTCGTAGACTGAACCCCACACTTCCGGCACGCCACGGTCCACATCGCACAAGGTGTACACCGCTTCCATGCCGGTGCGCATCGAATATTCAGTGGTGAAGATCGTGTCGCGCGGGGTTTCGGCGAACTGGCCGAGGAATGCGAAATTCACGGCACCATCAGGCACCACATCAGGGCGGTCGCCGGCGGAACGTGGCATGAAGAACGCGTCGATGTATGGCATCATCACCGGCACGGTGTTCGCATGGTTCGTGGCGAGTTCCTTGATCTTGTCGGTCGGCACGCCCATATGGTAGAGCCATTCCTCGCAGATCTCCTCGCCAGTGCACTCCCGCATCGGCTTCTTCACATAGTTGCCGGGCTTGTCGGGGAACAGACCGTACACCCATACGCTCAGCTGGTCTTTCGACTGGTCGCGGAACTGCTGTTGACGGTTCAACGTCCAGCTCATCAGCCAGTTGGAATCCTCAACGGTTACGATGCCGCCGGTCACCACATGGCCGGTGAACGGGTCACGCTTGCAGATCTTCTGAATATACGGCGGAATTTCCATGTCAAGCGTGGTCACGGTGGCGCTCATCCACTTCGAATGCTCCGGATCGCCGCAGAACACGTCCGGGTGACCGAAACTCGGGTCTTGCTTGGCAATGCGACGCCACATGTCCCAGCCGCCGCCGGGCTTGATTTCCGGAGCCCATGCGGCCGCTTCGGTTTGCGAGCCCATGGTCGAGTTTTCCACGCAGCCACCATTGGTGATGAACACCAAGTCGTTTTCGCCCAAATCAATGCTTCGCGCGGTGCCATCCGCTTCGGTCAGGTCGATGCGCGTAGCCATTTTCTTGGTTGGCGAACTGTACGGATTGCATACGAACACGCCGGATTCAGCCTGCTTCTTCAAAATCGTGTCTTGACCGGTGCCGGTATGCGAACGTACCGGTCCCATGCCTCCGCCAATCTTGAAATCGACATTCTCCACTTTCGCGTTGTAGTGGAACTGCACGCCGAATCCTTCCAAATACTTGATCATCGGCAGAATCATCGACTCATACTGGTTGTAACGGGTGAAACGCAACGCACTGAAGTCCGGCAATCCGCCAATATGATGAATATATCGACGGATATACAGCTTCATTTCCAACGCACTATGCCAATTTTCAAAGGCGAACATAGTGCGCCAGTACATCCAGAAATTCGAATTGAAAACCTCATCGTCGAAATAATCAGAAATTTTCTTGCCGTACAGTTCCTCATTCGGCGTGAAGAACAATTTCATGATCTCCATCGAGGCTTTGTCTGACAGATTGAATTTGCCGTTCGTGCCTGCGTCAACGCCGCGCGCTTTCGTGGAGCGGCAGAGCGAGAAGTTGGGATCTTCCTTGTTCAGCCAGTAATACTCGTCAAGTACGGAAACGCCTTCCGTTTCGATGGATGGAATGGAACGGAACATGTCCCACATCACTTCGAAATGGTTGTCCATTTCACGGCCGCCGCGCATCACATAGCCAACGCCGGGAATATTTGCGCCATCGCAGGCGCCTCCCGGAACCGCGTCCTTTTCGAATACGTGAATGTGGCTGCCCGGCATTTGCGCGTCTCGCACCAGGTAACAGGCTGCGGTGAGTGCGGCCAAGCCGGTGCCGATGATGTACGCGTTCTTGCTGTCCATGCCTTCGGGTTTCTTCGGTCGGGCGAATGCTTCGTAATTGCCGTTGGAATAATACATGACTGCCTCCTTTGGATGTCACTGCACATATTGTGCCGCGACATTGCGTAAAAGTATATGGGCAAAAAATAGACAGATTGTTTAATTTTTCTTACGGCTTGACGAAAGTGAAATAATGCGGGAGATAGTGCTTGACGATTCGTGCTGAAAGATTGCAAAAACAAAACAAGAAGGCGGCTTCAGTGGGGAACGGAAGCCGCCTTCTCAAAAAGAAGATGAAAAAGAAGATCGCAAGAAAAAAATCAGGCGATGTCGGTGTCTTCGTCGCGGGTCGGCTCCTTGGACGGGTCGAAACCGGAGACGATGTACACCACACGGCGAGCCGCGGACACGGCGTGATCGCCAAGACGCTCCATGAAGCGGCCGATCAGCACCACGTCGATGAGCTGCTGGTTGGTGCCGGACCAATCCGCGGACTGAGCCAGTTCAAAGGTCTTCTTGTGCAGTTCGTCGAGCTTGTCGTCGTTGATGATGATCTGTTCGGCGGTCTTGGTGTCGCGGTCAGACAGCATGGCCACGGTCTGGTCGGCGACGTCGTTCAGGAACGCCTGCATTTCGGCGAACAGCGGTTGGGCTTCGGCCGGCAGCGGGGAAGCCGGGTAGGTGCGGCGGGCGGCTTCGGCGATGTGACGGGCCAGATCGCCCATACGTTCGAAGGTGGTGGCCAAACGCATGGTGGAAACAACCACGCGCAGATCGGTGGCAACCGGGTTCTGCTTGGCCAGCAGCTTCACGCACTGGTCGACAACGCTGGCTTCGAGGGCATCGATTTCGATGTCGCCGTCGATAACGGCCTGGGCGGCTTCAAGATTCTGGTTCAGCAGCGCGTCGCCGGCACCGTTGATCGCCTTGCGCACGCCTTTGACCATGTGGTCGAGATCATCGGCAACAGCCTTGAGCTCCTCGTTGAAAATAACGCGCATGTGACTTGCCTTTCAATGCTTCATATATATCTGGGTTCGATATAACCTCTCACAAGTCTATTAGACAAACGCCATATTCGTAACCACTGCTCGTGTTGTTCCGTCAAAGTTCACCAACGCGTTCACCTTGTGTTCACGAACGAGCGGTGGTGTCGCGAGTTGGGGAGCCTCAAGAGTGTGCAACAATGAAACCATGGTTGAATCTTTGGGTTCGTGGTGGCGTTCGCTGACGCACCGCAACGACGATGATGAGCATGATGCCGATGATGACACATTGGATGATGCCACCAACGCGTTGCTTTCCATGCTGCCGTTGGCATCCGTCGTAGTTGACGAGCATGACGAAGTGATTCGCGCGCACCCGTCGGCGTATGCGCTTGGCGTGGTGCGCGATGATGCCATCGCGGAAGAGACCGTGCTTCGCGCAGTGCATGAGGTGCGTTCCTGTGGCGGCAACAAACAATTTGATTTGACCACCACCACCCAATATGTCGCCCCGCAAGTGCCGAAGGCAGGCAAACCAACCACACGTGAAATCGCGCGCCAGGCACTGATAGGGCAGTCAAACCCCAATACTTCCGGCGCAACCGTTTCCCGACCCAACTGGCTGAAAATCATCGTCGGCAAACTCAATGAGAATCTCATGGTTGTGCTCATCAGCGATGTGAGCGAAAGCGTACGATTCTCGCAGGTGCGCGATTCGTTCATCACCAACGTTTCCGAACAATTGCTTGAGCCGACGCAATCATTGGAACAGCTGGCGGACATTGTGGAACGGGGCGGTGCCAGCCAACAGGACGTCGAACGCAACGCCACGCAGCTGCGTCAATCCTGTTCCCGTCTTGAGCATATGATTTCCGATCTGCTGCTGCTGATCAAAGCGCAGGAGCCAATCCTGCCGACCGCCGACAATCGCATCAACGTGATGGAACAGGTACAAGCCGTGGTGCAGGCGCATCTCGATATGGCTGCGCAACGCGGCATCACCATCGAGACCGGCGGTGACGAATCGCTATGCATCAATGGCGAAGCGATCAGATTCAGGCGGCGCTCGCAAAATTGATTGAAAACGCGATTACGTATTCAAAAGACGGTTCTACGGTGAATGTCGTCGCCAAAGCCAATGAGGAGCGTACGGAAGCGGTAATCAGTGTTCTCGATCGAGGCAAAGGCATCGCCATCGGCGAACAGAACCGTATTTTTGAACGGTTCTATCGCGGCAGCAATCAGAATGAGCATTCCGGTGACGGCATTGGCTTGGGACTTGCGATTGTCAAGCATGTTGCGTTGACCCACCATGGTTCCGCGTCGGTGTGGAGCAGCCCGGGGCAGGGAAGCACGTTCGCCTTGGTGCTGCCGTTGGGCGGGGAATGATGTAAGACATTCGGCAGATGTTGCAAATATCTCAAATGGAGATAATGCGATGCCCGTCTCGCTTTCGATAAGGCAAGACGGGCATCATATTTTTTGAGGATTTTTCGGGGGTATATTGCCGATTACTCGCCGAGACGTCGGTAGTCCCAACGGTCGAAATGCTCCCAAACCAGCATAAGTACGCCAATGACCGTGCCGGCCTCGCATACGGTCTGCGCACGCTCGGCGTTGATGCCGAATGCCAGCAATACGATGCAGACGATCAGCGCGATGGCCCAAAGCGTGGTGCCGAACGTGAACACCTTGCGTAAATCCACGCGCACTGGTTTGGGGGAGGGCTTCCTCGCGCTGGGGTCAATGATCGGAGCAATCTTCATATCGTCATACCTTACCTTGCGTCACAGATGTTCCACCACATAGTCGATGCAGCGGGTGAGCGCGTCGACGTCGCTTGGATCCACCGATGGGAACACGCCGATGCGCAGTTGGTTGCGTCCCAGCTTGCGGTATCCGTTGGTGTCTACAATGCCGTTTTCGCGCAGTGCGGCAACCACTTGGGTGGCGCTGATGCGTTCGTCAAGGTCGATGGTGACCACGGCGTTGGAACGAGCGTTCTTGTCGGCGACGAACGGGGAGGCGTAATCGGACTTTTCCGCCCACTGGTACAGCAGGGACGCCGACCTTGCGCAACGTGCCGAAGCCCAGGCGAGGCCACCGTTGTCGTTGAGCCAGCGCACCTGGTTTTCCAACATGATCAGCGTAGCCACGGCCGGGGTATTGAGCGTCTGATCCTTGCGCGAATTCTCGATGGCCGAGGTGAGTGATAGGAACGGTGGGATCCAGCGGCGTGCGCCCGGAAGGTCCACGCTTTTGGCGATGCCGTATGCGCGTTCGACCGCGGCGGGGGAAAGCACGGCGATCCACAGACCACCGTCGGAGCCGAAGGCCTCTGTGGGGAGAAATAATAGGCGTCGGTCTGGCTGATGTCGACCGGCAGCGCTCCGGCGCCGCTGGTGGCGTCGATCAGCGTGAGTGCGCCCTGTTCCTTTGTGCCTGCGATGCGTTTGATCGGTGCGGCAACGCCGGTGGAAGTCTCATTATGGGCCCAGCAGTAGGAGTCCACATATTCCGTGAGCTCCGGCAGACGGTAGGTTCCCGGCTCTCCTGCGAAAATCTCCGGCTCCTCGAGAAACGGTGCGGATTGCGCTGACTTGGCGAACTTCGAGCTGAATGAGCCGTACGTGCCGAATGCGGCCTTGCGGGTGATCAGCGAGGCGCAGGCGATATCCCAGAACGCGCTGGCTCCGCCGTTGCCTAGTACCACTTCGTAGCCGTCGGGGGTCTGGAAGAATTCGGACAGTCCTTCGCGGATTGAGCCGACCACCTGCTTGATGGGGGTCTGTCGATGGGAGGTTCCCAGGAGATCACGGGCTCCCTTATCAAGCGCTTGGATTTGCTCCGGGCGGATTTTGGTCGGGCCAGAGCCGAAACGTCCGTCTTCCGGAAGCACGTTGGAAGGAATGGTCACAGTGTTCGTCATGACAACCTAGGGTAGTCAGACGGTCGGATTGTGCGTGGTGATGACCGCTTTTCGGAACCATGATGTGGCGATGATGACTGCGATATCCCGGTGTCGGTGTAGCCTGAGCTTCCGTGACGGTTCTGTAACCACGCGGTCATAAGCTTGCTGTGGTTGAAGTAATCCGCAAGGAGTGTTGATATATGAGGCATGCGGCGCATAAAGCTGCCAAGGTTTCGAATGAGCGTTTCAGCGTTGCTAAGGTGTTGTTCACCTCGAGCCGCGGTTCCCACACCGCCAAGGCCGTTCGTATGGTCCAGCTGGCAAATGGTGAGGGTGCCGTTGTGGGTCTTGAGCCTGCGGTTGCTGAGAAGCTGAATGAGGTGGCTCCGATGAGCCGCCGCGCCATGCGTGAGGCTGCTCGTGTAGCCGGTCGTCGCTCCGCGTTCATGGCTTCCGCATCGCTGGCCGCGTTGGTCGGCACCGCGGCCACTGCCATGGCGGTCGGTCAGCAGAATGCGTCTGAAATGACTTTTGCCGACAATGCCACCACTACTACGCAGATGAAGCGCGTCTCCGACAATGCGGCATCCCGTTCCGAGTCCCGTAGCGATCTCGACGCTCTGGCCTCCACCAGCAATAGCGGTGATTGGCAGCTTGGCGAAACCAGTTCCTCCATGGACACGAATCTTCTGTCAAAGTCCATTGCCGACAATCCCAATGTCGCCGTTCTCATGGATCAGGACGCCGGTCTTCTTCCTTCGGGCTTCAATCCGAACCACGGCACCGGTGATACCGGCAATGACTACCCATACGGTCAGTGCACATGGTGGGCGTATACTCGTCGTGCACAGCTTGGCCTGCCTGCCGGAAGCCATTTTGGCAATGCGCGGAGTTGGGGTGATTCCGCTCGCGCTCTCGGCTATTGGGTTGATAACACGGCACGCCACGTTGGCGATATCGTGGTATTCGCTCCAGGCCAACAGGGTGCGGACAGCTATTACGGGCATGTCGCGATTGTCGAAGAGGTGAATGCCGACGGTTCGATCAAGATTTCGGAATCCAACGTCAAGGGTCTTGGTGTGATTTCCGATCGTACGTTCACTGCGCAGGAAGCCTTGCAGTTGACATATATCCATTACTGATTTCTCTGGTTTCGTTAATTTACGCTTGCCATCCTGTTCTTCGGCATAGCGTGATTGCCTCGGCGTGTCGCATGATATGACACTGTTCTGGTTGTCTTGCTGTTCTGTTGCAGGGGAACGTTTATGGTAGCTTCAGACACGATGAATATTGCTAAACGTTTCACGAGTATCTTCGCCGTTGCTGCTGTGTCTGCTTCGTTGGGTGCGGCGGTTCCAGCCGCAAGCGCAGGCAGTGTTATGGCTGATACCACGGTAACCGCTACACGTTCTTTCCCGAAGACCACCGCGGCCAAGCGTGATTTTCTCGCCGAGCACACATCCACGGATGTTGAGTCTAACGCCGATTGGGGTGGCATCGAAAGTTTGGATGTTCCCCAGACCGAGTCTCAGGCAGAAAAGGACCGAAAGGCTCAGGAGCAGGCTGAGGCTGAAGCTCGGGCTCAAGCACAGGCGGCTCAGGCTCAGGCACAGACACAGGCTGAAACTCAGACTGCCAGCCGTTCTTCCGAACGTGCCGACATCAGTAGCGTTCCTACGGCTCCTGCGAGTGCCACTGGTCAGGCATTGGCCGACTATGCTCTGCAGTTCCAAGGCTATCCGTATGTGTCTGGAGGCAATACTCCGTCCGGCTGGGATTGCTCTGGTTTCGTGCAGTGGGTGTTCGCCCAGTTCGGTGTAAGCCTGCCGCATTATTCTGGTGCCCAGATGAGCGTTGGAACGGCTGTAGGAAGCATTGCCGAAGCAGCTCCAGGGGATATCATCGTCAATACTCAGCATGCCGCGATCTATATTGGCAACGGCATGGTGATCAACGCGCTGAATCCGGCTCAGGGAACGCAGGTTACTTCGCTGGCTGTGTTCTCAGGTGGCTATGCGATTCGTCGTGTGCTCTGAGCGAACATACGGTTTGACTTTTTAAGGCGTATCCTTTCGGGGATGCGCCTTTTTGTATGGAAAAGATCGAGTCGTTGCTGACAAAACCGCATGTCGCGCGGTATGGTGGAGCTTAGAGGCAATGCATGGTGGCATTGCCGAGGTGATTCAAGGAGGTCGTCCCATGATTAATGACAAGGCAATCCTCGTTGGTGTTGATGGATCCCACGCCAGCTACAAGGCCACGTGGTGGGCTGCGAATTATGCGAAGCATGCGGGATTGACGTTGCAAATCGTATGTGCGTACTCGTTGCCGAGCTATGCCGCTGTCTCCTTTGACGCGACGTACACCGCCATGGGAGATGACAATGCGGCCCACAGTGACGCTCAGGAGATTCTGTCGAAGGCCAAGGCCATCGCCGATGAACAGGGCGTTGAGGCGACGACCCTCATCGTCACAGGCGATCCGGCGTCCGTGTTCGTGGAACTGTCTCGCAACTACAATCTCATCGTCATTGGCAATCGTGGCAAGGGCGGCTTGGCGGAACGTCTGCTGGGTACCACCAGCTCCAGTCTGCCGGCATATGCGTACTGCCCGATCGTAGTGGTGCCGTACACCGACGATGATGGCAATCTGATGCATTTGAACAACACCATCGCCAAGGTGGCCGTCGGCTCCGACGAATCCAAGTGGGGTTTGAAGGCCCTTGAGATCGCGGCTGATTTCGCCGCCGCATGGGATGCCGAGCTTGACGTCATCTCCGCGGTGCCGAATATGAAGGGTTCCGACGATGAAGGTGTGATGGCTTCGTTCAAGGATGATCTTGAAGTGCGTATCAAGCCGCTTGAGGAAGCCCATCCGGATTTGAAGATCAACAAGCAAATCGTGCCTGGCCCGGCAGTTGGCGCGCTGACCAAGGCCAGCTACGATCACGACGTCGTCGTGGTCGGTTCCCGTGGTCGTGGCGGCTTCACTGGTCTGCTGCTCGGCTCCACCAGCCAGGGTTTGCTGCAGCACGCGGTCGGCCCGGTGTATGTGGTGCCCCGCAAGTATGTCGAGGCTGCGGAAACCCGTCTTGACACGGTTCCGAGTTCGCCGGCCGAGGTCAAGCCGAAGGCACTCGACGATATCAAGGGTGTAGAAGAGGTGCCGGTCGCCAAGGCCGAGCCGGAAGTGGTCGAAGCCATCGAAACCAAGATCGACCCGAAACGTCAGTAAAATCAATAAATATATATGAAAATGGCGATTGCAGCGCTGTGAAAAGCGTCGCAATCGCCATTTATTTTTAAAAAATCTTTTACAAAGAAAACGTCAGTGCTTGATGGTGACGTTCATACGGACCGGAGTTTTCTCCACGTACGTATGCTTCACCGTGCAGCCCTTGTCAATATGACGGGTGACACGTTCCTTGAATTTCTCGGCATCCTCGTCGCTCAGGCCGGCGTCGGAAGCGTCGATGACCACCTGCTCGTCGAAACCGATATAAGCGTCGTTGTCGGCGTCATAGGTGCCATCCACAACGATTTTCGCACCCTTGCCCTCGCCCAAGGTATGTTCGACGGCGAACTGGCTCGATAGTGCGGCACAGCCGGCCAAAGCGATTTTCATCAGGTCGCCAGGCGTGAACTGGCCGCGGCCTTTGCCGAACTTGATATGCGCGCCATCCTCGCTGAACGCATCCCAGGAACCGTCTTTGTTACGCTCGACCCACAACCTTTTGCCCATGGTGAACTCCTCATCGTCTTGCCGGGAGCGCCATTCGCTCCTCGCTTACATACCTAATGTAATCCATCGATGTCCATTCACCGTGAAGTATTCCGAAAAGCGTAGGAAACATCAACGCGCGGGCGGTATATGCTTGACCTGCGATTCTGTGCTGTTAAGCTTGCAAGCATGGCTTTGACACCTGAACAACTTGCAGATATTCGTACTCGCATTCCGGCACGCCCGGAAACCGACATTCCCATGCCATATGAGGATTTGGTGCGTCGTATCCTGACGGAGGGCACGTTGAAGTCCGATCGCACGGGTACGGGTACCATCAGCCTGTTCGGCCAGCAGATGCGATTTGACCTGAGTGAGTATTTTCCGCTGCTCACTACGAAAACGGTGTTTTTCAAGGGACTTGCCTATGAACTGCTGTGGTTCCTGAAGGGTTCCACGAACGTGCGTTGGCTGCAGGAACACAATGTGCATATTTGGGATGAATGGGCCGATGAGAACGGCGATTTGGGCCCCGTGTATGGTGCGCAGTGGCGCAGCTGGCCGGCGCCTACGCCTGATGATCCGAATCGCACCATCGATCAGATCAGCAATGTGCTCGATTTGGTCAAGAACCATCCGGATTCCCGTCGTATGGTCGTGTCCGCTTGGAATCCGGCCGAAGTGGAGAATATGGCGTTGCCGCCATGCCACGCGCTGTTCCAGTTCTACGTGGCGGATGGCAAGCTTTCATGCCAGCTGTACCAGCGTTCCTGCGACATGTTCCTCGGCGTGCCGTTCAACATCGCATCCTATTCGTTGCTGACGCTGATGATCGCCCAGCAGGCCGGACTGCAGCCGGGGGAGTTCGTGTGGACGGGCGGTGACTGCCATGTGTACGACAATCACATCGATCAGGTTCTGGAGCAGTTGAGCCGCGATCCATATCCGTATCCTCAGATCCGCATTAACAAAGCCGCTTCTCTGTTCGATTACGATTACAGTGATTTTGAAATCGTCGACTACCGGCACCATCCAACCATCAAGGCGCCGGTGGCGGTCTGAGAGTCGTCGCCAGACGTTAGACTACTGACCCTAGTTCGACTTCAAGGAGTGAGTGAAATGGAGCATGACAGTAGCCGCAGTGGCTATCACGAACCCGAGCCCGGACATGCCGGGCTTGAGAACGAGGAGGATTGGGGCGATGATTTCCCCAAGACATTCTCGGTGAATCTGATTTGGGCGCAGGCCTGTGACAAGGAAGGTCATGACGGCGCCATCGGATTCAAGGGTAGTATGCCGTGGCATCTGCCCGAAGATATGAAGCGTTTCAAAGAGCTTACCGTCTCGCATCCGGTCATCATGGGGCGTAAGACGTGGGAATCCCTGAGCCTGAAGTATCGTCCGTTGCCGAATCGCGACAATATCGTGGTTTCGCACGATTCGTCTTATACGGCGCCTGGAGCGACCGTGGTCGACAGTTTGGACGATGCGCTTGATCTGGCCCGTCAGGAAGCCATTCCGGATGATGGTCTCGACCGCAGTGAAATCTGGATCATCGGTGGCGGTCAGCTGTTCCACGAGGCGATGCCGTTTGCGGACAAGGCGTACGTGACGCAAATCAGCATGCACGTTGACGCCGATACCTATGCGCCTGACATCAAGGGACTGGTAGAATCTGGGGCATGGAAGGTGGCCGAGGAAGGCGTATGGCATGGCACGACGAAAGGCTCCGACGATATTGCCGGATTCCGTTTCATAACCTTTGAAAGAAATCACGAGGAGTAAACCCATGTATACCGTGATGACCGTGTGCACCGGCAACATCTGCCGCTCTCCCATGGCCGAGATCATTCTGCGCACCGAATTCGAGCGTCGTGGACTCGCCGACAAGGTCAATGTCGAATCCAGCGGCGTCAGCGATGAGGAATACGGCAATCCGATAGATCGTCGCGCCGTCAAGGTGTTGCGTGAGCGTGGATATGAGCTTCCGGCGCACCATTTCGCGCACCGCATCACTCGTGATGAGATCGAACGAACCGACCTATTCCTGCCGATGACCGCTTCTCACATGCGTGCGTTGTTGCGTCAGCTCCGCAAGCCAAGCGTGAGAACGTGCATATGTACCGTAGCTTCGATCCGAATCTCGCCAAGCCTGCTGCAGGTTACGAAAGCGAGATTGATCTGGTCGATCCATGGTATGGTGGCGCCCACGAATTCGAAGTGGCAATCGATCAGATTGAGGAAGTGGCTCCGTTCATCGTCGATTGGGTCGAACAGCAGCTCTGAGCCTATGTTGAATGTGCCATTCGAGGCGATTGAAAAAGCTCGGTTCGTTTGAACCGGGCTTTTTTGTATGAGAGATATGCTGGCGTGACAACCGCAATATGACAATCGCAAAAGATATCTGAAAAGATTCAAAAAGAAATAAAAAAGCGACCCCGGCCGGACTTGAACCGGTGACCTCCGCCGTGACAGGGCGGCGCTCTAACCAACTGAGCTACGGGGCCGTTGTTTCAATCTTGCGACTGACAACAGATGTATATGTTACGGCAAAGTCGCCATTGTGCAAATCACGGCGTGTCATCGGCGAATATTTGCATGGATCGTCGAAGGAAAAAATGTTTGTGAAATCGGAAATAGCGGGAAAACAAAGCAACGGCCGGTCGTATATGAGAAGTTTTCCCCTCATATACGACCGGCCGTTACGTTTGCGGTGCCGTGTTGTCGCTCACGACACTACGTTTTGTTGAAATCAGTCGGCCTGCTTCCAGGTTTCGACGTCGATATGGTGTTCCGGATTGGCCTGCCATGCTGCCCAGGCGGACTTCACGATGTCTTCCACGTTGTACTGTGCGTGCCAGCCCATCTCTTCGTTGATGCGCTTCGGGGAACCGATCAGGTGCGGCGGATCGCCCGCGCGACGGCCCATGACGGCCTCCTTGAACGGCAGACCGGTGACCTTCTTGACCTCATCGACGATCTGGCGCACGGAGGTGCCTTCGCCGGTGCCGACGTTGAAGGCGTCGTACTTGCGCTCGTCGCGGTCTAGGTACTTCAGGGCGGCGATGTGGGCGTCGGCCAGATCGGAAACATGGATGTAGTCGCGCACGCAGGTGCCGTCCGGAGTCGGGTAGTCGTCGCCGAAGATTGCCGGAGCCTTGCCCTTCTTCAGGCGGTCGAACAGCATCGGGATGAGGTTCAGGATTGCCGGATCCTCGAGCTCGACCGGACCGCAGCCGGCCACGTTGAAGTAGCGCAGACCGCAGAAGCGAATGCCGTACGGCTCTTCGCAGGCGCGAGCCATCCACTCGCCGAACAGCTTGGTCTGGCCGTACGGGTTGATCGGCAGCATCGGAACGACGTCTTCCGGCACCACGTCGACCGGCGGAACGCCGTAGGTGGCTGCGGAAGAGGAGAAGACGAGCTTCTTGGCGCCAGAGTCGCGCATGCCGATGAGCACGTTGAGCATGCCGTTGATGTTCTGCTGGTAGTACCACAGCGGCTTCTCAACGGATTCGCCGACCTGCTTTCGGGCGGCGAAATGAATGACGGAGTCGACGCCTTCGGCCTTCATGATTTCGGCGAGACGTTCGCCGGCACCCGGAGCGGCGATATCCATGCCGTACAGGCGGGAGCCTTCGATGCGGGTTGGCTTGCCGTAGCTCAGATCGTCAACGACGACGACCTGTTCGCCGGCCTGATGAAGAGCGTGGACGACGTGGGCGCCAATGTAGCCGCACCCACCAGTGACGAGAACTGTCATGTTCTGGCCTTTCCTCCAAAATGAGCGATAAAGCGCTTTGGTTCGAAAAACGAACGTTCAACGAACGTTGTTCACTTTTGCTCTAGTTTGTTACTTTTTGAACAATTTGAGTATAACACATGAACAGTAACGCACATAATCGCTCCGTTCCTGCGTTTCCTCTATAAATAGGGTATGCAAGAAGATGCGAACACGCCGACTGAAAATCAAGTAAACGGCGAAAACGAACAAAACATGTCAAAAACGCAAGGTGAACTACAGGCTGATGCTGGTCAGCGTCCTGCCTTGTATGGGCGCAAGGTGCTTTCCTTCGTGCGTCGTTCCGCCAGGCTCGACGCACGCTTGCAGCGCGCATGGGATGCCTATGCCGATACCTATCTTTTGAATATCAATGCAGGTGAAAGCTCCCTTGACGTGCGAAACGATCTGGTGTTCGATCAGCCGTATATTGCGGAAGCGTGGGGCAATGCCAATCCTCTGATTGTGGAAATCGGCACCGGTCAGGGCGAAAACATTGTTGCCGCGGCCGCCGGACGCCCGGAAATGAATTTTCTGGCGCTTGAAGTCTACGATCCGGGTGTGGCGCACACCATGCTGCTTGCGGGCAAACAAGGCCTTGCTAATCTGCGCATCGCACAGGTCAACGCTCCCGAACTCTTCAAAGCCGCCGCAGATGGCTCGATAGCCGAAGTATGGACTTTCTTCCCTGATCCATGGCCCAAGATGCGTCATCACAAGCGCCGCATCGTGCAACCGGAGCTTGCCGGTGAGATTCATCGCACGCTGTGGGCTGGAGGGGTGTGGCGGATCGCTACCGATATTGAAGACTATGCATTGCATGTGCATGAGGTCATGGATGGTATTGAAGGATTCCATAATGACGGCACGTTGACGGTGAGTCTGCCGGTTGAGCATGTCGGCAAGGGAAATGCCGACGAAGCCGCAAGTCTGCGACACGCCGATTTCAGTGAATCCGAGCGTTTTTCTGGTCGAGTTTTGACGAATTTCGAGAAAAAAGGACTTGCTGCCGGACGTGTGATTCATGACTTCACCTATCGCCGCGTATGAGGCTTCGTGTTGTGCTGTTCATGTGATGGAATGGCTTTGTTTCAACGATTTTCAACATGTGAACAGCATGGTTTCCGCAATTGTGCAACGTTGCGACACGCCGAGACTTGCATGTTTCGATGATTCGCGTATAGTTAAGCGAGTTGTCAAGCGGAAACGCTGAAAGCGCCCCCTTCGTCTAACGGTTAGGACACCAGACTTTCAATCTGACAACGAGAGTTCGACTCTCTCAGGGGGTACTTACCTTGGTAACAAGGTGGCAATGGCCCCGTAGCTCAGTTGGTTAGAGCGCCGCCCTGTCACGGCGGAGGTCACCGGTTCAAGTCCGGCCGGGGTCGCTCGAACAGGTTCCTGTTCATGGCTCTGTAGCTCAGTTGGTAGAGCGAACGACTGAAAATCGTTAGGTCAGCGGATCGATGCCGCTCGGAGCCACCATAGCTTTGAAACCTCGGAAACATCCGGGGTTTTTTTGTTTTTGCCCACACTTATGACGATTGCGGCCGTATGTCTAGCGCCAAGCCACTGATGCCGGCTGTTGGTTGAATACGCGCTCGCATTGCGGGTAAGCCCCCTAAAATGGTCGACGCAAGTCATGTTGACTTGCGAGTTACTGAGAAATGACTAAGAAAACCTCCGTGAGAGGGGGAGTCTGTCTGCTGTTTGGCTACACTGGAACACCGTAAGGCAGTAACAATGGGGGTTTGTGGGCAGAGTTATGCCGTAACCCCGTTAAGGGAGTATTCGCTGGAGTGGCGGCATGGAAGTGCTTCTGGTCGGCAACACCGACTTCATTACCAAGCAGTGGATTCAGCATTCCTTTCCTGAGGACCACGTGGTCATAGCTCAACGCGAAAACACCGTTGATGGCTCCGATCGCCTCAAAATCATCGATATTTCCGACCCTGCGGCAATGACCGAAGTCATGACCACATACGAATTCGATCGCATCGTATTCTTTTCCGAAGGCCTCACCCCGCGAAGTGAGCGTGACGGCGATCTCGGATATCTTCGCAGATTGCTGCACGCCATACGTAACAGATCCACGCAAATGCTGATGGTATGCGGACCGGAATCCGAATTCACCTATCCGGAAAACGCCGACGTACGTGATACCAGCAAAAGTCTGATGTCTCGAGCGTCGGAAGAACTCTGCCTGTATTACGCGCGCACCTACCGTCTGGAAGCGAAAATCATTCGCTGTCCATACTTGTATGCACCCGGGCGCAATGGTGCAACCGCATATTTCGGCAGACTGTTCGAACAGGCATCGGCAGGGTCGATCTCATTCTGCGAACGCAAACAGCAACAGACATGCTTTCTCTGCGCCGACGATCTTGCCGAACTGATCTACCGCATGTTCGACGATTGGACCGCCGAAAGCGAAATCTTCCATGTGCCCAACGTGTTCGACTTCACATACGGTGATTTGGCTGATGCGATCAGCGCGGCATTTCCCGGATTATCGGTGACTTTTGGCGAAGACAGACCCCAACATTACCCAGCAGACGATCATGTGCTGCGATTGCGCTATGGCTGGTCGCCGCGATATTCGCTCAAACAGGATCTTCCCCCTGTGCTTCAGCGCTGGAAAGAAGCGCGTGCTCAGGAACAATCCAAGAAGCACCCGGTCTGGGATTTTCTACGCAACCATTCAAAACCATGGATCGCAATCGAAATCTTCATCGCGTTCATATTGGAAGAACTGCTTCGCACCGCGGTACAAGGCAACAGCCAGTTGGGAACCGTGGATTTGCGCCTGTTTTTCGTGGTGATCGTCGGTACGATGCACGGACTGAACGCAGGCGTGTTCGCGGCCGTGCTCGCATGTGTCGGCATGGCGTTGTCGTATGCATCGAAGGGCGCTTCATTCGCTCCGCTGTTTTACGACACGTCGAACTGGCTTGCGTTTGTGGTGTATTTCGTTGCCGGCGCAGTATGCGGGTATGTGCAGCTGCGTAATCGCGAAAACCTACGATTCATGCGTGACGAAAACAGTTTGCTGCGTGAACGACTTGCGTTCCTGCGTGACCTGTACCACGATGTGCTCGATGATCGTCGTATGCTGCGCGGGCAGATTATCGGCAGGCGTGACAGTTTCGGCAAAATGTATGCGATGACACGTGAATTGGACGAAGTGCAGCCGCAAAAGCTGTATCACACGACCATTCGCATTATGCAAGACACATTGGGCGGCGATAGTTTCGGTGTTTACCGCATTGACAGCGGCGGTCGATTCGCGCGTTTGATGGCTGCGAGTCCGCAAACCGAATCCCTGTTCAGCAAGTCGGCGCTGCTTGAGAATTATGCCAACATTATTACAGCTTTGGATCATGGTGGATTGTGGGTAAACCGCAATCTCGAACCGGACCTTCCGATGTATGCGGCAGGCGTGCATGCCGATGGCAAGCTGGCCGTGGTGATTGTGCTTGCCAAAGCGCAGCCCGACCAAATGAATCTGTACTTCCAGAACCTGTTCACCATCATGTGCGGCTTGGTGGAATCCGCGATGGTGCGTGCGTTCGACTATGAGAATGTGGCGCGTCAGGCGATGCTGGTGCCGGGCACCGAATTCCTGAACACTCGGGCGTTTCTACCCAAAGTGCTTGCTGCCAACGAACTCAAGCACGACCATATGGGCGATCACCTGCTGCTGCGTGTGGATGATGCTTGGCAAGACAATGGCAGCCGTCTCATGGGGGCCATTCGTCAGACGGACGAGGCGGGTGTACTGCAAGACGGCAACGTGTATGTGTTGATGAACCAGGCCGGCAAGCATGAGCTGCCTATCATCAACAAGCGTTTGGCCCAAGCTGGATTGCATGTGACACGCGTTTCCGGGCAAGAGGAAGACGCGCTGCTGGATGAGGCTTCGGAACAAGTGGCCGCCGAATCGCACGAAGGCGGCACGGCATGAACACAACGGTAGTGACGATGCTGCTTATCGTCATACATGTGCTGGTATGCGTGCTGATGTGCGTATTGTCTCGTTTTGGCGTGCTTCGTGTGGAAGGGCGTCTGCTTCCTTTTATGCTGTTGGTGCCGCTGTGGGGGCCGTTATGCGTGCTCTTGCTGCATGTGCGTACGCTGATTCGTGCGGGCGAGCATACGGCTCCAGATCTCGAACAGATGCGCGTGGACGATGAGGAACGTCGAAGCATTCTCGTTGAGGAACGTACCGATTTCGTCAATACCGTGCCGCTGGAAGAGGCGTTGATCGTCAACGATTCGAGTCAGCGGCGCAGTCTGGTGATGTCCATTCTCAACGACAATCCCAGCCGTTATATCGATGTGCTGTCGCAGGCCCGACTGAATGAGGATGTGGAAGTCGTGCATTACGCGGCTACCGCCATGGCGCAGATCAGTGCCAAAGAAGACCTTGCATTGCAACGCTGCCGTAACGATTATCTGCAGCATCGAAATTCCGAAACGATGTTGGAACGCTATTGCGATGCGTTGGAACGATATGTCAATTCCGGTATTGCGCAAGGATACGCATTGCAGTTGCAGAAGCAGCGATATGCCGAAGTATTGCAGGAACGACTTCGTAAACATGACGATTATTACGTTGCGTGCCGTCTTGCGCAAATGCAGATCGATCTTGGACTCTTTGATGATGCCGCGCACACTATTGACGGCGCTATGGAACGGTGGCCGGATCAAGGCGATGTATGGCTGATGCGTCTACGGCTCGATGCCGCACGCAATGATGGCGATGCGTTGCGTCAAACCGTTCAGCAGATTGAAAGCAAGCATATTTATCTCGGTGGCCAAGGAAGACGCACGCTGCGGTTCTGGACTGGAGCCAAGGAGGCTGAACGCGCATGATCAGAGGATTCCTGTCAGACGTGTTGGCCAAGTGGAAGCGATTCCGCTGGCAAGGTTTGGTCAAAGTGTGGGCTGTGTTTATGGCCATTGCATTGGTGTTGCTGGTGGAAAGCCTGGGCGTGCATTATGGTGCCACGCGGTTCGACATCACGTATTTGGATCGAGCCAAAGCCATTCCTGCTGCCAATGCCATCGCTGGACAAAAAGCCACGAATCTGTTGGTGGTTGACAGTTCGCAGGAGGGTGTCAGCGATGCCGAAGCCATGCTCGACCAGATTCTGCTTGATATGAAAGTCCCTACCACTACGGTTGACGTGGCTGACGAAAATGCTGAATTTCCAGCGTTGAATCACTACAGCACCATAGTGGTGGCCATGCCTAATCTCGACCGTCTGGGTGAGCATGTGCTGCAAATCATGCAATGGGCCAAAAAGGGCGGCGGAGTCATGTTTGCCATGACTCCCGAAAAAACCGGCTATTTGGACGTGATCGGCCCGCAGATCGGCATTGAATCGTCCACATACGAATATGTGGCAACTGAAGGCATTACACCGTCCAGAGATTTTATGTTGGGTGGCGGCCAGACATACACATTCAGTGACCCGTTCAAATCGTCGCTGAGCGTCGCATTGAATGATCGTGCACAGGTGGAAGCGGTCAGCAGCAATGGCAGAACGCCATTGGTGTGGAGGAACGCGGTGGAGTCAGGAACGGCTGTGATGTGCAATATCGGCATTTACGGCAAGGTGTTTCGAGGATTTTACGCTTCGGCGTTCAGTCTGCTCGGTTCTGCCATGGCCTATCCGGTGATTAACAGCGCGGCGTTCTACTTGGATGATTTTCCCTCTCCGGTACCGTCTGGCAATGGCAAATACATCAAACGTGACTACAACATGAGTATTTCTGAATTCTATTCTCAAGTATGGTGGCCGGATTTGGTGCGTCTTGCGGAACGGTACGGTATTCGTTTCACCGGTGTGATGATTGAGAATTACGGCGATGACACCAAGGATGCTCCGGTACGACAGACGGATAACACACAATTCGAGTATTACGGAGGATTGTTGCTTCGGCAAAACGGCGAAATAGGATATCACGGGTACAACCATCAGCCGTTGGTGTTGCCGAACACGCATTACAGCAAAGAATACGTGTACGTGCAATGGCCGAATCGCAAAGCCATTATGGCATCATTGCAGGAACTGATTGCATTCCAGAAAGACGTATTGCCGGCCGCAACATCGTCGGTATACGTGCCGCCGTCGAATATCCTCTCCCAAGAGGCACGAAAGATCATAGGCGAGGATGTGCCGCAGATTCGCGCCATCGCCAGTACGTATATGCCTTCCGACAGTTCCTTGCCGTACATACAGGAGTTCGGTGTTGCGGCCGATGGCGTGGTGGAGGCTCCACGTATCGTGTCCGGCGGCATGGTGGGCGACACGTACATGCGTCTTGCCGCGGTTTCCGAATTGAACATGCACTATGTGAGCACGCACTTCATGCATCCCGACGATCTGCTTGATGAAGATCGTGGTGCGAAAGAAGGTTGGGAAACCTATCGCAAGGGATTGGAAGATTATTTGGATTGGTTGGAACAATCGGCTCCATCCATTCGTATGCAGACTGGAACGGAATGCGCTGCGGCGGTGCAACGATTCTCAGGATTGACGGTTTCGATGGAAACAACCGATACCAGTTGGGATCTGAAACTTGGCAACCTCACCGATCAAGGGTGGCTGATGTTCCGTGCCAGTAATGGTACGCCCGGCAATGTGCGCGGCGGAAGCCTCACTAAGCTGACCGGCAACTTGTATCTGCTCAAAGCCACGAGCGCTACGGTTCATATCGAACGCAAGACTGGGGGAGCGGCATGAGAATCTGCCTGGTTTTGGAAGGATGCTACCCGTACGTGCATGGTGGCGTGTCCACGTGGATGCACAGTTATATCGAAGCGATGAAAGAGCACGAGTTCGTATTGTGCGTGATCGGCGCCAAAGCCGAAGACCGCGGCAAATTCGTATATGACCTGCCCAGCAATGTGGTGGAAGTGCATGAGGTGTTCCTCGACGACGCCTTGCGTCTGAGCGGTGAACGCGCGCAAGTGTCGTTCACCGAAGAGGAATTGCGGTCATTGTGCGAACTGGTGAATCTTGGCAGCCCGGACTGGGATGTGCTTTTCAACCTGTTCCACACCAAAGGCGTGCATCCGCTGTCATTCCTGCAAAGCCGTGAATTCATTGACCTGTTCACGCAAATCTGCATGGAGGAATACCCGTATGTGGCCTATGCCGACGCTTTCCATACTGCGCGCTCCATGCTGCTGCCGGTGTTATACCTGATGGGCAGCGAAGTGCCGGAAGCGCAAATCTATCATGCGATTTCCACTGGATATGGCGGATTGTTGGCTTGTTTGGGTGGTTCCATCAACCATGCGCCGGTATTGCTTACGGAACATGGCATTTATACGCGCGAACGTGAAGAGGAGATTATTTCTGCCGAATGGGTGCTTCCGGCTTTCCGTCCGCGTTGGATTCGTTTCTTCTACATGCTTTCGGAACAGATCTACCAGCGTGCATGGCGTATCACTAGTTTGTTCGGTCGTGCCCGTCTTATCCAAATAGGTATGGGTGCTCCCGCCGACGCCTGCCAGGTTATTCCCAACGGCATTCAATACGAACGTTTTTGCGATATTCCTCTGAAACCCGACGATGGTTGGGTTGATATCGGTGCGGTGGTGCGCATGGCGCCGATCAAAGACGTGAAAACCCTGATTCATGCGTTTCATGAGCTTTCATCTCGCGTTGACAATGTGCGTTTGCATATTCTCGGCGGTGTTGACGATCAGGAGTATGCCGACGAATGCTATGAGCTTGTGGAACAGTTGGGCGTGCGCAATCTTGAATTCACGGGCCGTGTGAATGTGGTGGAATACATGCGCAAGCTTGATTTCACCGTGTTAACCAGCATTTCCGAGGCCAACCGTTGTCGGTGTTGGAATCGTTCGCAGCCGCACGCCCATGCGTGACTACTGATGTCGGCTGTTGCCGTGAACTGTTGGAAGGTGAGGATGGCGATGATTTCGGCACTGCCGGTTTTTATGTGCCTCCCATGTACCGCGAAGGTTTAAGCGGGGCGATGGAACGCATGTGTTCCAGCCGCGTATTGCGTGAAACCATGGGGCAGATCGGCCGCGATCGTGTGAATGCCTATTATCGGCATGAGCGCATGCTTGACGATTATCGCAGGCTGTATAGCGATACCGCGGATCAGTTCGGATTGGATCAGTTCGGATTGGAGCGCTGATATGGCTGGTATTGGATTTGAACTGAAGAAACTGTTCCATCGTAGGGGCTTGATGGCAATGCTGCGAGCCTACGGCTATGCCGGTGTGATTTGCGCAGGCCCGATGCTGCTGGGCGTGCTTCTGCAGTTTGGCGTGCTGATTGTGAGCGGTTGGTGGCAGGTGGGCCGCCCCGACCGTGATCTGCTCGTATGCATGATCACATACACATTGCTTGCCTCATTGGTGTTGACAAGTTTTCTGTCGATGCCGGTCACACGTTTTTTGGCGGATATGCTGTTTGATCACGATGAGAAGATGATTCTGCCATCGTTTTGGGGGTCTACCGACATCATGTTGATGGTGGGCGCAGTATTGTACACGGTGTTTCTGCTGTTTTCTGGAGCCACGCTGATGCAGGGCGCGTTGTGTTTATGGCTGTTTCTTGAAATGGTCGTTAACTGGAATGCGATGAGTTATTTGACGGCCATTAAAGATTACAAAAGCATTTTGTATTCTTTTGCTGCTGCAGTGCTGGTGGCGTTTGTTACGTCATGCGTGCTGCTTGCGTTGGCGTTGCCGCCGGTGGAATCGCTGTTGTTTGCGGTGGTGCTTGGCTATGGTGTGATGCTGGTGTGGGATGTGCTGCTGTTGCATCGGTATTTTCCGCAAAGTCGTGAGAATCCGTGGCTGTTTCTGCAATGGGTTGACCAGTTTCTGCCGTTGGCGTTGACCGGATTGTTTACCACCATTGGATTGTTCGCCCATTTGGTGATCACCTGGTGTGGGCCGCTTGGCATCAAAGTGAAGGGTCTGTTTTATGGTGCGCCATATTACGATGTGCCCGCCATGCTTGCGTTTTTAACGATTCTGATCACCACGGTGAATTTTGTGGTGTCGGTGGAAGTGAATTTCTATCCGACATATCGTTCGTATTACAGTCTGCTCAACGATGGTGGCACGGTTAAAGACATTACCGTTGCAGAAAATGAAATGCTGGCTGTGCTCAATCGAGAATTGCATTACACGGCGTTGAAGCAATTGTTGGTGACCGCTGCCGTGATTTCGTTGGAAAAAACAGCGCTGAACGCGCTTCCTTTGGGTTTCAACGATGCGATGCATGGATATTTTCGTGTGCTATGCGTCGGATATGCGCTGTATGCGGTCGGCAATACCGTAATGCTGATCCTGCTGTACTTCACCGATTATTCTGGTGCGTTGACTGCATCGGCATTATTCGCCGGGTCGACGGTTATTTTCACGGTGATCGGACAGTTCTTCACTACCACACTGTTCGGCTTCGGTTTTCTGATGGGAGCGTCGCTGTTCGCTATTTATGCGACATTCCGGCTCGCCTCATACACCGACAATCTGCCATACCGAGTGCTGGGGCAGCAGCCGATTGTGGCACAGACGAAACGTGGACGTTTCACCGAACTGGGCATACTGCTTGAACACGGCGAACAACGAATCGATCAATCACTGCATCGCGCGGAATATAAGAGGCACGTGCGGCGCGAGTGCGGGACGAACATTACAGAAGCGAACAATACAATCGGGGAGGAATCGTAAATCATGACATGGTGGAATCGACGCAACACAAAAGCTATTACCACGCTTGTCAAGCAAATAGCGGCATTGACGGCAATGCTGATGGTGCTTTCCTGCGCTGGGTGTGCGACTTCATCACCCAGCGATAATGAACAATCGCAATCATCGGATTCAACGCAGACGCATGAGCAAGTCAAGAAAAGCGCTGAACAAAGCATCGACGGCGCACACTTGCGCGACAACGAATCGTTATACAAGGTGTATGACGACAGCGGCGTGGAAACCATGTATCTGACGGTATCGCGCGGTAATTCGTCGGAAGGAACCGACCATAGCTGGAGTGAAATCAACCAGTATTCCGTTGATGACTATGCGGCAATGGGCGTTGGACGCTACAAGGTCAATGGTTTGCTGCAGGTCGGCGACGAACAGGGGCCGGTTTCCGGGGAGCTTGGTTTTGGCGAAAGCGCGCCGAACGCCACCGTGCAGGTACGTGGTCAGTCATCGAGTAAAAACGAGCAGAAGAATTACAAGATCGAGTTGAAAAGCGGCAAAGGCAAGTGGCGTGGACAGCGTACCATCGCATTGAACAAGCATATGGGTGAAGGTCTGCGTTTCCGTAACAAAATGGCCTTTGATCTCATCAAAGGCATCGACCAGATGATGGGGCTGCGCACGCAATTCGTGCACTTGTATGTGAAAGACGAGACCAGCGGATCGGATTCCTTTGACGATTACGGTCTGTATACGCAGGTCGAACAGCTCAACAAAACCGCATTGCAAGCACACGGACTTGATAAGAATGGCCAGCTGTATAAGGCCAATTATTTCGAATTCCATCGAGACGAAGACGTGATCAAACTCGCCGACGATCCCGATTACGATCAGACGAAATTCGAAGAAAAACTGGAAATCAAAGGCGACAACGACCATACCAAACTGATTGCCATGTTGAACGCGCTCAACGATTATTCAGTGCCGATGAGCGACATTCTCGGCAAATATTTCGATACTGAAAATCTCGCATACTGGATGGCATTCCAGCTGTTGACCGGCAATATCGATACGCAAAGCCGCAATATGTACCTGTATAGTCCCACGAATTCCGACACCTTCTACGTGCTTGACTGGGACAACGACGGCATGCTCATGCGCAAGGAATATGAGATCAAACAACGTTCCGATGGCAAAAGCTGGGAGAACGGCATCAGCAACTACTGGGGCAACATGCTGTTTAGCCGCTGTTTGCAGACCAAGTCGTTCCGAACTGCGCTCGACAAGGCAATACAAGACGAATATAAGTACATGAATGCCAATCGCATCAACTCCATGGTGAAGCATTACCGCAGCATTACGGAACAATATGTGTGGAAAATGCCTGATTCCATGCATGAAGGCGTCACCAAAAGCCAATATGATGTAATCGCGAACCAGCTGCACAGTGAAATCGAACAGAACTACCAGACATACCAAACCGGGTTTAACAAGCCCATGCCGTTCTACATCGGCACACCTACCCCTACCAATGGCAAGCTCAAACTCAACTGGGATGTCTCCTACGATTTCAACAATGAGGATTTGCGTTATACCGTCACCGTGTCCAAGGATTACGAAGGTAAGGATGTAGTGTTCACACAGAGCGACCTCGTATTGCCGGAAGCCGTGATGGACATGCCCGGTGAAGGCCAGTACTTCATCAAAGTGAGCGTGCGCAACGCATCAGGCGAGACTCAGGACGCGTTTGACTACTACGTCACCGACGGCAACAAGATCTACGGCACCAAGTGCTTCTATGTGAAAGGCGGCGGCAGCATTGTGGAGGATGCCAATGTTCAATGACGGTGGCAATCGAGGAACGTCGCTGCTGCAGCGCGTCAAACGTCGAGTCTGCGAAGAATTATCCGTTCCGCCGAGCACCGCCAAGGAACGGTTCCGTCATGAGCTCAAATATCTGATCTCATACGCGCAAAAGACCGATTTGAACGTGCGTATGGCGCCGCTGCTTGGTCTCGACAAACATGCGAGCAACGGCGGCTATATGATTCGCAGCCTGTATTTCGACGATTATTGGAACACCGCATATCGGGAAAAAGTCGACGGTGTGCTGCTGCGCAAGAAATATCGTATTCGCATCTACGATTACAGCGACCGCGTGATCAAACTGGAACGTAAACGCAAAAGCGACAGTTGGATCTACAAGGAGGATGCGCCGCTCACCCATGAGCAGTTCGACCGCATTCTTGCCGGCGATTACGAGTTTTTGCGCGACAGCGAGCATCAATTGTGCCGCGAGTTTTATGTGGAATGCATGTGCAATGTGTTGCGTCCGCGTGTGATCGTCGATTATGAGCGCGAACCGTGGATTCTTGACGCCGGTACTGTGCGTGTCACTTTCGATATGAATGTGCGTGCGGCGGTTGGAGGATTCGATATTTTCGACTCCACACTGCCGGTACTGCCCGTGCTTGAGCCGGGAAAACTGGTGATGGAAGTCAAATTCACTGAATTCCTGCCGCAGATGGTACGCGATCTGTTGCCTGGCAAAGCTCAGGAGTTGACGTCGGCTTCGAAATACGTGCTCTGTTATGACAAAGCCTCGTATTTGCGGGGATTCGGCTACTGGCAGGAAGGCTGGAGCGTGCCGAGTCTGTAAAGACAGTCTATGATCGGCTGGCATTTCCCAAAATCAAACGTTACGAATCAAGGAAGCAAGAGCGAAAGAACAGCATTATGAGCGTTAATGACATGATCAAAAAGTCGGTGCTGAAATCCTTCAGTCAATACAATGTGCCCAAAATGGCGTTGGCATTGCTGGTGGCGTTGATCGTTGGTATCGTCATCTACTACGTGTATCGCCGTTTCTACACGGGCGTGGTGTATTCGCGCAGTTTCGCGGTCACATTGGTGGGCATGTCCGTGCTCACCTGCATGGTCACGTTGTCTATCAGTACGAATATTGTAATCTCCCTTGGTATGGTCGGTGCGTTGTCGATTGTGCGTTACCGTACTGCGGTCAAGGATCCGATGGATCTGCTGTATTTGTTCTGGTCGATTACTTCAGGTATTGCGGCGGGGGCTGGCATGTATGTGCTGGTGATTGTGGCCGGATTGGTGATGATCGGCATGCTGGCATTGTTTTATTCGCATCAGGACAAGGGACGCGTGTACATTGCGGTGATCCACTATGTGGGCGATATGGTTGGCGATGAGATCACGCGCGCGTTCGGACGCACTAAATTCTTCGTCAAATCCAAAACCATGCGTAGCGAACGCACGGAAATGGCGGTTGAAGTATTCTGTGATGATAAGGACATGACGTTCGCGGAACGCGTTCGCGCCATTGAGGGTGTCGAAGACGTGACGCTGATACAGTACAACGGTGAGTATCATGGGTAATCAATTCGATGTTGCCGCAGGCGCGCGGCTGGAATCCACGGGCAGGGCGCCCAGCAACGACGAAATCGTACCCAGATTCTCTCTTGACGACATCAACCAGGCGTTTGACAACAACGAATTCTGCTTCTACCTGCAACCCAAATGCAATGCTGAAACCGGCGCAATCGTGGGTGCGGAGGCGTTGGTGCGTTGGAATCATCCGGAATATGGCTTGGTGTCTCCCGGCGAATTCATTCCTCTGCTTGAACGTGAGTCAATGGTCACGCGGTTCGATTTGTTCATCTGGCGTTCCGTGTGTGAAATGCTGTCGCGTTGGGATGGGGAGGGGCGCAATCTGGTGCCGGTGTCCGTCAACGTGTCGATGACGGATATCGAGTCGATCGATGTGGCGCGAGTGCTTGGCGACCTGCTCGATCGGTTCAGCATCGATGCTCGCCTGCTGCAGGTGGAGATCACAGAAAGTGCGATCGCACATAACATGGATGTGGTCGAAGAGACCATTCGGGACCTGCATGCGCGAGGCATTGCCGTGCTGATGGACGATTTTGGGTCGGCGTATTCGTCACTCAACATGTTGAAGGACATCAACGTCGATGCCATCAAACTCGACATGAAATTCGTTGACCTGAATGCTGACAATGCGGCGAAAGGTTTGAAAATCATCGAATCCGTGATCGACATGGCCTACCAGCTGAGACTGTCGATCATTGCGGAGGGTGCGCAGACCGCCGAACAGGTGAGCAAGCTGCGTGAGCTGGGATGCATGTACATCCAAGGATATTATTTCTACCGTCCGCTCACTGTGGGAAAGATGGAGGATTTGCTGGAACACCGCCCGGATGACCAGCATTTCTGGAATATCTCCAAAGATCTGATGCATCGCGACTACCGCATGTCGACGAACGGCCGCAGCATGCTCGAATCGTCGTCATTGTCGGCGCATATTTTTGACATCCTTAACAAGGGCGTTGCGGAACTGTCCCGACTGAATCTCATCACGGGAGAATATCGCACCATCAAACGCGATCCGAAACTTCCGGACGTGTATGCGGATGATTTTCATGATTACTGCCATGCATTGGTTTCAGAACGGATCATTCATCCAGATGATGCCGGAGAATTCCTGAAACACACGCGATTGTCTGATTTGCGCGACCAACTATTCAGTAAGAAAAAATCGGAATTCACATATTTTAGAAGCGAGGTCGAGGCGAAAACCAGCGTGATCGCATTCGGTATGCTGGTACCCCCTGATTGCAGTGAGGCCAATCCGTGGGCCGTGGTGCTGATCGGATTCGACCCGTCGCTCGACCTAATCGCCAAGAACATGAAGGAAATCTATCGGCAGGACTCCTTGACGGGATTGCTCAACCGCAATGCATACGACAGCGATGTGGAGCAGCTGCGGAGCGCCGACATCGGGGCGGTGGTGTGCGTGTATGCGGATATGATCGGCCTGCACGAGGTGAACAACCATCTCGGGCATAAGCAGGGCAACCGCATGTTGTGTGAGTTCGCGGACGCGGCGCGCGCGTTCTTCGGCGATGACCGGTTGTATCGCATCGGCGGCGACGAATTCGTGATAATCAGTTCCGCGCATACGGAAGCGCAGACACGCAAGCAGCTGAACTACATGCGTGAGCGCTTGCATACGCAAGGCTGCGAGATATCAGTGGGCGTAGCGTCGAGCGAGTCGACCTCCGATCTGCCGAAAATCATCGAACAGGCCGAAAACGAGATGCGCCGCGAAAAGAAGGAATACTACGTGCGAGGCGGCAGCAAACGCCAGCTGCGCGGGCTCAACAAAAAACTTGAGGACATTCTGGTGCGTAATCAGGATATGGAATCGTTGCTGCGGCATTTGAACGGACGCTATTCAATCGCATGCATGGTGAATCTGCGTACTGACTCACAGCGTGCGATCATGGTGCCCGACTATTTCCAGAAGATGCTTGACGCGCATGACGGTTCGTTCAAAAGCGCGCTGCATGACTATTGCGAACGATTGGTGGCGCCGTTCTGCAAAGACAGTTTCTCCCTGCTTATGGATTACGACTTCATTCATGCCCGCGTCGAGTCGGTCGGCGTGTTGCAGTACGGGTACACGCGAAACGACGGAGAGAAGTTCCTGCTTACGATTTTCGCCGATCGACGTTCCAAAGACGAGACCATGTGGGTGTTCTCCAAGGATGATCTGCCGCAGGTCGAGCTGGAATTATTCGAGTCATAAGGCCGTATTGTCTGGTTTTATGCGTTTTGTGTGATGCGTTCGCATATTTTGTGAGAACGCTCGCAGAAAAGGTTGTGTCGATTTCCAGCCGAATCGCAAAATGGGGTCTATGATGAGAATCGTCGGTCATGGCAACGGTTGCTATGACACGGCGAACAAGCACAGTCGCTTAAAGGAGACATCTATGGTCTATCGCATGATTTTCAACCAGACGGCGTATTTCGGTCGCGGAGCCATCAAGGAGATTCCGGGCGTTGCCAAGTCGCACGGCTTCACCAAGGCATTCATCGTCACCGATCCGGTGCTGCTGGAAACCGGTACCGTCAAGAAGGTCACCGATGTGCTCGATGAGGCAGGCATGCCGTATGAGGTCTTCGACAACGTCAAGCCGAACCCGCCGGTCGAATGCATTCAGGACGGTGTCGCCAAGTTCGCCGCATCCGGTGCCGACTTCCTGATCGGCTTGGGCGGCGGCTCCCCGCAAGACACCTGCAAGGGCATCGGCATCATCACCGCCAACCCGGAATTCTCCGACGTGCTCTCCCTGGAAGGCGTTGCCGACACCAAGAATCCGTCCGTGCCGATCTTCGGCGTGCCGACCACCGCCGGTACCGCTTCGGAAACCACCATCAACTATGTGGTCACTGACACCGCCAACAAGCGCAAGTTCGTGGCTGTCGACCCGCACGACATTCCGATCGTCGCTTTCGTCGACCCGGATCTGACCGACTCCATGCCGCGTGGTCTCAAGGTTGCCACCGGACTCGACGCCCTGACCCACGCCATCGAAGGTTACATCACTCCGGGCGCATGGAGCCTGTCCGACTGCCTGTCCATGCAGACCATCCGTATGATCGCCAAGAACCTCGCCAAGAGCGCCGACGGTGACATTCCAGCAGGCGAGCAGATGGCATACGCCTCCTACATCACCGGTATGGCCTACTCCAACGTCGGCCTCGGCTTGGTGCATGGCATGGCCCACCCGCTGGGCGGCCGCCTCGGCGTGGCCCACGGTGTTGCCAACGGCATTCTGCTGGCTCCGGTCATGGAATACAACAAGGACTACACCGGTGAGAAGTACCGTGACATCGCCGACGCCTTCGGCATCGCGGACGCCTACACCGGCGATATCGAAACCGTGCGCGAAGAGGCCGTCCAGGCTGTGCATAAGCTCACTGTAGATCTGAAGAACCCGACCACCATCTCCGAAGTCGGTGCAACCGAAGCCGATCTGGAGCCGCTGGCTTATGATGCCTTCCACGATGTGTGCACGCCGGGCAACCCCCGTCAGGCCACGCAGGAGGACATTCTCGCCATCTACAAGAGCCTGATGTGATGCGGCAATTCTCACGAATCGGCAATCGTGCGTAGTGAACGACGAATCGTGAGAGAACAACGCTGAGAACATAAAAATCGTGGTGTGAATCGGAATAAATTCACACCACGATTTTTGTATGCGATTACAATTATGTATGTTGATGAATTGAAATATTTCAATATCTCAATTCAATATGAATATATGCGAATTAATCGTTGGAATCTTCGTGCTTTTCACTCCACTCCTCATCAGTAGGGGTGTCGTCATACCATTCGCGTCCCTCCTGCTCGGCCAACTCCATCTGCTCGTTGATCCACGCCACCTCTGCAGGATTGATATCGGCGGTGTCAAGCACCTTCTGCCACACCGGATACAGCAAATGCATCACCGGATATAGCGCGGTGAGTAGAATCTCCGGCTTATGCTTGCGTGAATGCTGTGGATGCGCGTCGAACGTGTTCTTGAAACGACGCATGTAATTATTGAACGACGTGAGCGACGTGTCCATACGGCGGGCGCTGATGCCGGCGATCATGCGAGGGCAGTACACGGTTTTCAAATCCTTGCCCAGCAGATGCAGCGAAATATCGATATCCTCATGCATCACATCGGCCTTGTCGCGGCACACCTCGTCGCAAATTTCGCGCCAAGCTGAAGCGCGGACCGCCATATTCGAGCCAAACAGCAACGGCTGGCCGCCATCGGCCTTGTAAATGCGCTTGCGCGTGGAATTATCCCCACGCAAACCAAAATGGCGGCTCGGCAGATCGTAATACATCACCGGACCAGTGGCACCCATGGCCTCCGGATCCTCAGTGAAAATGCCGGACACCACCTCGACCCAATCCGGGCGAATCATGCAATCAGCGTCGAAACGGCCCAAAATATCGCCGGTGGCGTGATTCAAACCATAATCTCGCGTCGGAATCAATCCCTGTTCCTCATCCTGATGCAGCAAACGGACAGGGGCTTGAGGGTGATCTTTCATAAACTGCTCCACCACGGCTACCGTCGAATCGGTGGAACGATTGTCGACAACGATCACTTCATGGGGCATCACGGTCTGCCTAGTGGCATTCAACAGGCAATCGTTGATACGCTCCTCTTCATTCCAAGCGGGGATGACAATTGAAACGTTCAGCATAACTACCACAATAGCTCAGCCTGTACACGACGCCTATCGCTACAATAGGAAGCCATGAGCGAAAGCGAACAGCGAATGAACAATACGCAGAGCGAAAACGGTGCGAACACCAGCGAACAGCGCTGGGACCTTGGCACCCTGTTTCCAGCCAAAGGAGATCCCCGAAAACCACCGGAATGGCTGGGGCGTGCGCTGCTATACATCGCCATAGCCATTGTGGTGTTTACTTTCTGCTGGCGCAGCTGGGGCAAAATCGAATACCTGGTGATCGACATCATCGTCTCGCTGTTCATCGCGCTCGCGGTGGAGCCGGTGGTGGTGCCGCTGGTCAAGCATGGCTGGAAACGTTCGTTCGCCTCGCTGTTCTCGCTGCTGATGCTGGCCGTGATGCTCGGCGTGCTCTTCACGCTATTCGGCAACCTGTTCGTGCAGCAGGTGATCGCATTGGTGAACGGTCTGCCCGACCTGTATGAGCAGATGTGCCAGTTCGTCAGTCAATACGCGAATTTCCAACTTCCTGAGATCAATAATCTCGGCAATGAGATTCTGAAGAACATTCAAACGTCATGGGTCACCGATTTCGCGGGTACCGCGCTAAATACAGTGTCGGGATTGTTTTCGTTCCTGATCAACCTCATGACAATAATCATGACCACGTATTACATTTCAGCGGCTGGTCCGAAATTGCGTCGTGCCGCATGCCAGTGGATGGCTCCGGCGGCTCAGCGCCGATTCCTGTTCGTGTGGACGGTGAGCCAGAGCCAGATCTCGTCGTTCCTGTTCTCCCGCGCCATTCTCGCATTGCTGAACGCGTTCTTCACCGGAATCTGTCTGATGCTGCTGCACGTGCCCTATTGGCTACCGTTGGCACTGTTCTGCGGTATGGTTTCGCAGTTCATTCCTATGCTGGGCACGTATATCGGCGGCGCATTGCCGGTGCTGTTCGCGTGGGGCAGCTGCGGACTGTGGCAGGCCGTGGTGGTGCTGATGTTCATCTGCGTGTATCAGCAGATCGAGAATCTGATCTTCGCGCCGAAGATCTCCCAGCGCACCATGGATATAAACGATGCCGTGGCGTTCCTCGCGGTGTTGGCGTTCACTTCGCTGTTCGGCGCGCTTGGAGCATTCCTCGCATTGCCGGTGGTCGCTTCCGTGCAGACGATCTTCCGCACCTATACAAAGCGGTACGAGCTGGTCGATTCTCCGCTGATGGACGATCCGGTGCCTGAAAAGAAGTCGAAGCTGGTAGAAGGCGCCGAAGTCATCAGCGAACATCTGCACAATATGCCTCGCGCGGTGCAGGGATCCAGTGCGCATGTGCCGATTTCCGACGAAGTGCGGCAGTTACAGGAGCAGGCGTACAATATCAGCCGTTCCGAGGAATCGCTGGAATCGAACGAAACCGTCGCCATTCCGAAGCACGTGTTGGACAGAACAGAACACAAGCCATTGCAGGGTCTTGAGAGCGAAAACACATCGCAGGAATCCAATAAAGAATCGGAATCCGACAATGAACGGAAGAACGACGAATCGCGGGAAGCTGAAGGAAACACGAAAAACGCGGATGACAATCCAAGAAGTAGGTGGCGCTAATGGTACTGCTGAGCGTACTTGACATTCTGTTGGTCATTGTCGGCGGCTCAGGCATGGTCTATCAGGCGGTATGCATTCTTATCTCGCTGTTCACCAAGCCGATCAGATTCCCCCAAGCGCCGATGGACAAGCGGTATGCGGTGTTGATTTCCGCACGAAACGAAGCGAAAGTCATCGGCAACCTCATTACCTGCATCCAAACGCAGACGTATCCGAGCGAGCTGATCGACATTTGGCTTGTTGCCGACAATTGCACCGACAATACTGCCGAAGTGGCGCGCAACATGGGCTGTCACGTGATCGAGCGTTTCAACAAGGAGCTCGTGGGCAAGGGATACGCGCTGACGTATCTGCTTGACCAGATGAACGAATCCGGCGCATCCGACCCGTACGACGCGTTCTTCGTGTTCGATGCCGACAACAAGCTTGACAAGCATTACATCGAAGAGATGAACAAGGCGTTCCAGTCGGGATTCAAGATTCTCACCAGCTACCGTAATTCCGTGAATTTGTCCGACAATTGGGTCTCTTCCGGTTCGGCATTGTGGTTCATTCGTGAATCTCGATTTCTGTCGGCATCGCGCATGTGGCTCGGCAACAGCTGCCATGTAGGGGGTACTGGCTTCATGTTCTCGCGGGAGATCATGCGTCGTAATAATGGTTGGAAATTCCATTTGCTGACTGAGGATTTGGAATTCACCATGGATTCCTTGCTACACGGCGATCGTATTGGCTATTGCGGCACGGCGATTCTGTATGATGAGCAGCCGGTCACGTTCGCGCAGAGCTGGCGTCAGCGTTTGCGTTGGAGCAAGGGCTTCTTGCAAGTGTTCCGTTATTACGGGCCGGCTTTGATCAAACGCGCCATCAGGGAACGCGATTTCTCCGCCGTTGATTTCACGCTGTTGTTGTGTCCGTTCACAGTGATCGGTATTGTGCGCGTTCTGCTGGGACTGTTGTTTGCGACCTGCGGATTCGTGACATGGCAGAGCCAGTTGAGCTCGTTGGCCGGTTGGACGTCCGGCATTGTGATGTCGGTGATCGGCATGATGGCGTTGGCCGCGTTGACGATCATTGTGGAACGCGATCAGATTGGCGCCACCAATAAGGAGCTGTTCGCGTATGTGCTGAGCTTCCCGATCTACATGTTCAGCTATGTGCCGATCTCGTTCCAGGCGATGTTCGCCAAGTCGGAATGGAAGCCAATCGAACATAAGGGATGACGTTCGTTCGTTCGCAGGCTTGCGTGTTTCCTGCTTTTCGTTTTCATTTCGATTTTTCTTTCGATTTCCGCTTATGACTGGAGTGTTGTTGTTCCATGGATGATTCGGCTGAATACCGGCATGTGAAACGCCGTCGATACATCACGGTGGCGCTTTCCGTGGCGCTCACCACGGTGTTGTGCGTTGGCTATGTCGTGGCCGACATTTTCGACAAGCTGCCGGGCGTTCTTACCCTGCAGGAGGTCGAACACATCACCGCCAAGACGCCGGGCAACGTCATTCCTGCGGCAACGGTGGTCGGAGGGCTTGACGCTTCGAAGACCGTGGATGCAGCTGCGGCGAAGACGCTGGTCAGCCAATTCGAAACGGCCGCCTCCGATTTCGGTGGCGAATATGCCATCGCCATCGCCGATGCGGCCGGCAATGTGATTGCCGAGCATGCTCTCGACAAGTCGTATACGCCGGCATCCACCATGAAAACGTTGACGGCATATGCGGCGGCGACCACGCTTGACATGGGCGAGACACTGGACACGCAAACCTATCTGGAACAGCGCGAGGACGGCACTTCGCGATTGGTGCTCAAAGGCAATGGCGACATGCTGCTCGGTGCCGGTGCATCCGATTCGTCGCATATCAACGGGCGTGCCGGATTGGGAACGCTTGCCGCGAGCACGGCCCAGGCGTTACGCCAGCGTGGCATCACTTCCGTGACGCTTGTCTACGATGATTCCCTGTTCGGTAATGACCGTTGGCCGAACGGCATCGCCGAACTCGATTCAAACCACGTGTACTACGCGCCGACCGCGTCCATGGCGGTGGACGGCGGGCGCAATTGGAACGGTGCCGGTCCCGCAGATCCCGATATGTTCAGCACATATCCAGCTTTGAGCACGCAGCCAGCCCGCGAGGCCGCGCAGGTGTTCGCGCAACGCTTGGCTGAACAGGGCATTGCCGTGAACTCTTCCGTGGAGCAGGGAACGGTCCCTGAAGGCACCAGTTCCATCGCGGCCGTGCATTCCGCATCGCTAAATGAGATCATGGCGTTCATGCTTCGGCATTCCGACAATTCCCTGGCTGAGGAATTCGGCAGACTGCTGGCTTTGCATCTCGGCGCTGACAATTCGCCGGCCGGGGCTGTGCGGTCAGTCGAACAGGTGCTGGTTCAGCAGGGAGTCTCCACCGAAGGTCTCATCATGCCCAACTGTTCGGGTCTGTCCGAGGAGTCCAAACTCACCGCGCGCACCCTGCTGGAAGTGCAGCAACGCAACCTGACGAGCGGTGCCGGAGCTGCCGCTGCCGAAGGACTATCGGTTGTGGGTTTCGTGGGCACTGCCGCGAATCGTTTGAACGATGCTGACGAGGCTGGTCTTATCCGTGTCAAAACCGGCAGTTTGGGAGATGTGACCTCCATGACCGGCAATGTGTCGCGTCACAACGGAGGCGCGCTGAGCTTTGCCGTGATCGTCAACAATCCCGACGACTTCGAGGCCGCGAAATCCGCTATCGACACTTTTGTGGCCGCACTGCCGAAGCTGTGATGCCATGGTGTATTCGTCTCGTTTGCGTAAGGGTGTCGGCGAGTTACGGGCCGCGCTGGAATCGGCCGGATTTGGATTGCAGGATGCCCGATTCGCCCGCCATGGCGAGCACACGCCCGATGCGGACGCTCCTCTGATTATGGTGGCATGTTCCGGTGGCCGCGATTCGATGGCGTTGGCTGCGGTTGCTGCGAAAACATGCGCTTCATTGGGATTGCGATGCGGGACGATTATCATCGACCATCAGTTGCAGCAAGGCTCTGCCGGTGTCGCGCAAACAACCGCCGATCGTTGTGTTGCGTTGGGTCTTGACCCAGTGCGTGTTCGTGCGATTGACGTACCCGACTCCCGCGGCATCGGTGTTGAGGCAGCGGCACGTGAAGCACGCTACCATGCGATTGTCGACGCATGCTCCGACGCTTCGGCCGTGCTGCTGGCTCATACGAAAAACGATCAGGCGGAAACCGTAATCATCGGTTTGTTGCGTTCTGCGGGCCTCGATGCGGTTTGCGGTATGAACGGTTCCTTCATACGAGACGGGGTGCGTTTTCTACGCCCGTGGCTGAATGTGACCCGTGAAGAAACCACCGGCATCTGCGAGGATCTGCGGCTTGCCTGGTGGGACGATCCCACAAATGGGCCAGATGTGGGGAATTCGGATGGAAACGAGTCCCTTCCCGCGAACTATCCACTGCGATCCCGAATACGGCACGATCTCATGCCATATCTTGAATCATTTGCGGGAAGTGACGTTGTGTCGAAACTTGCGCTTGGAGCGAGGCTTGCCGAAGACGATCGCGCATATCTTGACGGTGTGGCGCAACGCGTGTGCGAACAAGGCGTAACCGTGAGCAACGGCGAGATAATCATCGACGTGCGTGCGTTGCAATCGCAAGATATTGCCATCAGGAAGACGGGTGATTGTGCGCTCGCTTGCAGAAGCAGGCATTTCGTGCATGCACGGCAGGTTGAAGGGATCGACAGGCTGATCTGCGACTGGGCACGGCCAGAAAGGTGTGAATCTTCCCAGCGGATATTCAGCATATCGCCAGAAACACGTCATTCGCGTGTGCCAAGATGGTGGGCATGCGAATCGCTGACGTACAAGAAGATATTGATCACGAGCTGATCAGTAAAGAAGAGATTGCCGACATCATCAACCATGCTGCGGCTCAGGCCAGTGAGGACTACCGTGGCAAGAACCCGCTGCTGGTTTGCGTGCTCAAGGGTGCAGTGAACACGCTTGCGGCGTTCTCGCAGGCCATGAGCATCCACGCGGAGATGGATTTCATGAGCTTGTCAAGCTACGGTTCCGGCACTCAATCGAGCGGCAAGATCACCGTGCGGCAGGATCTGTCCACCGATGTTCGCGGTCGTCACGTGCTTATTGTGGAAGACATTATCGATTCGGGCGTCACGTTGGCGTGGCTCGTCGATGAGCTCAAAAGCCGCGGTGCCGCTTCCGTGGAGATTTTTGCGCTGTTGGAAAAGCCGCGCGCCGTAAGGTGGATGTTCCTGTGAAATATAAGGGACGTGAGATTCCCGATGAATTCGTGGTCGGTTTCGGCTTGGATTATGACGAGCGATACCGCAACCTTGATTCGATCGCGGTGCTGAAGCCGGAAGTGTATGAAGGAGGTCAGGCATGAGTTTTCCTGGTCCAGGCCAGTCGCCGAATAACAACGGCGGCGGCAATAACCCGTTCACCAATCCGTTTGGACGCAACAATAACGCCGGCAATGGCAACGATTCCAACGGTAATGGTGATAAGTCCAACGGCAACGGATCCAATGGCGGTCCACGTCCGTTCTGGCAGTCCCCATGGCTGTGGGTTGTGGTTGTGGCATTGCTTGCCGTGACCATGTTCCAGATTTTCGTCGGAACTGGTTCCCAGACCATCGACACCAAGGATGGTCTGCAGATCCTCAATGGCAACAATGTTGAATACGCGCAGATCGTAGACAACACCCAGCAGGTCAAGCTCAAGCTTAAGAGCGACTACTCCGCTACCGACCCTGATACCGGGCGTATGAAGAACTACGGAAAAAACGTGCAGTTCTACTACACGTACGCGCAGTCCGCAACCGTGGTCAAGGCCGTGCAGAAGGCTGATCCGGTCAAGGGCTGGACGGCGACCATGCAGCAGAGCAGCATTTGGACGTATCTGCTGACCTCGCTGCTGCCGTTCCTCATTATCTTTGGTCTGTTCTGGTTCATGATGAGCCGTATGGGCGGTGCCGGCGGCATGTTCGGTATGGGAGGCAAGAAAAACAGCGGCAAGCTGCTCGAAGGTCAGACCCCGACCACCAAGTTCGCCGACGTGGCCGGCGAAGAGGCTGCCGTGCAGGAAGTCGAAGAAATCAAGGACTTCCTGAAGGATCCATCTCGATACAAGGCTTTGGGTGCCCGTATTCCGCGTGGCGTGCTGCTCTACGGCCCTCCAGGTACCGGTAAGACGCTGCTGGCACGAGCCATCGCAGGCGAGGCCGGCGTGCCCTTCTATTCCATGGCGGGCTCCGACTTCGTGGAAATGTTCGTGGGCCTTGGCGCATCTCGTGTGCGCGACCTGTTCGATGAGGCCAAAAAGAACGCTCCGGCCATCATCTTCATCGATGAGATCGATGCCGTCGGTCGTAAGCGTGGCGGTTCCGGTATGAGCGGTGGCCACGACGAACGTGAGCAGACGCTGAACCAGCTGCTAGTTGAGATGGACGGCTTCAATAACGATACCAATCTGATCATCATCGCCGCGACCAACCGCCCCGACGTGCTTGATCCGGCACTGCTTCGTCCGGGCCGTTTCGACCGTCAGGTGGCCGTCGAAGCGCCTGATTTGGAAGGCCGCGAGGCTATTTTGAAGGTGCATGCCAAAGGCAAGCCGTTCGTGCCTGACGTCGATTTGCGTATGATCGCCGTGCGCACGCCGGGCTTCACCGGTGCCGATCTGGCCAATGTGTTGAACGAAGCCGCATTGTTGTGCGCCCGCGCCGGTGCGCAGCTGATCGACAATCGTGCCATCGACGAGGCCATCGACCGCGTGCAGGCGGGCCCGAAGCGCCGTTCCAAGGGCATGGCGCTCGACGAACTGCGCAACACCGCATACCACGAGGGTGGTCACGCGCTAGTGGCAGCCGCCATGAACGATACCGATCCGGTCACCAAGGTCACCATTCTGCCGCGTGGCCGTGCGCTTGGCTACACCGCGGTAATGCCTACCGAAGATCGTTATTCCATGTCGCGCAACCAGCTGCTCGACCAGATGGCGTACGCCATGGGCGGTCGTACCGCGGAAGAGGTCGTGTTCCACGATCCGACCACCGGTGCTTCCAACGACATCGAAAAGGCGACGAACATCGCACGTCAGATGGTGCTCGATTACGGTTTCTCCGACAAGCTGGGTGCCATCAAGTGGTCTGATGACGAGCAGAGCGACCTTGGATCGCTGAACCACAAGTATTCCGCACGCACCGCCGAAATCATCGACGAGGAAGTGCTCAAACTGGTGGAAACTGCGCATACCGAAGCGTGGAACGTTATCAACGAGAATCGTGAGATTCTTGACGAGCTTGTACGTCAGCTGCTCGTCAAGGAAACACTCAACGAAAAGGAGCTCGCGGAAATCTTCGCTAATGTCAAGAAGGCACCGAAGCGTGAAGTGTGGCTGAGCGATAGCAAGCGCCCGGATTCCGACATTCCGCCGGTTCCGATTCCTGAATCCTTGAAGAAAAGTGCAGGATTGACCAACTGATGAGCGATACCGAAGAATTCGATACCCTCTTCGACGACAAGGCCCGTGCCGCCCATGCGGCCGGGCCTGTCGGCTATGACGAGGAAGGCGTGCGCCAAGCGGTACGCCTGTTTTTAAAGTCCATTGGCGAAGATCCGGACCGTGAAGGCCTGCTCGACACCCCAGACCGTATCGGGCGTGCCTGCAAGGAGCTGTTCGCAGGCCTTGGCCACGGCCCCGAGGAAGTACTGAAAACCAAGTTCAAAGTCGATACTGACGAAATGGTGCTGGTACGCGATATTGAACTCTTCTCGGTATGCGAGCACCACCTGCTGCCGTTCCATGGCGTGGCCCACGTCGGCTATATTCCGTTAAACGGTCAAGTGGCGGGCTTAAGCAAGCTTGCACGACTGGTGGAACTGTATGCCCGACGTCCGCAAGTGCAGGAACGCCTCACCCAACAGGTGGCCGACGCGCTGATGGAAGGCATCGAAGCACGTGGCGTGATCGTGGTCACCGAATGCGACCACATGTGCATGGCCATGCGTGGCGTGAAGAAGGCGCAATCGCGCACGGTCACATCGGCGGTGCGCGGTTGCATGCGAGACGCGACGACGCGAGCCGAAGCCATGAGCCTGATCCTGTCGCAGCATTCGTGATCGATGCGGCCGCAGCAAGTCGAATCGTAAATAGCAATAACCGGATATAGGAGGGAAACCGGATGACCATTGATATGAAAGCGATTCATGATAGTGACCGTACGCTGGTGATGGGCGTGCTCAACATTACGGAGGATTCGTTCTCCGATGGAGGGCTGTGGCTCGATCCTGCGAAAGCGAAAGCGCACGGCGAGGCGATGATGAAGGATGGGGCTGACATCATCGACATCGGCGCCGAATCCACTCGCCCCGGAGCCAAACGCGTCAGCGAGGAAGATGAGCAAACCCGCGTGCTAGGTGCCGTGGATGCGTTGATTCCGGAAGGTGCGGTGCTGTCAATCGACACCACACGCGCATCGGTGGCTCGCATGGCGTTGGAGCATGGTGCGCAAATCATCAACGACGTGTCCGGCGGTCGGCTGGACCGCGAAGTACCCCATGTGGTGGCCGAGCATTCGGAAAGCCTTTACATTGTGCAGCATTGGCGCGGCTGGCTTGCCGGCTCCGCAGGCGACGTGCCTGACGCTGATACGTCCGTGTACGCCAATGGCGTGGTGGATGACGTGTATGACGAACTCATGAAGCAGGTCGACGACGTGCTTCAGGCAGGCGTCTCACCGTCACAAATCATCATCGATCCGGGTCTTGGATTCTCCAAACCGAGCGTCGAGCATAACTTCCCGCTGATGACGGCATTGGAGAGGTTCAATGCTACCGGGTATCCGGTGCTGATTGGAGCCTCGCGCAAACGATTCGTCGGCGCGGCGCTTGCCGATGCTGGTATTGACAAGCCAAACATGGATAGCAAAGACAATGCGACCGCCGCCATCAGCGCCCTATGTGCCGAACATGGAGCGTGGGCCGTGCGCGTGCATGACGTGGAGAAAAGCCGCGATGCGGTGGCGATCGGCAACGCGTGGCGTGCCTTCGCTAACGACTGATGCACGGTGCTCGCATACGTCGTGCGTTCCTGACAGCGTAGGTGCGGCAACGCATTTCCACCATTAAACCTTAAGATATGCAAAGAAAGGCTGGCATGGATCAGATTCGATTGACTGGTGTTCGCGCGGTCGGCAAACACGGAGTGCTTGATTTCGAACATGAGCGTGCGCAAACGTTCGTCGTCGACGCCACGTTGTTTCTTGATCTTGCGCCGGCCGGGCATTCCGACGACCTGCGGGACACCGTCGATTACGGTGCCATCGCCAAAGGAATAGTCGCCATCATCGAAGGCGAACATGTCGATCTCATCGAAAAACTCGCTGATCGCATCGCCAGCATGATTCTTGAATATCCAGCCGTGGCACAGACGCAGGTGACCGTGCATAAGCCGAGCGCGCCAATCGTCGTACCATTCGACGACGTGAGCGTAACCGTGGAACGTTCCCGTGAAACAATTTCGGCTGCATCGCAAGTGCATCATGCCATCATTGCCATGGGTGGTAACCAAGGCGATGTGGCGGCCACCTTGCGTGACGCGGTGCGTTCGATCGACGGACTGGCATCCACTCAGGTTACGGGCGTTTCGCCGCTGTACCGTACCGATGCGTGGGGCATGCCCGATGGTACCCCCGACTTTTACAATGCGGTTGTTTCCGTGACCACCAAACTGTCGGCAATGGAACTGCTGCGAGGATTGCAGCGCATCGAAGCCGCACATGGTCGAGTGCGTACCGACCATTGGACTTCGCGCACACTCGATCTGGATATCATCGATTTTGACGGGCAGAGCAACGATGATCCGGATCTGACGCTGCCTCACCCCCGTGCATGGCAGCGTGCGTTTGTGTTGGGGCCGTGGCTGGCACTCGAGCCGGACGCTGAATTGTCGGGCGAACATGCCGGTTCCGTGGCCCAGCTATTGCACGAGGCATCCGATCGCGACCATATCGACGAAATCGCTGATGATTGGATGGTGGGAAGTCCGACCGGCTACGGTATCGACGACCTTGCCTGCGATGCCAATAATGCGGGCGATGCGGATGATATGGACGAAGCGTATGGTGCGATCGATTCCAGTGATCTGCCGGAAGGAACCGCCGCAGCCAAAGCGGCGGCACTTGCTGCTGCACAGCCAGAACCCGCATCGAAACGTGCGGTGATCTCACTCGACAGCCCGGCAACCGATGCCGAACAGCAGTTCCGCATGGCCATCGTCATGTTGGACGGCATTCCCGGCAACCAAGTCGAGGGCATCTCACCCCTCTACCATGTGAGCCAACTCGACGGACTCCCCGACAAAATGGCCGCGGTAATCCAGATTTCCACGCGCATGGGCGCCCATGATCTGATCGAAGCATTAGGCAATGTGGAAGCCTCTATTGGCGAAGACCTTGATCTCGACCTGATCGACATGGAAGGCGTGGAATGCGACGAACCCGACTGCAAGGTGCCGTGGCCCACCGCACGCAATCATGCCGCAGTGCTTGCGCCATGGCTCGACATGGATCCCGATGCACGACTGGGTAAGGATCCGGTATCATTCCTGCTAGCCATGGCCCCCGATGCCGCGCAGGTGGGACTGCTGACCGACAATTGGATTATCGGAGGTACGCTATGAAAGCGCGCAGAACCCCTTGGTGGTGCTACGTTCTCGCTGCCGCATTAGGATTGCTTGCCGGAATAGGATTGGCGAAATATGGCGAGATTTCAGGTTTTCCATTGGTCGGCGCTCCATGGATTGTGCCCGTGGTGTTGGCGATTCTGGGATTCGTCGTGCTTTATATGGCATTGCAGATCCATAAATACACCACCACAGATCCCGAAAAACGCGCGCAGCTGAAACCTTTGGACCCGCAGAAGGCGTTCGCCACGCTGGTGTCGTGCAAAGCGTTGGGCGTGGCAGGAGCGGCGTTGGCCGGCTGGTATGGTGGGCAGCTCATCATGAGCCTGCCGCATGGCGAAGCAACGTTCTACAGCCAAGCCATCTTCGAATGCGCGATCGCGGCAATCGTATGCATAATCGATATGATCATTGGCATTGCGGGGGAGTGGCTGTGCCAAATCCCACCAATCGACGGCCCGGAAAGTCCGAAAATGAAAACGGCCACGCAACGCAATCGTTACGCGGCCGCGGCTACCAAATCGGCGACACAATCGAAAGTCTGATTACCTCACTTCTTCAGATCCTCTTCGGGAACGCGAATCATCACCTCCTGGGTCATGCAGGCAACAAGTTCGCCATCCTGCGTATACACCTTCGCCTGACCCAAGCCACGGCCGTGAGCTGCAGTAGGCGTATCCTGCACATACAAATGCCACTGATTGATATCAATATTGCGATACCACCACATCGAATGATCGATCGAAGCGAACGAAATACCAGGCGTGGCAATACTCAACCCAGCGCGCCGTAACACCGGTTCCAACATCACCTGATCGCAACCCATCGCCAACATCGCACGATGCATAACCTGCGGAACATCAACCGTGCCATCAGCCTTCATCCACACCATCTGTTTACCAGAATCATTGTTGGCGCTCTTCTTATCAGCACCCAACATAATCGTGCGCGTCACATGACGAATGTCGAACGGCGACTTTTCCGCATAATATTTGGCAAACGAAGACTTCTCGGCAAATGGTTCCATAAGCTGCTTCGCGCTGGTCAACGCTTCCGGCTCCGGTACACCCTCCGGCATCGGATCGGCGAACTCAACACCCTCCTGACCCTGCTCCTGAAAACTGGCGATGGCGGTAAGAATCGAACCCTGAGCTGCGTGACATTTACACGACGAGCCGAAAACGAGCGGCCATCACGCAGATTCTCCACATCAAACAGCAAATCCTGACGAATATCACCGGCAGAAATGAAATAGCCATGAATCGAATTCGGCAGGCGAGACGGCGACACCGTTTTGGATGCGGCCATCATAGCCTGCGCAATCACCTGACCGCCATACACGCGGCCAGTGGGGAAATACAGGCTTTCACCATTCACATACATATGATTGCGGTACATGGACGGCGTGCCCAGTTGAAGCACCTTTGCTAACCGTTGCAATGGTGTGATTGCCGTTTCTGTCATGACACTCCTCGATTCTTTTGAGTCGCATAGGTAACGCTTCGTTCCGGATTCGAGTCTACGCAAGGGCGGTAAATTTCGCCGGATTGTTTTGTAACGAATGCGTGAGAAGCGTGAACGGCAGGTAATCGCCAAACGATTCACATACGGCAAAGCGCCGCACTTCGTAACGAAGCACGGCGCTTTACTGAAATATGGGGTTAACCGGCCCTGCAATTACGGTCTTGCTTTGCAAGGCTCATTGTTGCCTTCGTTCGGCTGTCGCCTCACTCAGACTAAGCCTACAGACAGTCCATAGGACTGTTCGCTTAACGGCTTAGCGGGTCAGCTTGCGATGGAGACGGTGGGGGCGAGCCGCGTCTTCGCCAAGACGGGCCACACGGTTCTCCTGATAGGCCTGGAAGTTGCCTCGAACCAGTACCACTTGGCCGGATTCTCATCATCGCCTTCCCATGCGAGAATATGCGTGGCCACACGGTCGAGGAACCAACGGTCGTGAGAAATCACCACAGCGCAGCCCGGGAAGCCAAGCAGTGCGTTTTCAAGCGATTCAAGGGTTTCAACATCAAGATCGTTGGTCGGTTCGTCGAGCAGCAGCAGGTTGCCGCCCTGCTTCAGAGTCAAAGCAAGATTCAGGCGATTGCGTTCACCACCGGACAGCACGCCGGTGAGCTTCTGCTGGTCGGAACCTTTGAAACCGAGGACGCCACATACGCTCGGGTCGGCACTTCAACGCCGGCAACCTCGATGAAGTCAAGACCGTCAGACACGGCCTCCCACAGGTTTTTATTCGGGTCAAGACCAGCACGATTCTGATCGACATAGCTGATTTGCACGGTCTCACCGATCTTCAGTGAGCCAGACGTCAACGGTTCAAGGCCGACAATGGTCTTGAACAGGGTGGACTTACCCACGCCGTTCGGGCCGATCACGCCGACAATGCCGTTACGCGGCAGCGTGAAGCTCAAATCGTCGATGAGCACGCGGTCGCCGAACGCCTTGTGAATATGCTCGGCTTCCAGCACGGTAGAGCCCAGACGCGGACCAGCCGGAATCTGAATCTCGGAGAAGTCAAGCTTCTTATTGTTACGAGCCTCCTGCTCCATCTGGTCGTAACGTTCCAGACGAGCCTTGTTCTTAGCCTGACGGGCCTTCGGCGAAGAACGCACCCAATCAAGTTCGCTCTTCAAACGCTTGGCGAGCTTGGCGTCCTTGGCGCCCTGGATCTCCATACGCTTGGCCTTCGTCTCCAAGTACGTGGTGTAGTTGCCCTTATACGGGTACAGCTGACCACGGTCGACCTCGCAGATCCACTCAGCCACGTTATCCATGAAGTAACGATCGTGGGTAACGGCGATGACGGCACCCTTGTACTGGTGCAGGAACTGCTCCAACCACAGAATCGACTCGGCATCAAGATGGTTGGTAGGCTCGTCAAGCAGCAGCAGATCAGGAGCTTCCAGCAGCAGCTTGCACAATGCCACACGACGGCGTTCGCCACCGGAGCACACCGTCACCGGAGTATCCGGATCCGGGCACTGCAGAGCATCCATAGCCTGCTCAAGCTGAGAATCAAGATCCCAACCGTTTGCAGCATCGATATCGTTCTGCAGCTTGCCCATCTCATCCATCAAAGCATCGAAATCGGCATCCGGATTGGCCATCTCTTCGCCAATCTGATTGAAACGAGCCACTTTTTCAGCGATCTCACCGAACGCCATCTTGATGTTCTCGCCAACAGTCTTGGTGTCATCCAGCGGCGGTTCCTGCTGCAGAATGCCGACGGTATAACCCGGAGTCAAAGAAGCCTCGCCATTAGACACGGTGTCGAGTCCGGCCATGATCTTCAGCAGCGTGGACTTACCCATGCCGTTCGGGCCAACAACGCCAATCTTCGCGCCTGGCAGGAAGCTCAAAGTCACGTCATCGAGAATCACACGGTCGCCGTAAGCCTTGCGGGCCTTGATCATCTGGTAAATGAATTCAGCCAATGTTGTGTTCCATCCTTAAGAAACGTTGGAATTCCAGCGTGTTGCATGAGCGGTCAACGGAAACTCAATCAAGGATTCCGGAACGCAACCCACGCACAATACCGTGCATGATTATCCCATACCCCATCTACACGGCGGTATGGGCGAAAGTCGTGCGCTCAGGCAGTAAGCGGAAGCAGCAGATGCTCATGCAAAGCAGGACGAACGATATTGTCGAAATCGCCAGATTCCGGGCATTGAATCGCAACAACCAAACCCTGCTTCGGCAAAACCGTAGTGATCTGACCGTACGCACCATCCGCACGATATGCCCCCTCATAAGGCGACATCCAGAACTGATAGCCATAACCGCACGTCCAAATATTGCTATACGGAGTGTCGATCTGCTTGCCGGAAGCCTGCTTGACCCACGATTCGCTGACAATGCGCGTGCCATGCCAAGTGCCATCATTCAAATAGACCTGGCCAAGTTTCAACATATTCGCAAGCGACATGTAGATCCCGCCGCCTGCAATCGGATGACCTTGCGGATCACATTCCCAAACAGGCCAACCCTGATCCAGCTTGGAAAAAATCATGCCATACAAATACTCGCCAAGACGCATGCCGGCAGCCTGCTCCAACATGCGGCCCGCTAAATCAGAATCCGCAGACGAATAGCAGAACGTGCTGCCGGGCTCCACCTCAACCCTGCGAGAGAACATGTACCGTAAATAATCAGGCGCACCAACACCACTGCGCCGGTCAGGGTTCATCAAATACGCATGATTGAAACCGCTCGACATAGTCAGCAAGTGCCTCAGCGTGATCTGACCCAACTCCAGTTGCGCATCGGAGGGAACATACTCGGGGAACGAGTCGACCAATCGCGAATCGAGCGACAGCAAGCCATCTTCAATCGCAATGCCGATAGCCGTCGAAACATAACTTTTCGTATGGGAATAAATATTGCGATCCTGGTCGGGAACGAAATGACGTTCCGCGATAATGGCGTCGCCATCCGCAATCGCAACGGCTTCGACGGGCAGGGACTCGCTTTCAATGAGTTTGACGAAATCGTTGAACATATCGATGGCACCCATGAAATCTCCTTTGACGCTGCCCTACGGTGCATTACGGAAACTGTAACGCAAGGCGGTTACGTATGATTATTACATCAAACGATTTTTCCTAAGCCTGTCGCTAGATGGAGCGCCCGAAAAGCCGCTAGGTGCCATGTCTGAAAAAGTCGTTAAATGATAATGCCTTCGCAATGATCGATCTCATGCTGGATGATCTGCGCGGTGAAACCAGTGAGCGTGGCATGACGCTCGCGGAACTTGCGATCCGCATACGTCACCTCGATGCGCTGGAAGCGGACCGTGCGGCGCTCGCCTTTGAGGGACAGACAGCCTTCGGAGGCATCGTAGGCGCCGTCTTTCGCAGTGATCGTCGGGTTGAACATTACGAAGATGCGACCGCCGAAATCCTCGTCCACGAATGCAATGATGCGCTTCGAGACGCCGATCATGTTTGCGGCCATTCCGACGCAGCCGTTGCGGTGTGCGTCGAGCGTGTCTTTGAGATCCTGCGCGACGGCAAGATCCTCGGGCGTATTGAGCGCCTTCGTCGACGGCTGGCTCAAAAACGGAATGGACGTCATGATTTCGCGCTGCATGTGATGTTTCCTCTCGCTGGTTCCTTTGCTGGTTGCTGGTCTGCCAACATTGTATGGCGTTATTGTGCGACGCCGTACGGCGATGGGACGGATAACCGGTTCGCGCCTATCCATTTACGGAATGTCTCGTGGCGATTTTGAAATGTGGAACCGCAATCGACGCAATATGCTTGGAACCATGGATGACATGCCTCAATATCGGAAATACATGACGCAGGCGCTGGAACTGGCCCATAAGGGAGCCGGTTGGGTGAATCCGAATCCGTTGGTCGGCACGGTGGTGGTCCGCGACGGCGAGATTCTCGCAGCCGGATACCACGACCGCTACCGCGGACCGCATGCGGAACGCATGGCCTTCGACTACGCCGACAAGCATGATATCGACATGCATGGAGCCACGGTCATCGACACTCTCGAACCTTGCTGCCATGTCGGATCGCAGCCGGCATGCACCGATCTAATTCTTTCGCACGGCATAACGCGCGTCGTGGTCGGTTCGATCGATCCGAATCCCATCGTGGCCGGCAAAGGACTTCGCATTCTTGAGGAAAACGGTGTGGAAGTGGTATATGACGTGATGCGGGCGGAATGCGACGCCATCAATCGCCATTTCTTCCACTACATCACCACAGGAATGCCGTACATTGTGGACGGCAGAAAACATGCGGAGGAATCTGATGCCGAATACACTGTACGTCGACGCAGGCTATATGACACGTATGCGGCGGTGTTGGGCATATGTCCGACTGGTGGCCGTGCGGGTGCCCCGGGTGATTCGAACGGTACGGAAGGGTCGGCGAGAAGTGCCGCACACCTTCTGGATCGGACGGATTGGCTGGATATTTCGGATGGTGTCTTTGCCCATTTCAACGGGCCGGTCCAAGCTGTGGATGCTAACGAGGTGGTGGTCGGAAGACATAAGCCGTTGCATCTCGACATCCGTGCGCTCGCCGATACGGAACCCGACGAATGGCTGCGCGAACTTGGCCGCCGCAAAATCGATAGCCTCGTCGTCGATGATGATGACGTTTTCGAAATGCTGTCTTCGATCTGACGAAAAAGGTGATATGCCTATGCCGTGTTTTCAGTTTGAAATGTCTTATATGTGGCAGTTTTTGGCATCTCAGAAAAATGATTTCCGTTATATGTGGCAGTCTCCCAAGGAAAATCTCGTCTAGGGGGTACTAATTGTGGTCTTTTGAGGCTTGAAACCGGTCTGGTCTGCCACATATAGCGGTTTTGGTTTTTCTGGGGATGACGAATCTGCCACATATAGTGGCTTTCAGATGAGAATCTTTCTGCTTCCATTGGCGAGAGACGTTATGCGGATGTGTATCCTCCCTGAGGACATTCTTTGACAGAGCATGATGGGCTTGCTTAATCGTTGGCTCATCCGGTCGGCCACGCGTTGCGCGAGTGCCCGTTCCTCGAAGTCGTTCATAAGGTTTTCGGCGGTCACTTGAATGTATGCCCAACCGTCGTCTTCCAAGGCTTCACGTCTCTTGCTGTCGGCGAGCCATTGGCCGGCGTGATGTCTTCCGTCGTATTCGATGGCCACTTTTATATCTGGATAGGCCATATCCAAAAGTGCGATTTTCCCATTGTTCAGTCGAACCTTCCAGTTGACTTTCGGACATGGTAGCCCATTGCGAATCAGAGCGATCCTGCAACGGCTTTCCTGCGAGGAATCCGTGCCTTCGCGCATGAGCTGTAACGCATGTTGCATTTTTCTGATTCCTCGGATGGGACGTTGTCTATTCGCATTCGCGTAGTTGCTGAAATCTTTGAGCCGTTCCAGATATTCATGGAAGTCGTCAATGCAGACTTGGGGAAAACGTTGGTTCCTTCTTAGCATTGAATCGCCAAGCGTTATCAGTTCTTCTTGGGGAAGCCGATTCGCGTGCATTGCCCATGTGGTTACTGGATCCGTATGGCGAATCTTGCCATAATGTGTAGCGGTTTCGATGATTGGTCCTGTCCACAGTTCAAATTGGACGTTTTGAAGATGCGTGCGTGCGTTGTTATCTGTGGCAAGGGCATGCAGGGAAGACAGCATTTGCTGATCGGGATATCTTGGCATCTCGGTTCTTTGCAGGCATAATGCCGTGCTGTGTGTAAACACCAGCTGCTTACCGGTTCGTTGCTGCGCCGCAAGGCATTGTTCGATGGTACGCGCCCGCAGCTGCGCGAGACTCTCAGAATATTGTGCTCCATTGTCCATGGAGCAAAAATAAAGGGATTGGTCGGTCTCTGTCCATCCGCATTCGAAAAACAGTGGATAAGTGGATAACCGAGGTTATGCGCGAAAAAATGTGGATAAACAGTCGGCCGCCGGCATGCCTGATTGAGACGAACGTGCGCTGCTGCGCTGCTGCGGGATACCATGGCACGGGTAGGGCATCACGTTGAAATGAGGATATATGGACGAGCCGTGTGTGATTGAAAACGTGTGTTTCGTAGGTTCGGATAAGCCGGTCGACATTGCTGTCCGTCACGGGCGAATAGCTTCGGTGCGACCTTCGGAAAGGCCAACGGATGCTGCTTCGAAGATATGGGTGATTCCCGGATTGTGGGACTGCCACACGCATTTCACGCAGTGGTCGTACACGTTGGGACGGCTCGATCTGATTGATGCACGCAGTGCCAGCGAAGCGCTCGACATGTTGCGTCGTCACTTGGAGGAGCGTCGTGAAAGCGGCGCACTCGACCCGAACCAATATGTGGTCGGCATGCGTTTCCGGCATTCCCTGTGGTCCGATGACGCCCAGCCGACCCTAGCCGCGATCGATGAGGTGGCGGGAGACCAGCCGGTGGCGCTGTCAAGCGCCGACATGCATTGCGGTTGGGTGAACTCTGCCGCCGCGCGCAAGCTTGGCGTAGATGTGGACGAATCCGGACTCGTCGGCGAGCTTGAGTGGTTCGACGCCTACTGCAAGCTGGACAAAGGACCTGGTGCGACCAATGAGCTGATGCATCTGTTGCGCAACGCCGAACGCGACGCTGCGAGCAAAGGCGTGGTCGGCGTGCGCGACTATGAGATGGCGGAGAACATCGACACGTGGATTAGCCGATTCTCGCAAGGGCTTGATGGTCTGCGTGTCGAGGCTGGCATATATCCCGAGAGACTCCGGCAAGCCATCGACGACGGCTGGCACACCGGAGACGAATTGCCCGGAAGTCATGGTTTGGGCCACGTCGGCGCGATGAAGATGATTTCCGACGGCTCGCTCAACACCCGTTCCGCCTACTGTTCCATGCCATATTCGGGCATCAGACCGGAAACCTACGGCACATTGAGCTATGCCCCTGAGCAAATCGAGTCGTACATGCGACTCGCCGTCGAACATGGCTTCGACATCGCCTGTCATGCCATCGGCGATGAAGCGAATACCATTGTGCTTGATTGTGCCGAACGCACCCATGCGCATGGTTCCATTGAGCATGCCCAAATGCTCAAGGAGTGCGACATTCCGCGACTCGCGCAGCTGGGACTTGCCGCAAGCATCCAACCGCAGCACGCCATGGACGATCGTGACGTCATTGCGCGATTCTGGGGCACCCCCGCCGGAATCCCTTACGCATTCAATAGCCTGCATAAGGCGGGGACCAAGCTGCTCATGGGCTCGGATGCGCCGGTCGCGCCGCTGGACCCATGGATGGCCATCTCCGCGGCGGTATTCGGTACGGAAAGTTCCGACCGCGAGCCTTTCCAACCTGAGCAGTGCCTTGATTTTGAAACGGCGCTCGCTTCGTCCACCGCGGTCGGACGCGTGGCTTTGCGGGACGCAGACGCGGCCGATTTGGTGCTTCTGGACTGTGATCCGAGCATAATCGATTCTCCGGAGGCCATGCGTGCCATGCCCGAGCATGTGCTTGGCACTATGCTTGCCGGTCGCTGGACGTACCAACAGGCTGAATGAAAACCGTTATGTGTGGCAGATTCCACGGTGCTGGAAAAGTCAAAATCGCTATATGTGGCAGACCTGAGATTTCTTAACGGGATTTTTCTATAGATTTATACCCTCGAATTTAGTGTGAATCTGCCATATATAGCGCAAACCGGATTTTGAAGATACCTTAATCTGCCACACATAAGGGATTTCAGATGATTGGCGCGCCCGTGCAAGATGAGTATGGCGTGCGAGTCCACTCGGATAGGAGGAAGACCGCACCTCTGAGTGGGGGATACGGCCTTCCTGATGTGATTTTGAGTGAGAATCACTGCACGGCGGCGAGTGCCTGATCGAGGTCGGCGATGATGTCGTCGGCGTTTTCGATGCCGCAACTCAAACGTACCAGGTCAATGCCTACGCCCGCTTCAATGAGCTGTTCCTCGGTGAGCTGACGGTGCGTGGTGCCTGCCGGGTACAGGGTGCAGCTGCGGGCGTCGGCCACATGCGTGGCGATGGACACCATCTTCAAATGGTCGAGGAACGCGGACACCTTTTCGCGTCCGCCAGGCACACCGAAGGAGATGACGCCGCAAGTGCCGTTCGGCATGTACTTTTCGGCCAACGCATGGTATTTGTCTCCCTTAAGGCCCGGAAAGCTCACCCAGCTGACGCGCGGGTCGGCGCTCAGCCACTGTGCCACCTTGAGCGCGTTCGCGCAGTGGCGCTCCATGCGTACTCCCAGGGACTCCAAATGCATGCCCATGATCCACGAGTTGATTGGTGCCGGTGTTGAGCCGAAATCGCGCATAAGCTGTGCGGTGGCTTTGGTGATGTAGGCGGCCTTGCCGAAATCTTTGGCGTAGGTCACGCCATGGTAGGAGTCGTCCGGCGTGGTCAGGCTGGGGAACTTGTCCGCGTGGGCCATCCAGTCGAAGTTGCCGGAATCCACGATTGCGCCGCCCACGCAGGAGCCGTGACCGTCCATATATTTGGTGGTGGCGTGCGTGACGATGTCCACGCCGTACTGGAATGGACGACAGTTGACTGGTGTGGGGAACGTGTTATCGACGATCAGTGGCACGCCGTGGCGGTGCGCTGCGTTCGCGAACTTTTCGAAATCAAGCACGATGAGCGCCGGATTGGAGATGGATTCGCCGAAGACCGCCTTGGTGTTCGGCTGGAATGCCGCTTCGAGTTCTTCCTCGGTGCAGTCCGGGCTTACGAACGTGCATTCGATGCCCATTTTGCGCATGGTCACGTTGATGAGGTTGAACGTGCCGCCGTAGATTGCGGAGGATGCAACGATGTGGTCACCGTTGTTGCAGATGTTGAAGAGTGCGAAAAAGTTTGCCGCCTGCCCGGATGAGGTCAGCATTGCGGCCGCGCCGCCTTCCATTTCGCAGATTTTCGTTGCGATGGTGTCGTTGGTTGGGTTCTGCAGTCGGGTGTAGAAGTATCCGGATTCGGATAGGTCGAACAGTCGGCTCATCTGTTCGCTTGACTTGTATTTGAAGGTTGTCGCCTGAATGATCGGGGGTGTGCGGGATTCACCGTTTTCAGGTTGGTAGCCTCCATGCACGCAGATGGTATCGACGTTTTCGCTCATGGATTTCTTCTTTCGATTGGGCGCTTCATTGCGTAGCGCTGCGGTGCAACAAACATGTTCACCTTATCACTGAGCTGATAATTGGCTATTTTTCAATGGAAACGCCGAATAGTTCACTGAATTGACAAACTTAGGAAATTGATTTTATTATGTACATCAAGACAGGCGGAAATCCGCTTGACGGGAAAAACAAGGTCTTACGAAAGTAAAAACCAATAGCAAAGGAGCAATCCATGGGTCTGTGGGATATCGAAAAGATTCCGTATGTCGGTCGTGAAAAGGGACCGCAGGAGGGTCTGGCTTTCCATTACTACGATGCTGACAAGGTTGTTGCCGGCAAGAAGATGAAGGATTGGCTGCGTTTCGGCGTCGCTTGGTGGCACACTTTCGATCAGGAGCTGGTCGATCCGTTCGGCACCGGCACCGCCCAGCGTCCGTGGTACGGCAAGTACTCCAATGCTGAGGATGAGGCCTTGGCCAAGGTCGACTACGCCTTCGAGTTCTTCCAGAAGCTCGGCGTCGAGTACTTCTGCTTCCATGATCGTGATATCGCTCCGGAGGGCGATACCCTGCGCGAGACCGACAAGAACCTGGACAAGGTCGTCGACAAGATCGAAGAGAACATGAAGTCCACCGGCATCAAGCTGCTGTGGAACACCTCCTCTCTGTTCACCAACCCGCGCTTCGTTTCCGGTGCTTCTACCTCCCCGTTCGCCGACATCTACGCTTACGCCGGTGGCCAGCTGAAGCACTCCCTGGAGATTGCCAAACGCCTGGGTGCTGAGAACTACGTGTTCTGGGGTGGACGTGAAGGCTACGAGAACCTGTGGAACACGCAGATGAAGCGCGAACAGGAGCACATGGCCAAGTTCTTCCGCATGTGCCACGAATATGCTCAGGAGATCGGTCTGGACGCTCAGTTCCTGATTGAGCCGAAGGCCAAAGAACCGACGATGCACCAGTATGACTTCGATGCATCCACCGCCATCGCCTTCCTGAAGACCTACGACATCGACTTCATGAAGCTGAACCTCGAAGGCAACCACGCTAATCTGGCCGGTCATACCTACCAGCACGAGATTCGCACCGCCCGCGAGGCCGGTGTGCTCGGCTCCCTTGATGCCAACCAGGGTGACAAGCTCATCGGCTGGGATATGGATGAGTTCCCGACCGACCTGTACGAGACTTCCACCGTCATGTGGGAGGTCCTCGCTGAGGGTCAGATCGGCCCTCACGGCGGCCTGAACTTTGATGCCAAGCCGCGCCGCACCTCCTTCGCCGCCGAAGATCTGTTCCGCTCCCACATCGCCGGCATGGATTCCTTCGCCGCCGGCCTCCTGGTCGCAGCCAAGATGCACGAGGACAAGGTCATCGAGAACCTGCAGGCCGAGCGCTACAGCTCCTTCGATTCCGGTATCGGCGCGACCGTCGAGAACGGCACCGCTTCGCTGGCTTCCCTCGAAGAGTACGCTCTGGATATCCCGCAGTCCAAGCTCATCGAGGCCACCAAGTCCGATCACCTCGAGTCCGTCAAGGCCACGATCAACAACTACATGATCGACGCCCTGGCCGAGGCGTGAGCCGAATAGGGAGTTTCCGTTAGGGCTCCTGATTCATCGCTGGATCAAGCAGTGAGGCTCGGCTGTGACAGAGCCGGATGTGGTGTGCCGAAGCGTTGGCGTTCCGGCACACCACTCATCTTTCCTTCCTTCTTCCTAGAATTTCCTTCGCAGGCAAGTCGTCTGCCGGTTATGTCGCCGGTGTACGGCTTGTTTGCGTTTTTGGGCCAAACGAAAGTTTCGATTGTTCGCAATGATGCGATGCTCACGAACGTTTCTGAATAAGGTGTATTTATGACCGCGACTATTACCATTACCAATCCCATTCTTAGTGGAATGAATCCTGATCCGAGTTGGATTTGGGATGATGAGTTCCAGCGAATTGTGTTGGTGACTTCTACTTTTGAGCTTGTCCCAGGTCTTCCCATTTACGTTTCCGAGGATATGACGTGCTGGAAGCATGTGTCGAATGTGGTAGATGCTGACTTGGCAAGGCGCCTGCTTATTCCTTTCGTGGATGATTCGGGCGGTGTCTATGCGCCGACGCTGCGCAGGATTCATGGCAAATATGTGATTGCATGCACCATTGCCCGTCTTGATGATCGCCGTGCTATGGAAGGTGGTTGCACAGAAAGCGAGCTGATGCGGTTCCACGCCGCGGAGGGCAATTTTATCCTTGAAGCGGATTCTATCGAAGGGCCATGGCATGGCCCGTTCTGGATTGAGGGCGCTGAAGGCATCGATCCAGACATATTCGAGGACGGGGATGGCAACGTGTACTGGACCCAGACCCGTCCTGCGGTCAATCCGCAATGGGAAGGCCAGACCGAGGTCTGGACCCAACGCATTAATCCGGAGACTTGGACTTTTGTCGATGACGGTCTTCCTGCGGGATCGGGCAAGACGGTAATATGGCGCGGATACGGTATGGAATCGGTGTGGGCTGAGGCGCCGCATCTCTATCGCGTGGGTGATTATGTGTATCTGATGACCGCTGAGGGGGGCACCAGTTTCGAACATAGCGAAATGGCCATGCGCATCTATGCGCCGCATGGACTGCTTCGGGCGTTCGAAGCTTACGAACGGGAAGCATCCGAATTGGGTGAGTGCATTCCGCAGGTTCGTGACGGGGAACGCTGCTATCTTGGCACCGCAATCCGTGCCTTCCACGCGGATAAGAAGAATCCGATTCTCACCCACCGACATCTGGGTTTGTCGGAACCGTTGCAATGCGTGGGACATGCGGACCTGTTGCTTCATCCGGAACTGGGATGGTGGCTGGTGTGTCTCGGCGTGAGGGAGACACGGGGAAAGCGTGACGGCGAATTATTGAGCTACTTGGGAAGGGAGAGCTTTGTCGCTCCGGTATCCTGGGAACATAATCCGGCCGATTGGAAGCTGGACGGCAACGGTGCATCATATACGCATGAGGGTGACCCCGGATGGCCAGTGACTTGCGCTGGTCTTGGCCGCTTGGCCGACGAGATTACGGTTACTACTGAAGACGATGGCATCGCCATCGAGCCTAGGGTGAAATCCTCGCTCGCCGGTGACGTGGAACCTGCACTGGTGGATGTGGCTGATGGCTCGACGAACGATGTGGTGGTGCGCGATGAGCGTGATGTCAGCTACCGCAGAATAGCGAAACTGCCGACGCTCATGCCGATTCCCATGTCCGGTTCTTTAGTGATCCGGCAGAATTCCACACATTACGCGGTGTTTTCGATGCATGGCACGGATGTGCGCTACGAGATGGTGAATGGAGACGATTCGCAAGCTGGGTCTGTTGCCGTACAGGCTGACGGAGTGCGTCCGGCGGTACTTTTCGACGACAACCGCTTGTCGGTCATCGTGACTGGCATGCATGGTCTGGTTGATTCTGCGACGCTCGTGCGTCAGGGGCAGGTTCTGCTGAGTGTCGATGCTCGTTTCCTCAGCACCGAATGGGCCGGTGGATTCGTCGGTTGCATGGCCGGCTTCATGGCATAGATTCTACGGAATTTCAGGATGGTTCACTGCTGATGTTCCGACGGGCCGTCTTAGAACGAGTTGAAAACGGGTCGAAAGGCTAGGAGCGCTGTGTTCTCCCTCCGGTTGTGCCTGTGAGGTTTGCCCCGCTGATTAATCCTCGAGTTGCTGTGTGCTGTTGCGTACCACTAGCGATGTCGGCATGATGATGTGCGGTTGGATCACGTCGCCGGTGGACAGCGCTTCGACCAGCATGCGTACGGCGGCCCTTGCCATGTCTTGGAGCGGCTGTCGTACGGTGGTCAGCGCCGGGCCAAGGAATGCGGCAGTCTGCACATCATCGAATCCGACCACGGATAAATCCTCGGGAATACGTAATCCCAGCTGCCTTGCCGCCTCGTAGACGCCCATGGCCTGCAGATCGCTGCCGGCGAAGATTGCGGTCGGACGATTCGGTCGTTTCAACAGGGAGATGGACTGTGCGTAACCGCCGGAAGTGGTGAAATCGCCTTCGGTGATAAGTTCGGGATCGGCTTCGATTCCATGTTCCGCAAGCGCTGATGTATATCCGTCCAGACGTGCTTTGGAACACATCATCTCCTCCGGTCCGGTGATGATGCCTATGCGGGTATGTCCGAGTGCGAGTAGATGCCTGGTGGCGATTACGCCTCCGGTCCAGTTGTCCGCATGCACCGACAACGTGTCCAGATCCGGATTTCCGAATGGGTCGAACAGAACGAAGGGAACGCCTCTAGAATGCAACTTGTTCTGTTCGATACGTGTCAGGTTCGAGAAAACGAGGATGGCGCCGTTCGCCTGCCTGCGAAGCATGTTGTCGATCCAGGATGAGTCCGGGTGCTGACGATTGCCGCCTTCGGTGGTGATGATGCTCAGATCGTGTTGTTTGGCTTCGCGGATGGCTCCGCGTAACACTTCAAGAGCCCAGACATTATCGAAATCTTGGAACACGATTTCGATAATTCGTTGGCTTTTCGCGCTTGTCGATTTACGGGAATACCCATACCGTTTCAACACCGCGTTGATGGTTTGCCGCGTCTCTTCGGAAACGTCGGCTCTGCCGTTGAGCGCCTTGGATACGGTGGAAAGGGAATAACCGGTCTCTTTAGCTATGTCAGAGAGTCGTACCGTAGCTTTCTTTGTCGTATTGCGCATGAGTCACTCCTTCTTCTTTTCATCATATCCGAAAATGCGAACGAAAGTTTCGGTTTACGTTTTTCGAAACTTTCGATATGTTGGCAATGCTTAAAAACGTTGTAAAATCAACGAAAAATAGTTAGTTTTCTGATTTTACAAAAAACTTGACTTTGTGTGATTTGTTTCGGTAGTCTATAAATACAACGAAAACGAAATGGAGACTTTCGAAGGGAGTCAAAGGCTGATTCTCTGTCTGCTAGGGGAGCTGCAACAGCATTCGTTGCGGTCATGCTTCCCGATTCGACCCATTCGAGAGAAATCGTTCCTGTCGTTGCCATCATTTTGTCGATGATGACTTGGTCAATAAGGAGAAGACAATGAAGTTCAAAACCATTGCAGCTGCCACTCTTGCGGTGGCGACCATGTTGGGCATGGGTGCCTGTGGCTCCAGCACCAGCGCCAAGGATGACAAGACCATCACGTTCTGGCATAACGCCACAGCTGGTGACGGCAAGCAGTATTGGGAGGATCTGGCCAAAGCGTTTGAGAAGAAGACCGGTGTCAAGGTTCAGATTCAGGCCATCCAGAACGAGGATTTCGAAGGCAAGCTGACCACCGCTATGCAGGATCCCGCCTCCGGTCCGGATGTGTACATGGCCCTTGGCGGTGCGAAGACCAAGGACATGATCGATGCTGGCCAGGCCATGGACCTTACCGACAAGATCAGCGACACCGTCAAGACGCAGATGAAATCCTCCTTGAAGTCCATCACTTATGATGGCAAGGTCTATGGCGTTCCGGTCACTGTCCAGCCTGGTGGCATCTGGTATTCCAAGGATCTGTTCAAGCAGGCCGGCATCGATGTCGCACCGACCACTTTCAGCGAGCTGAAGACCGATGTGCAGAAGCTGCGTAGCGCTGGCATCGAGCCAATCGCCCTCGGCGGCAAGGACGCTTGGCCGGCCGGTCACTGGTACTACTGGCTGTCCCTGCGTGAGTGCTCCCCGAAGGCCTACGCCAAGGGCGTCAATGACAAAGACTTCTCCGATTCCTGCTGGACCAAAGCTGGCGACGACCTAAAGGATCTGTTGGACTCGAACGCCTTCAATGAAGGATTCCTCACCACCACAGCCCAGCAGGGCGCAAGTTCCTCAGCCGGTCTGCTGGCCAACCATAAGGCCGCGATGGAACTTATGGGTACTTGGGAGCCTGGCGTAGTCAAAGATCTGACCCCGGATAAGAAGCCGATGGCTGATCTTGGCTTCTTCGCCTTCCCGACCGTTGATGGCGGCAAAGGCAAGGAAGGTGCTCTGATGGGTGCCTCAACCGGCTTCTCCGTCAACCCCGAGGCTCCGGACGCCGCCGTCGATTTCGTCAACTTCATGGCCGAGAAATCGAACCAGGAGAAATACGCCACTGCCTTCAGCACCATTCCGGCCTCCGTTGAAGCCTATGGTGCGGTCACCGATGAGAATCTCAAGGACATCATCGACGCTATGAACAAGTCCGATGACATGCAGCTATGGATGGATACCGCTCTCGGCGGAAATATTGGCAACGCTCTTAATTCCGGAGTGGTGAATCTGCTTTCCGGACAGGGGACTTCGGCTGACATCGTCAAGGCGATGAAGGACGCAGCGTCCAAGGGCTGATAGTGAACATGGCTGGTTGACGGCCAAAGGAGGGTGGATAGACAGATCTTCATCTGCCCTCCTTCCTATTCGAGAAACGTATCTGGTAGTGGAGAAAACCATGTCAAGTACAAGCAAAGACGCGGTGACGCTGCGCGCTAAGCGGTCCAAGAAACCGTCCGATGGCAAAATGCGTCGTAATGTTGAGATTTTCGTACTGTCCGCACCTGCGATTCTTCTGTTCGTCTGCTTTGTGATTCTGCCTATCGTCTTGGGTGCTTATTACGGCTTCTATCAGTGGAAGGGCTACGGACTTCCCTCCAAGACCGGCAAATTCGTTGGTTTCCAGAACTACATCACAGCGCTTAAGGATCCCGCGTTCCAGGCGGCGATTCTGCATACCTTCGAGGTCGTGATCGGCTCGTTGGTCATCCAGCTCCGCTCGCCATCCTGTTCGCATTGCTGCTGAACCAGAAGTTCAAGGGGCGTGGTCTCATCCGCACCCTCATCTTCGTGCCGTATGTCGTTTCCGAGGTCATCGTCGGCACCGGATGGAGCCTGTTGCTGCAGAAGAAAGGCGCCATCAATGAGATTCTGGCCAACTTCGGCATCAATGGTCCCGATTGGCTGGCCGACCCGAAAATCGCTATTTGGACGCTGCTGTTGCTGATCAGCTGGAAATACGTCGGTTTTGCCGTGATTCTGATGCTTGCCGGCATGCAATCCATTCCCGATGAACTGTATGAAGCGGCCAAGGTGGATGGAGCGAGCTTCTGGCAGATGCAAAGGAGCATCACGCTGCCGCTGCTTGCCCCGACATTGCGAATCTGGGTGTTCCTTTCCATGATCGGATCCCTGCAGCTCTTCGATCTGGTCTATATCGTGTGGGGCAAGTATGTGTCGACCACCGCTGGTGTGTCCACCATGGCCACCTACATGGTGCGTGAAGGTCGTGGAGCCGGCAACTATGGCTATGGTTCCGCCGTTGCTCTGATCATCTTCGTGATCTCTTTGATCATCGCACTCGTCTATCAGAAGTTCGTGCTGAACCGTGACTTGGACGGTGCTGTTACTGAACAGAAAGAAGCCGAGAAGCGTGCCAGGAAGCGCGCAAAGGAAGTGCAGCATCGTGAGGTTGCTGCCCTGGCAAGTGAGGTGAAGTGATGACTGCCGCAACAATCGCAGGACATTCCAACAAAAGCGAGTACAGCAAGAAGAATGGTTACCGCATGTCCTCCAAGACGCCATGGGGCAACCCAATCGTCTACTTCTTCTCCCTGGTGCTTGTGGCTATCTGCGTTACCCCGGTGCTGTACATCATCTTCGGTGGTTTCCGTACCAATTCGCAGATCACCAACCATCCGTCCGGGCTGCCGAACCCATGGGTTCCCGATAACTACAAAGCGGTTATCGAAAGCGACATTTTCTGGACTGAGTTGAAGAATTCCACCATTGTGGGCATCGCCACCATGGTAGGCGTCGTGGTGCTCGGCATCATGGTGAGCTTCGTCATCGCCCGCTACAAATTCCGTTATGCGCCGCTCATGTATGCGTTGTTCTCCGCCGGCCTCATGTTCCCGATGACCGTTGGCATCACACCGTTGTACCTGCTGATTCGCAACATGGGCCTGTCCAATTCGCTGCTGGGACTCATCCTGCCACAGATCGCGTTCGGTCTTCCCCAGACCATCATCATTCTGGTGCCGTTCCTACAGTCGATTCCGAACGAACTGGAAGAGGCGTGCCTTCTTGATGGATGCTCCCGCCTTGGCTTCTTCTGGCGCATGGTCATTCCGCTGTCCATGCCTGGCGTGGCCACCACTGGAATCCTTACCTTCGTGGGAAGCTGGAATGCCTACATGCTGCCGCTGTTCGTGCTCAGTGATGACAGCAAGTACACATTGCCACTTGGCGTACAGATGTTCAGCTCCGAACACTCCGTTGACACCGCACAGGTGTTGGCCTTCACCTCTCTGGCTATGATTCCGGCCTGATCTGTTTCACCATCTTCCAGAAGAAGATCGTCGGCGGCCTGACAGGTGCGGTCAAGGGCTGACGGAATGTGACAACCCACGCCCGGAAGATGTTCCTTTCCGTCTTCCGGGCTTCATCTCTTATGCAAGAGGTACATTATGAAGATTTCCAACCCGGTGCTCACCGGTTTCCATGCCGACCCCTCGATGATCCGCGTCGGTGACACCTATTACATTGCCAATTCCACGTTCGAATGGTTCCCAGGCGTTCGCCTGCATGAGTCCAAGGACCTGGTGCATTGGAACATTCTTCCAAGCCCGTTGAGCCGGTCCAGCCAGCTTGATATGAGAGGAAACCCCTCTTCGGGAGGCATCTGGGCTCCTGACCTAAGCTATGCGGATGGCAGATTCTGGTTGATCTACACTGATGTCAAGGTGGTCAATGGTGCATTCAAGGATTGCACTAATTATTTGGTCACCGCCGAGGACATCCACGGGCCATGGAGCGAGCCGATTCGCATCAACGGGGTCGGTTTTGACGCCAGCCTGTTCCATGACGACGACGGCCGCAAATACTTGGTGCAGCAGACATGGGATTTCCGTGAATACCACCACCAGTTCGACGGTATCACATTGACGGAATTCAACGTCGACACCATGAAGCTCAAGCCAGAAACGGCCCGCACCATCTGGGATGGCACTTCGGTGAAGATCACCGAAGGTCCCCACCTGTACAAGAAGGATGGCTGGTACTACCTGTTCGCCGCAGAAGGCGGCACGGTGTATGAACATCAGGAATCTGTGGCGCGTTCCCGCACCCTTGACGAGCGTTCCTTCGAAGTTATGCCGAATGGCCCGTTCATCGGTAACTTCGACACTCCTGACACCTATTTGCAGAAGCAGGGCCATGGAGCGTTGGTGGACACCCCGTCCGGCGAGTGGTATTACGCCTCCCTATGCGGTCGTCCGTGGCGTCATGATACCGAACCGGCCCATGGCACCCGCGGATGGTGCACGCTCGGACGCGAGACCTCCATCCAGAAAGTCGAATGGGATGAGGACGGTTGGCCGCGCGTGGTCGGAGGTCACGGCGGACAGCGTTACGTTGATGCTCCGAAAGATGCCATCGAGACTTTGGCCCCAACGACGCGTGACGAACATGATGAGTTCGATTCCGGCGAGCTCGGTCCGAATTGGAACACGCTACGCGTCCCGTTCACCGACGCCATGGGCACGGTGGGTGGTGGCAAACTGGCATTGCGTGGTCAGGGCTCGCTGTGCAACCTGTTTGACTTGTCTCTTGTGGCTCGTCGCTGGCAGGCATTTGATTTCGACGCCGAAACCAAGATGCGTTTCGATCCGAAGAATTACATGCAGATGGCAGGCCTGACCAACTATTACGATGACCTATGCTGGTCATGGGCGTTTGTCACTTGGGATGAGAAACGACATGCAAGGGTCATCGAAGTGGCTCAGAACGATTTCAACCAATATACGTCGTTCCTCAAGGATGACGCCATCGTAGTGCCCGAAGAGGCTGAGGCGGTATGGCTGCGCACCAAGGTCCGCACGGAATACTATTCCTACGAATATTCCTTTGACGGAGAACATTTCACCGAGATTCCGGTCAGGCTCGATGCGAAGATCTTGTCCGACGATTACGTGAACCAACGTTACGGCGGCTTCTTCACCGGCGCGTTCGTGGGACTTGCCTGCGTCGATCTGTCCGGCTACGACGCGCAGGCCGAATTCGACTACTTCGACTATCGGGAGCTTTCCGATAACCAGTAGACAGTGCCGGCTGGCGACAGAGCGTCCGCCGTCAGCCGGCATACTCGACGGGATTGAATTCTATGGGCAATGAGGAGCGGACGAGCATGGTTTTGCAATTGCCGAAACTGCTTGACGACGGTTGCGTGCTGCAGGCCGGTGCGACCATACATATCTGGGGCGCCGGCGACCCCGGACGCGGCGTGCTGGTACGCCTCGATGGCAAGGACCGGACTACGCGGGTGGGGGACGACGGCTCATGGAGCGTGCCGTACGGTCCGATCAAAGCAGGCGGACCGTACGATTTGACGGTGCGTTATGAGGACGGAACCGAATGCATCTCGCGCCAATGCTATGCGGGAGAAGTGTTCCTGTGTTCGGGACAGTCGAACATGGAACTGCCCATGGCTTGGGTGCGTGCGGACTATCCGCTGGAGTGGAATCGTGAGCCTGACCCATTGCTGCGGCAATACAAAGCGATTCCCGATTGTGACTTCAACGGTCCCCGCAGTGATCATGACCATGCGTTCTGGCAGGGGTGCAATGCGGAAACCCTTGGAGATTTCTCCGCGCTCGCCTATTTCTTCGGACGCAGGATCCGTCAGTGGCTGAATGTGCCCGTCGGCCTGTTGAACGTTTCATTGGGTGGATCGCCGATTGAATCCTGGATGGATGCCGACGCATTGCGGGCGTTCCCCGAAGCGCTCGCTGACCTTGAGCCGTATCTTGGCGATGGCGTGGCGTCGAAGAAAAGTCGCGATTCCGTTGCCGAACGGGACCGGTGGTACCAAGCGCTTGGATACGAGGCTGTGGCCGATGCCCACCATGAATGGCTGCCATTGATCGCGTGGGACTGTCCGGAATCCAAGAACATCGAGCCGCGCGACGTGGCATGGCATGGCATACGCCTGCCGGGATGGTACAAGGATCGCGGACTTGCCGGTTTCCGCGGCGAGATTACCATGAGAAAAACCGTGTTCCTGCCTTCGTCGGATGCGGGCAAGCCCGCTCTATTGCGTCTGGGCACCATGAATGATGCCGACCATACGTGGGTCAATGGTGTGTTGGTCGGTGGTCGAAGCAATGTGTACGAGCCGCGCGATTATCCGGTCGGGTCCGGTGTGCTGCGCGCCGGTGCGAATGAAATCCGCATGCGTCTGGTTATTGAGCGTCCCGGCGGACGTGTGACGCCCGGCAAACGGATGGCACTGACCATCGGAGACGATGTCTTCGATCTGTCCGGCATCTGGCAGTATGCCGTGACCGCCGAAGCTGACCGCGATTGCCCATTCGAGGATTTCGTCAGATGGAAGCCGACCGGCCTGTACAATGCCATGCTCGCCCCGTGTTTTCCATATGCGGTGCGCGCTGTGTTGTGGTATCAAGGCGAATCGAACACCGGCGACCGCGCCATGCGATATGGCGACGAGCTGAAGGCCATGATTCAATTGTGGCGCGTCAAATGGCATCAGCCGGATATGCCGTTTCTGATCGTCCAGCTTCCAAAATTCGACATTGACGCCATTGAGGATGGAGGCTGGCCACTCGTCCGCGAACAGGAATGGAACGTCGCGAACGAACTTGAAAACGTTGCGACGGTGGTGACGCTTGACGCCGGCGAGAGCAACGATCTGCATCCGTATGACAAGAAGCTCGTCGCGGATCGCGTGTTCAATGCCGCGATGGATTTGGTATACGGTCGCCAGGCTCAGCCTCAACCGGCCGTGGAAACCATCGAGGTCTGCGGAGATCTGTTGCGGATGCACTGTGTGTGGCGGAGTCGCTCGGACGAGCGGATCCGATCGGAGGGCCGCCGGCTGATGACGTTGGACGGTGACGCTCCCCAAGAAATCGAATTTCTATGGCGCGACTGCGCCACATCCGCGCAGGCCGAGGCATGGCTAGACGGCTGTGATATCGTGGCGCGCATGACGGCGCGCAGGCCAGATGAGGTGCGGTACGCGTGGAGCAACAATCCGGAATCCGGACTCATCTGCGACGGCGACGGCATGCTGATTCCGCCGTTCCGCCTGACATTGCCCACGGACGATGATAAGGGGATTCATGCGTAGGCAGGTCGTGCTTCGACAAGGACTCGTCGATGGATTCTCCGATACGGACCCTGTGATTACCGTGTTTCGTGGCATCCCCTATGCCAAGCCTTCCCGTTGGCGCATTACGATTTGTCTCGTGTCATGATTCGGTATTGGACGAATTTCGCGGCGACGGGCGATCCGAACGGTTCCGGATTGCCCGAATGTCCGGCATGCGGACCCAATGGCCAACGATACATGCTGCTCGGCGGATGCCACGATACATCGGATAGTATGTCGTATGCCAGGTCAAGTAGATGAATATAGTATAGTGTGAGCGTTCACTATAGCGTGGTGGAAATCGTGACGAAGGAGACGGGCATGACGAAGGAGACGGAGACGCTGATCGCGTCCGACGAGGATCTGACTAGGCTGTTCGCTGGCAAGCCGACGCAATACCGCAAATCGAAGTCGCTGCCGAAGTTTACTGGCGAGGCCATGCGTACCTGCGCCACGATCAACCGCATCTTCTTCGATGATCCTGACGAGGCCTACCGTCTGTTCCACGAGCTCGTTCCCGACGCGGGGGAAGGCGTACAATTCACGCCGCCGTTCAATGTGGATTATGGCATCGGCCTGACCATTGGCCGCGGCACGTTCTTGAACAAGGATTTCATGGTGTGCGGCGGCGGATATGTAACGCTTGGCGAGGATTGCCTGATCGGCCCGCGTTGTACCATTGCCACGCCGAATCATGCCTTGGATGCGGCAACGCGACTGGCTGGCTGGGAACATGCTTCGCCGGTGACGATTGGTGACAACGTGTGGTTTGGTGCGAACGTTACGGTCACGCCTGGCGTCACGATTGGCTCGAATTCCATTATCGGCGCGGGTTCTGTGGTTACACGAGACATTCCCGCCAATTCGATCGCAGTCGGCAATCCGGCGCATGTAATTCGCGAGATTCCCGAACGCGATCCCGCCTTCGCCGATGTTGAGGGTATCGTCTGACGTTGGGTTACGGTGTTCCCTCAGAGCGAATTCGCGTGTTGCCCTACTGCTAGACGTGTTGTCGCACGATTTCAGTTTTGACCTCACGATTTGATCGGAATATCGCACGATTTTGTTTGAGACGAAAATGGGTGCCGTTGCGGTTTGGCTGTGACGGCACCCATTTTGCGTTGTTTTAGTGCGATTTATGCTGATTGATCAGCCGCGGGCTTTTACGTAGCTTCGTACACGGCTTCGGTCGGTTCGCCGGTTTCCACGCCGTCGATGGTGAGCTGCCATGCGGGCGGTTCCGTTTCGCCGGACAGCACCCAGGCGGCCTGACGGGCGGCGCCGATGGCAACATACTCGTCGGTGGTCGGGCGGGTCACGTCCATGCCGAACACGCTCGGCGCGAGCGTGCGGATTGCCTTGGACTTCGCGCCGCCGCCGATAAGCAGAATGCGGGAAATCTCAGCGCCAAGCGAACGGATAAGCTCCAGGCAGTCGCGCTGGGAGCACAGCAAGCCTTCGACGAACGCGCGGGCCATGTTCTCGCGTGTGGTGTTGGCCAGCGTCATGCCGGAAAGGGTTGCGGTCGCGTCCGGACGGTTCGGCGTGCGTTCGCCGTCGAAATACGGCACCAGCGTAATACCGCCGGCACCCGGTTCGGAAGCGAACGCCAGGGATGCGAGTTCGTCGTAGTCGACACCGAGGGCCGCGCGACCGGCGTCGAGAATGCGCGATCCGTTGATGGTGCAGGCGAGCGGCAGGTAGTGGCCGGTGCAGTCGGCGAAGCCGGAAACGGCACCGGTCAAATCGTAGGTCGGATTTTCGGAAATGGCTGCTGCCACGCCGGAAGTGCCCAACGAAACGGAAACGTCACCCACGCTCATGCCAAGTCCGAGGGACGCCATGGCGTTGTCGCCGCCGCCCGGTGCGATGATGCAACCACCTTCAACGTTCTTGCCGGCGATTTTCGGGCTTGCCTTGACTGCGGCGGCATCGTGCGGTCCAAGCACGATCGGCAGCATGATTGCGTCGGCATGCTTGCGTGCCGCTTCGGTACCTTCCGCTGGCTCAAGCACCATGGCGATCAGATCGCGGCGGTATTCGTTGGAAGCGGCATCGTAATAGATGGTGCCGGAAGCGTCGGAACGGTCGGTGAACAGCGCTTCCAAGTGTGCGTCCTCGCCTTCCGCGACCGGGCCGTAGCCGGCGATACGCCAGCTCAGCCAATCGTGCGGCAGGCAGATCGCGGCGATCTTCTTGGCGTTTTCCGGTTCGTTTTCAGCCACCCACGCCACCTTGGTTAGCGTGAAGGAAGCAACGGGGGAGGAGCCAACGGCCTTGACCCAACGCTGCTTACCACGTGCAATCACATCTTCCGGTTCGCCTTCTTCGGCGGGAGCCTCGCCCATCTTTTCGATGAGGGCCGCGGCCTGCGGCGCCGAGCTTATATCGTTCCACAGCATGGCGTCGCGAATCACGTTGCCTTGCTGGTCGAGAATCACCATGCCGTGCTGCTGACCGCCGACGGCCAGTGCTTCAACATCGTCAAGTCCGCCGGCCTGCTGGGCTGCCTCGAGGAACGCGTCCCACCAGAATTTCGGGTCAATAGACGTGCCATTGGGGTGTTTGGCCTGGCCAAAGCGCACCATTTCACCGGTTTCGGCGTCGGTCACGCGCACTTTGCAGGACTGGGTCGAGGTGTCGACGCCGGCCACGAGAGTTCGAGTCATTGTGTCTCCTTGCAGTGAGCTGGCGCAACGAAGTGCAAGGAATTCGCACGGTCCGCCACCTCATTTAGTTAGATGAATGAACTATAATGTCTAGTGTACCATCATAAAGTGATTTGACTATAGAGACGGTGCGCTTTTTCGGCAAAGACGCGTCAAAGAGGAGGGAACCATGGCTTCACTGCGGAGTATCAATCAAGACGATTTGCGAAACCATAATCTTTCCGTGGTGCTCGACTCGCTGTTGCGTGCCACCGAACCAATGAGTCGCGCCGATCTTGCCAAGAAAACCGGATTGACCAAAGCGGCCATGTCGGTATTGGTGTCGTTGATGCTCGACAATGAGATTCTGGTGGAAGGCGCGCCTTCCGGCCAATCGCTGTATGGGCGCCCCAGCATTCCGCTTGAAATCAAAGGTGGATGCCTGTGCGGCATGGGATTGCAGGCCAACACCGACGGTTATGGCGTGGTGGTGCTCGATCTTGACGGTTCCGTTGTGGGGGAGCAGTGGGTCGACGCCGACATGGCCAACGCCGACGAGCGGGCGATTTTCGCCCGTCTCGACGAACTGGCTTTGCAGCAGGAAGAAGCGCTTGCCAAGAAAGGTTATGTGCTTGCCGGTACCGGTTTGGCATTGCCGGGTCTCGTCACCGATGATATGCGATTGCTTGGCGCGCGCAATCTCGGTTGGGAACGTTTGGATCTCAAGCAGTTCAATGTGGTCAAGCGACTTGATCCTGTTGCCTGCAACGAGGCCAATGCCGCCGCGTTGGCACAGGTTCCCGGCTATGCCACGCAGCGTAAGGATTCTGGGCGGATCAAGCCGACGGATTCGTTTCTTTACATGTCGACCGACGTGGGTATCGGCGGTGCAGTGATCCGCGAAGGGCGTGTGGTGAGCGGTGATCACGGTTTCGGTGGCGAATTGGGCCATGTTTCCGTTGACATGCGCGGTCCCGTCTGCCGTTGCGGCCGTCGCGGCTGCCTTGAAGTGTATGCGGGCAGGCGTTCCATGGTGAGCGCGGCCGGAATCGCCAGCAGCGATGCCGCCGCGACCCGCAGCGCCATCGACGAATTGATCGACCGCTGGCACCAGCGCGATGCGCAGACCGTGGCCGTTGTGGAAAAAGCATTGGAGGCCATGGCTTCCGTAATCGCATCGACCATCAATGTCTGTGACGTCGACGTGGTGATGCTCGGCGGCTTGTGGGCGCGTTTCGAACCTGAACTGATTCGCAGAATCGAACGCATGGTACGCCCGCAAGTGCTGGCGTATCCGGAAGTCGAGGCAAGCGTGCTTGTGGCGGATATCGTCGATCGTCCGGCCTTGATGGGCGCTGCGGAAATCGGTTTGCGACGCTTTATCGACAATCCGCTGCGTTTCATGAAGCAAAACTAGTCCACCCATTTGCTAAACTTGCCAAGTTGGCATGTTCGCATGTTGCAACGTGGGGCGTTAGCTCAGTCGGTTAGAGCATCGGACTCATAATCCGCCGGTCCACGGTTCAAGCCCGTGACGCCCCACTCTTTCACAAAGTCAAGGCTTCTGATATACTCTGCAAGGTTATCCGGTTCACGCTCTGCCATAGGGGCTCAGCGACCCGGGTCCCCCGAATCTCTAGGAGACAAACTATGAAGCAGGGTATCCATCCTGATTACCACGCAGTGCAGGTCACCTGCTCTTGCGGCAACACCTTCGTCACCCGTTCCACCTACAGCGGCGATCACATGACCGTCGACGTGTGCTCCAGCTGCCACCCGTTCTACACCGGCAAGCAGAAGATCCTCGACACCGGTGGTCGCGTGGCACGCTTCGAGAAGCGTTACGGCAAGAAGGCCAAGTGAGTCTTATTGCTTAGGCAATGAAAAACGCCAGTCCGATTGTGGGCTGGCGTTTTTCATTATGCGACGGATGCGCATGCGCCGGCGTGCATGCGATCGGGATATTCGTAAGATGCGTGGGATGCCTGCGAAATACCGCGCTTCGGCAGCGTTTCCAAGGCACCTTATATGATGGACAGGTCGAGTGGAGTTCAGCGAAGCGTTCACGCTGAAGCGCAGATTTATAAGCAGATAGAAAAGGCGTACATTGGCAGACGAGCAGTTCCCCGCGGCAGTTACCGCACTTGAGGAATATCATAATATCGAACAGCAGATGGCCGAGCCGGAAGTCGCGTCGGATCCGGATAAGATGCGTAAGCTGGGACGTCGTCACGCCGAGTTGGGCGTCATCGTTTCCGCATACACCGCATACAAGCAGGTGAAAGACGATCTGGAGGCAGCCAAGGAAATGGCTTCCGAAGATCCGGATTTCGCGGAAGAAGCGAAACGTTTGGAGAGCGAGCTTCCGGCAGTTGAGGAGAAACTGCGCACCGCGTTGATTCCGCGCGATCCCGATGATGCGCGCGATACGATCATGGAAATCAAGGCGGGCACCGGCGGCGAGGAAGCCGCGTTGTTCGCCGGCGATCTGCTACGCATGTACATGCGATATGCGGAAAAGCGCGGTTGGACCGTCACCCTGCAAAGCGAAAACACCACCGAACTGGGCGGCGTCAAAGACGTGCAGCTCGCCATCCGCGCCAAGGGCACTCCCGCTCCGGAAGACGGCGTATGGGCATCCCTCAAATACGAGGGTGGCGTGCATCGCGTGCAGCGTATCCCCGTCACCGAATCGCAGGGCCGTATTCAGACGTCCGCAGCGGGCGTCATTGTATTCCCGGAAGCCGATGAAGATGACGATGAGATCGAAATCGATCAGAAAGATCTGAAAATCGACATCTTCATGAGCTCTGGCCCGGGCGGCCAGTCCGTGAACACCACATATTCCGCAGTTCGTATGACCCACATTCCGACTGGCATCGTGGTGAGCATGCAGGATGAGAAGAGCCAGATCCAGAATCGTGCGGCCGCACTGCGCGTGTTGAAGAGCCGCCTGCTCGCCATGAAGCACGAGGAGGAAGCCGCACAGGCCGCAGACATGCGTCACTCCCAGGTGCGTTCGCTGGATCGTTCCGAACGAATCCGCACCTACAATTTCCCGGAGAACCGTATCGTCGATCATCGCACGAACTACAAGGCGTACAACCTTGACGCCGTGCTTGACGGCGATCTGCAGGCTGTGATCGACAGCGACATTCAGGCTGACGAAGCCGATCGCTTGGCCCATCAGAAGTAAAGGCGGCCGATGGCTACCGTATTCGAACTCGTGCGATCCGCTTCGGCCATGTTGCGTGCGTCCGGTGTTGACACTCCGGAGCACGATGCCAAATTATTGGCCGCCGAAGTATTCGGCGTCGACCTGCAGACCGTCGACAAGGCCATGCTGATGGGAAGCGAAACATCCGAACTGGCGAAGCAAGGCGCGAAGCAGAGCGGTGAAGACGCTGCGTTGAAGCGATTCCACACCATGGTGGATCGCAGGTCCAAGCGTGAACCGCTGCAACATATCACCGGCCACGCGCCCTTCCGCTACCTCGATCTGAGGTTGGTCCGGGCGTGTTCATTCCGCGTCAGGAAACCGAACTCGTGGTGCAGGAAGGTGTCGACTGGATCACCAAGCACGGCATGTATTCGGCGAAAGTGGTCGATCTGTGCGCGGGAAGCGGCGCAATCGGCCTGTCATTCGTGACAGAAGTGCCCGGCAGCGAGGTGTGGGCGGTCGAAAAAAGCGAGCAAACCGCGCAATGGACCCGCGTCAATCTCAACGAAACCGCAAAAAAGTACCCCAGCATCGCCAGCAACTATCATCTGGAAATCGCTGATGCCACGCAAATGCCGACACTGAACCAGCTGGACGGCACGATCGATATCGTGCTCACCAATCCTCCGTATGTGCCTCTTGCGGATATTCCGCAGCAACCGGAAGTACGCGACTACGATCCCGATCTTGCGCTATACGGCGGTTCCGCAGATGGCACGCTTATTCCGGAACGCATTATCGCCCGTGCCGCAAAACTGCTGAAAAACGGCGGTTTGCTGGTAATGGAACACGATATTACGCAAGGTGAACGATTGTCTGCATTCGCGCTGGCATATGGATTCAGCAATGTGATGGTGCATAACGATTACACAGGTCGCCCGCGATACATGACCGCGAAAAAGCAGTGATGCAACGCGTCTCAGAATAAGAGATTTTTCCAAGGGAACGTGGTTTTTCTGTTGCAATAGAGTTCCAGCTGGAAGTCCGACCATTGCATTAGACCAGTTCAGCGGTAAGCATACCGGTTGCGGAAGCATCCACAAGATGAGGCGTCCGGTTGCGCTGACAGGAAGAGAAGGAACGGCAGTGAAAATCAAGAATGCCGAAAAACTGGCCGCACTCTGTCTTGCGGCGGTTATGGGAGTGAGTGTTACAGCCTGTTCGGGCGGCAACATGTACGCCACCAGTAATGAGAGCGCCACCATCGCGGATAACGATGTGATCACCATCGGCTCGGTCACCACCAATTCCGGTGCAGCCGCAGCCTATGGCGAAGCCGAAGTGAACGGGTTCAAACTGGCGGTCAAGGAAATCAACGCCGATGGGGGAATCTTCGGCAAACAGATCAAACTGGAATCCATGGACGACAAGGGTGATGTGATCGAGGCATCCAACGCCTTTAACCGTCTGGCCGGCGACAAGAACGTGATCGCCGTGCTCGGACCGACCATTTCGTCAACCTCCGGTGCCGTCGCGCCGCTCGCCGACCAGAACCAGATGCCGACCATCGCTCCGGCCGCAACCGCCGATTCCGTGGAAACGGGCGGATACCTGTTCCGCACCTGCTTCAAGGACTCCTACCAGGGCGAGATCGCCGCCAAGTATGCGGCCGAAACATTGAAGGTCAAGAAAGTGGCCGTGCTGTATGGCACGGGCGATCCGTATTCGTCTGGTGTGGGCAAGGCTTTTGTCGCGGCGGCGAAGAAGAACGGACTCGACGTGGTGGCGGAAGAGAATTCCTCTAGCGCCGACGATACCGAATACTCGTCGCAGCTGCAGAAAATCGAAGCTTCTGGTGCGGAATTCCTATATGCGCCGTACTACTATTCCACGGTTGGCCCGTACATTGTGCCACAGACGCGAGCGGTCGGCTATGAGGGCTACATCATGGGCCCCGACGGCTACGACGGCCTCAAAACCACGGGAAACAAAGCGAACTACAACAAGGTGCTGTACACCACGCATTATTCGCCGGATGACAAGTCCAACACGAAGGTGCAGCAGTTCATCACCTCGTACAAGAAGGCCAATAACGGCGAATCGCCGAACACCTTCACCGCGCTCGGTTACGATTCCGTCTACATGTTCAAGCGGGCCATCGAACAAGCCGGTGAAAACGCCACTCGTGCCGATATTCGCAACGCCATCGCAGGTATGAGCTTCTCCGGCGTGACCGGCGCATTCACGCTCGACAAGCATGGTTCTCCGAAGAAATCGGTGATTGTGCTGGAAATGAGCGACGGCGAACCGACATACAAAGACACCATCCAGCCGGCGAAATAGCGAAAAAACGCGAGGAATCAAGAAAAACAAGACTTCAACTGACGAAACAACAAGAAAGGAGGGATGATGAGCGATTCGGTCATTATGTTCATCGGTCAGATCTTCAACGGTCTGAAAATCGGCAGCGTGTATTCGCTTGTGGCCCTCGGCTACACCATGGTGTACGGCATCATCCGACTGATCAATTTCGCGCACGGCGACTTCATCATGGTCGGCTCCTACGCGCTGATGCTTACCATTCCGTTCATTATCGCCTGCGGTCTGCCCGCATGGTTCGCCGTGATTCCGGCGGTGCTTGTGTGCGTGGCGGTGGGTATTATCGTGGAAAGGGCCGCGTACAAGCCGGTGCGTGAAAAAGGCAATAATATGACGGCGCTGATCACTGCGATCGCCATGAGCCTGCTGCTTGAAAACGGCTCCCAGGCGCTGTTCGGCGCTGATTATCAGACCGTGCCAACCATCGTTGAAATTCCAACGCTGGTGCTTGGCAAACTCAAAATCGACGGAGCGACCATCATAACGGTGCTGCTCGGCATCGCCATCATGGTCGCGTTGCAGCTGTTCGTCTCCCTCACCAAGCAGGGCAAGGCCATGCGTGCGGTGTCCGAAGACAAGGAAGCGTCGATTCTGATGGGCATCAACGTGAACTCCACCATCACGTTGACCTTCGCCATCGGCTCCGGCCTGGCTGCGGTGGCGGCGCTTATGTACTGCATTTCCTACCCGCAGGTCTCTCCGATGATGGGTGCCATGCTGGGCTTGAAAGCGTTCGTCGCCGCGGTGCTTGGCGGCATCGGTTCCATTCCGGGCGCTATGGTCGGTGGCTTGCTGATCGGCGTGGCCGAGAGTCTTACCAAGGCGTATATCGGTACGATTACGGCCGGTGTGATCACGTCGGCGTTCTCCGACGCCATTGTGTTCGGCATTCTCATCATCGTGCTGCTGGTCAAGCCGTCCGGTCTGATGGGCGAGCCGGAAAGCGAGAAGGTGTGATTATGAAGAAATCAATGCTTTCCACGAAGCAATCGTATGCATTGTGTGCCATTGGCGTGCTTGTGCTGTTCGGCATTCTTGTTGCGGTATGTGAAACGGGCGCTATTTCCCTGTATGTCAAGGGTATTCTCATGACTTGCTGCATTGCGGTGATCATGACCACGTCGTTGAATCTGACGATCGGTGTGCTCGGACAGCTTACGCTCGGCTGCTGCGGTTTCGAGGCGATCGGCGCATATTCCGCCGCGTTGATGAGCAAGCTGCTGGTTGCCAACGGCGTTCAGATGGATGATACGGTGCGTTTCCTGCTGGTCACGTTCGTCGGCGGTGTGGTGGCATTGTGTGTTCGGTGTGCTTGTCGGCATTCCGGCATTGCGTTTGCACGGCGATTATCTTGCGATTATCACGCTTGGTTTCGGTGAGATCATTCGTGTGATCATCCAGAATCTGAAAGTGGCCGGCGGCAAGGGACTTGCGGACGGCCAGCAGGGGCAGGCACTGATCGGCATCGACCGTCTCGCCAATCTGTATGTGGTGTTCTGTATCACCGTCGTGACCGTGGTGCTGTTGTTCATGTTCGCGCGTTCCCGTTATGGTCGTGCGGTCAAGGCGATTCGTGATGATGAGATCGCGGCTGGCGCTTCCGGCATCAACATCACCTATATGAAAGTGCTCGTTTTTGCGATTTCCGCGTTCTTCGCGGGTATTGCGGGTGGTATTTTCGCGCAATATATCGGTGCGCTCACGCCAAGCATGGCCGGTTGGCTGCAGTCGATCAATTACGTGATCATGGTGGTGTTCGGCGGTATGGGTTCGCTGACGGGTTCCATTGTCGCCGCGGTTGGTCTGACGATTTTGCCGGAATTGCTGCGTGCGTTCTCCGCATACCGCATGCTCGTGTATTCGGTGGTGCTGGTGATCATCATGGTGTTCCGTCCGCAGGGATTGTTCGGCAATTGGGAGTTCTCGCTGCCGAAATTCGTCAACAAGTGGTTCTATCCGGTACGCGTGAAGATGCACGGCAAATCGGGTGCGTCTCAATCGGCATCTAAGAAAACCAAGGAAACCGGCGAGACTACCGCATCTAGCGAAATCAACACATCCAGCGAAGACAAGGAGGTGCAGGCATGAGCGAGCCGATTCTGAGGCCGAGCATCTCGGCATCACCTTCGGAGGCCTCAAAGCCGTATCCGACTTCAACATGACCATCAATGCGGGCGAACTTGTCGGTCTGATCGGGCCGAACGGCGCAGGCAAGACCACTGTGTTCAACCTGCTGACCGGCGTTTACCAGCCACGGAAGGTGAGTTCTTCCTCGACGGCAAACGCATGAACGGCAAGAAAACGTATCAGGTCGTGCGTGCGGGAATCGCAAGAACCTTCCAAAACATTCGACTGTTCGATCAAATGACGGTCGAAGAGAACGTGCTTGTGGCGTTCAACGAATCCTTCACCTACCGGCTGGGCGGTGCGATCTTCCGCACGCCGACCTTCTGGAAGCAGGAACGCGACATGCATGCCAAAGCCATAGACCTGCTGCGTATTTTCGGACTGGAAGGATTGGCCGAAACCGAAGCCGCGAATCTGCCGTATGGAGCGCAACGTAAGCTGGAAATCGCACGAGCGTTGGCGACCGGCATGAAACTGCTGTTGCTTGACGAGCCTGCGGCAGGCATGAATCCTACGGAAACCGAGGATCTGCTGAACTGCATCAACACGATTCGCGACCGTTTCGGCATCGCCATTCTGCTGATCGAACATGATATGAGCCTGGTGATGAACGTGTGCCAGCGTATTCAAGTGCTTGATTACGGGCGTACCATCGCCTCCGGAACGCCAGAGGAAATCGCCAACAATCCGCAGGTCATCTCCGCATATCTTGGTGCGGACGATGCTGAAAACAATGCCGTCGAAACGTCTGAAACGACCGAAAGGAAGGACGCCTGATGCTGCAGATCAAGAATCTTTCCGTCTCCTACGGTGCCATCGAAGCGGTCAAAAACATCAGTCTGACGGTGAACGACGGCGAGATCGTGTCGCTGATCGGTGCGAACGGTGCTGGCAAAACCACGACATTGCATACCATCACAGGTCTTACTCCGGCGGTTTCCGGCGAGGTGCTGTTCAACGGCGTGGACCTGCTGAAAACGCCGAACAATAAGATCGTGACCCTCGGCATGGCGCATATTCCCGAAGGACGCCACGTGTTCACGCGCATGAGCGTGCAGGAAAACCTTGAAATGGGCGCGTTCAGTCTCAAAGACCGGTCTCACATGGCGGACGATCTTGCCATGGTGTTCGACATGTTCCCACGCCTGAAGGAACGCCGCAACCAGAAGGCGGGTACGCTTTCCGGCGGCGAACAGCAGATGCTGGCGATGGGCCGCGCCTGATGAGCCACCCGAACACGATTCTGATGGACGAGCCGTCGATGGGTCTGTCTCCGAAACTCGTCAAAGAGATCTTCGCCATTATTCGCAAGCTGCACGATCAGGGCATTACCGTACTGCTGGTCGAACAGAACGCGAATATGGCCCTGTCGATCGCCGATCGTGCGTATGTGCTCGAAACCGGGCGCATCACCATGGAAGGCGACGCCAAGGAGCTGATGGACAACGAGCAGGTGCGCAAGGCGTATCTGGGCGCATAAGGTCAGTTTCAACGCAGTTGAAGAATCCTGCCTTACAATGGTGGGGTCAGCAAGCCGAAAAGGGAGGTGTCATGAGCGAGATTCGCGCTATTTCAGACGAATCCCTTGCCCAGGCTGTCGAAATCGTACGTGACGGCGGATTGATTGTGATTCCTACGGACACGGTCTACGGCGTTGCGTGCGATCCGCGCAACATTGAGGCGATCCGCAAGGTGTTCGCGGCGAAGCAACGCCCGAAATACAAGTCGTTGCAAGTGCTATTGCCGTCTATTGAAAGCATGGAGAAGCTGCATTTGGATCTGCCGGTGCCGCTGAACCGCCTGTCCGCCATGTTCATGCCGGGCGCGTTCTCTCCGATCGCCGTGGCCGATGACGATTGCACGCTCGCCACGGTACGTACCGATCCCGCCACCGGCAAGGTCACGCAGGGCGTGCGCATTCCGAATTCCGCGGCCGCCTTGCGTGTGCTGCGCGCTACCGGACCGTTGGCCGCCACCAGTGCCAACCGTTCCGGCGATGAAAGCGCGCAAACCGTTGACGAGGCCGTGCAGGCGCTTGGCGATGCGGTTGATTTGTATTTGGACGGGGGAGCGACTCCCGGTCATGTGGCTTCCACGGTTGTGGCGGCTGACCCTCATGGGCGTGATGGCATTGCGATTCTTCGAGAGGGAGTGATTCACGAGCCGGTTATCCGAAAGGCCTTGACGTTGAATGGCGGTGCTTTGGGCGTATGAGAATCTATCTGTTCATTGCTGCGATCGCTGGCGGCGTCACCTATTTGATCACGCCGTTGATTCGCCATATCGCCATTGAGATCGGCGCCGTCGGCGAAGTGCGTGCGCGAGACGTGCATACCATTCCGACACCGCGACTGGGTGGTTTGGGCATGCTGATCGGTTTCACCGTGTCGATGCTGTTCGCATCCCGCATTCCGTTCATTCAAGGATTGTTCGCGCAATCGCAACAGGCGTGGGTGATTCTCGTCGGCGCCATTATGATCAGTCTGCTTGGCATGGCCGACGACTTGTGGGATCTTGATTGGATGCTCAAGCTTGCCGGTCAGCTGTTGATTTCCGTGTTCGTGGCATGGGGCGGTCTGCAGATCATTTCGCTTCCGCTTGGCTCGTTGGTGACGGCGTCGCCGAGCCTGTCGATGGCCATCACCGCGTTTTTGATCGTCGCGTCCATCAATGCGGTCAATTTCGTGGATGGGTTGGACGGTCTGTCGTCGGGCATTGTGGCGATCGGCGGCATCGCATTCGCCATTTATTCATACATCATCGCCCGCAACTCGCCTTCGTACGCTTCGATGGCGACATTGATCGACATTGCCATGGTCGGCATGTGCGTGGGCTTTTTGATGCACAACTGGCATCCGGCGAAGCTGTTCATGGGAGACTCCGGTTCCATGCTGCTCGGCTATTTGATCACGTGCGCGTCGATTGTGATGACGGGCCGCCTTGACCCGGCCAGTATTCATGCCAGCATTTACTTGCCGGTGTTCATGCCGATTCTGCTGCCGATTCTGGTATTGTTCCTGCCGATTCTCGACATGTGTCTTGCGATTGTGCGCCGCTTGCGCAAGGGACAGTCTCCGATGCATCCGGACCGCATGCACTTGCATCATCGCATGCTGCGCATCGGCCATTCCGTGCAGGGGGCTGTGCTGATTCTGTGGGGTTGGGCGGCACTGATCGCATTCGGCTCGATTATGACGCTGTTTTTCAAGGCCCAATACGTGCTTGTTGGATTCCTGATTGCGGCCGTGGTGCTGACCGTCGCCACCATGTATCCGTATGTGAAGCATAGGATTCCCGAGATGCTGGAGGAGGACGCTGCGGATGGCGGCGGACATGCGTCGGTGCGGTCGTCGAAGCGTCGGAAAAACTGATTAAACGCTTTGCCTTGCGGTATTAGTTAACTTTCATAACACCCTTGTTTGCCGCTTGTTCTGCCGTGTCGCGGTAAGTCAGCCCGCGTTCATATAGTGGGTCTATGGCTACAATTCCTGATATGAATGCAGATTCCACGTACGCTCCACTTCCTCCGATTTTCGCACAGCTTGGCCTCGCCTATGACGATGTGCTGCTGCTGCCGAACGAGACGGATGTCATTCCGTCCGAAGTGGACACCACCACCCATCTGACCCGCAACATCACGATGAAGGTCCCGGCGATCTCCGCCGCAATGGACACCGTCACCGAGTCCGACATGGCCATTGCCATGGCTCGCAATGGCGGCATCGGCGTGCTGCACCGCAATCTTTCCATCGACGACCAAGCCGCTCAGGTTGACATCGTCAAGCGCTCCGAATCCGGTATGATCAACGATCCGTTGACCGTCAGCCCGGATGTGACGCTGGCTGATCTCGACAAGCTGTGCGGCCGTTTCCATATCTCCGGTCTGCCGGTCGTTGACAACGACAACAAGCTCGTCGGCATCATCACCAACCGCGACATGCGTTTCATCGCCTCCGAGGATTACGACCGGCTCAAGGTTTCCGAGGTCATGACCCGCGAGAACCTCATCACCGGCCCGTCCAACATCTCCAAGGAAGACGCCCACGACCTGCTGGCCAAGCACAAGGTCGAGAAGCTGCCGCTGGTTGACGATGAAGGCCGCCTCACCGGCTTGATCACCGTGAAGGACTTCGTGAAGACCGAGCAGTATCCGGACGCCACCAAGGACGAACAGGGTCGTCTGCGCGTTGCCGCCGGCATCGGCTTCCTGGGTGACGCCTACAACCGTGCTTCCGCTCTGATGGAAGCCGGCGTGGACGTGCTCGTGGTCGACACCGCCAACGGTGAGGCCAAGCTGGCTCTCGACATGATTCGCCGTCTGAAGTCCGATTCCGCGTTCAAGGGCGTTGACATCATCGGCGGTAACGTGGCCACCCGTCAGGGCGCTCAGGCCATGATCGACGCCGGTGTTGACGCAGTCAAGGTCGGCGTGGGCCCAGGCTCCATCTGCACCACCCGCGTGGTGGCCGGTGTCGGTGTGCCGCAGCTCACCGCAGTGTACGAGGCCGCTCAGGCCTGCCGTGCCGCTGGCGTGCCGTGCATCGCCGACGGTGGCATTCACTACTCCGGCGACATCGCCAAGGCTCTGGTTGCCGGTGCCTCCACCGTCATGCTCGGCGGCACCCTCGCAGGCTGCGAGGAAGCTCCGGGTGAGAAGGTGCTGCTGCACGGCAAGCAGTACAAGCTGTACCGTGGCATGGGCTCCCTCGGCGCCATGGCTCCGCGTGGCAAGAAGTCCTACTCCAAGGATCGCTACTTCCAGGCCGACGTCACCTCTAACGACAAGGTCGTTCCGGAAGGCGTTGAAGGCGAAGTGCCGTACCGCGGACCGCTGAACGCAGTGCTGTACCAGATGATCGGTGGCCTGCACCAGTCCATGTTCTACATCGGCGCTCACAACATCGCCGAAATGCCGGAACGTGGCCGTTTCATCCGTATCACCGACGCTGGCTTGCGCGAATCCCATCCGCATGACATCGTCATGACCGCCGAAGCTCCGAACTACTCCGGCCGCCAGTGATTGCTGAATTCCAGTAATCAAAATCGGTAAAAGCCTCTTACTTCTCGGAAAAGACCGAAAGTAAGAGGCTTTACTCATATCTGCAACGTGAATATTTATAACCGAACGTCGCCCTATCGCCAAGTAGCGGTGTTTGATGTACGAAGCAAATCGCTAAAACAAGTGTGACTTCCCGGTGCGTAGGCCTTCCAATCTCCCTACCTCGCGGTATCTTCGAATGTTCAGCTGAAGCGTGCCAAGCGGCACGCGCACACGCAAAGGAAACGAGGCAAAATGGTTGACGCACATGACGGCGAAACGTATACGGCGAAAGGTTCGCGACTGATCTGGATCGATTGCGAAATGACCGGCTTGGATATTTTCCACGATGAACTGTGCGAGATCTCCGTGGTACCGACGGACTTCGACCTCAATGTGCTCGACGAGGGTATTGATTTCGTGATCAAGCCGTCTAATGCGGCCGTTGCCAATATGAACGATTTCGTGCGTGCCATGCACACCCGTTCCGGACTCATCAACGAATGGGAGAACGGCCTGAGCGTCGAAGAGGCCGAACGGAAAGTCACCGAATACGTGGCCCGCTTCACCCCGGACGGCGTCAAGCCGCTGCTCGCAGGCAACTCCATCGGATCAGACAAAAAATTCCTCGACCGTTACATGCCGAACCTCATGGAACACCTGCACTACCGTGTAATCGACGTGAGCACGTTCAAAGAGCTTGCCCGCCGCTGGTATCCTGCCGTATACAACAACCGTCCGCCGAAGAATGGTGGACATCGCGCGCTCGCCGACATCATCGAATCCTTGGACGAACTGCGCTACTACCGTAAGGCGTTCATGGCAGCGGCGCCCGGTCCTGACGCAGCCGAAGCCAAGGCGATCGCCGATCAGATCGTGGCAACCAGCATTCTGAACAACAACTGATTCCGCATATCGCACAATCGTTGGAAAATCTGATATTCCAACGAAAACATGGAAAGGACTCCAGTGAGCGCAGCCGATTGGACCAGCATCGAAATCCCGCAAGACATTCGCTTGGTGGTTGCCGATATGGACGGCACCCTGCTTGATGAGCATAGCGAGATTCCGCAAGGTTTCTGGCCGATGCTTGCCCGGTTGCGCTCACGAGGCGTTGAATTCGTGCCGCATCCGGACGCCAGTACGCTACCTTGCGTGCCATGTTCGCCGATAAGGCGGCGCAGGTGCTTGACGGCGGCGAACTTTCGTATATCGCGGAAAACGGCAATGTCGTGGCCATTGACGGTAATATCGCCGAAGTGCACGGCGTCGATACCGATGTGACCCGCTGGACCATCGACACGGTGAACGCTTCTGCCGCGGCTGGCGAATCCAATATGGGATTGGTGCTTTGTGGCCTGCGCACGGCATACGTGCAGCGCACGGACAAGCCGTTCCTTGACGAAGTCGGCAAATATTATGCGGCACTGGAGATTGTGGACGATCTGCATAGCGTGCTTGAAGATGTGATCGCATCAAACGGCGAAAGCGACACCATGCTCAAACTGGCGATTCTCGATTTCGACGATGCCGAAGCGATGGCCGCGGAAAAGCTGACGCCACTGAAGAACGATTATCAGGTGGTGGTTTCCGGCAAACTGTGGGTCGACATCATGAATGCTACAACCAATAAGAAACAGGGCGTCGAAGCGTTGCAGCGCGTGCTTGGCGTCACTGCGGCCCAAACGGCGGTATTTGGCGATTATCTCAATGATTTGCAGATGCTCTCGGCAGGGCAGTGGTCGTTCGCCATGGGCAATGCGCACCCCGCGTTGAAACAAGCCGCGCATTTTGTGGCTCCATCCAATGCCGATCACGGGGTGCTTCAAGTTGTCGACAAGCTGATTGCGTAAGGAAGCCGTTTCTTCGAAATTGATGGTCGATTGAACAGGAAAGGCGGTGCGGCATGCGGCAGGCTGAGGCATTGGCGATTCTGCAAAGTGGCGCGAGCGTCTTCCTGACGGGTGCGCCGGGTGCTGGCAAGACCTACGTGCTCAATGAGTTCGTGCGTCAGGCCCGTGCCGAAGGTGCGGCGGTGTCGGTGACGGCGTCCACCGGTATCGCGGCCACGCATATCAACGGGCAGACCATTCATTCATGGAGCGGTGTCGGACTTGCCAACGCGCTCACCGACAATCTGATCAAAACCATACGTACCCGACGCAAACGTAAGCTGCAGGGCGCTGACATTCTCATCATCGACGAGGTTTCCATGTTGCATGCGTGGCTGTTCGACATGGTCGATCAGGTGTGCCGCATCATTCGACGTGACCAACGCCCGTTCGGAGGGCTTCAAGTGGTGCTGTCCGGCGATTTCTTCCAGCTTCCGCCAGTGAGTGTGAGTGGGCGCAACCACGATTTGGTCACACCAAGCCCGGAATTCGTGGCTTCCCGCGAACGATATGCGAAAGCGGGACTCAATCCAGATGGTTTCGTCACCGAATCATTGGTATGGCGGGAATTGAATCCCGCAATCTGTTACCTGACCGAACAGCATCGTCAGGATGACGGCAGTCTGCTCACCGTATTAACCGATATTCGCAACGGTTGCGTGAACGACGACGATCGCAATGTGCTCCTCACCAGACTGGGCACAATCCCCGAACCTGGTCAACAGGCCGTCAATCTGTTTCCCGTCAACAAGCAGGCGGACACGCTCAACGACATGCGCCTGTTCGAAATCAACGAGGAACCGCACGAATATTTCGCCGAAGCCGCAGGACCAGTCAATCTGGTGGAACGTTTGAAGAAGAACATGCTTGCCCCCGAACGTTTGCAGCTCAAAACCGGGGCTGCGGTGATGGCCGTACGCAACGACACCGACCACCAATTCGTGAACGGATCATTGGGTACCGTGCGCGGATTTGCCGCCGAAAACAAGGGCGGATGGCCGATCGTTGAATTTGAAAACGGCAATATCGTTACCATGAAGCCGAATTGCTGGGAAATGATGGACGGCGACACCGTGCTCGCCAGCGTCAACCAAGTGCCGTTGCGCTGCGCGTGGGCGATCACCATCCACAAATCGCAAGGTATGACGCTCGAGCGTGCGGTGATGGATTTGCGGCGCACTTTCGCGCCTGGCATGGGGTATGTGGCGCTGTCTCGCGTGGAAGGCCTGCAAGGCCTGTATTTGAACGGTGTGAACGAACGCATGTTCTTGGTTTCGCCCGATGCGGTGCGATTGGATGGTGAGTTGCGTCTCGCCTCGGCGCAGGCATCCGATATGTTGGCTCATGATGGCATCGCCGCGTTCCGGCAGAACATTGCCGTTCCCGACGGTGACGAGTTCGCGCAGGACGCGCTGTTCTAGTATGGCGATTGCCTTGTTTGACATGTATGATGATTTTTGGGATTCGACGGATATGACTGTTGCGTTCCGTCCGTGCGTTGCCATACGTCGGTGAACGGGTGGTTGGATTGGGCTTACGTCCCCTTGCCTGAGTAGTTTTGGGCATATGACTAAAGCACTTCGTATGTCCACCATGTTCCTGCGCACTCTGCGTGAGGATCCCGCCGATGCCGATGTCGTATCGGATAAGCTTCTGCAGCGCGCCTGCTACCTGCGCAAGGCCGCTCCGGGTATTTGGACCTGGCTGCCGCTGGGCCTGAATGTTCTGAACAAGATCGAAAACATCATCCGTGAGGAAATGGCTTCGATCGACGCCCAGGAAGTTCACTTCTCCGGTCTGCTGCCGCGTGAACCGTATGAGGCCACCCATCGTTGGGAAGAGTATGGCGACAACATCTTCCGTTTGAAGGATCGCCATGAGGCCGACTACCTGCTGGCGCCGACCCATGAGGAAATGTTCACCCTGCTGGTCAAGGACCTGTACTCCTCCTACAAGGATCTGCCGGTTACCCTCTACCAGATTCAGACCAAGTATCGTGACGAATTCCGTCCGCGTGCAGGCCTGATTCGTGGCCGTGAATTCATCATGAAGGATGCCTACTCCTTCACGCTTGACAAGGAAGGCCTTGTCAAGGCGTATATGGACGAGCGTGGCGCCTACGAGCGTATTTTCAACCGTCTCGATTTGAAGTATGTGCCGGTGCACGCCATGGCAGGTCCGATGGGCGGTTTCGAATCCGAAGAGTTCCTTGCCCCGATGGAAATCGGTGAAGATACCTTCGCACAGTCGCCGAGCGGCAAGGCTTGGAATGTTGAGGCGCTGACCACTCCGGAACCGGAAGCCATCGACTTCAGCAACACTCCGGCCGCTGAAAAGCGTCCGACGCCGAATGCTGAAACCATCGATCAGATGGTTGAATTTGCCAATGCCAACCATCCGCGTTCCGATGGCCGCGCGTGGGAGGCTCCGACATTCTGAAGAACGTGGTGATCGCCGTGATGCATCCGCAGGATGACGAGCATGACGAGCCGTGGCACGAACTGGTGGTCGTCGGCGTGCCTGGCGATCGTACCGTTGACATGAAGCGTCTTGAAGCGCAGTTCACTCCGGCTGAAATCGAAGAGGCCACCGACGAGGATCTGAAGAAGCATCCGGAACTCGTCAAGGGCTATATTGGCCCGATGGCGTTTGGCCCGCAGGCTCGCGGCGGTGAAAAGGCTGAAAACGCCAACGAAACCGGCGAAGCGTTGCGTTACCTCATTGACGCGCATATCGCCCGCGGTTCCGCATGGTTCACCGGTGCCGATGAAGCCGGAGTCGACTACTACGATCTCGTGTACGGTCGTGACTTCGAAGCCGACGGCGTGGTGGAAGCCGTGCAGGTTCGCCACGGAGACATGAGCCCGGACGGCTCCGGCCCGCTGAGCTTCGAACGCGGTGTGGAAATCGGCCAGGTGTTCCAGCTCGGTTTGAAGTATTCCAACGCGCTCGGCCTGAAGGTGCTCGACCAGAACGGCAAGACCGTGCCGGTGTGGATGGGCTCCTACGGCATTGGCGTGTCTCGTGTGATGGCTTGTATCGCTGAAACCCACCATGACGAGAAGGGCTTGGCATGGCCGGCCATCATCGCTCCCGCCCAGGTGCATGTGGTGGCCACCGGCAAGGATGCGGCTGCATTCGAAGCCGCCGAGCAACTGATCGCCGATCTGGAAGCCAAGGGCATCGAAGTGATCTTCGATGACCGTAAGAAGGTTTCCCCGGGCGTCAAGTTCAAGGATGCCGAGCTTATCGGCGTGCCGCTGATCGCCGTCGCAGGCCGCGACACTGTCAACAATGGCACCATTGAAGTGCGTGACCGCAATGGCGAGAACGCCGAAGCCGTGCCTGTCGCCGACGCAGCCCGGGTGATTGCCGATCGTGTCGCCGCGCTGCTGAAGTAATAATCGTATTTTTTCTGATTATTTCACCATATAAACGGAAGATTATGGATATGCCATAATCTTCCGTTTTTTTATCTGGAAACAGGTAGGAGGAAGCATGATTGTGAGGAAAACATTTATGGGGAAAACAAACGAAAAACCATGCATATATCGGCAGTGCATTGCGGTGGATAAGTGAGATTTATCCACCGACTATCCACGACTCGCCCGAAACGGCGTCCTTTATCCACATTTGCCGGTTGCGCTTGTACCAGTATGGTCGAATCGGGGATAGTGGTTCTACCGCGGAAAACGCAAGGAAGCGGAAAGGCGTGCAGAACCCCTCTCTCGCAACCCATTTCTCC
>ENA-OQDM01000001-OQDM01000001.1-human-gut-metagenome-genome-assembly--contig:-NODE-1-length-187183-cov-3.707863_pt1 | contig 187183 bp, 149 predicted proteins | sample MGYA00242772_ERZ504605 | MGnify/ENA primary metagenome ERZ504605 (study PRJEB26092, sample SAMD00036348) | human gut metagenome | host: Homo sapiens | study: EMG produced TPA metagenomics assembly of... | reverse complement strand
GGTAGCCGAGAGGGGGGCGCAGTACACGTCGGCGCGTACAAAAACCATGATGCTTCTCGGATAGCGCAATCTTAAGTTTTTTGAGATTCGAAAGGTTATCTTGGGTTCGTTTTATTTCGTTGATTTTCGGTAAGAGAAAGAACAATGCTACGAAAAACGATTATGTTCACCAAGCATTCGTCGTCAGGATACGATCATGCGCGTTGCAGACGGAGCACGACGTCGCGTACGAAATCATTCCATCGCAACGCGAACGCCGATATTGTCGATAATGCTGCGAAATGCAAACATGGTTACGCTCATACGTGCGTCTGCCGTGGGGAGTGTGATGCGTGCGCGCGTTGCACTGGTTATGCGCATGGTGGTATGACGAAAAAATGACGGTATGACAAAAAGGGAGAGGCCTGTGGACCTCTCCCCTGCAGGATATTCCGCGGATTGCGCAACGATAGGATTCCGTGACAATCGGATTCCGCAGCGTTTTTCGCCGCGCATGTATGCGATTTGCGACGTGCGCTCCTGGTTTACAGTTCGAATCCGAGTTCGGCGGCGGCTTCGGTGGGAACCGGATCGTCGCACCAGAAATCCTCAAGATTCTCGTTGGTGGCGAGGCTGCGGATTTCCGCCTTGTCGATATACAGTTCGCCGCTCAGATGGTCGGTTTCGTGCTGGAAGATGCGGGCCGGCCAGCCGTGCAGATGTTCCTCATGCTGTTTGCCATCTTCATCCTGCCAGCGGGCGGTGATGTCGAGCCAGCGCTTGCGTACCGCCTGATAGCCGTCGAAGCTCAGGCAGCCTTCGTAGAAGCTGCGGGTTTCGGTGCCGATCGGCTCATAGCTGGGGTTGATGATGACGTGGAATGGGAATTCGGCCGCTTCGCGCGGGTCATCGTCATCGTCGTCGCGCACATGGTCTTCCACCACGGCAAGCGCCAGTCCGAGGCCGATCTGGGTTGCGGCGAGACCTACGCCCGGCGCTTCGATCATGGTGACGCGCATGGTTTCGATGAGCTTGTCAAGTGTCTTGCGGCTCAGTTGGCCTTCGTAGGCTGCGGTCTGCTGGCGCAGTACCGGTTCACCTGCCTGCACGATGGGAAGCAGCTGTTCCTTGCCGCCGGTTTTGATGAGTTTTTCGACCTCGCGGTTGAGCTCGAGGTTGACTTTCGAGTTACGTCCAAACATGGGGTTCCTTCGCGGATTGGTTCGGGATTTTGGATTGCCAAATACTGTGTATCGGCGGTGTGATTACAAGGCGAGTTCTTCGGCCACGACTTTGGCGAGACGGTCGCAGACCTCGTCGGCCTGCTGCTGGGTTTCCGCTTCAGCCATGACGCGCACGAGCGGTTCGGTGCCGGAGGGACGCAAGAGCACGCGGCCGGTGTCGCCGAGCATTTTCTCTTCGCGTTCGACGGCCGCCTGCACTTTGGCGTTGGTTTTGGCTGCGAGCTTGTCGACGTTTGGCACATTGATGAGGGTTTGCGGCAGTTGCGGGAAGTCGGATGCGAGTTCTTTGAGACTCTTGCCGGAGTTGACCACTTCGTTGCACAAGGTCAGTGCGGTGAGTGTACCGTCGCCGGTGGTGGCGAATTCGCGGTTGATCACGTGGCCGGACTGTTCGCCGCCGAGCGAATAGTCGCCGCGCAGCATTTCCTCAAGCACGTAACGGTCGCCCACGCCGGTTTGCACGGTTTTGATGCCCATGGAACGCAGGGCGAGCTTCAGGCCGAGGTTGCTCATCACGGTTACCACGAGGGTGTCGTGGTTGAGTTTGCCCGCGTTTTTCTTGGCACGTGCAAGAATGCCCATGATCTGATCGCCGTTGACCATATTGCCTTCGCCGTCTACGGCAAGGCAACGGTCGGCGTCACCGTCGAAAGCCACGCCCAAATCGGCACCGGAGGCTTTGACCATGGCCTGCAGCTGTTCGGGATGCGTGGATCCGGCGTTCTTGTTGATGTTGTAGCCGTCTGGCGAAGCGTTGATCACGATCACGTCGGCCCCGGCGCGGCGCAACGCTTCCGGCGCGACCACGGAGGTGGCGCCGTTGGCGCAGTCAGCCACGACTTTCAAGCCTTTCAACGGTGTCGGCTGGGACTTGTCAGGCCCGATGGGGGCGATTGTGGATACCAGATGGTCGATGTACAGGTTGGTTGCGGTTGCCGTGTCGTGGCTGATACGTCCCACGCCTGCACCGGTCGGGCGTTCCCAATCCTGGCCGAGCACGTTTTCGATTTCGTCTTCTTTGGTGTCAGGCAGTTTGAATCCGCCGCGTGCGAAGAATTTGATGCCGTTGTCGGGCATGGGATTGTGGGATGCGGAGATCACGGCACCCATTTCCACGTTCAGCACGGAGGTCAGGTATGCGACGCCAGGGGTTGGAATAATGCCCGCGTCGATCACATCGAAACCGCCTGCGGACATGCCTGCGGACAGTGCCGCTGCAAGAAAATCGCCGGAAACGCGAGTATCGCGGCCGACCAGTGCACGGCGACGACCGTCGAATTCGCTTTTGTCTCCATCATCGCCAAGCACGCGCACCGCAGCATCGCCCAAATCCAACGCAAGCTGTGCGGTCAAAGCCCTATTCGCCAATCCTCGAACACCGTCTGTTCCGAACATACGTGGCATGAGTCTCAAGTCCTCGCTATCTCAAGTTATATTGCCGTGCACCATCGTACTCAACGGGTTCACCATTCAACGAAATAGTCGACAGCATGTTGCGATACCTGCATACTGCAGTATGCGATGTCATGCAAACCGCAGTATGCGACGTCGTGAGATTTCCGCAATCTCAAGTTTCTTGCGATCTCACTTCCATCCTCCGATTCCGACCGGCTGGGTCATTATGGGTCCGAAAGACCCATTGTCCATAACCGTTATGGGACTTTGTTTGGAATGGCTTGTCTGGAAGCAAACAAGCCCGGACTGGCAGCGGGATAAGTCACGCCGTCAGTCCGGGCTTATGATGCAATATCACAGAGTGATATCAGAAGTAGCTGCCAAAAAACAGCTACCGTGGTGATGTCAGGAACGGCATCAGAGGGACGCGTTGAAATCGCGCACCTTGAGCGTGCGACGTGACGATTCGACATTGCCGCGCACAATGCGCTGCAACGCGTTGTCGGCGTCCGCATGCGAAGCCAGCCAAGCATCACCGAGATCCACCAGCGTGGCCGGATCGGCATAGCTCGGATACAGGCCTTCCAGCAGGGCCTCAGCCATGTGGAAGGTCTTGTTCTGCCAAATCCAGTCGGCAACCTCGAAATACTTGGCCGCATACGGTTCAGCCAAGTCGGCACGTGGAGTTGATGCGAAACCACGGGCCACGGATTCCAACTGCATGTTGGTCAGCTCATCGTTGTGCAAAGCCTCATTCCAAGCCCATTCCTTGGCCTCCGCAGTGCCTGCGACCGCGCGAGCGCCCAATGCGAACTCACGGTTCTCAGTGGTTTCACGCTTGGCAAGCTCCGCGTCGATATCGCTCTGGCTGATGGCGTTGATCGTGCTCAACGCGTTGATGATGGTCCAGCGGAAGTTGTTGTCGATTTCCAAGCCGTCAAGCTTCACGGAACCATCGAGCAGACCCTTCGCATTCGCTTCGAAAGCGGCGTCGCCCGGCTCGCCATAACCCAAGTAGGCGGTGATCAGCTGGAACTGCTCGTCGGAACCGGCTTCGGCGGCCTGAGACAGCTTGAACAGTTCGGCAGCCACATGCTCCACCACTTCGGCACGGTCGGCCGGAGCGGTGTAATGCCATGCGGTGGTGCTGATCTGCGCCAGAGCGTAACGGAACGTGGTGGACTCATGTTCCGTGGCAAGCGCAGCCAAAGAGGTTTCGATGAACTGCTTTGCCGGCAATTCGCCGTCGCGGGTCATATCCCAGAATGTAAGCCAAATCACGGAACGAGCCAACGCATCGTCGAAACGATACAGGTTCTCCGCAGCGAACTTGAGGCTCTTCTCGTCGAAGCGCAGCTTCGTGTATGTCAGATCGTCGTCATTCACCAAAATCAGCGCCGGACGTGCCTTGCCGGCGGCTGCTTCGACAATCGTCAGTTCGCCGTCAACATCAAGTTCGAACTGTTCGGTACGCACGATCTTGCCGGTTTCCGGATCCTCATTGTAGAAGCCGACAGCCAGACGATGTGCGCGCAGCACCGGATGCTCAGCCGAAGCGGACTGGCGCAACGCAAGCTGGCGAATCGTGCCATCCTCGTTTTCCTCAACTTCGGTGGCGATGGTGTTGATGCCGGACTGTTCAAGCCACTGGGCGCTCCACGCCTTGAGATCGCGGCCGGACGTCAACTCGAGTTCAGCCAGCAGATCGGCGAGCGTAGCGTTGGAGTACGCATGCTTGTTCAGATAATTGTTGATGCCCTTGAAGAACTTCTCACGACCCACATAGAACACGAGCTGCTTCAACACGGAAGCGCCCTTGGCATAGGTGATGCCGTCGAAGTTGACGTACGTGTCGTTCAGATCGTTGATCGGCGCGACGATCGGGTGGGTGGTGCTCAGCTGGTCCTGGCGCAGTGCCCAGCTCTTCTCGCCGGAGCTGAATGTGGCCCAAGCGTCCTTCCATTCCGTGGCTTCGGCAGTGGCGAGAGTGGACGTGAACTCGGCGAAGGATTCGTTGAGCCACAGGTCGTTCCACCACTTCATGGTCACGTAGTCGCCGAACCACATGTGTGCAAGCTCGTGCAGCACGGTGACCACGCGGCGCTCGGCATACGCGTCGGTGACCTTCGATTCGAACACGTACTGGTCGCGGATGGTGACCATGCCGATGTTCTCCATAGCGCCGGCGTTGTATTCCGGCACGTAAATCTGGTCGTACTTGGCGTACGGATACGGCACGCCCCAAGTCTTCGCATAGAAGGCGAAACCCTTCTTGGTGATGTCGAACAGGTAGTCGACATCCTTGGCGAACGCTTCGGCGAGCGCCTGACGGCAGTACATGGACATCGGCACGGTGCGACCGTCTTCGTTGGCGTATTCGGTGTGCCATTCGGCATACGGTCCTGCGCAGATGGCGGTGAGGTAGGAGCTCATGGTCGGCGTGGATTCAAACACCCACAGCTTGGTGGTTTCGGCTTCGTGCGTGCCGAGCGTGCCCTCTTCGGTAACGGTTTCATTGTCGGTCACGGATGCGGCAGGCATGTTGGAGGTGACGATCCACGACTTGGCTGCAAGCACGGAAAAATCGAACACGGCCTTGATGTCGGGCTGGTCGAACACGGCATACACGCGGCGGGCATCCGGCACTTCGAACTGAGAGTACAGGTAGATGTTGCCGTCGGAAGGGTCGACGCTACGGTGCAGGCCTTCACCGGTGTTGGAATACTGGCACAGTGCCTTGACGGTCACTTCGTTGTGCGCTTCGAGGTTCTTCAGTTCGATACGGCTGTCGGCGAACGCTTCGGCCGGATCGAGAGTTTCGCCGTTGAGTACGATTTCGCTCACTTCGGTGGCGATCAGGTCAAGGAAGCTGGTAGCTCCCGGCTCGGCGTCGAACGTGATGGTGGTTTCGGAACCGAAATTCTTGGCTCCACGGGTCAGATCAAGTTTGACCGTGTAATGAACCGGTGCTGCGATAACGCTTTTGCGTTCTTCCGCTTCGATTCGGGTGAGATTTGCTCCTGGCATGTCACTCCTTATTTGTGTTGAGATTCCTATTTATTGAATAGGAGACGGCGCAACCGGTTGTGCCGGTTACGCCGTCCTTCTTTTGATTATGTAATCAACAATTATTGACGATCTGTCGATATTTCAATATTATTCCAATATTGATTTCGCTGGAATCGGCGATATTGCGAAAAATATTGACTATCTGTCGATTCATCATTGCGCTGCGTTCAATCCCATCGCTTCGTCAACATCCTGTGCGATATCGGCAACGACCGGAACGATCATCGGCTTGCGATGCAGCTGACGTGCGACCCAGCTACCCAACGTACGACGCATGATCTGCTGCAACTTGTATGTATCGTGCGTGCCAGCCATCATCGCATCCTGCAATTGCTCGACGATCTGATGACGAACCTTGTCGAATTCGCTTTCGTCTTCGGCCACCGCGTTGAGATAGATCTTCGGACCTGCAACAACGTCAGCCGTTTCCGTATCGACGACGACGAAGCTCGACACGAAACCTTCCGTGCCAAGAATACGACGCTTCTCAAGCTCATCCTCGGTAAGTTCGCCAACGGAATCGCCATCGACGTACACGTAGCCGCATGGCACGGAACCGACAACAGCAGCTTGGCCGTGGTACAAATCGACCACATCGCCGTCTTCGGCAAGCACCACATTCTGCGGATCGACGCCCGTCTTGACCGCGATCATGCCGTTGGCCACCAAGTGACGGTTCTCGCCGTGGATCGGCATGGCGCACTTCGGCTTGACGATGTTGTACATGTACAGCAGTTCGCCCTCATTGCAGTGGCCGGACACATGCACGGCGGCATTGTCTCGATTGACCACACGAGCGCCAAGCTGCACCAGCTTGTTGATGATCTTGTACACGCCATGCTCGTTGCCCGGAATCAGGGAGCTCGCAAGAATGACCGTGTCGAATTCGTTGATGGTGATGTCGCGATGATTGCCGTCGGCGATACGGCCAAGCGCGGCCATCGGCTCGCCTTGGGAACCGGTGCACATGTAGACGAGCTTGTCGTCCTGCACATCATGGGCCTTCTTCAGGTCGATGACCGTGTCTTCCGGAAGTCTCAAGTAGCCCAAATCCGCAGCGATGGACATGTTGCGAACCATGGAACGGCCCACGAACACCACCTTGCGACCGTACTTGTGGGCGGCGTCGACAACCTGCTGCACACGGTGCACATGGCTGGAGAAGCTGGCCACGATGATCTTGCGTGTGGCCTGGGCGAACGCCTGATCAAGAGCTGGGCCAATGGTGGTTTCCGGCTTGACGAAGCCTGGAACCTCAGCGTTGGTGGAATCCATCATCAGCAGATCCACGCCCTTTTCGCCGAGCTTGCCGAACTCCACCAAATCAGTGATGCGATGGTCAAGCGGCAGCTGGTCAAGCTTGATATCGCCGGTATCGATGAGGCTTCCGGCCGGAGTCTGCACGAACACAGCCAGAGCGTCCGGAATGGAATGCGTGACGTTCACGAACTCAAGATTGAACGGACCGACCTTCAGCTTGTCACGACCCTTGACCTCAACCAGTCGCGGATTGATGCGATGCTCCTTGCACTTGGCCTCGACGAAAGCCAACGTGAGCTTGGAACCAATCAGCGGAATGTCGGGGCGGAGCTTCAGCAGATACGGCACGCCGCCGATATGATCCTCGTGGCCGTGGGTAAGCACCAGAGCCTCGACCTTGTCGAGACGATCCTTGATGTAGTGGAAGTCAGGCAGAATCAGATCGACACCCGGCTGCTCCTCTTCGGGGAAAAGCACACCGCAGTCGATGAGCAGCAGGTGACCGTTGTATTCGATCACGTTCATGTTACGGCCGATTTCGCCCAGGCCACCAAGCGGCACGATGCGCATGGAGCCCTTACGGTACTTCGGCGGAGCGATCAACACGTCATCCTGCTGGGGCGCGGTGGTCTGCGGAGCAAGACGGGAATTGCGACGGCTTCCAGCAGAAGAGCTTGCCGCGCTGGAGTTCTTGGGACCTCTGGAGTTCTTCGTGTTCTTTGCGGCCTTCACGTTTTTCGTGCTCTTCGAGCCCTTGGAGGAGCCGCTGCCGTTGCCGCGAGAACCGCCACGAACGGAACCGGACGCATCGCCCGCACGATTGCCACGGCCACCGCCACGGCCAGAAGACTTCGCCTTCTTGGAAGTCGTTTCAGCCTTGCTGACCTTCTCAGAGCTCACAGACTTCACGGATTGCACATCCGCGGTCTGCGTGTTTTCAGTGCGCTTGGCAGCTTTGCTGCCGCGCTTGTGCGTAGTTACTGTTTTGGTTTCTTCTATAGCCATTTCCTAGTTGGATTTCTATTACTAATTGTCTCCGCCTGTGCGGAAACGAGGAATTCAGCTAGTTTGCCGTATTACGGCAAACCCAGCAAACTTGTGATCGCAACAATGCCCGGAATCAGCGCAATCGCCGACAATCAAGCGCTTCGCAATCACAAGTTTCGCAATCACAAGTTCTTCAATTACAGCAAGCCGGAAGCGCGCATGCCATCTTCCGCGCGCTTGATCTCAGCCTCGCCCGGACCGACGTTCGGCAGACGCATCGTCGTGGAGTCGAGAATGCCACGCACCTTCAGCGAGCCTTGGCCATAACAGCCTGGAAACCGTTGCCGTTCATTGCTTCGACCAGTGGAGCAAGCTGCACGGCAATGCGCTGAGCCCCATGAATGTCACCGCGGTCGAATGCGGCAGCCAAATCGCGCATCGGACCGGAAGCAGCATGTGCGATCACGGAAATAATGCCGACTGCACCAACCGAAAGGAACGGCAGGAACAGACCGTCATCGCCCGAATACCAAGTCAAACCGGTTTCCATACGCTTACGCACGGCACCCGCGATATCTCCGGTGGCGTCCTTCACCGCCTTGACGTGACCAAGCTCAGCCAAACGACGGTAGGTTTCCAACTGAATGTGCAAACCGGTGCGGCCAGGCACATCGTAAACGATAATCGGCTTGTCCGCGGAATCATTGACCGCCTTGTAGTGACGGAACACGCCTTCCTGCGACGGGCGCGAATAGTACGGAGCGACCACGAGCACCGCATCGGCGCCCGCCTCCTGAGTCTGCTCCACCATGCGCACGGTGTGGGCGGTATCGTTGGAACCCGCACCGGAGATAACGGGCACGCTCACCACATCCTTGACGGCCTGAACCAGCTCGACCTTCTCCTCCATGTGGGTGGTGGGAGACTCGCCCGTGGTGCCATTGACCACAAGGCCATCGGCGCCATCGGCAACAAGCTGCTTCGCAAGCTTCTGCGCGGCCTCGAAATCAACGGAACCATCGGCCTTCATGGGGGTGACCATGGCCGGAAGAATACGTCCGAAAGGAGCAGGATCAAGAAGATGCATAGTACCGTCAGTCATAGTGCCAACGGTACTTCCCGCCACGGACGCCGAAGCGCCCGAGTTCGCGACCATATCGCAATATGAACTGCCTTCCAGAGACCAAAATCCCCCACCCGCTGGAACAATCCTCCCGTCAACCAGCCTCCCAGAGACCCAAAACCTCCAGGTAATGGAACAATCCTCCCGCTGCCAAGCCTCCCACAGTCCAAAATCCCCCAGCAAGTGGAAGAATCGGTACGCTTAGCCGCATACTCAGGGGGATTCAAGCCAAATGACTTCACGATTTTGATCTGGTGACCGCACGATTTCGGAATATCGCACGATTTTGCTTTCCTGACCGCACAACACTCCAAAACAGTGCGATCACCAAGAGGGAAAAGTGCGCCCATCAAAACAAACTCAGGCAAGGTATTGGGTGGGGTTCTGCTCGAACTTGGCGGCGCAGCCCGGGTTGCAGAAGTAGTAGGTGGTGCCGTTGTATTCGCGGGTTGCTGCGGCGGTGGCCGGATCCACGCTCATGCCGCAGACCGGATCTTTGGCGGGCGCGCTCTGATTGCCGTTGGCAGTGTGGCCGCCACAGCAGGAGTGCGCGCCGCCCATGCCTTCCATACCCTCGTGCATACCTTCCTTCTTGGCCTTGTGATCACTGAACAGTCCCATGATGAATCCTTTCTGACTATGGTTGTTGTGATTATTATCGTTCGGGTTCGGCTGGCGAACCTGATACGTCTTATTTGCGGCACGCACCGCCTTGTCTGGATCGAACAGGCGCAGTCGGCTCGCGTTCGTCACCACGCATAGCGACGAGAATGCCATGGCCGCGCCCGCGATCATCGGATTGAGCATCATGCCGGTGAACGGGTACAGTACGCCCGCCGCAATGGAAATGCCGACGCTGTTATAGCCGAGCGCAAATCCAAGATTCTGCGCGATATTGCGCATGGTGGCGCGGGTCAAGTCGAGCGCATGCACCAAACCCATCAGCGAGCCATTCATCAATGTCACGTCTGCGGATTGGATCGCCACATCCGTACCGGTACCGATGGCGAATCCCACATTCGCGCGGGCAAGCGCCGGAGCATCATTGATACCATCGCCGACCATCGCCACCGTATAGCCTTGCGCCTGCAGTTTCGCGATTTCGTCCGCCTTGTTTTCCGGGCGCACTCCCGCGATCACATTGCCAACGCCAACTTGATCGGCCACGGCACGCGCCGTCGTTTCGTTGTCTCCAGTGAGCATCACCACGTTGACGCCACGCGATTTCAAAGCTGCGATGGCCTGCTGCGAATCGGCTTTCACCGTATCCGCAACGGCCACGATTCCCGCAAGCTCGCCGTCGATTGCTGCGAGCATCGGCGTTTTCCCTTCCGCCGATAGCCGTTCCATGGTTGCGATAATGTCGTCAAGATCCTCGTTGCCGACACTCGGCATGGCCACGTCAAGATCGTCGATCAGATCGGTATTGCCGACCGCAACGTTGTACATTGCGGTTTCGAGAGAAGATATGGATGATTCGAAGGTCACGGAAGATGCAGAGGATTCGTCAGCTGCAACAGTCGGATTATTTGCAGATATTAACGGCAACGCGACGTGCGCAGTGACGCCCCGACCGGAAATCGCACGGAATTGCGTGGTCTCGCCTAACGTAAGATGCCTCTCTTGCGCGCCCGCAACAATCGCGGCGGCAAGAGGATGTTCGGAATCCCGTTCGGCACTGGCGGTAATCGCCAGCAGATCATCCGGCATTTTGCGCCATTTTCCAAGCGGAAACACGTCGGTCAACGATGGCTTTCCAGCGGTGATCGTGCCTGTTTTGTCAAGCACGACGGCATTGATTTTGCCGCAGGTTTCCAATGCTTCGGCGGAACGGATCAGCACGCCCATCTGCGCGGCACGACCAGTCGAAACCGTTACGGAAAGCGGCGTGGCAAGACCCAACGCGCACGGGCATGCGATCAGCAGCACCGAAACCGCAGCCACCAACGCATGCACCACGCGTGGTTCCGGCCCAAACGCAAACCACAACGCGCACGACCACACGGCAATCAGCACCACAATCGGCACGAAAATGCCTGAAATCTTATCCGCCATGCGCTGCACCGGCGCTTTTGAACTTTGCGCGGATTGCACCAATCCGATAATCTGCGCGAGCACCGTGTCTTTGCCGACTTTCGTGGCACGATACCGCAGCGATCCAGTGCCATTGATGGTGGCGCCGGTCACGGAACCGCCGGCCTGCTTCACCACAGGCATGGATTCGCCGGTAATCATGGATTCGTCAACAGCCGACGAACCAGCAATAACCACACCGTCAACAGGAAGTTGTTCGCCGGGGCGAATCGCAATAATATCTCCGACCGCCACCTGCTCGACCGGAATTTCCTCTTCAATTTCACCTCGTACCACGCGAGCGTTTTTCGGCTGCAATCCCGCCAACGCGCGCATGGCCTCTCCAGTACCGACACGAGCGCGCGCTTCAAGCAATTGGCCGACCAGCATCAGCGTAATAACCACACCAACCGCTTCAAAATACGGTTCGCGAGCATTCTCAGGCAGAATCTGCGGAATAAACGTGACCACGCACGAGTAGGCAAACGCACATACGGTACCCAGACTGACCAGCGCATTCATTTCCGGCGAACGGTGAATAATCGCCGCGAAACCACTGCGGAAAATCGGTAATGCGGCATAGCACATCACCGGCAGCATCAGCACAAATTGCACCCAATTCGGCATCGGATACAGCATCAACATCGTCGAACCGAATACTGGAATCGTAACGATGGCTGACACAATAAGACGCGCAATCAGCGTTCGCATCTCACGAGATTCGGAAGAATCGTTTGACGAATCAGAAGAATCTGAAGAAATATTGGAAGATTCAGCGGATTCATACGATTTTTCATCAACAACAGTTTGTTGCGATTGCATATGAACGTGAGATTCAGCAGTATTCGTGCTCTCTTCCGATTCCGAATGTTCTTTCGGCATTGCGGCATGATGTTTTCCCGGCACCACCCGTAATGTGCCATGCAGCATGTTCATGCCACATGCGAAACCGTACTCCCCCGGTTCGTTAGGGTGAAGCGTCAATGTCGTTGTGCGGAAAGCGGGCAATGCCAGGTCGACACCGAAATCGGAGAACACCACGTGCGACGAGCATTCACCGTCTTCTTTGCGATCGAATATCAATCGCAATGGCAAACCGGCCTCAGCTTCGATGATTGCCGGACTATACCCACCTTTGACTTCGACAACCGCCTCTTGCACGCCGTTATCGACACGAGCGCGGAATGCTTTGCGCGGCGCGAAGAAGAACCATAACACGGCTGCCGTCACAATGAACGCGACAATGACGGCAATCAAAGCCTGCATATTCTCACCAACCTTATTCACGTTCACGTCTCAATGACCATCATCACAATATACCCCTATAGGTATATTTGCAAGAGAAAAGCGGTATCTTCAGCGGTAAGATCAAGATTTCAGCGTTACGAGGAGCAGCATCATGAACGCAACCCATCACGGATACGCGGACGACCAGAAGAAAATCATCGCGCGCCTCAACCGCATTGAAGGGCAAGTGCGAGGCATACGCCAAATGACGGAAAACGGCGAATACTGCATCGACATCCTGACGCAGATATCAGCCGTGAACAGTGCGTTGAAATCGGTAGCGCTGCTGCTCGTCGACGATCATCTCAACCACTGTGTCAAAGAAGCCATCGAAGAGGGCAGGGAAGTTTCCGAAGCGAAAATCGCCGAGGCAAGCGCGGCCATAGCACGCCTCGTAAAATCGTAGACCGCAAAACATGTCAATCCCCGATCCAGCAAGCGAAAACTCACCATCGCCGCCAAATCGGGGATCGTATGATCAGACCGGAAAAGTTCCAGACCCCATAGATTTACGAGGTAGATTTACAGGTCGAGGAAGTTGTCGAGGCCGACGGTCACGCCTGGGTATGCGCCGGTGGAGACCTTGCGTACGGCCAGCAGCACGCCCGGCATGAAGGAGATGCGGTCGAAGCTGTCGGCACGAATGGTCAGCTGCTCGCCGTCATTACCGAACAGGGCCTCCTCATGGGCGTTAAGACCGCGCAGACGTACGGCGTGCACGTGAATGCCGTCAACCACCTGGCCACGGGAGCCGCCATCGGTTTCGGTGGCATCCGGCACAGGGCCAAGACCTGCGGCCTTGCGGGCTGCGGCGATGCCCTGCGCGGTGTGGAATGCGGTGCCGGACGGAGCATCCACCTTGTTCGGGTGATGCAGCTCGATCACTTCAGCGGATTCGAAGTACGGAGCCGCAACCTTGGCGAAATAGTCGGCGAGCACGGCGGAAATGGCGAAATTCGGCGCAATGAACACACTCTGGCCCTCGCGAGGCGCGGCAGCGAGCGCGGCACGCACCTGATCGAGCTTCTCGTCGGTCCAGCCGGTGGTACCCACCACCACGTCGACACCTTGCGCCACGAGTGCGAGCACATTGTCAAGAGACACGCTCGGCACGGTGAACTCCACCACCACGTCAGTGTTGCCGGGGGTGATTTGGGTGAGGTCGTCGCCGGCGTCAAGCGCGAGCGCCAATTCGGTGTCGGCCGCGTTGTTCACGGCATCGACCACATGGGAACCCATACGTCCTTTGGCGCCAACTACAGAAACCTTGATCATTGCAGCTCCTTCAAGCATGTCGCACGTACGAGCGTACGAACAGCATTTCAAATCAGTCTCACTCATTCTACTGAGGAATGTTCCATTTACGAATGTAAAGAGACGCTTCGACGCGTCACCGCCCAGCCGATCAAGGCGAACGGAATCGAAGCGAGCACGAAAATCCATGGCAGCATCAGACTTATGTCTGGGCTGAAATGGTCGAGCATGATTCCCGTGGTCATCGAACCGAATGACGCGCCGATGGTTCCCGCGGTGCTCACCCACGCGAGGCCTTCGGTCAGCGATTCTTCCGGCACGGTCTCCTTCATAACGAGATTGCCCGAAGCGAACACCGACGAAACGGTAAGACCCGTAAGGATTTCAAACACTCCCATCATAATCAGATTGCCTTGGCACATGTGAATGATGAAGAAGCCTACCGTTATGATCGCGAGGAACGTGATCATATGGCGCCAGCGGGAGCCCTTCAGCTCGCGCGTGCCGAAAACCAGCGCGCCTATGCACGAGCCGACCGCCAACATCGCAAGCTGCACACCAAGCAGGGAATCAAGATGCAACGCTTTCATAACGGCCGTCATCGACGTATCGAATGCGGTGAAACTCATGTTGAACACGATGAATACCATCAAAAGCGGAATCACGCCCGCATAGGTGAGCACATTGCGTTTCTTGCGATTGTCATTCGACTTCAACTGCGCGACGGTCAGTTTGTCTTGTTGTTTGTCTTGTTGCACGGAATTTGCGCCGCCATTATTTCCAGTATTGCCGTCAACCGCCAATCGCACGTCCGCATCGTCGGAAGATGCCGAAACAACAGTGATTTCACGTACTACCGGCGGTTGCGTGTCACGCAATGCGAAGAACACCGTGCCGCCGATCGCGCACGCAATCGTCGGCACAAACAACTGCGAAACGGGATGCACGGAAGCCGCCAGGAACGCGGCCAGAATCGGTCCGAAAATGAATACGATCTCATCGATGGCGGATTCCAATGCATACGCAGTGTTCAGCAATGAGCCGTTGCCGGTACGGTCAAGCACATACGTCCAACGGGTACGCACAAGCGCGCCGAACGAGAATTGCGTGAGCCCCATCACCACAGCCAAGGCGAACAGCAGTGGAATCGGCACGCGCACCAATGCCGCGAACGCAAAGCCAAGCATGGCGATGATTTGCACGACAAGCACCACCGATCCGACCTTGCGCTGGCCGAATCGGTCGAACAGTCGCGCGTACAGTGGCGTGACCGCCGCCGTGGAAAGCACATATGCCGCGCTCATCACGCCTGCGATCGTCCAATTGTCATACAAATGGTTGAGTGCGAGGATAATGCCAAGGCTCATCATCGACATCGGCAGTCGCGCCAAGGCTCCGGAAGCACAGAACGCTTTGGTTCCCGGAATGGAGAACAGTACGGAATATGGCGACTTCGGGATTTCGGTTGCGCTGGTGGCAGCCATGATTATCGCTCCTTAACTTTCGTTGCGTCCGGCACGTGTGCCCGCCCACACATGCTGCACGAGGGTAGCGGCGCTCCTCCACAACGCTGCCATAGTGCGTTACCCTACGGGCAGGCTGGAAAGCGCCGCACGTTCGGCGCACCAGCACTAGTCGTTGTCGGATTGTTCCGGAATTCCGTAGCTCAACTCGGCAAGGATCTCTTCTTCTGTTTTGTCGGCGGCATTGAGCTGTCGATCGCCCTCAATGGGTTCACTCAGATAGTAGAGGCAGGCGTCGATAGCGGTGAGCGGTACACCCTCCATTGCCGACAGCAAGATACGATACATATCCAACTGTGCTAATTTTTTCTGAATTTCCTCTTTTTTGCGAGGTTTTTTTCCAGTTTTCCAATCGACAATAGTATATTGTTTCGACCGATCCACCCCATCGAGACCCCCGAAGAACACCGCGTCGAGCTTGCCGTTGACGATGGTGCCCAATTGCGGCACGTTGACGACGATTTGCCGTTCCGCCCACGCGGGCTTGCGCCGTGCCCATGTCGACGTTGCGAGACGCTGTTGCCAATCGAATATCCCGTTATTGTCTGCCCCATTATCGTCTTGATTGTCTTGCGATTGCGCCGCATTGTTGCGTCGCAGCTCGGCAAGCATCGCCAATCGCGATTCAGCTACGCGAGTACCGCCATTGCCGCTCGCGCCAACGCCAATGCCGGCATCATTCGCATCGGCCATGATGAACCGTTCCGCCCAAGCATGGAACTGCGTGCCCAGTTGCGCGGCCGGAGACGCTACGTTCGGTATCGGACGCACCAGCCCACGCCAGTAAGTGCGGGCGCCACGCTCGTCCATCATGCCTGCGCGCGCCTGCAGCGAGGTGACGTTCTGACGACCTGACGCAAGAATCCTCTCGCCCTTCGCACGCACCGCGCTGTCGAACGCATCCTGCGACGCCTCTCCAAGCATGTCAGGCATGAGATTGCTGTCGGCCACCAGCAATTGCGCGCATCGCAGCAGCGAAGCACCCGTATTTTCGCAACGCCCAGCACCTTCGCCACCGACAGGCTCGCCAACTTGCCCGCCGGCCCGTTCGCCAGCCCGCCCATCAGTCTGCCCGACAGCATTGTTCATCGCCGAATCCACCTGCAACGCAGACAAACGCAACGTCTGCAGGGTCTCATCGCTCAACTCGCACGGCCATGGCAGGAACTGGTTGCCTTCCGACGGCTCGAGCGGCGCATTCCAAGCGTCGCCGACCACCGCATCTTCAAAATCGCGGGCATGCTCGCCCACAAAAAATCCATCCGGCAACGGCGCATCGATCGAATGCAGACTGGTCATGCCGTTTTCGGAGGAATCGACATCCTCAACTTCCGCAATATCGGCCAGGTTGCTCGGCTCAGCCGCTCTGGAAACGATATTGAGCATGGAATCGCGCACTTCCACTAGGAAATTCGACGGTTTGGACACACGTTTGCGATCGCCCACGGCACGCGGATCACGGCTTTCCGCATTCGTTGCGCTGCAGGTGAGCAGCGCCTCATGACGGGCGCGAGTCAACGCCACATACGCGAGGCGACGCTCGTCGGCATGCAACCGACGGCCATACTCCTCGATTTGCGTCAAATACAGTCCGTCCGGATCAATACCTTCCATGTCATCGACGCTCATATTCCGCAAGGTGCCGAACACTTCGTCGTCAATGATTTCCGCATCCTCCAGCATTTCCAACGCTTCCAACGGATTTCCACCCACAAGCGCGTCATGGGGGAATCGCGGCAGAATATCGGCGTCCACACGCACCGGAACCGGCACCGCAGCAGGATCGGTCAGCCACGTTTTGGCGGTCTCATGATATTCGGGCGGCGTCCACACGCCATCCTGGAAACCGTTGAGATGCTCTTCATCAACGACCACACGCAGATCGCTGCCCTTGTTGGTGGGGAATCCGCCATCGGTCATGCCGACCACGGCCACGGCATCCCATTCAAGGCCCTTCGACTGGTGTACGGTCATCAGCACCACGTCGACAGGCACATCGGGAGCCACCGCGTTCTCCTCGCGTGCGTCGCGCAGCGAATCCGCCCATGAGATGAACGCGCGCAGGCTCGGCGTTCCCTGCGACGCGATCTCCTGCATATACGTGTCGACGAGCTTCAGCAACGCATCGATCGGCGATTTGGCGAGCGCCACCCGGGATGCGGCGAGCGTGGCATCGGCCTGACCGCCGCGCATATGCTCGGCCAGCTGCATGTCGATATCGAGATTCAATGCGACGATGGCCTCACGAACCACTTCCGGCAACGGGTGGCCAAGCATGCGCTGCACCTGACGGATCGCATCCGCGGCGCGAAGCACTTCCTTCGTCCCCTCACGACTCACCCTGCCGTCAATGAGTTCCGCGAGATCGTCACGCAACATGAGGTCCACAAGGAAAACCGCATTCGGCACTTGATCTCGATATTCACGTACGATGGCACGGATTTCAGCATCGGAAGGACCCGACTTGGGAGTTACTCCATAAATTCCCAGATTTTCCGGTTTTTCTTCCTTGTTGGATTGCTCCTGCACGATTCCAGCTGAAACAAGCGCACGATACCGGCACATCGTGTTCACCTGTTCCGCGGTATCGGCGAGCGCCTGCAGATCGTTGGCGCTGATGGAGAATCGCGGCGTGGCCAGCAATCGCATAAGCGCCGCACTGTCGGTATGATCGCTGACGACGCGTAGCAAAGCGAACACGTCCTGCACCGCCGGGCGTTCCAGCAACGCCGACCGCCCCACTACCAGCGTGGTCAGGCCTGCGCGTTCGAGCGCTTCCGCGAATTGCGACATGATTCCTTTGGAACGGAACAGCACCGCCACGTGCGGACGATTGTCTTTCATGCCATTGTCGAGGTCGCGCGAGGAAGGCGTGTGCAGGGCGATCGCATGTTTGGCGAAGCGCACGACCGCGTCGACCTCCTGCCCGAACGTGTCGAACGCAAGCACGCCCACCGTTCCTTCGGGGGCTTCGTCGGTATTGACGAGCGCCGGAACGTCGACTTCGCGCATCAGCGAGCTGCTGAGGCGTCTGGCAGGCAAGCGGAGCGGTTTGGTGAGATTGTTCGCCGCTTCGAGCACCATGCGTGAGTTGCGCCGTGTCACGGTCAATGCGAACGGCCTGCTGGTGGCGTCCATGCCGAAATCGTGTTGCAGCATGCGGAATGCGCCAGGGCTCGCCCCTCGCCATGCGTAGATCGATTGGAAGGGGTCGCCGACCGCGTTGACCGCGCTGCGATGCGTGTCGTCAGCGTGGAACAGCGCGCTCAGCAGTGCCGCCTGCGTGGTGGACGTGTCTTGGTATTCGTCGAGGAGCACATGCGAATAGCGTTTGCGGTAGGCCGCTCCGATGGACGGGAATCGGGAGACAAGCTGGAATGCCGCGATGGTGAAATCGCTGAATTCCGCCATATTGCAGGCGCGTTTTTCGGCATGATAGTCAAGCACAAGATCGAGCAGCAGGTCGCGTTGCTTGGCGACGAATGCGAGTTGCGCGCTGTTGAACACGCACATGTCGTGCCCGAGTTCGCGGTATTTCTCCAGTTTCTTTTCGTAGTCCGCGTCGGAATCCTTTTTCAGTCGTTTCGGCAGCTTTGGCGATTTCGGCTCTTCCGTTGGCACGGTTTCGCCGTCAAGCGCTTGGCGATCTGTTCGACGAACGCCTCATCCCAGTCGCGCACGCGTTGCACGGCTTCGTCGAAGCTGGTGCAGTCGCCGCCGATCATGGCGCCGGAAATGGCGTTGGACAGGGCGAACACGTTGCCCGCTATGGTGTTGAACGATTTCAGATCGCCGTCGAACGCCATAAGATCATCCATATGCCTGTCAAGCACGGTGTGGATGAGCTGCATGGCACCTGCTTCGCTCAATGGCTGCGTGTTCTGGTCAAAGCCGACAAGCAGTCCATATTGGCGCACGATGGATTGGAAGAAAGCGTCGTACGTGGAGACTTCCGGTTTGAGGAACGTCATGTTCGCTGATTTCAGGCCGCGTTCGCGCTGGTCGCGAGTCACGGCCGCAGACACTCGAGACAATAGTTCCGAGGCCGCTTTGCGCGTGAAGGTCAGTCCGAGGATCTTTTCGGGGCTCACCCCCTGTTCGATCAGCGTGATGATGCGTCTGGTCATCGTGTAGGTTTTGCCGGATCCAGCGCCGGCCACCACCACCACATCCGCATACGAGGGCGCTTGGACGACGGCAGCCTGCTCAGGACTGTCGGTGAACTTCATGGTTCCGCTCATGCCGTTCTCCTTTCGAATACGGTGTTCTGTTCGCCCGCACAGGCCGGGCAGATCGTAGTGTTTCTGCAGTATCTCACATGTTCCGTCGTCGGTCTTGCGGTGATTTCGTTCGCCCTGCTGGCCGCGGCCGCATAGAAGACCCTCGCGATCATGGTGAGGGACCATACCGCCATCGTGCCGCGTAAGCCAAGGAACTCATTCCAATGCTCGTCGCTCACTTCCAACGGAGGAAGCATGTCATCGAGTCCGTCGTGGAAATCCTTGTCGAGTTTTTTGACGTAATAGCGCGGTATGAATTCGCCGGTATTGAGACTTCCATTGGCGAACAGCGCCTGCTGCATATGCGATTCGGCGGCGGTGTCGCCATACGGCGCAGGGTATGCGTGCTTGGCTACATGGAATAGCGCGCTTTGCGTGATGTTCGGCGCGTTCGCCACCGCCTGCGCCCCGCGCATGCCGCTTTCCTCGGGGAATACGAGTCCCAGCTGATAGCAGACGAGCTGCAGATCGTTGAACAGGCCTTCGCCGGTCGGACTGACACCGGTTTTGTAGTCGATCAGACGCACCTGCTGCGTGCCATCCGCCATTTCACGCCGTTCCAAACGGTCGATCCTGCCGGTCAAACGCACGGTGAGATACTCGCTCATGCCGGTTTCCGGCCATCCTCCGACCAACGCTCCCATAATGGCGATCAATTCGTTCCGTGAAATCGCGTGAACGCCGTCCATCGCATTGTAGGTGTCGAGAATATCGTCGAAATCGAATTTTGCGGTAAATTTCAGCTCAGGTTCGGCTTTCGTAAGTTTTCCAACGCTGAATGCATCATTATTTTTAATCGGATAATCACCATGATTCGATTGCACGAAATACGTGGCGATGTTACGCAACGCCTCCTGCGCCTGCTCATCTTTCTTCAACGCCTGATACCGTTGCGCGGGATCGGCAATGGCGTTGAAATCGCCGCATAGACGCTTGTATTCGGCATACATCCATTCGGTGATCGCATTGATATTGTCCACGTCGCTGATGGCGGTATGGTGTTCCGGCATATCAAGTCCGGCTTCGGTGGCCTGTTGCGCCACCTTGTGGATCAGCGAGCCGAAACTCGTGGCGACGCTGCCCATGCGCGGGCCGGAGAAGCGGTTTTCCAACATCCAACACACCGGGCACGCCCACAGATTGTCTACCGCAGAAGGAGACAAAGTCACCACGTCGGATCGCCGCGATTTACCGTTTCGGCCCGACGTCGAGCTTTCCGACGTGTCGCTCATGCCCGTCCGCATGACGGCCGCGATCTTCCGCATGGTGGCCTCGACCGTCTCCCCCATAAACGGCCAACGGTCAGGGTCGGCCGCCGTAACACCATGCGAAGCCAGCAATGCCAACGCTTCCGCGGCATCACGCGCCTTCGGGCTGTCCTCAGGTTCCGACGCAAGCACGCTTCGGGCGGCCGCGACCAGACCACGGGGATCGGTTTCCAGCCCCGCGTAATCGCCTTGGCCGCCGACCGACGCATATTCTCGCCGTTCCATATCGGCGTCGCGATCGCGGTCGAAGCACTCCGGCATATATCCGTATAGAAAATCCGAGGCACATTGTCGTCATTCAGCACGGCGCTCACCACCACACGCTCGCTGGCACGGGTCAACGCCACCAACAGGCTCTTCTGCTCGGAGGCGAGCACCGACGCCAGTTGCGCGTCCTGCCTGCCCGCCGGAGTGACGATCGTGCCGGACAATACGCCGTGCAGCATCACATCGGCCAGTTCCTCACCGCCGAACAACGTGTTGCGTGGTGTGAGATTCGGCCACTGCCCCTGCTGCAAAGCCGGCAGAAAAACCAGATTCCAGCGCTTTCCCGCCGCTCCTGCGGGAGTCGTCAGGGTCACCGCCTGATCAATGGGCGCGGTATGCGCCAGCGAATCCGCCTCAATGGTCAGCAAACGCACCTGTTCGATGAACGCCTCGATGGTGTGTACCGCGAATTCCCCGCTTGACTCGCCGCCTGAAGCATAGTTGAACAAACGCATCGCCGCGTCAAGCCGATCATTCGCGGCACGGCCGGCAGCCGAATGCTCCAGCGCCACACGCTGCCAGACTTCCGCCTTGCCGCAGGCCCTCCATGCGCAATCCAACACATATTGCGGTTCACGCGAAACCAGTTTGGCTTCCGACTCGCATGTTTTGTCAAGAACCTTCCACAATGATGCGAACGCCTTGATCTGCGGATCCGCGCCCAGCACGGAGGCGATCGCATCGACCACGCGATCGGTATTGCCCTCCATAAGAAGCACGTACAGCGCTTCCATACTCAGCGCGAAATCGCCTTCATGCTCGTCTTCATGCTCACTATCATGCTCGCCATCGGCGCGAATCGCATGATAGTCCGTCATATAATCGCGCCAATCTTCCATCAAACGAGGGAGCAACGCCTGTTGTTCGACGGCAGCGTCCGCCGCATCCTCATCATCTTCGAAATCATCTTCAAAGTAATCTTCGAAATCATCTTCAAAGTAATCTTCGAAATCATCTTCGTCGTATTCTTCGGCAGCATCCTCATCATGGTTCGCAGCCTTGCTTTCCACAATCGAAGCAAGCGAAACCAACGCGTTCATCGCGGATTCGATGGATGCGAGACGGGCCGGACGCCCCTCATGCCGTTGATCACCACCGACCGTAATCAGCGGAGATCCCATAATCAACGCCACGCGCGAACGAATATAGGATCCGGCGGTCTGCAGGTCCATGGTCGAAGCCGCGATCGTCTGGTTTTTCAATTCGGCCAACTCGATCAACGCGAACAGACCCTGCACGAACGGCTCATCCTTCAACGGCCGGGTCACGCTGGAATAGCGCACGGGAACGCCGTCAGCGCGCAACCGCTCGCCGAATGCGCGCACGGTGGCATTGTCGTGCGCGATCACGGCCATGTCGTTCCATACACGGGAACGTTGCAAATGCTCAGTTTTGATCTTCCACACCACGTCGTCGAGCTCTTCGGAAGAGGAACGGTACAAGGCCGTTTCCACACTGCCGTCGGCCGGCGTGACACGAGCGCCCGTATCGTCGGCCGGCAACGTTTCGATGGGCATCGCGCCTGGCATATCGCTCATTTTGCCGGGACGATCGGGCAGAGGCACGTCCGTCGACTCCGTGCTTGCGATCGACAGGCTCACTCGCGTCGCGACAAGCGTGCGATAGTCGCCATGCATGCCTTGCTGGTTCGACACGGTTTGCGCGGTATCGCCTTCGTGCGCCGTTTGCAGACCTTCGATGCGTTCAAGCCTCGCTCCCATGCGCGTCTGCGCCTGGTTGAATAGATATTCCGGATATGATCCTCGGAACGTCTGCACGGCTTCGTCGGGATTGCCAACCAACAGCAGGCGCACCCCGCGTTCATGCAGGGCTTCAAGCAGTGCGAAACCAGCCAACGTCGTATCTTGAAAATCGTCGACGATCAGCATGTTCGCAATATCGGCTTCCTGTATGCCAGACACGGCTTCGGTGGCGTCGATCATCAGCTGCGACGCGTCGAGACGATATTCGCCAGGATAAGACGAACGGATCGCCTCATTGTATTCCTCACGCAAGGCGAAGGCGAGACGCCATTGAGTGCGCAGGCGTTCGCGACGTTCGTCAAGCATGCCGTCCCTGCTGGCCGCACGGGCGATCAGCATGTCTTCGAACTGCGGTTTCGCGCCAATCTCGTTCATGCGTGCGAGCATGTCGCGCAATTGGTTGGCGAATGCGTCGGTGGAATCGTCGGCCACCAGTCCTGACCATTCGGAAACCGCGAAATAGGTGCGCAGCAGATCGCAGGTGGCGCAATCGTCGCCATGTTGCCTATGCTCCACATGCGAAGCCAGTACCTTGCGGATGATCACATCCTGTTCCGCACCGTTCAACAGTTTCGGCAACGGTTCGCCTTGACTTGATCTCACGGCCGTCAGCAGACGGAATGCGACGGCAGGCAACGTAGTGACCGGTCGCGCCTGCGACACGGCCGACAATTCGCGGATCGCCCGATCGCCCAACGCATCGGCGATCTGCCTGCCAGACACCGTCATCACGGCATTCCCGTCACCATACCGCCTCATTGCGGCAACCAGCATGCCCAGCGCAAACTCGGTTTTTCCACTGCTCGGCGCGCCCGCAACCAACGTGACGCGGTCAAGGTCTTCCAAATTCATCATGCCTCCCAACACTACTAGTCTCGCCCTCCTTTACCTGACAAATCCGGAACCTACAAAGTTGTCTCGAAGCCAACCTTTATCCAACACAATCTGCGGTGCAACCACTCCTTCGTGGCATCTGCAGCAACGCCGACAACACATCAATGGTCATTTCCATTTGAGCCAGATGCCCGTCATCCAGCAACTGAATGTATGTACCCTCATCGTCGCCACGAAGGCCGTCTCTTAAGGTTCGCACGTTCTTTCTATCACTACGACTTCTATTATTCAGCCACAACATGTCTCAGATGCCCGTCTTTGTATATGGACATTTTGACCCCTTGCTGATAGGTTTCTGGGTTGGTCTTCAGTTAGGATAGGATCCAGAGAGAGCGGCCGAAAAGCATACGCACCACGAGGAAAGAGAGCATATGGAAGCCATGAACGGCATTCCCCCTCAAATCCCTGGGTATACATTCGCCCAAAAGTTGGGTTCAGGTTCCGAAGCGAACGTGTATTTGTACCAGCAGCTTTCCCCCAGCCGACAAGTGGCCATCAAGGTCAGCAAGGGAACGCTCGATCCGCGCGCGGCGGCGCGGTTCCGTTCCGAAGCGAACTTCATGGGCAGGATCTCCTCGCATCCCTACATTCTTTCGGTGTACGAAAGCGGCGTCACCGCCACAGGCAACGGCTACACCGTATTCGAATACGCTCCGGGAGGCAATTACAAGACCTTCCTGGAATCCAACAGGCTCAACGCAGACCAGATGCTCACCGTCGGCATCAATCTGGCGAGCGCCCTTTCCACAGCGCACCGCGAAGGCATCATCCACCGCGACATCAAGCCCAGCAATATTCTCATCAACACGCATGGCATGCCCATGCTTGCCGATTTCGGCATCGCGGGAACGATCTACGGGCGTCCCGGCATCGGCTACACCATCGCGTGGCTCCGCCGGAAGTGCTTGCGAAGAACGGCGGAGGCAACGAATCCTCCGATATTTATTCGCTGGGAGCAACGCTGTTCGCCATGCTGACGGGCCAGTCGCCATATGAATACGGCTATTCCGCGGCCCTCGGCTCGACCAGGGGCAAAGAACGCGGTGCTCTGCTGAGAAACATCATTCTCACCGATCCGCTCCCTAAGCTCAATAGGCCGGATATTCCCCCGCAAGTGGAGCGGATTTTACGCAAGGCGTTGAATAAAACGCCGGAAGACAGATATTATTCCTCATACGATTTCGCGCGTGACATGCAGCGTGCGCAGCAGGAATTGTATGGCCATGCCACGCCGACCACGGTCGAAGGCGAACCGCCGTTCCCGCAAAATCTGTACGCACAGTCCCAGGCAAGCAGCCAGGCAGCCGCGGTTGTTCCGAAACAGCGCAGCACTTGGGCCAAGCCTCTTGCGATCGTTGTTTCGGCGGTTGCCGCGATCACGGCCGTCGAACTGGCGTTCGCGTATGTGATCTTGCCGAATATGGATTCGGCTTCCGACAATAGCAGCGTGCAGATCAAGACTCCGGGAACGCACGATCAGGACAACGATTCGCCTGATTCGGCCATCACCACAAGTAGCGTGCCCAGTGTCGAGAATCTGGCCGGCTCATATTCCGCCGATGGCAGCAGCGTGCAGTTCACATGGGTGAACCCCGACCCTCAGGACGGCGATTCGTACGCATGGTCGCTGGTAGGCGATGCAGGAGTAGACCCGAACGCCCAAGGAACCACCACCACCGACACGCGCATCAGCATCAAACCCGCCGACGGCTCGCAGACCTGCATCCAGGTGAGCCTCATTCGAGCGGACCGGCAGATGTCGCAGAATCCTGCGATCGCGTGCGCGGCCAAACCATAAGCATCACAGCACTTCCCAACAGGGTCGGCCGACGGCATTATTCCATCGCAGGCGATGTCCGGAACGAACACAACGACCATCGGAACACTCAAGGAAGAACCGAAAATGGACAAACGCAAGAACGCAGCCGATCAGCCGGCACAATCGCACGAACGTCAATTGCGCTTCGGATCAATGGTACGCAAACTGCTGTTGCCGTCGGGAAGCAGACGGTGGATCACACCGATCGTCATGCTGCTTCTGCTGCTGGGCATCATCGCGGGCGCGTTCATCGTCAGTTCGGTGACGCAACGGCATGTGCAGCTCGACGACGGCACCGTGTGGATCACCTCGTTGAAAGATCGCAAGGCCGCACGATTCAATGCGAAGAACAAGGATGTAGACGCCGGAGTCTCATCCGCAGCCTCCCGTTTCGACGTGGCACAGCATGATGGCGACACAGTGATCTCCGAAGTCACCAAAGCCAGCAATATCGCGGCTTCCACCATCAGCGAAACCGGCAACACCGCCATCAAAACGGATATCGCAACCATTGTCGGAGGCGACACCGCAGCGTTCATCAACGTCAAAACCGGCAATGTGTGGGTGGGATCCGCTGCCGATGTGAAATCCGTCAATCCAATCACCGACAAGCCGAACATGAAACTGGGATCCGGTGGAAAAATCGCGGTGACGCATGACGGAACCGTATACGGATACCGCGCTTCCGATGGCGCGGTGCTGAGCATCGACGGGCCGCAAGACACGCGCGAGCAAGTTGGCACGATAGGAGGCGCACCGCATGCCGAATCGTTCACCGTCATCGGCGAAACCCCGGTCGTGGCGGCAAAAGGCACCGTGTATTGGCCGCAGGGAAGCGCAGCCATCAATCTGCAGGGCAGCATGACCTTGCAGGCCCCTTCCACGGACGGCAAGCAAAACGGATGGGTGGCCGTGGCGACGCCGCGCGGACTCGCAACGGTGGATCTCAACACCAAAAAGACCGCGGAAACAACGAATTCCGGCAAGGGCGAGCCCGCCCAGCCGGTATCCACAGGCGGATGCGTATTCGCCGCATGGGCGCAGAAAGCCAACAATTACGCCAAAGTATGCTCCGTCGACAGTTCGGACATGACATTCGACACCCTGACCAACATCAACGCCACTTCGGAACTGATATTCCGCACCAACCATCGTCTGGTCATACTCAACGACGTGGTCAACGGCAACGTCTGGAATCCGCAGGAATCCACCAAAGTCATCAAAATCCAATGGAACAAGGTGGAAACCAAACAGTCGAAGCAACAGGAACAGAACAACGACAGCGCCAACAACCAGCATAATTTCAGCAAGACCTGCTCGTCGCAATCCGGCCAGATCAAAGCCGAAGATGATTCGTTCGGCGCGAGAACAGGATCGCAGCAGATCCTCGACGTGCTCCGCAACGACGAACAGACCGACTGCTCCGTACTGCGCATCACCTCGGTAAGCGCCCCCGACGGCGCCAACATCAGCGTTTCCCCCGTATACGACGGACGATATCTGCAGCTCGACGCTTCCGCGGCATCCGAAGGTCCGTATCGTTCAGCTATGAAATCTCCGACGGACGCGGGCAAACCTCCAACGCCAACGTAAGCCTCACACTGGTAGGCGGGGACGACAACGCGCCCCAGCAAACCGATACGCCACCGGAAATCGACGTGGAACAAGGAGCGACCTACACCACCAACGCGCTGGGCAGCTTCTCCGATCCCGACGGCGACCCGCTCACCCTCGTATCCGCAACCCCGCAAAACACCGACCAGGTGACCGTTTCCACACGCGCCGACGGGCAGCTCGTGTTCAACGCGGGATCCATGTCTTCCGGACGCGCCGGCATCGAAGTGACCGTTTCCGACGGCCAGCAGACCGGCACCGGCATGGTGTATTTCTCAGTGAAACCGGCCAACACGCTGGCCGCGGTGATCGATCCGGCCGTCAAGCAGACCACGCCAGACACCCGCACCACCATCGCGCTCAAACAATACGTGCATGGCACCTCGGCCGAACCCGCGCAGCTGACCGCCGTGGAAACCCCATCCGGCGCATCCACCACCATGAACGCCACCGATATGTCGTTCACCTTCAGCGCATCCAACCCCGGCACCTACTACGTGCCCTACACCATCACACAAGGATCCATCCCCTCGACCGGCCTGGCCCGCATCGAAGTGCAGGCGGTGACCGGAGACTCCGCCAAGCCCATCGCAGCCAACGACGTGGCACTGCTCGGCGCCGACAACACCGCAATCGTGGAACCACTGTCTAACGACGTCGACCCGATGGGCGGTGTGCTATCCGTGACCAGCGTGACCGCCGATGCGGCGAGCGGCATCAAAACCGGCGTCGTAAGCAACAAGCGCGTCTACATCACCGCACGACAGGTACCGACCGAGCCCGTGCAGATCAAATACAGCGTCGCCAACGCGGCAGGCACGTCAACCGGCGTGATCGTACTGCAGCCACCGGCACTGACCACCTCCAACTCCGTGCCGAAAGCCGACAACATCACCACGCAGGTACGCACCGACGGCATCGTCTCCATCGACGTGCTCGACCACGTGACCTACTCCGACGGCACCACGGTAAGCCTGCAAAACGACCTGCAATACGACAAAAACACGTTCAAAGGACTCGTATTCGTATCAGGCAACACCGTACGATACCAAGCATCCAACCAAACCGGATCCTTCCCCGTAACGTACACCGTCAAAGACAATCTCGGCAACGCGGCATCCGCCACAATCACCATCAACGTGCATCAAAAAGACGCTTCCAACAAGCTGCGCCAACACCATCCGACGTCGAGGCGCAAGTCGCGGCCGGCCAAAAAGTCCAGATCCCGATCACCTTGACCGGCATCGACGCCGACGGCGACGGCGTGCAGCTGCTCGGTCTCGGCAACAAGGCGCCGACACTCGGACGCATCAGCGAAGTCGGCGCCACCTACCTGGTATACGAAGCCTATGCCGACTCCACAGGAACGGACACCTTCTCATACGCCGTCGAAGACTGGACCGGCCAACGATCCCAAGCGCAAATCCGCGTAGGCGTATTCACATCCGGCACCGACTCGGGCGTATACGCGCGCGACGACGAAATCACATTGCGCCCCAACACCGCAGCAACCGTGCCCGTGGCGCAAAACGACATCTCCGGAGACAACACCGACCTGGCCGTCAGCGAAAACGTCGAATCGCAAGACATCAGCAATGTGACCGTGGCGGACAATACGCTCGCCTTCACCACTCCTCAGCAGGCGGGCACCTATTACGTGGTGTATACGGTCAAAGACAAGGCAGGATTGTCCGACACCGCGACATTGACGGTGAACGTGGACGACAACGCCACCATCGAACCGCCGACAGCATACGACTACCGTGTGCCATCTTCCGCGACGATCGATAAGAAATCCATCGACGTGGACGTTTCGCAATGGATCGCGAATCCTTCCGGCAGCGCCGACGAACTGCAGGTGGCCGTGGATGATTCCGCCACCGACCATGCGCATATCAAGGGCGGTGACAAGTCCACGACCATTAGCGTGGACTTGACGGACGAGGCGCGAGCCGTGCCGTACACCGTGACCAACACGACATACAACATCACGTCCACGGCGTTCATCCAAGTGCCCGCGTACGGCGTGTTCCCGCCGACCCTTCGACCGAAGGCGCCGGCATTGAAGGTGAACGCACGCGAGACGATCACCATCAATATCGCCGATTACGTGCGTGTGGGCGCAGGCAAGACCGCGTATGTGGACGGCGCCGATTCGGTGAGCGCCACGAAGGCCGCGGACGGCGACCTGTATGTGAACGACCAGACGTTGAAGTTCACCGCGCCGAAGGATTACTCCGGTCCCGCGTCCATCACCTTCACCGCGGTGGATGGCAAGCGCGACAAGAACGACAAGGTGAAAATCATCAATTCGGCGGTATTGACGTTGCCGATCACCGTGATCGGGCGCGACGTGCCCGCGCCGACGTTCTCTTCGCCCACCATTGACGTGGTCGCAGGAGAAAGCGCCACCACCATCGATCTGACCGCATTGACCCATTCGGCGTCCGACCTGTACGACGATGAAAAGCAGTACACGTATTCGGGTGGCGCTGATTCCGACCAGGTGAGCGCCAAAGTGAGTTCGAACGGCAAGCTGACCGTGTCCGCCGACAAGACCGCTTCGCCGGGAACAACGGTGAGCGTGCCGATTTCGATTCAATATTCGAAGGGCACGGTGAGTGCGGGCGTCACGGTTCGCGTGACGGCCTCCAACAGGCCTTTGGCACGCATCAACGCGAAAACCGTGAAGGTCAAGGCAGGATCCAGTGAGGAAGTGAACCTGCTGTCCGATGCGTATAATCCGTTCCCCGATTCCGCATTGACCGTGACCGGATGCACGTCCGATGGCGCGTCGAAGCTGACCGTGGACTGCCCGTCCAACGGTGTGGTGTCGATCAGCGCCTCGTCCGATATCGGCGCGAGCACCAACAAGGTGATCGTCAACGTGCGCGATGCCACCAATACGAAGGAACGTGAGGTGACGGGCACCATCAACGTTTCGGTGATGGACAAGCCGGATGCGCCGCTGCTCTCCCCCCATCGCCGGAGACCCGCAGGATGGCGCGGTGAATCTGAGTTGGACGGCCGGCTCTTCGAACGGCAGTCCGATCAGCGAATACAAGGTGTCGTGGGGCGGTGACGGTTCCGGCGAGAAATCGTGCGGATCCGTGACCTCCTGCCAAATCACCGGCTTGAAGAACGGCAAGACGTACTCGTTCAAGGTGCAGGCCAAGAATGAGGTCGGCTGGTCGAAGGAGTCGAATGGCGTGGAAGGCACGCCTGACAAGCTTCCGGACGCGCCGACCGATGTGAAGGCCGAAGCTAGCAAGAACACCATCACTGTCACATGGAAGGCTTTGGAGGGTAATTTCTCCGCCGTCGACAAGTATCAGGCGACGTTGAGCGGTCCGAATGTGGCGAATCCGGCCCAGGAAGTCACTGGCACCAGCATCACGTTCAAATTCGACGACAATGCGATCACCGACGGCGCATCCTATACCGCCACGGTCAAGGCGCATAACAAAGTGAACTGGAGCCAGCCCTCCACGGCATCCAATGCCGTTTCGCCTTGGGGTACGCCTGACAATCCGACTATTTCCGCCGATCAATCAGGCGACAAGATCGTGGTGAGAGGACGGATCAATGACGCACGTAACTCGAAATACCAGTCGATTACGGTAAACATCGAGGGCGAAGACAAATCCGTGGAGACAAGCGCCAAGGATTATTCCGTCGAATTCGACATTAAGAACGAGTGGTACTACAGAAAACTTAAGCCGACGATTACCGTGGTTACGGAACGCAGTGGCTCATTGCGCAACGAAGCGTCCGTTTCGACTTTCACAGCAGTCGATCCTCCAACCAATGTGAAGCTGGAACTCAACAACAACACATGTGTGGCGACCTGGTCCAGAAAAGGTGGACGCGTCACAGGTTTCGTTGTAAAGGCCAAGGGTTATTACGATGATGATGTTCATGAGAGCAGAGCCGAATGGCCGCTTTCCGGTGATTGGAGCACCTGCGATACGGTAAGCGTGCAACAGTACTTCATCGACACCTCACATCTCAGCGACCCAGCAATCGCTACCGATAATACCGTCGGCAACAAAAAGCCAGCGGAAATCACACTGCCATCCTCATTGACGTGGGATACACAGAACGCCAACATCATTCATGTCAATGGCGGTAGTTGGGAGGCCCACGGGCGAAGTGTCAAAGGCCAGATCGTCATCACTCCGGCAGGGGAAAGCTCGCATACCTACGATTGGCCAGCTAACGGCACACTGGATGTTTCCGACATCACCAGTCCTTCCGGTACCAGATGCGATTGGGAGGTTCGCGTGATCACCACTGCCGGGGAACCAGAAATCAATGCGACCAAGAAAAGCTCTGATCCCGTGACCGGAGTCCGATACGAGGAGAAAACCCCCGATCCGGAACCGGGACCAACCCCTGATAATGGAGAGACGCAATCCTCGATAGACACCAATGCTTCAGCCATCTCATTACGAACAGGGTTGGCAGGAAAACAGGCGCGAGGCATCTCATTCACCGTCAAATAAGCAAATTCAACATCACAACCAATCATCAATACGATCAATAGAAGCAACCAAGGAGTACCTATGAGCAACGAAAACGACGACGCCACCCAGCTGGGTTCCATTGGGCGCCATATGAGCAAGCCGCAACAGCCCGGCAATCCGCAGGCACGCCCCGCATTCCAAGCTCCAAGCCTGCCGACGCATCCGCAGGAACAGGACGGAGACGAAGAGGGCACGGTACTCAGCACGCATAACGCTACCCACTACGCCGCCAACACGTTCGACGCCGACGAGGAGGGCACGGTACTCAGCACGCATAACGCAACTCCTTCCAGGCCGACGAGGCCTACGGTTCCAATGGCGCAGCCCATGCAGGCGCAACCGACGCAATCCGCTCCAACACAACAGCCGCTACCACAATCGCAATCGGCTCCCGTAATGGCAACGTGCCAATTCCCGCAGACTACGGCACCAAGCGTCAAGCCCGCGCAGCCGGCCATGGCTTCTTCCATGATGTCCGCGCCGCAGGCCGACATCACCGAATTCCATGAACTGTTCGCCCAACTGGTCGGCAACGTCTCCCAAGTCGTGGTCGGCAAGGAACAGCCGATCCGCCAATGCGCCACCGCCATGATCGTCGGTGGCCACATTCTGCTCGAAGACAATCCGGGGACCGGCAAAACGCAGCTGGCCCGCGGCCTCGCCAACTCCATCGACATGTCGTTCAAACGTATCCAGTTCACTCCGGATCTGCTGCCGTCCGACGTGGTCGGCGTAACCTACTACGACCAGAAGAACGGCGAATTCGAATACCGCGAAGGTCCGATTTTCGCATCCATCGTGCTCGCCGACGAAATCAACCGAGCCTCGCCAAAAACGCAGTCCGCACTGCTCGAGGTCATGGAAGAGCAGAAAGTCACCGTCGACGCGAACCCATGCGGTACCGCAGCCGTTCATGGTCATCGCCACTCAGAACCCCATCGAGCAACTCGGCACCTACAAACTGCCTGAGGCGCAGATGGACCGTTTCCTCATCAAAACAACCATCGGCTATCCGAGCCATGACGTAAGCGTGAACATCCTCAAGCAGGTCAACGTCATCGACCGTGCCTCCACCGTACATGCGGTGCTCACCGGCAACGACGTGCTGCGCATGCGCGCCATCAGCGAAACCGTGCGTCTCGACGACGCGATCATCGAATACATCGTGCGCTTGGTGGAAGCGACGCGCCACAACGAACGCATCCAAGTCGGATCGTCCATGCGAGGCGCGCTCGCACTGACCCGATGCGCCCGCGTGTGGGCCGCGTCCAGCAATCGCGGATACGTGGTGCCCGACGATGTGAAGCAACTGGCCGTCGCCGTGCTCGCACACCGCATCACGCTCACCGCGGAGGCCACATTCGCGGGATCCACCCCCGAACAGATGATCGAACAGATCCTCAATGAAGTGCCTTCACCGACCGTGGGCGCCGCCGCCTGAAACGCACGGCGCAGCCAGCCGCGTACGACACGGCACACGCGAAGCGCACACCCCACACGAAACGTTCGTAACCCCCCGAAAGGTCAAGCATGCGACAATCCAAAACCATGCAGCGCAGGAGAACCATGCAACGATCCCTGCGTCGCATCAAGCATCGCATCAAACGACTGGTCACCTCATACGTGTCGCCGCTCGGATGGGCCGTGACCGGACTCGCCATCGCCTCACTCATAGCGTTCACAATCCTCAGCTGGCATGAACTGCTGACCATGGCGATCGTGTTCGCATGCATGATGGTCGCCGCCATCATGCTGTCGCTCGGCAACACGTCGTTCACCGCCACCATAGACGTGTCCAGCAGGCGCGTCACCGTGTCAGACACGGTGAAAGTCGATGTGTGCGTCGACAATCCAGGGCGCACGCCAACCACATCAGCACGCGGCGACCTGCCTATCGGAGACAGCCACGAACGATTCGCCATCCCCATGCTCGCCGCCGGCCAATCACGCCAAACCACCGTGGAATTCACCGCCGTCTCCCGCGCGGTACTGCCGGTCGGTCCCCTGTCCATACGCAAAGGCGACCCATTCGGACTCGTACGACACGAAAAGAAACTTGTCGACCAAATCAACGTGTTCATCCACCCGAAAACCGTTATGCTGAACACACTCAACGCCGGAATTCCGCGAGATCTCGAAGGCCAGCCAAGCGGCGAAATCGTCGACGACGACCTCGATTTCTACGGACTGCGTGAATACGAGCCAGGCGACGACGTACGCAACGTGCACTGGCTCAGCTCCGCAAAAACAGGCGCACTGATGATCCGTCAATACGAGGCGACCCGACGCACCGACACCGCATTGACCATCAGCGTGAACCCCGACGACTATGTGAGCTCCGACGAATTCGAACTGGCGGTATCCGTCCATGCCTCCATCGGCGTGCAATGCCTGCTCCAAAACCGACCGGTGACCTCACACGCGGGAACCGAACACATCATGCCACGCAACTCCACGGAATTCCTTGACGGCTGCAGCGCCATCTCCCCCGATATCAGCGACAATCCGAATCTGGCGCAAACCACCCTCGCCCATGCCCCCGACTCATCGTTCTACTACATCACCGTCGGCAGGCTCAAAAACATCGACGAAATCAAACACATGGCGCTCGCACTCCCCCGATCCGCAACCTGCGTGGTACTGCAAATCGCCATCGGACAGCCACGCGCCATCAAACGATACGCCGATTTCACCCTGGCGACCGTAGGAAACCTAGACGATCTCCCAATGATCATGGGGGTACTGGAATGAGCACCACAGGACTTTCCACCCACAACACCAACACCGGCGACACCGGCCGCACCACCGGATTCGGCAACACCTTCACCGGAACCGGCACCGGCTCATGGGCCGACTCCACACACTCCGTCATCTGGATGTCACGAGACGGCAAATCACAGGCACTCCCCTACCTACGCCGGACACGCGCCTCGCAATACGCAAGCCTGCTCGTCGCAGCCCTACTCACCCTCGCCGCCGCCAGCAACCTCATCGACGTCTACGGATCGGCCACATCCTGGGCGCTCGCCGCCATTCCGGCCACCATCATCGGATCTCTCGTGGCGCTCGCAGGCACGGTTCCGGCACTTCGTCTCTGGTGGCAGATGCTGTTCATGGCCGTCGCCCAGCTGGTTGTCGGCCCTGTACTGTTCCTCAACGACACCACCATCGCCCATATTGTTCCGACCTTGCGCACGCTTACACAAGGCTGGATGAACATGCTCGGATCGTTCAAATTCATTCTGTCGGTCGAACCTCCTACCGGTACCGCCGATGGCTGTTTGCTGGCCGTATGGACCATCTGCCTGTGGTTCGCGCTACTGACCGGCATTTTCGCAGTGACTGAAGATGGCCGATTCACCATGATCGCCATTATTCCCGTTACCGCCAATCTTGCGATTTGCGCGCTGCTCGGCTCATCTTCCGGCTATTACCGCATGTTCGTAGGCACCATAATGGCGCTCATATTGGTGATTTGGATCAGCGCACGTTGGAAATTACTGGAATTGGGACGTTGGCTCAGTTCCGTCGTGATCGTGGTGCTTTCCGTCGCATTGGCGATTGGAGGATGCCTCGTCGTCGATCAGGACCGCACCATTCTGCGCGACCATTATGATCCGCCGCTTAGCCCGTACAATTACACCAGTCCGTTAAGCGGCATGCGCTCGTACATTACAAACAGTAAGGACGATGTGCTCCTCACCGTCGAAAACCTGCCCGCTGGATCAAGCGTGCGACTAGCGGTCATGGACCGTTTCGACGGCAACGTATGGAATCTGTCCGACTCCACCATGTCGTCGGACTCCTCCAATTACCGACGTGTCGGCACCTCCATCACCAACAATGCCGAAGGCAAGAAATTCACCGCCACATTCACCGTGGACAAAGGACTCAGCGACTACTGGCTGCCCATGGCCGGAGCCGCATCCAGCGTGACATTCGACAACAGCGAAAACTCCGACTCGTTCTACTACAACAGCGACACCATGTCGGCCATCTACCCCTCACGCACCTCCGAAGGTCTCACCTACACGGAAACCGGCATCATGCCAACGGTTCCCACCGACAAACAGATCGCCAAAACAGACGCGGCCGCCATCAGCCAGCCAAAAGCCGAAGATGTGCCCGACTGCGTAGACAAACTCGCCACAGCCATCGCCGGAGGCCAATCCAAAGGCGGCGAAGCGGCCCAGGCCTTAGCCGAAAAGCTCAAAGAATCCGGTTGGTTCTCACACGGATTAAGCGGCGACTACCCGTCAACCGCAGGCCACGGCAACTACCGCATCGACCAACTGCTCGCCGGAACGGCCATGGTCGGAGACAGTGAACAATACGCCTCCGCCATGGCATTGATGGCACGCAGCCTAGGTCTTCCCAGCCGTGTGGTACTCGGATTCCTGCCAAAAGACGACGAAGGTGAAATCAGCGAAAGCCGCACCGAAGAACAAGGAACAACCACCATCACGAAATTCACCGGCAACGACGTGACCGCATGGGTGGAAATCAAACTGGACGGCTACGGTTGGGTGGCATTCTATCCAACGCCAAAAGAAACCAAAGTCCCCGACGAAAACCAGAACCTCACCCCACCGAATCCGCAAACCCTGGTACGCCAGCCCCCGGTACCACTCACCGACCCGCTACGCGACGACACCCAGGCCAAAGGCAAGTCCTCAATCGGCGGAAGCATGGCCGACGAAACCTCAGCCAACCTGTTCTGGCAGCATTTCGGCAGAATCGCAAGAAAAGTAGCCATCTACGGAAGCCCTCTATGGACGCTGCTCATCATATGCGGTCTCCTGCTCGCCATCAAAGCGATCGCACTGGCACGATCAAGAAAACACGGCAGCACGCAGCAGCGTGTGGCAGCCGGCTGGCAATCGGTCGCCGCGCTCGCACGGCAAAGCGGACTCGACATTCGAGGCACACGCAGCGAACAGGCGGTTTCGATCGCGAATCAGATGGATATTTCCCGCGAGACCTTGCTCGCTTTGGGCGCGCAAGCCGATTACGCGGCCTTCTCCGGTAATTTTGTCAACGAAGAGCATGTGCAGCAGTATTGGCGCGATATTGCGCAGGAACGCAAGTACATGCTCAAGTCATTGCCGACGTTACGCCGATGGCGTGCCAAACTTTCGCTTGCCGACGTTTTCCACTTCCGCAGCAACCGCAGCGGGCGGAACAACGGCAGCGATCGGAAGCACAATCGTAAGAAAGGACGGGACTCATGATCTTCCGTAGCATCGAGGCCGGCCTGAATAGCAATGTCGGGTGCAAAAGAAAAAACAACCAAGACAACGCTCTCGCCAGCCGTGGCGTATATGTCGTATGCGATGGCATGGGCGGCGGCAAAGGCGGCGAGCGGGCCAGCGCACAGGTGGCGGCATGTTTCTCGCAGCTTGCCGAACAGCCGTCGCGCAACCGTACGTCCATCGAACATGCGTTGAGCCAATCGCAGCAACAGGTGCTCGAACTTGGCCAGGAGCTTGGCGGCATCGCCGGAACCACCATCACCGGCGTGGTGCTGCCGACTCGCGTTGAAGATAGCGTGCATGAACAAGCCATCGATGAGTACTGCTACGTCATCAATGTCGGAGATTCACGCACCTACCATATGCACGCCGATGCGGAAGGCCATTGGATGGCGGAGTCGCTGACCCGGATCACACGTGACCATTCCGAACGGCAGAACGCCATCGACACCGGCGAAATGCTACCGGACGAGGCGAACCGATGCATACCGCGCAATATCATCACCCAATGCGTCGGCGCTCCTGACGGCATTCAGCCGGACTGGTATGCGGCGCGCTCCACGGGACGTTTCATCATCTGCTCGGATGGCCTGCACGCGCAGATCGATCGGGAACTGCTCGCCGATGTGGCGGCCGCATATGGCGATCCGCAAGTCGCCGCGGATATGCTGGTGCAGTCCGCGCTCGACGCGGGCGGCAACGACAACGTCACCGTGATTGTGCTTGATATATGCGGCAAATCATCGGATTATTCGGCAAACGACGATTGGAACGTCAGCAAAATCGACGATCACGAGGATATCGGCGATTTACAGGAAAGCACATTGCAAACGTTACGTGCCGTCCAATAATGCGCATGTTCCCGCAATGACAATCGTCAATAATCGGATTTGTCACGTTATAGCAGCGTATTCAATACAATATTTACAGACCACGAGATAAGGAGATCATGATGGTCGATTTCGATGCCGCGGTGGCGGCCGTGCAGGATCCGAACGCAGATCCCGTATTCCTGGCGAAAATCGCTTACGAAAATCCGGAATTCGGCGCGAATGTGGTTGCCAATCCGCGTGCGTACCCAGGCCTGAAGCGTTGGGTCGCCCAGTTCGGCGACGAACGCGCACGTCAGCAGCTGGTCGCGATGGGGTGGCCGGTTCCACAGGACGGAATCATGCAGCAGGAGGCCGAGACGGCTTCTGAACAGGCGCAATACCAGCAGCCACAGCAATCATCGGAAGTGCAATATCAGGCGCAGTACCAGCCGCCGGCAACCCAGCAATGCCAGCCTGAGCCGTTTGCGGCAACACCTGCATCGAATATGGCGAACGATGCTTCGACGGAATACGTCGACCCATATACCAACCCCGCAGACCTGTCTGAAGTGGCTGATTTTTCGCCGATTCAGCCGCAAGAGCCAGTCGCGTCGAATGCTGGTTTCACCGCGGAATTGGCCATGACCACGGAAGATCAGATGCTGATGGCTGAAATCGCAAGCAAAGCTCCGGAGCTGCACCCCTTCCTTGCGCGCAATCCGCATATCTACCCGGATCTGCTCAACTGGCTTGCCAATCTCAATGATTCCGCCATCAACGCAGCCATCCGTCTGCGACAGTAACCCTTTGGTAGAACTTGGCAAAAGCCCGACGGAAGCCGCCAAACAAGGCCTAATAAAAGCCACTTGCATTGGTAAGCTTTCGTACCATAATATGTTCGTTGCGCCGTCATCCTCATTTATGGATTGACGGCGCAACATGTATCGCGGCGCGAGGAAAATCAGCGCTGTTCGAAAGTGAAGAACTGGTCTCCGATACGCACCGTGCAAGGCGCGTCAAGCTTCATCGGCTTGCGTTCGACCTTGATCTCCTCATTGTCTTGAATGATGTACGTGCCGTTGAGCGAACCATAATCCTCGATCCACAATGCGCCCTCCTGATCGAAGCTGATCGCAGCATGATTGCGTGAGATGGTGCGCGTCGGATCCTCCAACTTCACGGATTTCGCACCTTCCGGCACTTCAGCGGACGGCTTGCGCCCCAGCAGCACACCCATATCGACGATCACTTCCTGGCCGGTCTGCTCGTTGTAAAGCACATACTCCAGTTTCGGCTGCTTCATGGTGAACGCCGAAGACAGCACCGTGCCATCCCAATCGATGTCATCATCGTCATTGACCGGTTCGACGTCTGACGGTTCCGGCGATGCGGCAGCCTGTTCCACCGGCTGTATGCTCGCCGCATACGATTCCGCGGATTCCTGCACATTTTCCAATGCTTGGAATGCTTGGGATTCCGGTGATTCGTATGTTGGCTGCGACTGCGCAGCCTCCGCCATGGCGGGCTCAACGAGAGAAGACATTACTGTGGCATCATCGTCATACCAACCTGGTTCAGGTGGAGGCGGATATGGAAGAAAGCTCATACCTTCATTGTAATTTGCCATGCGATTTTGCGATGAAGATATCCGCTCTGCAATACATACGGTTCCGCAATAGGCTGACTGTTGTCGTAGGGATCGCAGCAACTGCAGTTCCGCATTAAAAATAGTTCCGCATTAAAAAAAAAAATGGGGATCAGCTGTTTCCAGCCAATCCCCATTCATGTATTGAGATGATTTCAGACGTTATGCCATTCCATCATCGCTTTTCGGATCACAGGGTGTCGCCCAAATCCATCTGACCGCCATTGTCGTCCAGGAAGTCATCCGGATTGAAGTCGTCGCCGAGCTTCAGATCTCCGAAGTCGATGTTCGAGAAGTCGACTTCGGACAGATCGGCGTCGCCGAAGGCGGCATCGGACTCGTCGCCACCCAAACCGAAGTTCGGGTAGATGGTGTCGCGAATGGCCTTGTCAGGCTCGACCACGGCGTTACGGTAACGGGCAAGGCCGGTACCTGCCGGGATGAGCTTACCGATGATGACGTTCTCCTTGAGGCCCTTGAGGTCATCGACCTTCTGGCTCAGAGCGGCTTCGGTGAGCACGCGGGTGGTCTCCTGGAAGGAAGCCGCGGACAGCCAGGAATCGGTTGCCAGCGAGGCCTTGGTGATGCCCATCAGCTCCGGACGACCGGCAGCAGGCTTGCCACCTTCCTTCACGGCCTTCATATTGGCGGCCTTGAAGCGGGCCTGATCCACCAGTTCACCCGGAAGAAGGTCGGTATCGCCGGAATCGATCACCGTGATACGACGCAGCATCTGGTGCACGATGACCTCGATGTGCTTATCGTGGATATCCACGCCCTGGGAGCGGTACACGGTGTGCACTTCCTCCACAATGTTCACCTGGGCAGCACGCGGGCCGAGGATGCGCAGGATCTTCTTAGGATCGACGGAGCCTTCGATCAGCTGGGTGCCGGCTTCGACATGATCGCCGTCCTTGACCATCATCGGGGCGCGACGGGTCACCGGGTAGGCGATCGGCTCGACGGAATCGTCGTCCGGCTTCAGGATGACCTGACGGCCGCGCTCGGTGTCTTCCACCTTGACCACGCCAGCGAACTCTGCGATCGGGGCCTCACCCTTCGGAGTACGGGCTTCGAAAAGCTCAGTAACACGAGGGAGACCCTGGGTGATATCGGATGCGGAAGCAACGCCACCGGAGTGGAAGGAACGCAGCGTCAGCTGGGTACCAGGCTCGCCGATGGACTGTGCGGCCACGATGCCAACGGCCTCGCCGACATCCACCAGCTTGTTGGTGGCCAGCGACCAGCCATAGCACTTGGCGCACACGCCGCGCTTGGATTCGCAGGTAAGCACGGAACGGGCCTTGACCTCTTCCACGTCGTGGGCAACAAGATCGTTGAGCACGTCCATGGACAGCGCGTCACCGGCCTTGTACAGCACGGTCTCGCCGTCGGCGGGATCGATCACGTCGGTTGCGAGCAGACGGGAGTACGGACCGCCATCGGCGGCCTTGACCAGATGCAGGTTGCCTTCAGCATCACGCTCGCCGACCTTCATCGTCAGGCCACGCTTGGTGCCGCAATCCTCTTCGCGCACGATTACGTCCTGGGAAACGTCCACCAGACGACGGGTCAGGTAGCCAGACTCTGCGGTACGCAGTGCGGTATCGGCCAGACCCTTACGTGCACCGTGCTGGGAGATGAAGTATTCCAGCACGGACAGGCCGTCACGGTAGTTGGACTTCACCGGTCGAGGAATGATCTCGCCCTTCGGGTTAGCCACGAGGCCTCGCATGCCTGCGATCTGGTTGATCTGCATCATGTTTCCTCGTGCACCGGACTGCACGATGATAGCCAGGTTGTTCTTGGAGTCGAAGTGTTCCTCGACCGCCTCAGAAACCTCGCTGGTGCACTTGGTCCACAGGTCGATGAGTTCCTGACGGCGCTCCTCTTCGGTGAGCATACCGATTTCGTAGTTCTCGTTGACCTTGTCGGCTTCGGCTTCGTACTTCTCGATGTACTCGTCGCGCTCGAACGGCTGGATAACGTCGGAGAACGCGAAGGACACACCGGACCACGGTGCGCGGGTGAAGCCCATATCCTTCAGCGCGTCCAGCGTTGCCGCCACCTGTGCGGTGGAGTAACGGGTTGCGATGTCGTCGACGATCTTGCTCAGACGCTTCTTCGGAGCCTGATCGTTCACGAACGGGTAATCCACCGGCAGCGTGCTGTTGAACAGAATACGGCCATAGGAGGTTGCGAAAAGCACGGAACCATCATGGAAGCGCTCTTCCTTCACCACGGCCGGGCTGCCCGGTTCCGGATCGACGACTTCGATTTCGCTCGGCTCCCAGCCCTTCGGCAGCACAAAGTCTTCCGGAAGGCGGATAAGCACCTTGGCCTGCATGTCGATCTCATGCTTGTCGAGGGCCATTTCGGCCTCTTCCAGCGAGGAGAACACGCGGCCCTGACCCTTGGCACCGTCGATGACGGTGGTCAGGTAGTACAGACCGAGGATCATATCCTGGCTCGGCATGGTCACGGTGTGGCCGTCAGCCGGCTTCAGAATATTGTCGGAAGCCATCATCAGGGAGCGTGCTTCAGCCTGGGCTTCAGCGGACAGCGGCAGGTGGACTGCCATCTGATCGCCATCGAAGTCGGCGTTGAATGCGGCGCAGGCAAGCGGCGGCAGGTGGATGGCCTTGCCTTCCACCAGAATCGGCTCGAATGCCTGAATACCCAGACGGTGCAACGTAGGTGCACGGTTCAGGAGCACCGGATGCTCGGCGATGACCTCTTCGAGCACGCCCCACACTTCGGAGTCGCCGCGGTCCACGAGACGCTTGGCGCTCTTCATGTTCTGGGCATAGTTGAGGTCGACAAGGCGCTTGATGACGAACGGCTTGAACAGCTCGAGGGCCATCGGCTTCGGCAGACCGCACTGGTGCATGCGCAGGGACGGACCGACCACGATCACGGAACGGCCGGAATAATCCACACGCTTACCGAGCAGGTTCTGACGGAAACGACCCTGCTTACCCTTGAGCATGTCGCTCAGGGACTTCAGCGGACGGTTCGAAGCGCCGGTGACCGGGCGGCCACGACGACCGTTGTCGAACAGGGAATCGACGGCTTCCTGCAGCATGCGCTTCTCGTTGTTGAGCATGATTTCAGGAGCGCCGAGCTCGATCAGTCGCTTCAGACGGTTGTTACGGTTGATCACACGACGGTAGAGGTCGTTGAGATCGGAAGTGGCGAAACGGCCACCGTCGAGCTGCACCATCGGGCGCAGATCCGGCGGAATAACCGGAATCACGTCGAGCACCATGGCCTCCGGCTTGTTACCGGTGGTCAGGAAGGCGTTGACGACCTTCAGACGCTTCAGGGCGCGGGCCTTGCGCTGGCCGGTACCGGTGTCGATCTCTTCGCGCAGCTGCTTGGAAGCGGCTTCAAGATCGAAGTCCTGCAGGCGCTTCTTAATGGCTTCGGCGCCCATGCAGCCTTCGAAGTAATCGCCGTAGCGGTCTTCCATCTCACGCCACAGGTCGACGTCGCCTTCCATGTCGCCCGGCTTCAGGTTCTTGAAGCGGTCGAACACGGCGCTCAGACGCTGGATCTGCTCGTCGAAACGAACGCGGATGGCGGCCATTTCACGCTCGGCGCTGTTGCGCAGCTTGGCGCGTGCGGAGCCCTTGGCTTCGCCTTCGGCCTCAAGTTCAGCCAGATCGGCTTCGACCTTCTTGGCACGCTCTTCGATTTCCGCGTTGCGGCGCTTCTCCAAGTTGGCGATATCGTTGTCGAACTCGTCCTGCAGACCCGGAAGATCCTCATGACGCTGTTCCTCATCGACGCTGGTGACCATGTAGGCGGCGAAGTAGATGACCTTTTCCAGATCCTTCGGAGCGATGTCCAGCAGGTAGCCCAAACGGGACGGAACACCCTTGAAGAACCAGATGTGGGTCACCGGAGCGGCAAGCTCGATATGGCCCATGCGCTCACGACGAACACGGCTCTTGGTGACTTCCACACCGCAGCGTTCGCAGACGATGCCCTTGAAGCGCACGCGCTTGTACTTGCCGCAGGCGCATTCCCAGTCGCGGGTAGGTCCGAAGATCTGCTCGCCGAACAGGCCGTCTTTCTCCGGTTTCAGGGTACGGTAGTTGATGGTTTCAGGCTTCTTGACCTCACCGTGGCTCCAGTTACGGATATCGTCGGCGGTGGCCAGGCCAATCCTCAGTTTGTCAAATGCGTTGACGTCCAGCACTCTATTGTCCTGTCTATCGATTCTTAATGCTTAATCACGTTTCATCAGGCTGGTCGCGCCGCGCTGTCAGGCAACGCGACCAGCCTTGGGATCACTGGAATTCAGGTTCTTCCACAACCTGGTCTTCCTTGGCGGCCGCGTCAGGACGTGCGCCAATGTTGAAGCCCAAATCGTCGGAGGAAGTAGACGGATCATCGTCCTCGTCCTTCATGTCAATGGCCACGCCTTCGGCGTTGAGCACTTCGACGTTCAGAGACAGGGACTGCATTTCCTTAAGCAGCACCTTGAAGGATTCCGGAATGCCTGCCGGCGGCAGGTTGTCGCCCTTCACGATGGCGCCGTAGACACGCACGCGGCCGTCGACGTCATCGGACTTGGTGGTCATCATTTCATGCAGCGTGTAGGCGGCGCCATAGGCCTCGAGGGCCCACACTTCCATCTCGCCGAAACGCTGGCCACCGAACTGAGCCTTACCGCCCAACGGCTGCTGGGTGATCATGGAGTACGGGCCAGTGGAACGCGCGTGGATCTTGTCGTCGACCAGGTGGTGCAGCTTCAGCATGTACATGTAGCCAACGGAGATCGGCTTCGGATACGGTTCGCCGGTACGGCCGTCGAACAGCACAGCCTTGCCGTCGTCGCCGACCAGCTTGTTGCCGTCGCGATCCGGAAGGGTGCAGGACAGCAGGCCCTTGATGGTTTCCGGACGAACGCCGTCGAACACCGGAGTTGCCACCGGAGTGCCCGGCTCGCCCTTTTCGGCGCCCTGCGGAATGTACTTCTTCCAAGCGGCTTCGGCATCCGGATCAAGGGAGATGTCCCAGCCGGCGTGCGCGATCCAGCCCAAGTGCAGTTCCAGCACCTGGCCAAGGTTCATTCGAGAAGGCACGCCCAGCGGGTTCAGCATGATGTCGACCGGAGTACCGTCGGCAAGGAACGGCATATCCTCTTCCGGCAGAATGCGGGAGATAACACCCTTGTTGCCGTGGCGGCCAGACAGCTTGTCGCCCTGGGTGATCTTACGATGCTGCGCGATGTAGACGCGGATCATCTGGTTCACGCCGTTCGGCAGCTCGTCGCCGTCTTCCTCGGCATCCTCGCGAGTGATCTCCTTGACGGCGATCACAGTACCGGTTTCGCCGTGAGGCACGCGCAGCGAGGTGTCACGCACCTCGCGGCTCTTCTCGCCGAAGATGGCGCGGAGCAGACGCTCTTCCGGAGTCAGCTCGGTCTCGCCCTTCGGGGTGACCTTGCCCACCAGAATGTCGCCGGCTTCGACCTCGGCACCGATGCGAATGATGCCACGCTCGTCGAGGTTGGCCACCGCGTCCTCGCCGACGTTCGGCAGATCGCGGGTGATCTCTTCGGCACCCAGCTTGGTTTCGCGGGCGTCGATCTCATATTCCTCGATGTGGATGGAGCTCAGGGTGTCGTCCTGCACGAGACGCTGGGAGATGATCACAGCATCCTCGTAGTTGTAGCCGTTCCACGGCATGAAGGCGATGAGCAGGTTCTTGCCCAGTGCCATTTCGCCCTTCTGGGTGGCCGGACCATCAGCAAGCACGGTACCGGCTTCCACACGTTCGCCGTCGTGGATCAGCGGAACCTGGTTGTAGCAGGTGGTCTGGTTGGAACGCAGGAACTTGGCCAGCTTGTAGGAGCTGGTGGTGCCGTCGTCGTTCATCACACGGATGATGTCGGCGGAAACATACGTCACCACACCCGGCTTCTCAGCCAGAATGACATCGCCGGAATCGACGGCCGCACGCCATTCGGCACCGGTGCCCACCAGCGGGCGCTCGGATTCGATCAGCGGCACTGCCTGACGCTGCATGTTGGTACCCATCAGCGCTCGGTGGCCCTCATCGTGCTCCAGGAACGGAATCAGGGAGGCGCCGACGGAAACCATCTGACGCGGGGAAACGTCCATGTAGTCAACGGAGCTGACGGGCACATCGACTGCTTCTTCTTCGCCGACTCGGGCAAGAGCCTGCTTCTTGACGAAGTTGCCGTTCTCGTCGAGTTCCTGGTTGGCCTGTGCGATCACGTGCTCGGCATCGCGGTCTGCGGTCATGTATTCGACCTCGTCGGTCACATGGCCGTTGATGACCTTACGGTACGGGGTCTCGATGAAGCCGAACGGATTGATGCGGCCGAAGGTTGCCAGAGAACCGATAAGACCGATGTTCGGACCTTCAGGAGATTCGATCGGGCACATACGGCCGAAGTGGGACGGGTGCACGTCTCGCACTTCCATGGATGCGCGGTCACGAGACAGACCGCCAGGGCCCAGAGCGGACAGACGACGCTTGTTGGTGACGCCTGCCAACGGGTTGTTCTGATCCATGAACTGCGACAGCTGGGAAGTTCCGAAGAACTCCTTGATGGTGGCGTTCACCGGACGAATGTTGATCAGGGACTGCGGGGTGATGGCCTCCGGATCCTGGGTGGTCATACGTTCGCGGACCACACGCTCCATACGGCTCAGACCGGTACGCAGCTGGTTCTGGATCAGTTCGCCGACCTGGCGGATACGACGGTTGCCGAAATGATCGATATCGTCGACGTCCACGCGCAGATCCACATCCTGGCCGTCACGCTTGCCCGGGAACTTGGTGTCGCCGGCATGCAGAGTGACCAGGTACTTGATGGTGGAGATGATGTCTTCGCGAGACAGGCTGCGATCGTTGACATCCTTTTCCAGACCAAGCTTGCGGTTGATCTTGTAACGGCCAACGCGGGCCAGATCGTAACGCTTGGTGTTGAAGTAGAAGGAATCCAGCAGGTTGCGGCCAGCTTCCGGCGTCGGGGTGTCGGCCGGGCGGATCTTGCGGTACAGATCGGTCAGAGCCTCGTCCTGGGTCTGCACGGTCTCCTTGGCAAGCGCGTCCATAACCAGCGGGTAATCCCTGAACGCATCGGCGATCTCATCCTTGGTCATGCCGATGGCCATGAGGAACACGATGGCGGACTGCTTGCGCTTGCGGTCCACGCGCACGCCAAGCACGTCACGCTTGTCGATCTCGAACTCAAGCCATGCGCCACGGCTCGGGATGATCTTCGCGCCGAAGACTTCCTTGTCGGAAGTGCGATCCTGGCTGCGGTCGAAGTACACGCCCGGAGAACGCACCAGCTGAGACACGATCACTCGCTCGGTACCACCGATGATGAAGGTGCCGTGCGGGGTCTGCAGCGGGAAATCGCCCATGAACACGGTCTGGGACTTGATTTCGCCGGTGTCGCCGTTTTCGAATTCAGCGTTCACATACAGCGGCGCGGAGTAGGTGTAATCCTTCTCCTTGCACTCCTGCACGGTGTGGCGCGGTTCTTCGAAATACGGATCGGAGAAGGTCAGGCTCATGGTCTGAGCGAAGTTCTCGATCGGTGAGATCTCCTGGAAGACCTCATCAAGACCGGAGGTGTGGGGCACGGTGTTGGTGCCGTTCGCCAGATCCTCCTCGACACGCTTCTGCCAGCGCTCGTTGCCGATGAGCCAGTCGAAGCTGTCAGTCTGTACACCCAACAGGTAGGGTACATCAATGGGCTCGCGGATGGAGCCGAAGTTCACACGGTCCGACGCCTTGTGCAGATCAATATCGTGCTGGTCGGCGCGTGCGATGATGGTGGTGGTGTTCGTCGTAGCCTCAGCCAATGGACGTTCCTTATCGCTCGCTAAATCGTTTCGATATGTTTCCCCGGAAGCGCTCCCATTGGCCACCATATGCCTAGTACGCGGGCGCTTCTTCCTTGTCAGCGTGCCCGCTATATGACACGCATGTACGCAAAGTCATGAGAATAACATATCCTATAGATTTTTATTCAATAGTGACGCCGACCGGATCGGACTTCGCTTTGGGATGCCCTTCAATCGAAAGCTGCGCCGAATACACGCCACGATCCACCTTCGGCAGGGTGGATTGATCCTCCACGCATTCGCTGCCAGTACGCGTTCCCGGCCAGGTGATCGTCTGTCTGACCTCGTCGCCCTTCGCCAACAGACGATAGTCGGTGTCAACGGGGCACACATTCGACTTCCAAACCACATCATCGCCCGATTTGATCGTCAACACCACGCTGGAAGCCGACACATCAACCAAGCAACCAACCTTGCTGGAACCGTCATATTTGACGTCCGTAGTGAAATCCATCGAATCGCCCACACCGAAACTTGACGCCGCAGGAGTCAACGAAAGCGCGACATTGGACGCATCGCAATCCGGCACCCCGCTTTTCTTCTCCTTGGTCGGGGACGGCACTTCCTTACGGGAAATCGCATACACGTCCGCATGATGAATCTCACGATTCACCGCGACAATCCCCCTCGACAGGGAGTACAGGCAAAACACCAGAAAAGAAATCAGCACTATCGCAGCGATGCCGACGACGATGCGACGGCGACGAAATATCGCCTGCTGTTTTTTCGAACGTTTCTTGCCGGATTTCGAGGACGTCTTCTGTGCCATGATTTCACAGTCTAGCGTGCGCACATCCAAAGAACGTCGGCATTCTTCCTTTCATACCGGAAGACGCACATCCGCATTCGGCAGGATTTCGATAAGACCATCCTCATCCAACGATGCGATGCACCGATCAAGCTGGATATGGTCATCCCACAGTCGTTCAAGCGACTTGCGATTAAGGGCGGTCGCACCTTCCGGCAGATTGCGCAGCGCATTCAGCACCAGCCCACGCACCTGACGATCCGTACCTTGGAAACGTTGACGCGGCCGCGTGCGACGTTCCCCCAATCCCGGACGACCATTATGCAAAAACACGCAATGTCCCGAAACAGGGCACGCCTCGCACAACGGAGCCTTTGCCGTGCAGACAGTCGCGCCCAATTCCATAACGGACTGATTCCACACCACTGAAGGACGGTCGAACCGTCTGCATTTTGAGGCATCATCCTGCGGCAACATCTGCTTCGCCAACGCACGTTCCGCAGGTCTTGCGGCGCCGCCAAGCGACTCCTCGCCAAGAAAAACCCTCGAAAGCACCCTGCGAATATTCGTATCCACCACCGCGATGCGCTCACCAAACGCGAAACTCATCACCGCGCTGGCCGTATAATCGCCGATACCCGGCAATGCCAGCAACTCATCGTACGTACGCGGCAGCTTGTTATCGTAATCGGAAGCGACCACGCGGGCGCATTCCTGCAATCGCAAGGCGCGTCTCGGATAGCCGAGCCTGCCCCAAGCCGTGATCACATCCGCTTTCGCGGCATCGGCAAGCGCGACCGCATCAGGCCAGCGTTCCATCCAATCGTTCCAATACGGTACCACACGGCTCATCTGCGTCTGCTGGCTCATCACTTCGGAGACAAGCACGCCCCACGCAGTAGTGCGGCCGAAACGCCATGGCAGGTCACGCGCCGAAGCATGCCACCATTCGGCAAGCGCGTCCGCCACAGCTTCGGCGTTTTCAATTTCGGTATTAGGCTCGTTCGTGTCGTTCATCGTACCTATTCTTGCATTCATGACGAACGAAGAGCATACCAATGACGCGCAAGGCGCAACCGCAGAGGAAGCCAAAGTCGAGAAAATGTTCGAATACGGCTACCGCAAGTCGAATTATGGGCCGGACGAACTCGTGACCGACGCGCACGGCAATCCGATTTCCGTGGTCGACGCGATGCTGTCAGCCGAAGACGCGGCCAAAGCCGAAACCTCCACGCCCCACTTGTGCTACTACTCCCCCCGCATTCCGGGCAATACCGGTTCGGCAATCCGCCTATGCGCGGTGACCGGCACGATCCTGCATTTGGTGGAGCCGCTCGGATTCAATCTGCGCGATACGAAGCTGCGCCGCGCCGGACTGGACTACCACGACATGGCGCACGTGGTATTGCACCCGAATTTTGAGAATCTGGTGGAATCCATGCCGAATTCGCGCATCATCGCGTTCACCGCGCACGCCACCAAACTGTATACCGACATCGAATACAAGCCGACTGACATTCTGCTGTTCGGCCCGGAGCCAGGCAATATTCCCGATCCGATGGATATTATGGCCGGTCCGCACGTGGCCGAACAGGTGCGTCTGCCGATGCGTCCAAGCCTGCGTTCCCTGAACCTCACCAACTGCGCATCCATCGCCATCTACGAAGCCTGGCGCCAACTAGGCTTCGCCGGCGGCCAGTGATCCCTCCCCTGCCTGCCAACTTCTAGGTTTTTCAATAATTTACTTGCTTTTGTATAGCAAGTTCCGCGGGAGAGGCGGCGGGGTCTATTCCCGACACGCTCCAGGCCGCTCAGGCCAAGTCTTTACGGTCTGAAACAGACCCCGCCGCCTCTCCCGCTACGCTGAGTTCAACTTAAGTAAGTTTTCTTTTCTTTTATACAAGACACAACGAAATGTACGAAAGCGAGCAGAAGAGCGGGATATTCTGTTCGAGACCGTAAGCTTGGCCGAACGGCCTTGAGTGTGTCGCGAATAGAATATCCCGCTCTTCTGCGACCTCCCCATTACAGCAGCTTATGCACCCAACGCAAGCATAAATCGCAAGAATGAATCGCACGCGACAAGCATGCATCGGGAAGAGGGAAGGGAGAAGCTAGTTTTTGAAGCTGTGGATTGGGGCGGGGATGCGACCGCCTCGGGTCACGAAAGCTTCGCAGCTGGTCTGGTTGACTGGAATGATCGGCGCATAGCCCATCAGGCCGCCGAAGTTGGCCATCTCCCCTACGCCTTTGCCTTCGACCGGAATCACGCGCACGGCGGTGGTCTTCTGGTTGACCATGCCGATGGCGGCCTCATCGGCGATGATGCCGGAAATGGTGGATGCGGTGGTGTCTCCCGGAATGGCGATCATGTCGAGGCCGACGGAGCACACGCAGGTCATGGCCTCAAGCTTTTCGATCTTCAGGCAGCCATTGGTTGCCGCGTCGATCATGTTCTTGTCTTCGGAGACAGGGATAAACGCGCCGGAAAGTCCGCCGACGTAGGAGGACGCCATGATGCCGCCCTTCTTCACCTGATCGTTGAGCATGGCGAGCGCCGCGGTGGTGCCCGGTGCGCCAACCTGTTCGAGACCGATCTTTTCGAGCACTTCGCCGACGGAGTCGCCTACGGCCGGGGTTGGCGCGAGGGAAAGGTCGATGATGCCGAATGGAATGCCGAGGCGACGGGAAGCCTCCTGTGCCACCAGCTGGCCGACGCGCGTGATCTTGAACGCGGTGCGCTTGATGGTTTCGCACAGGAACTCGAAATCCTTGCCCTTGGCTTCGTCCAGCGCGCGGGAAACCACGCCGGGGCCGGAAACGCCGACGTTGATGACCGCGTCGCCTTCGGTCACGCCATGGAAGCCGCCTGCCATGAACGGGTTGTCGTCGGGGGCATTGCAGAATGCCACGAATTTCACGCATCCGTAGGAGTCGTTGTCTGCGGTGGCGTGTGCGATGTCTTTGATGATGTGGCCGAGCAGTTCGACGGAGTTCATGTCGATGCCGGTTTTGGTGGATCCCACATTGACGGACGAGCAGACAATGTCGGTTTCGCTCAGCGCTTTCGGCAGGGAGCGGATGAGCAGCTCTTCGGCGGGGGTCATGGACTTGGATACGAGCGCGGAGTAGCCGCCGATCAGGTCGACGCCGACCTTCTTCGCCGCATGGTCAAGCGCATGCGCAATTTTCACGAAATCGTCCGACGTTTTGCACGAGCTTGCGCCGACCAGGGAAATCGGGGTGACGGTGATGCGCTTATTGACGATCGGAATGCCGTAGTCGCGTTCGATGGCCTGGCCAGTGGATACGAGATCCTTGGCATACGTGGTGATCTTGTTGTAGATGTTGTCGCAGACTTCGTCGACGCTGTCGGCCGCGCAGTCCAACAGGCTGATGCCCATGGTGATGGTGCGCACGTCGAGCTTCTCCTGCTCGATCATCTGGTTGGTCTCGTGGACCTCCATGATATTCAGCATGGTTTTTCCTTACGATTAGTACGATTCGTGGCTTCGATTACTTGAGTGACTCACGTATGCCGCGGATCAGACGCGGTGCATCTTGGTAAAGATCTCCTCGCGCTGGCAGCGGATGCGCACGCCAATCTCCTCGCCGAGCTTGTCGAGATCGTCCACGATCTCGCCGAATTCCTTGTCGGCGTTGGAATAATCCACAATCATCATCATGTTGAAGAAACCGTCGATGATGGTCTGGGAAATGTCAAGCACGTTGACCTGATGTTCGGAAAGGTATGTGCAGACGCGTGCGATGATGCCGACAGTATCCTGGCCGACGACGGTGATGATTGCCTTGTTCATGGAACTCCCTAAACGTTAGGTGCGAATATCCAGTTACCGTCTCGGCAAAAATGCCGGACGTGCCTTAAGTATAGAAAAGGCAGATGTCAAAAAAGTCGTTTTTTCGGCAATCGCATTACATTGTGAGACGATTTCTTCCGTCAAACCGGTTTCAAAAGTTGCGGAAAGTCGTTTTTTGGAATATCTGTTTTCGACGTGAAATCGGATTTCATAAAAGAAAAGCGCCTGCCGATCGTTTGGAAATACGATTTCGGCAAGCGCTTTTTACAATATGTCATGCGATTCACTTTTCGCTGATCTTGTCTTCTTTCAGGAAGAAGGAGAAGACCAGCACGATGACGATCAGCACCAAGCCGAACACATAGCCGTAGCGGGATCCCGCAACGAAGCCTTCCGCATCGGTGGCGCCGGAGCCCATCGACAGCAGGCAGGTGGCGATGGACGTGCCAATCGCGCCGAACACCTGCTGCATGGTGTTAAGAATGGTGGAGCCGCAGCTTCGGCATCTCATCAAGCTAGCCGTATCTGGTCTACGGCATCGTGCCTGCTGGCCATCGTCGTGAGATAGCTGTGCACCCATCTGGCCCACAGTAAATCATGAAAAACGCGCGTTGGCGCACGTCCATGAAAAGGACGTGCGCCAACGCGCGTTTTTGCATCAGCTTCTGCGATCAGGCCTCACGGCTCGCGGAAGCCGCAGCGAACGCCGGCAAGGCGCGAGGTGCGTTGAAACCTTCCTTTTCGAAGCGGTCAGCAATCTTCTGTGCGATCTCGTGCCCCTGGCCCTTATCCACCAGGGCGATGATGGAGCCACCAAAGCCGCCGCCGGTCATACGCGCACCATACGCACCATTGGCGCGGGCCACATCGACGGCAGTATCCAACTCGGGCACAGTCACTTCATAATCCGCAGCGAGCGAATCATGAGACGCGTTGAACAGTCGGCCGGCCTCGTCGATCTTGCCGTTGGCGAAGGCACGCACGAAGGAGTTGACACGGGCGATTTCGGTGATGACGTGGCGCACGCGCTTCTTCATCGTGTCGTCTTCCAGCTTGTCGAGCGTTTCCTTGAGCGCCTGGAACGGATCGTCGGACTTGGCGATGCTGTCGGCGACCACACGCAGGTTGGCCACGCCGAGGATTTCGGCGGCCTTCTCGCAAGTGGCGCGACGCTGGGCATACTGTCCGTCGTTGAGCTGGTGCGGAGCCTGGGTGTCAAGCACCAGCAGTTCCAGACCGTACTTGTCGAGATCGAATTCCTGCTGGGAGACGTTCTCCAGCGGGCTCAGCTCTGGACGGCAATCAAGACGCAACGCATGGCCGAAAGTGCAGCGCATGGATGCGTTCTGATCGAGCCCACCGGTGGACGCGCCCGCCATGTCGTTTTCCGACTTGATGGCGGCGTTGATCAGCGTCACACGACCGGCATCGGATGCGCCATAACCCAAACCGTACACGTCATCCAACGCCAAGGCGGTGGAGCAGGTCATGGCTGCGGAGGAGCTCAGACCGGATCCGAGCGGCACGCAGGAGGAGAATGCCGCATCGAAGCCCTGCACCGCATCGAAGCCGGCTTCGCGCAATGCCCAGGCAACGCCTACCGGGTAGGCGGCCCAGCCTTCCACGCCACCGGCCTGCAGGCCGTCGAGGTCGGCTTCGGTAACGTTTTCGGAGTCAACGTCGGAAACCACGCGCACCTTGGTGTCTTCACGCGGCTTGAGCGCGATGAACGTGCGGTGCGGCAGTGCGATCGGCAGGCACAGGCCCGCGTTGTAGTCGGTGTGTTCGCCGATCAGGTTCACACGGCCCGGTGCGGCCCATACGCCAGCCGGCTCCTCACCGTAGGTGGCACGGAACAGATCGGTCGCGTTCTTCACACCCTCGTCGTGCGAGAGCGGCTCAATGAATTCAACAGCAGTCATTGGTGTTTTGTCCTTTGGGTTTTATTGGCTTTCAGCCTTCGATATCGATTGGTCCGAGCTCGTGGAAGCGCTTGGCGATGAGTTCCGGCGTGGTGTCGGAAACCCATGCGGCCATGCCGGATTCGGATCCGGCCAGATACTTGATCTTGTTGGCTGCGCGGCGGAACGAGAAGAACTGCAGGTTCAGGCGGTAGTTTTCACGGCGTACGTCGTGGATCGGAGCCTGATGCCATGCTGCGATGTACGGCAGGTCCATACCCTTGCCGTCACCCTTGTCGAAGAACGCGTTGCCGCGCTTGAGCAGGGTGGAGTACATGACGGCCAGATCCCAACGTTCCTGGTCGTTGAGCTCGTCGAGGGTGAGCACGTCGCGCACCGGGGCCACATGCACCTCGAGGGGCCAGCGGGCTGCTGCTGGCACGTAGGCCACCCAGCTGTGGTTGCGCATGACGATGCGCTCCCCGGCCTCGATTTCGGAGTTCATGAGATCCTTGAGCAGGTTGCCGCCGGTCTTCTCATGGTAGGCTTCGGTCTGCTTGAGTTCGGATTCCATCTTCGGCGCGATGAACGGGTAGCAGTAGACCTGTCCGTGAGGGTGTGCTAGGGAGACGCCGATTTCCTGTCCGTGGTTTTCGAACGGGAAAATCTGTTCGATGCCTTCCATCTTGGAGATTTCAGCGGTACGGAACGCCCATGCCTCCACGACGGTGCGCAGGCGGGAGACCGGCAGGTCAGCCGGCAGACCATCTTCGTCCGGGTCGAAGCAGATCACTTCGCAACGGCCTGCGGCGAGCTTCTTTTCCCACAACGGATTGCCGTTGACGTATTCCACGGCTTCGGAACGGCCCGGCACGCGAACCATGGACGGGAAGCGGTTTTCGAACACGACCACGTTGTAGTCGGTGTCCGGCACTTCGCCGTCCTGATACGGGTCGCCCGGCTTGCGTGCGGCCAGCGGGTTGCCTTTGGCGGTGGCGCCAGGGCCCGCGGTGATCGGACGGTTCATACGTGCGGTCGCCATCGGAATCCAGTCGCCGGTCAGTGGATCGCGACGCATTTCCGGAGCAGCGTACGGCACTTCCTCACCGGCTGCGTTGAGCTGGTTGGAGAAACGGTATGCCAGCTGACGAGGATCGTTCAGTTCGCGCGTCTTCGCGCCGGAAACGTATTCCGGATCATCGTCGAGGTAGAAGAAAGCGCGGCCATCGGCGAGCGTGGTCGGCGTGATGCGAATGTGCTCCTTCGCGTACTCTCCGGGAGTGTAGTTTGCGAATTCACTCATTATGGTTATTCACCTTCCTGAATAGGCTCGCTCTGGTGTGCCAGCACGAGCTCTTTAACCAAATCCCTTGTTTTCCCAACCGAATCGGGGTCTAGTCCATCATCGGTAATGACCGTGTCCACCTGGTCGAAGCGTGCGAAGAGCGACAATGATGTGCAGCTCCACTTGGTGTGATCGGTCAAAATTATGGTGCGATCGGCAATGTCCATCATTGCCATATCGGTTGCGGCCTCAAGCGAGTTCGGCATGAGGAAGCCGCGCGGAATGGACACGGAATGCGTGCCCAGGAAGACTGTGTTGACGCGCAGGGAGGCCACCACTTTGTCTGCGATCGGGCCTACGAGCGAGTTGGATCGGGTGGTCACGCCGCCGGTCACGATGACTTCCACGTCTTTCGATTCCAGCGCCTGCACCAGTTCCGCCACCGGAATGGAGTTGGTGAGGATGGTGATCCCCGACGACTGCTGTGATTCCAGCAGATGTTGCGCGAATACGTATGCGGTGGTGCCGCCGCCGATGGCGATCACGTCGCCGGGTGCCACATATTTGATGGCTTCCTGTGCGATGGCGTCCTTCAATCCGATGTCCATCTGCGACTTTACAGAGAACAGCGGCTCACTCAGCAGCGTGCTGGTGGTGACGGCGCCGCCGTGCACACGCTTCAGCAGACCCTTGTCGGCCAGATCGGCGATATCGCGTCGGATGGTCATGGCGGAAACGCCCAATTCCTTGGATAATGCGGTGATACGCACCGCACCGCGGGTACGCAACCTGCTCAAAATCAAATGCTGACGTTGTGACGATATCATTCGAACATTATCGCACATGTTCACTCAAAATAAAAACTGAGATGAGCGTTTCGCGCGTTTTCCTCACGAAAAAATATACTTGGCACTCCTGTAATCGTTCAAATCGAACAAAAACGAACGTCGACATCCCGTCAGCGAAATCAATCGTCGTGTTGCTTTCCTGCGACAAACGGTGCGAGAATAGTGAACCATGACGTATGTTTCTGAGAATTTCTGGCACGATGCGGTGAACAAAGCCACCACCGATCTCTTCGCCTTCGGCTATAAGCACATCATCAAGCCGCATTTCGTGTTCAATCAGACGCCCGATGTGGCGCACGACCAGATGATTCAGTTCTGCAAGATCACCAAGAACATTCCGCCGCTGATGTGGGCGTGCCGTGAAATGCTCAACTATTCCGACCCCGTGCTGGAAACCAGCGTGATGGGCGTCGACTTCGTCAATCCGTTCGGCCTTTCCGCCGGCCTCGACAAGAACTGCGAGATGCCGGTGCTGCTCGACAACGCCGGCTTCGGCTTCGAAACGGTCGGATCCACCACGTCTCGTCCGTGTCCCGGCAATCCGAAGCCGTGGTTCCACCGTCTGCCCGAATATGATTCGATGATGGTGCATGTCGGTCTTGCCAATGAGGGTTCGGAAATCGTTGTTCCGCGCGCGGAACAGGCTTGGACGAAGGCGCGCGATATGCAGATTTCCGTGTCGATCGCGCGTACGAATGACGATAAGACCGGCGATTTGGACGAAGGCATCGAGGATTACTGCATTTCGATGCGTCGCGCGGCCGGTCGCACCGCCATGGTCGAAGTGAACATCTCCTGCCCGAACACGATGGCCGGCGAACCGTTCAATCAGAGCCTGAAGCGCTCGACAAGCTGTTCACCGAACTCGACAAGATCGAACGTCCACAGCCCACGCTGGTGAAGATGCCGTTGAATAAGTCCTGGGAAGAGTTCAAGGATCTGCTTGACGTGCTTGCCGAACACAATGTGCAGGGCTTGTCGATTGCGAATCTGCAGAAGGACCGCACCGGCATGGAGATTCCTCGCGATTGGGAGGGCGGACTGTCGGGTTCGCCATGCTATGAGGCCAGCAACGAACGCATCAAGCAGGTGTACCGCGAATATGGCGACCGTTTTGCGATTGCCGGCATCGGCGGCGTGTTCACTCCGCAGCAGGCGTATGCGAAGATTCGTTCCGGCTCGTCGTTGGTCATGTTCATCAGCTCGCTGATGTATCGCGGACCGCAGCAGATCACCGTGTTGAAGCGCGGCCTTGCCGAACTGCTCAAGCGCGACGGATTCGACCATGTGAGCCAGGCTGTCGGCATCGACGCCTGATACCGATTATTTCAATCGGCAGCGAGCACCAAATAATAATGCGCTGCGACCGCCAACGCGGTGCAGGGCGCATTATTGTTGTTCGATTGTTGTTCGATATTACCTTGGTTATTGGTTGCGTTTAGTATGCGCCACGCACATACTGCGGCTGGTAGGGCGCATCTTCGGTCGGAATACCGAGCTTGTGAGCGGCGCGAAGAGGCCAATTCGGATCACGAAGCGCCGCACGTCCGATTTCGATGGCGTCGGCGGCACCGGATTTCAAAATCTTCTTGGCCTGCTTCGGCTTGGTGATCAATCCGACGGCCGTGGTTGGAATTTCGGCACGCGAGCGCACCTGTTCGGCGAATGGAACCTGATAATCGGGTTTGACGGGAATGGTCACGCCCGGAATCATGCCTCCGGTGGAGACGTCCATCAGATCGACACCGTGCTTCTTCAGGACTTTGGCAAGGTCGACGGTCTGATCGAGATCCCAGCCTCCGGCGGCCCAATCGGTCGCGGAAACGCGCACCAGCACCGGCATGGTGTCGGGGATGACGGAACGCACGGCGTCCACGACTTCGACCAGTATGCGGATACGGTTGTCGAACGATCCGCCGTATTCATCCTCGCGCTCGTTGATCAGCGGATCGAGGAATTGCGACAGCAGATAGCCGTGGGCCGCATGAATTTCCACCGCGTCGAAGCCGATATCATAAGCACGCCAAGCGGCGTCGCGGAACTGGTCGACGATGGCATGGATTTCGTCAACGGTGAGTTCGCGAGGCTTGTCCAACGGCCCGAACGCGTTGGCGCTTGGCCCCACGGTCTGCCATCCGCCCTGCTCTTCCGGCACGCTCTCATGCTCGTATCCGATGGAGAAGCAGCCGGTGGAAGCCTTGCGTCCGGCATGGTTGAGCTGCACCGCCATCGTCGCGCCGGCGGCCTTCGCATCGGCAACGATCCAACGCCATGCGTCCATCTGCTCGTCGGCCCACAATCCCAAGTCGCACGGCGAAATACGACCCTCCGGCGTCACTGCGGTGGCTTCCACGATAACCATGCCGAAACCGCCCATGGCACGTGACACATAATGCTGGTAGTGGAATGGCGTGGGCAGGCCATCCTGGGCCAACGCGGAATACGTATCCATTGGCGGCAGCCAGATGCGGTTGCGCACGGTCATGCCACGCAAAGTCATAGGATCGAACAGACCAACCGTGCCATTGGTTGTAGCCTTCTTCGACCGCTTCGCCTTCTTTTCGTCTTCGCTCATCGTAGTAGCTCCCCTCCGGTCGCACCTACTGGCTCCATGCCGATCGGCTGAACCTTCTTCTTGTATTCCCCTTGAGCTTCTCTGGAGATTTCGTGCCATAAAACCGGCACTATCTGCATTCTACGCAGAACGCCCGCCGAGCGTGGCGGGCGTTCATTGATTGTTCACTTCCATTCGCTGAATTGCGGAAGCGTCACTCATCTTCGGTCTGCTGCTGATCCTGATCATCCTGCTGGTCGTTCTGCTGGCTTTGCTGCTGAAGCGACTGGTTCTGCTGCTGAATGATTGTGCTTTGCTGCTGGGTGGCATTCTGCTTTCCACCGCCGATCTTGGTGACCGTGCTGGATGTTGCGGAATACTTGGCCGCAGGCTGCCCATAATCGTTGTCAATCGGCAGCTGTTTGCGTTCCGCATAAGCATTCATAAAGTCACGCCATGCCGGGGCCGCGATGGTGGAACCATCCCAGTAACTGTGGTACTGGCCGTTGATAGCGATATTCGCAATCGGGTGGCCAACCGGGTTCTGCACGTCACCGACGAGCACGAATGTAGCGATCTGGTTCGGAATGAAACCACCTGTCGTAACTAGCTGATCCTCGTGGGTACCGGTCTTGGCGAAGGTCTTACGTCCATTGGCTAGCTGTACCACACCGCCTGCGCCATCGGAACGAACAACGCCTTGATTCATGGCCCAAGCAAGCGTTTGGATGATTTCCGGATCGACCGCCTGATGGCAGTTCGCGGAAGGCACCTTAATATCATTGCCGTCCACATCAGTCACCTGCTTCAGCGCGATCGGATCGCACTGCACGCCATTGGACGCATATACAGCGAAGATGCTTGCCATCGTCAGCGGGGACACGTTGACGTTGCCGACCATCATAGCAGGCACGAATGATGAGGTCTTGTCGAGCGTCTCACCGGTATTCGCATCATGATAGCCAAGTTCAGTTGCGGTATCGGCAATCTTGCACAAGCCGATGATGGATCCCATGGAAGCCTGCGTGGTGTTATGAGACCTTGCCAAAGCCAATGCCGGCGTTTCCGGGTTCACCGTTCCATTGGTTATTGCGTTGGTGACGTTCCACGTATCAGTGCCGCCGGTATAACGATCGCATGCGAACAACGAGGTCGAATACCTCGTGGACGTCTGCAGGTTTTCGTTGACGGAATGTCCCGCTTCCATCCATGCCACCAGATTGACAGGCTTCCACGACGAGCCGATGGAGAAGCCCATGCCGCCGCCGTCTTCTCGATCCACGGCATAGTTCATGGAATCCCTGGTCTGGTCGTTCTGCGCCGCTTCGGTGGCATCATACGTTCGATTCAGACCGAAGCCCAACACTTCTCCGGTACCCGGTTTGACGGACGCCATCACGATTTCCATGCCGGAGGAATCTTCCGGTGGGATGGTGTTGCGCGCGGTTTCGTTCAACAAGGTGTTGGCATCGATATCCAACGTGGTGACGATCTTCAGACCGCCCTCTTTCAGCAGTCTTTCCCTGTCCTCGCTGGTCTTGCCGAATTCCTTGGAATTCAAAATCTTATGCACCACGTAATCGCAGAAATAGCCCGCATCATAGTCCGCGGCCATGCAACCGGTGGAAATAGGCTGGACATCAAGCGTATCTGCGAGCGGAGTATTGACCGCCTCTTGATATTCCGCATCCGAAATATAGCCCTGCTCGTTCATCAGCTGCAGCACGATATTGCGTTGCTTCTCGGACTCCGGCTGGTTCGATTCGACGGAAGGATCGTAAGCGTTCGGATTCTTGGTGATTGCCGCGATGGTGGCGGACTGCACGATGTTCAGCTGATCTGCGGTGGTGTTGAAATACCGCTTCGCAGCCGCCTGCACGCCATAGAGGCTATTGCCGCCAAACTGTGCGATATTGAGATATCCCTGCAAAATTTCAGGCTTGGAATACTGCTTTTCCATTTGCACGGAAATCAGCATTTCCCTCATTTTTCGTGCGATGGTATCTTCCGACGCATGGTATTGTGCGATCGGATCGTCATCCTGCTGCGCCTGCAGGATCAGCACGTTTTTGACATACTGCTGGGTAAGGGAGGAGCCGCCCTGATGGTCGCCCTTCATGTATGTTTGGACGAACGCGCGGAACACACCCTGCACATCAACGCCGCCGTGAGTGAAGAATCGTCTGTCTTCACGCGCTACCACGGCCTGCTGCATGTATTTGGAAATCTTCTTCAACGGCACGACTTCACGATTCTGATCCCAGAATTCGGTGATTTTCGTGGTGCCATCGGAAGCGTACATGGTCGACTTCTGCGGCAGGCTGGTCACATCAAAATCAATACCTTCGACCGACAGCGACGGAATAACCGCCTTGGCGACGCTGTTCGCGCCAAAAACCGCCGGTAGGAGGAACAAACTGGCGGCCACGCCGCCACCCACACTCAGCGTGATGTAGGCAATCACGAGTGCGAGCACACGTTGAACGGTCAAAGTCTTCTTTTCGGGCATGGTGCCCATTCTAAAGTGGTGGGTCTACTAATCAACCGGCCGATCGCAGCCATCACGGGTTTCTCACAAACAATCGTAAAACTTGAAAAACACTGAAAAATAGCCGAAAATCTATCGTCTCGATCGTCGAATAAGCATGCCAGGCTGGTAGATGATGATGGAACGGCCCTCACGCGCAATCCATCCACGGTTGGCGAAATCCATCAGCGCCTTGTTCACCGTTTCGCGCGACGAACCGACCAGCTGCGCCATTTCCTCCTGCGTCAGATCGTGCGGCACCTTCAACCCCGCCTCGACCGGCTCGCCGAAGCGTGACGCCAGATTCAGCAGCGTTTTCGCCAAACGTCCCGGCACGTCCATGAACACAAGCTCCGAAATGCGCTCATTGTTGTCACGCATGCGATGCGCGAGCACCTGAAGCATGTCGACGGCCACGCGCGGATGCTCGTCAAGCCATGCGAACAGGGCGTCATGCTCAAGCCATACGACTTTCGTGTCACTGGTCATGGCCACGGCGGACGCGGTGCGCGGTCCACCATGCGGATCGAACACCGGAATCTCACCCAGCACTTCGCCGTACGCATGAATGCTCAACAACTGCACACGTCTGTCGGACGATTGCCGGATCAGTTTGACGCGCCCGCGTTCCAGCAGATACATGCGGTGATCGGTGTCGCCTTCGCGGAAAATATAGTCGCCCTTGTTGTATTCGGCATGCTGCAGATGCGGCAGCAGTTCCTCCGCCTCTTCGGAAGAAACCTGCTTGAACAACGCGGTGTGCAGCAACGTCGCGCTTTCGCCACTGGGTCCACTATTGGTCTCGTTTGGCGTAGCCATTTTGTCACACCTCCGTTCATAGGCACGCCGCCAGGCGTGTTGCCGGGCGCGTTGCCGCGGCTTCGAAAGCTTGCTGCGATTCCACATGCCCTCACGGAACACCAAGCTTTCGTAACGTTCTCATCGCCCTTGACATTTGGGCGGCTTCGACCATCGGGCTACATTGTAACTCGCCTGGCGGCGCCGAGCAGCCGTTCAACCACGTCTTCACGACTCATGCCCGTCTGCGAGCGCATTGGATCGACTCGTTTTACCGCTGATTTCACCGCTTTGTCCGACATTTTCTCGCGTGAGGTGTTCAACACACGCCCCATTTTTTCCGCGTCGATATCGTAGGCGAGGGTCACGTGGTGCAGTATGGCGCCTGGACCTCCCTCTACTGGTGTGAATCGGCGTTGTGCGGCTCCGCCGAGTTTGCCGTATTGCGTGGCGATGTCGTTGAGTCCGGAGAATCGTACGTCGAGCCCGAGTTCCTTAAGCGCGCGCACCAGCCAGAAATCGCAGAGCCGGTATGATTCCTCGATGCTTATGCCTTGGGTGAAATCGAACGGCGCGTACAACGAGTAGGTGATGGTATTGCCCGGTTCGATGAACATCGCCCCGCCGCCGGTGCAACGTCGGACCACGGTGAATCCTTCCTTCTGCGCGACCGCCGTATTGACTTCGTCTTCGAGCGACTGGAATTTGCCGATGACCACGGCCGGAGCGGCCCATTCCCAGATACGCAGCGTGGGTTCGCGTTTGCCTGCCGCCACTTCGCGCGCCCATGCGATGTCGGTTTCCATTTGTTCGTTCGGGTCGCGCGGCTTGTCGTGGATGACGGTCGGTTTCAGGTCCCGCCAGCGTTCCAGATATTCCTCTTGTGTCAGCGCATTATGCATTCCCGGTTGTTCCCCGGAATATTGTTTCGTGGACCGCGCGATATTTCCGTTGCCCGTTGCATCTTCCGCATTACGCGATTCACTGCCTGTGATTGCGCGGAGAAAAGCGATGGCAATGCCTTCTGCCGTCATACCCACCAATCGCACGTTCGGATAGTTCGCGGTAATCGCTTGCAATCGTCGCGTAATGTCGCGTGTGGGCGCGCCTCGCTGGCTTTGCAGCAAGTTTTCCCAATCCTGCAATAGTCGGCGGGAATCCTTGTCATCGCCGTCAAGAAAGAAATCGCCGTCGATCCGACATTGTTCCACGGATTGGATGGAACTTGCACATTCGCGGAAATATGCTGGAATGTCATCAGAAAGCCGGACGGAAACCCCTACGAGTTTGCCGCCCGGCTGCTTGTACAGCCCTCTGCCCATCAATCTTGGAGTTCTTGGCCGTGCCCATCGCGGTGCCAGTTGGACCCGTAGCTGGAGCACAGGATGAGGACGGCTTCGATCAGAGCCCAGATTCCGGAAATGATCGGTCCGATGAGGATGATCCATCCGATCAGGGTCAGCAACAGCTGGGCCACGGCCTTGCCTGTGTATCCCAGATAGAAGTTGTGCACGCCGAGGGTGCCGAGGAACAGGCCGAGCAGGCCGGCGACGATCTTCGACTTCTGCGCGTAGCCATAGCCGGGCTGCTGTTGGGTCGCCTGATAGTAGGTCTGCTGCGCGTAGGTTGGTGGCTGATTGTATGCGGACTGCGTGTATTGGGGCTGAGTCGGCTCCTGATAATAGGGGGTCTGCGCCGATTGTGCGTAATCCGTAGGTCCGTACGTCGGCTGGCCGTAGATGGGCTGTGCAGGTTGCGCAGGCTGAGTCGGCTGCCCGTAAGCGGGAGCGGCCGAGCCATATGCGGGGACGGACGAACCGTAGGCAGCCGACTGACCATATGGCTGACCATTGCCGTACGTACCGCCGGGGATGTTGTTGCCCTGCGTACCCGGGGCATATCCTGCACGGGCTGCTGCGATGCGTACGGGTTGGGATTGTGCGGCTGTGATGCAGGCTGATTGTAGCCATCCTGCGACTGCCTGTAATCGGCTTGAGTTGAATCGTTCGTCGCGAAATACTCGTCTTGGCCGGAACCGTTGTAATCGGCATTGTTGTCACTCATGGTTTCAACAATATCCCATAATTTGCCTTGTTGCTTTCATCCACCCTGAAAGCAATCCCTGAAATCCCCCTGAATATGCGAGACGCCTGTCGAATTCAAGCATGAACTCGATTTCGACAGGCGTCTCAACAGGCGAACATATCCGGCGCAATCATGCGTTCCGGATCATATGTCACATGCGTGCCAGAATGTCGCGTCCGACCTCGTCGGTGGAGCGGGTAGCGGATCCCAGCTCTTCGATGTCCGCTTCGACGGCCGCATCGATCTTGGCGGCGGCTTCGTCGAAACCGAGATGACGCAGCAGCATGGCCGCGGAAAGGATCGCGGCGGTCGGATTGGCCTTGTTCTGGCCTGCGATGTCCGGTGCGGAACCATGGATCGGCTCGAACATGGACGGGTATTCGTCGGAAGCGTTGATGCATCCGGAAGCGGAGTATCCGACACCGCCGACCACGGCACCTGCCTCGTCGGTGATGATGTCGCCGAACAGGTTGTCAGTGAGGATCACGTCGAAGCGGGACGGATTCGACACCATGAAAATGGTGGTCGCGTCGATATGCAGATAGTCGTGGGAAACTTCCGGATATTCCTCGGCGACCTTATCGACGATGCGCTGCCACATGTCTCCGGCGTTGACGAGCACGTTCTTCTTGTGCACGAGGGTCACATGCTTCCTGCGCTTCATGGCCAGCTGGAAGGCGTAACGCACCACACGTTCCACGCCGTAGGCGGTGTTGATGGAAACTTCGGTGGCCACCTCGTTCGGGGTGCCGCGGCGAACCGCTCCGCCGGCGCCGCAGTACAGGCCTTCGGTGCCTTCACGCACCACGACGAAGTCGATATCACCCGGGTTGGCGAGCGGGGAGGTCACGCCCTTGTACAGCTTGGACGGACGCAGGTTGACGTACTGGTCGAGATCGAAACGGAGCTTGAGCAGCAGGCCACGTTCGAGAATGCCGGCCTTGATACGCGGATCGCCGACTGCGCCCAACAGGATCGCGTCGGTCTTCTTGATGCGTTCCTCTTCCTCTTCCGGAAGAATCGCACCGTCACGCAGGTAACGTTCGGCGCCAAGATCGAAATTCTCGTAATCGAATTCGGCAACGCCCTCGGCCGCCTTCTCCAGAGCCTTCTGAGCCCACGGAGTCACTTCCTTGCCAATGCCATCGCCCGGAATGACGGCGATGGTGTACTTCTTTGCAGAATCACTCATAGCACGCGACTCTAGTCAACGAATCAGCACGTGGACTAACACTCAACTAATGGACACTCCATGCCGCTTTCCTGTACGAAACACACGAAAAGCATGAATCATACGAATCTCACAAATCGCACAGCCTAATCAGCTGGTAATACCCATCACGCCAAGGCACCAAGCATTCTCATAGGAGATCTCCTCCCACTGCTTGTACCTTCCAGACGTACCCCCATGACCAGCCTCAACCTCAATCTTCGCCACGGCATCCACGCCCGCACGCTGCAGTCGGGCCAACCATTTCATCGGCTCCACATACAGCACACGAGTGTCATTCATCGACGTGGTAATGAAAATCTTGGGAAAAACCGCAACCCGCGCATCATTTGCATCAGACGGCGCATTCTCATACGGCGTATATTCCTTCATATACCGATACACGTCCGCATTATGCAGCGGATCGCCCCACTCATCCCACTCCGTAACCGTCAACGGCAACGACGGATCAAGAATCGATGTCAACGCATCCACAAAAGGCACATCCGCCTCAACGCCCGCGAAACATTCGGGAGCCATATTCGCCACGGCACCCATCAACAGGCCACCGGCGGAACCGCCATCGGCCACCGTGCGAGCAGGCGACGCCAAACCGGCACGCTGCAACGCACGCACGGCATCAACGAAATCCTCAAATGAATGCTTCTTATTGAGCAAATGCCCCTGCTCATACCAAGCACGACCCATCTCACCGCCGCCGCGAATGTGCGGCACCGCATAAAGCACACCACGATCAAGCATGCTGATGCGAGACACCGAGAATCCCGGATCCGAACTGATCTCATACGCGCCATACCCGGTAACGAACATCGCCGAATCACACGCAGGCACATCCCTGCGCCACACCAAGGAAACAGGAATGCGCTCGCCATCGCGGGCGGTAACCCACACCCTGCGCTCCATGTATTCGCGCGGTTCAAATCCACCAAGCACCGTGGCACGCTTCAACAGGCGATCCTCGCCGGTCGCCGGATCGATATCATGCAGTTCGCCGGGACGCGTGTAACTGGAGAACGAGTAGCGCATGCGGGGCGCATCATACGAAGGATTGCCTCCCACACCAATCGAATACAAGCGCCGGGTCTCCCCCGGCATCGCATCGGCGGTCGCGCCATCCGATGAGGTCATCGCCTTGCGGGAAACCCCATGCACGGCCGACCCCTCGCCTTGCGCGGCGGCCAATTGGTCGAGCGCGCCCCACACTTCGGCACGTTCCTCGTTGATCTCGTCCACCGACTCGTCGACATCCCAATCGTCTTCCAACGCGTGGGGAACCAGCTCGGTGAACTTCCATGGACGCCCCGCAAGAAAATCCTCCGCAGCGGCATCCTTCGTCATCACCGCAATATGCGTCAGGCTTTCCGCCCGGTACTGCAGCGCCACATAATGCCGGTGAATCGAGATCCCCTCAATGCCAAGACCATGCGCGCCCTGCAAAATGGCTGGATTGCAGGGATTGGAATACGGTGTGCCGATCGGGCATCTCAGAAGCGCCCGGTTCGATCTCGTCGCCGTGCTCGCATCCGTACGGCGAACCGACGGCCACACGCACGCCCTCACCCAAACGGTACGGGGGCTCATGGGAGCGCATGTCGATCACATCGATTTCGAAATTCGGGTTCAACGCATTGTGGTAGACCACGGCGAGCGGAATATCCTCACCGCATTCGCCGGCACCTTCGAAACGGCTGAAACTCACGTCGTATTCCACGTCCTGCTCGCGCGGAATGAACGCACGGAATTCGCCTTCCGGATCGTCGGTGGAAAGCAGCAATACCTCGGTGGTAGTCTTCGACCCGGTGCCGATCACCAGATTGCGTTCGTCGAACGACAGGCCGATGCCAACCCAGAATCGTTCGTCTCGTTCGCGGTACACCTCCACATCGTCGACGATGGGAGTGCCGACGCGGTGCCTCATCACCGCGTATGGACGCCACGCGTCGTCGAGCTTCACATAGAACACCCATTGCGCGTCCGGTGTGAAGCAGGCGCCACCGATGCCCTCGAACACTTCCGGCAGTTCCTTGCCGGTTTCCAAGCTGCGGATGCGGAAATCGTAACGTTCGTCGCCGCTGGTGTCGGTGCCGTACAGCATCCAACGTCCGTCTTTGGAAATATCCATGCCGCCGATACGGAAGAAATCATGGCCTTGCGCTTCGGCATTGGTGTCGAACACCACTTGTTCGCCGTCGATGGGCACGCCGATTTCAATGGTTGGCGGATCCCAATCGTCTGCGCCTCGAATAGGCACACGGCATTGCACCGCATACTGCTGGCCCTCCTGGGTGCGTACGAAATACCAGTAGCCATCCATGCGTGTCGGCACGGACATGTCGTTTTCCTGAACGTGCGACTTGAGCTCGTCGAACAGTGTGGAGCGTAGGGTTTTCAACGGTTCCATGCGCTGCTCGCAATACCGGTTCTGCGCGGCGACGTAATCCTGCACGTCATGCGATTCCTTGTCGCGCAGCCATTCGTACTCGTCGATGAAGGTGTCGCCGTGGAATACGCGCTCCTTCGGCACACGCTTCGCGATCGGCATCCCGCATTTGTCTTGCACGCTTTCGTCGCTTTCTCGCGCGCCCGTTGCGCCCTGTTCACCCCGAAAATCAGTCATGCACGCGATTATACCGGCATTGCATTCCCAATCCCACGCGGCACGCACCCCCTGCTCCGGGCGTACGAAAAAGTCAGACGCCCATCTGTTGTTTCAGGAACGGCAGCATGGTTTTCATCAGATTCGAGCCGGTCGTTCCCGTGAATACCGGGACATCGGTGACCGGGATCGGCTGCGTGACCGCACGCCCCGCAACGGTGCCGAGATTGCCGGCGACTTCGCGTGGAGACAACTGCCGGATGCCGATCGCCAGCACACGCCCTGGGTATCGGCGTGCGATCGTGGCGTACGTGGTCGGATCCCTCTGCCCGTCATCGCCGATCAGAATGAACTTCATATCAGGAAAATCAGCCATCAATTGTTCGGCATACTCGAGTTTGTGCTGCACTCCGGAAGGAATGAACGTTTTCGGGCGAGGATCGAGGTCGCGCAATAGCAGCGGACCTTCCGGAAAACCATGGTTGGCGATGAAATGCCGGATCGAGCTTTCCACATTCCATGGCGATGTCGACAGGTAGAAGAACGGCGCGTCCGGGAACATGTCCGCAATGCGGTTGAACAGCAGGTTCATGCCCGCAACCGGCATTTTCTTCTTTGGATCGAGCAGCAGCAGATTGTAGGCGGCTTTCATCAGGCTTGGCGCCTGCGTGACCATAATGGTGTCGTCCACGTCGGAGATCACGCCGACTTTCGTACCGCTGGGAATGGTGAACAGGTTGGCTGTGACCGGTTTGCGGCTGCGTACCTTGTATGACACGTCGTGCACGCCCGGTTCGAGCGAATGTTCGGCCACGAGATCGAGATATCCTGCGGAATCGGAGGCTGCGAATTCACTGGAGACATTGCGCTGCGCGTCCACTTCGTCGTGCACTTCGGACGCGCCCACCTGCACGGTTTCGAGGGGCACGCCGTCGATGGCGATGCGCACCTTCGTATGCGGCGAGGGGATGGTGAGCATGGCACGGATGCCACGGGTCAGACGGCCCGCCTGACGTTTGAAGGGCCCGTACACGGTTCGGCAGATCAGTCGAGAGTAATGTTCGGTGCCGTAGCCGACATATGGTTCCACGCGCGGATACCAGTTGAGATTGAGCACCATGCTTGTTGAGAACGTCACCCACTTGTTGAACGCTCTGGTAATGGTGCGGCGGAACAGTCGTGTCAGCGGAGGCTTGACTTCGATGCGTTCGTGTTTCGAAGCCGCGTCGAAGGTGGTGACCACCTTGCGTGCGGGAATGGGCACGGTCGGCATGTCATCTTCGGATATGGAATCCGGTTCACGCTGGGGCAACGGCTGCGGTTCGGTCATAACCCCACTATAAAGGCGATTATTGAATTACCTGGTACCCCAGCGTGAAAATCAGGGATTTTTCAGGGAATACCGATGATTTCTCATCCAATTTCCCGAATCGTGCCGTTCATTGAACCACGATGTTGGCGTATTCCTCGGAGGAAAGCAGTCCCGGCTCGTCATCCTCAAGTTCGATTTTGAAAATCCAGCCTTCGCCATACGGGTCACCCGTTACGATGCTTGGATCGTCGGCGGCCTCGTTGTTCACATAGCGAATCACGCCGGCCACCGGAGTGACCAGCGGCGTGACCGCCTTGGAGGATTCCAGTTCCGCCACCTCGTCGCCCGCCTGTACTTCGGTGCCGACTTCCGGCAGATCGATGTACACGAGTTCGCCAAGCTGGTCGGCCGCATATTCGGTGATACCCACCATGGCCGGCTCGGTGGAAGCATCCACCCACACATGCTCGTCGGAATATTCAAGATGCTCGGGCACATCCAGATTCGGCTTGTTATCGTTTTCTTCGCTCATGAAAGCTCATTCTACGTCAATCGTATGTATTTCCCTAGAGCAGTGCCGAAACTTGTTACGGGAGGTCGTGGCCGAGCCATTCTTCGATCATGTAGCGGGCGATGGTGGCCTTTCCGGGAGCTTCCATACGCCCTGCCACCAACTCGTTCATGTATTCGTCGCGGGTCACCCAACGCGCCTGCAGGGTCTCGTCGCCGTCCACGCGCACGTCGGTGGTGTTGGCCACGCCTTTGAACGCCATCATGAGCGATGCGGGGAACGGCCATGGCTGCGATCCCAAGTATTTGAGTTCGCCGATGTCTATGCCGACTTCCTCTTTGGCTTCGCGCCGGCAGGCATGCTCCAGGTTTTCTCCGGCTTCCACGAAGCCGGCCGATACGGAGTACAGTCCGGTGTTGCGCCATGCGCTGTTGTGTTGCAGCAGCAGACGGTCCTCATGGTCCACGATCGCCGTGATGACGGCCGGTTCCACTCTGGGGAACAGCAGTCGCTTGCCGTCCGCTTCGCTGGCGCAGCGTTGCGCCCATCCTCCCAACGCCGGTTCGGTCGGAGCGCCGCATGTGGGGCAATGACGTTGGCGCGCATGCCATACGCCCAGCGAGATCGCCGTCGTGGCCTGGCCTGCTTCGCGCGCGCTGGCATGCGGTGCGAATCCGCGCAGATCGACCCAGTCGAATCGTTCCGCAGCGCTTTCCAGCAACGATTTCGACGTTTTCGATTCCGGTTCGTGCTGTTCGCCGAACGCATCGTCCGCGCCCATATGCTCACTGCTTGCGACCACCGTCTCCGCGGCTTTCACGCGAGACACGTCAACGGCGACCACGTGTTCGTCGCGTTTGCCGCCATACGATCCAAGGAATATGGCGAGCGCCGTCGGATGCGTGTGCAGTTCCGCCGCCACGTAGGCGCCGGGCAATTGCGCGAGACGCATATGCACGTTGGCGTAGTCCGCGATGGCTCCCTGTCCGCGCGGCACCGCCACCATGCCGTCTTTGACGAGAATGACCTTCGTGTCCGGCTCCAGCAGCGCCGTGTCGAACAGGTCGGGTTCGCCGCGTCTCGAAACCTCATAGTCGATGTCGCCTTGCGCAAGTGGCAGGAACGGCAGTGCCTGGGTCAGCGCCAGTGGCGAGAACACGCTCATCGATTGCTTCTTTCCTTGAATACGATTGATAGAGCGGATATTTTTTCTCTATTCCGTATTTTCTTTTCTATTTTTTTATATCTTTTTTGTATTTCTGATTGCGATATTGACGGCAGCGGCGGAAAATACCGGCTACTGCACCCTGCGCACCAGCGCGAGCAGCGCGTCGGCAACCGCCTGCGGATGCTCGTATGCGCTGAAATGCCCGCAATCGAATACCACCGTCATATCCGCGCTCGTGCCTGTCATCGCATCGGCGATCGGCGTCATCACGCTCGGCGGGCTCGACGGATCCTTGTCGCCGCAGATCACCGCAACCGGTGCCGTAATCGCAGGCAACACATCGTTCAGATCCGGGCGCCCAGCCGCCATGCGCTCACGCCATGCGATGCCTTCGGCAGGCTGTTCGTTGATCCACGTCGTGAACTGTTCACGGTAGGCGGCCGACTGTTTGATGGTGGAATCCTCAGGTGTGGATGCCGCAAATCCCATCACCGGCTCATGCGTGCCCGTCGATTCGCATGCTTCGGCGATCGCGATGCGCTTCGCGCGCATCTGCGCGGAATCCGCCGCGGCCTTCGTGTCGCACAATGCCAACGCGGCAACAGCTTCGGGGTGCAGACGCTGAATGTCGAGAACCAGATAGCCGCCCATCGAAAGGCCCGCCCAAATCGCCTTGTCGTAACCGGCCGCATGCAACATCGCGACATAGGCGTCGGCCATATGGTCCAAACCGTTCGGGAAAGCGCCGTCCGCGTCTTTGCCGCCACTGGTCTCATCGGAAGGAATCGGCCCTTCTCCCGCACCGGGCATGTCGGGACCCCAGATCGGGAACCGTTTCACACCATGTTCCACAGCGGCCGCCTCCAACGCCTCCGCACATTCGTCCCACATGCGGTGGTCCACGGGGAACCCGTGCACCAGCACCACGGGAAGCCCCTCGCCCTCGCAATACACGTTATTATGTAATTCGATCGTCATCGTCTCACTCCGTTCCTCTCCCCTATATTGCCTATGTATCTATCGCTTACGCTGCCTGCATTCGCAAGCTGCCACGCGCTTTCCTGGCGCCCACGGCCGACCGGTTTCGACGTCAACCATAAGCCTGTCGGCTACCTGCCGGCCCAAGCGATCGCCTGACGCACAATCGTGCCATATCCGTTGCTCATCTGGTTTATGAAAGTGTCGAGGATCTCGCTGTTCGTGTTGACCCATTCCACGTCAAGCGTCTCATCCTGCGGCTTGCAGTCGCCCGCGATCGGCACCACGTAGCACAATGCGATCGCATGCTGGCGGGAATCGAAATAATCGGATAGTCCCGGCGTCGGGAAAAACTCGGCCACGGTGAACGGCTGCAGACTCACCGGCAGCTGCGGCAACGCGATATCGCCCAAATCCTTGGCGATATTACGCGCCACGGCCTCACGCAACGATTCGTGATAGAGCACGCGCCCGGCAATCAGCGTTCGCTCGATACTGCCGTCGTCAGACACGCGAAGCAACGATCCGACCTGTGAAACACGCCCTAGATCATCGGTGCGCACCGGCACCACAAGCACGTATGGAATCGGCATTTCGCCGCGCATACGGTTGATTTCGCCGGAAGCAAGCCATCCTGGAGGATTACCTATTCCGCGAATGAAATCCTCCGGCGTAATGTCGTCGAATTCTCCGCGACGACGGCCTGCATCGAAATCGCCCTCGTCGGGCACTTCATCATTCATCACTGGCATAGTCCCATTATCACGCACCTTATGTGAATTGGCTGGAAAAGAATGCGCCGAAAGACGATTCTTCTGACAGCGGATATTGCATATGCCGGGAATGCGGCGGGTTGGGGCGCAGTTATATACTCCAAAGCAGTCGCATACGAGGGGCGTAGCCCGTCACGCGCGTCGATGGAACGAACAGCAAGGAGCAATCATGGCAACGCATGCGGTCACTTCACAGGATTTCAATCAGGTCGTCGAATCCAACGATCTGGTATTCGTGGATTTCTGGGCAACCTGGTGCGGTCCGTGCCGTGCGTTCGGCCCGACGTTCGAAAAGGCAAGCGAAGCGAATCCTGACATTTATTTCGCGAAGGTCGATATCGACCAGAATCCGGATCTCGCCTCCGCCGCCAAAGTGCAGGCCGTGCCGACCTTGATGGTGATCAAGAACCAGCAGATCGTATTCCAGCAGGCTGGCGCGTTGCGCGCGTCGGATCTGGACGATCTGATCGCCCAGGCCAAGGATCTGGACGTCAATGCGGCCGCTGCCGAAGAGGCTACGGAACAGGCGCAATAAGGCGAATATCAAAGGATTGCAAAGGTGCCGTTCGATGGCGAAACATCAACGGCACCTTTTGCTTTGCATGCCCGCTTTGCCCGCCTGTTACATATGCGCTCGCCCGGATTCCATGGCATGGAGTAGAATGTCGCGTTGGATATGCGCTTTCCGGCGAAGCCTGAAGTGGCGGCGCACCGCATGCCGAGCATGCGTGAATTCGCCGAGGATCTGAACGCGCGTTTAGGAGCAGAATGGCTAACCACAGCAAGCACGCCCAATCGTCTACCTTCACCGTGCCGAGCAAGTCCTCGCTGGTGAAGATCACCGCAACGATTGCGGCGATGGGCCTGTTGGCTACCGGCGGCATTGTGTCGCGCAATCTTTACACATCCGCGGAGCGGAATACGGCCAATCAGGTCACGGCTTTCTCCGTCACCGATTCCGCGGAGGCGTCCCGTGGCAATGCCCGCGAGCTGCTTAATGGAGACACCTCGTACGTCACCGTGAAAATCAACGGCAAGTCACGCGTGGTGCCCGGCACCAATTTCACCGACGTGAAGTCCGTGCTTGACGCGGGTGATATCACGCTCGAACCGGAAGACACGGTCTCCCCTTCGCTCACCACCAAGGTCGATGAGAAAACCGTGATCACCATTCAGCGTGCCGGCGCGAGCGTCGAGGTTTCCGACACCGCCATCGGCTTCAATGTCATCAAGAAAGAAACCTCAAGCCTGCCGGAAGGCCAGGAGAAGGTCGAGACGGAAGGCGAGGAAGGCGTGATGGAAACCACGAACCTCGTGACCAAGTCCGGTGACACCGTGGTTTCCTCCAACATGATCAGCTCGTACGTGAAGAAGGCTCCGGTCGACAAGGTCATTCTCGTTGGCACCGGCTCCACTTCGTCGTCCTCCTCCAGCGCTTCCGCGTCGATCGGCACCACCGTGCCGGCGGGCGAAATGCAGCAGTGGGCACACGATTATCTGCTGTCGAACGGCTACACCGAAGCCGATTTCACCGCCACCGTATACATCATCACCCATGAGTCCGGCTGGAGCGTCACCGCAACGAATCCAAGTTCGGGAGCCTATGGCCTGCCCCAAGCATTGCCTGGCAGCAAGATGGTGAGCGAGGGCGCCGATTGGGCTACCAATTACCAGACCCAGCTCAAGTGGTTCTGGGGCTATTGCGCACAGCGTTACGGTTCCATTCAGGGAGCCTATTCGTACTGGCTTGCCAACCACTGCTACTGATATGCGTCGCCATCTGATCTCAAGCAAGCTCGTATTGAAAGTTTATGCTGACTGGTGATTGATATTTAATTTTCGTAATTCAACGCATATAGTTTGAGCCTTGTAATATTTGAAGATATTACGAGGCTCAAACTATATTGTGATTCGATATATCACTAAGATACTATCGGTTTCACAGGGCGTTGTTGGCGCCGATCACCGTAGCTTCCTTGACGTCGTCGATCTTCCTGCGCTTGCGGCCGCCATGGCCGGCCTTCGGACCGCGCTTGCCGACGGTGCCGCTACGAACCCCGTTCTTGGCGTCGAAGAGGATCACGCGCTCATCGCTGTGATATTCACCTTCCAAAGCAAAGTAGGCGATCTTGTCTGCAGGCACTTCCGGGAAAGTGAAGAACTTCTGCGTTGCAACAAGCAGGTCAAGATTGCGAGTGGTCACGGAAGCCGGACGATCAGCGTTCGGATTGTTGAACTGAACCGCGAAATCGTCGTTCTCGTCGCACACCTGGATTGCGAACTTGCCACGCTCGTAATTCACCAGCAGCTTGACGAATTCCGGACGACCGAGCACTTCGGAAACACCCTTGGAAAAACGAACGGATTCAAGCATGACCGTCATGGTCAACTTGCCACCAGTTCTTTCGCCAACTTCTTTGAAACCATCAAGAACGGACATGTAAATCCTTCCTTTACTGTAAATAACTACGTGAAATACTGTACCTCATTGTCAGTAATAAAACGAATCGAATCTTAGGGAATATATCCATATTTTCAAGAACACAACATAATACGAAAAACACAATGAGGCCATCTCACGCAACCACTTTTGTAATCATTTTCATTTTTAAAATATTTTCCCAGCAACAGTTTTCATTGGAATTTCACCATTTCTTGGTGCTTTCTACACTCCAATTGAAAAGGAACATACACTACACGGTTACAGCATCGCAAACGCAATCAAAGAAGATGGAACCCCGCCGCAAAGCAGGATTCCGACATTGTTAACAGCGTGGCGGAATCCTTGAGTAATGTGGCGGAAAAGTCGCTGCACGCTTCCGACAAAGAGTCGCCGGTGAAGCTTTCCATGGTGCAGCGCGCCGCGTAGCCCGTAGCCCCTAGCTCCCCGAAAGCGGCATTGTATCTGGCTGTGACATAACTGTGAAGCGCGATCTGAAGGAAATCTCCGTTCAGCTCGACAACCTCAACATTCCAGTGATGGGCTTCGTGCTCAACTTCGCGAAGGAACGCAAGGTCTCCTCGAACGGCAACTACTATTACTCTTACGACGAGGGCGGCAAGAAGAGCCAAAGGAGCCGAAAGAAGAGCAAGCACAAAAACTGACTCAATCTCAACAAAATAATCGCCTCCCTTTTACTAGAAAGGGAGGCGATTTTTCGAGTTTATGCAACGCAATGCGCAGCTTAGTAGGAACCGGTACCGCGGAAGACTACGAGCACGGTCTTCGCAAGAATCGCAAGATCTCCAGCGATGGACCAATTCTCGATGTACGAAACGTCCAAATACTCGCTCTGCTCCTGCGAAAGATCCGAACGACCGGAAACCTGCCACGGACCAGTAATACCGGGCTTCACCAGCAAACGCGTGGAATACAGGGATCCATAGCGGGCAACCTCGTCAGGCAACGCCGGACGCGGCCCAACCAGAGACATATCGCCCTTCAACACATTAAAGAACTGAGGGAACTCATCCAACGAAGTCTTACGAATAAAATGGCCAATCTTCGTAATACGTGGATCATCCTTCATTTTGAAGATAAAACGATCGCTCTGGCCATTCTCCTCAGCAAGCTTCTTCTTCAACTCTTCTGCATTGGTAACCATGGAACGGAACTTGTACATGGTGAACGGCTTACCATGTAACCCGACACGCTGCTGAGAGAAAAACACCGGACCACCATCATCGAGTTTGATGGCAATAGCCACACCAAGCATAATCGGCGAAGAAATCAACAACGCGCAAGCCGAACCTATGATGTCGACGACACGCTTCACCACAGCAGTAGCAGTAGTGTATTGCGGCAGACTCGCCAACAACACCGGCTGCTCAGCAGTATTACGCAAATACAGGCGGTGACCGCTCACATCAGCCAAAGACACGGCCAACGCAAGCTCCATGCCCAAAGATTCCACTGCAAGAGAGATACCATGCAGCATTTCGGAATCACGAGATAGCACGTCGGCAACATACACTTCTTGAGCGCAAAGGCTTTCGCATGTGCGGGGGAACGCGGAATTAAGCGGAATCACCTTCAGCTTGTCGGCACCCTCAATGGTGGGATCCGGCTCGAACGAAGTGACCACATACGCGTCTTTCTTTCTGCCGTCAGCTTCGATCGGGCATACTGCGACCGGCGAATACCCCCAATTGGAATAATCCTGCATGGTACGCAACGCACGGTTAATGCCGTCGGAAGAACCAATCACCACGGTCTTATACTTGCAAGAACCTTTTTTGCGGCTGCGATGCAGCCACTGACGCATCTGCCAACGGGCAATTACTTCCAGAAGGAACGCGATGATCGGGGCAATGATAAGTGCCGTTCGTGGAAGCGCAAGTTTGAAAATAAACGCAATCGAGCAATACGTGATAATAGTGAGCAGCGAAGCGTTGATGATCTTCGCGTACAGCTCATAGCCTTCCGCCATCACATGCCTATGGTATGCACCGACGATCGTAAGGCTCAATACCCAAATGGCACTGAAGCAAACAAGAAATAGACCAAATGGCATGACGCTACCGATGGCTTCATATGCAGAATTGTTTGCCCACAGGCTGAACGCGAGAGAAACCAGCATGACGGCAAGGTCGACCATTACCAGACAGGCAACGAACGAATATCTCCACCCCGGAACGACCTGCTTCTTGACCCTCTTGCGGCTACGCCCGTCCCCATCAACGGGAAACGGCGTGTTCGAGAATGTCATCGGTTCAAACTGCGAAACGTTTTGAGCTTGATCCTGAACATGCGTCCGCTGCTTATGCCATGCGTTGGAGGAAACAATATGTATTTCCTCCGTCTTTGGCGTTGAATCCGAATCGCAGGAGTTCCCTCGCATGTCCAATCCCTTCAGTCTGGCTCTTACACTCCATCCTTCTAGGGCAGATTACACCCACCCCCCCCCCCGAGTAACATCCACCACCCTAGAATGGCATAGAAGGGTGATGGATGTCGGTACTCCCACAATCAGCTGCGGAGGAGGATTTCCTCCAGGGCGCCGATCACCGCATCGGGCATGCCGGAGGTGACAAACAGCTCGTTGCTGAAACGGGGCGCGGTATCGAAGGTGCGCAGAGCCCCGAGCGCACGCACTCCTTGCTCACGAATCGCCTGCATCGCATGCTCTTTGGAAATGTACGGCATTTGCGCATGCAAGAGCACGTCAAGCACGTCCTGTTCGACTGAATTCTCAGCAATCTGCAGTCCGTCTGCAATCGTAACGTTCAAGCATGCAGTAGACGGCACGTCGCGCACAACGACCGACAGACTCAACGTCTGCTGATCGTATGTAATTTCTGCAGTATTGCAAGCTTTACCGCCAATTTCGATACGAACGTTCTGCGTGTCTGGCTGCGCAACTCCACGGAACACAATCTCCCAGTTACGCTGTGCCGGAATGGCTTCAGCACAGCCTTCCACCGGACTGATGGTGAACTGCGTGGCATTGTCCGTATTCTTCCAGTCAAGGCTCATGCGCGTATCGGCAACATGAGTTTGGCCATCGCAAGACTCGGCAGATGCAGAACCGGAAGCAGCAGAGGCCACAGAACCATCGTCTTCCTTGAGTGTGAACGAACCGTTCGCACCGGGGAACACCAGCACCTGCAGGGACTCCGGATTGCCCAGATCATTCACCTTATTGCCCTCGCCAAGCTGCTGCAACGGCACGATACCGCCAGCCTTGGCAAACACCGGCATACGGTCGATCGCACGCCACACTTCCAAACGACGCCCGGACTTCCCTGCCGAAACGTAACGGCGACCGTCGAAGAAGTCATACCATTCGCCTTGCGGCAGCCATGCTTCCGTGCTACCCAGCTGCGCGGAATCGTCATTATCAGAAACAATTGGTGCAACCAGCAGCTCAGTACCGAAACGGAATTCGTCCGGCACCTCGTACGCCTGCGGATTGTTCGGATCCGCCCAATACATCGGCTCCACCAATGGCATGCCCTCGAACGCGGCGCGATAGTTCATGGTGTACAGGTACGGCAGCATCATATGGCGCAGTCGCAGCGAACCCACCATGGAATCGCGCACTTCCGCGGAGAAGTTCCACGGCTCCTTGCCCATGAACTGCGAATTGCTGGAATGCAGGCGATTGATCGGGCTGAACGTGCCAAGCTGGTACCAACGGGCTTCCAAATGCTCGTTACGATAGCCACACATATGACCGCCAATATCGTGACTCCACCATCCGTAGCCGATATTCGACGCGGTAGCAGTGAAATACGGCTGGAACTGCAAGGATTCCCACGTAACAATGGTGTCTCCCGAGAAGCCGACCGGATAGCGGTGCGAACCCGGGCCAGCATACCGCGAGAAGGTGAGCGGCCAACGGTTGTTGCGTTCCGTGCAACTCACGTTGCGTTCGGATTGCTCGACATGCATTTCATGCTCATCGCGAGCGCCCGGCTCGGCGCACTTTTCGCATTCGCAGTTCTCATTTACATTGCGTTCGGAAGAAGTCTCGTAGCGCCCGGAATCCAGGTAGTGCAAGTGGTTGAGCACCCACAGCGGGTCAAGTCCGGGCTGGCGGGTCACGCCGCCCTGCTGCCAGTCGAGCCACCAGAAGTCAACGCCTTCGGCTTCCATACGATGATGCATGTCGAAGTAGGCGCTTACGAAATCCGGATTCGTGAGGTCGAATTCCACTGCCTCTTCGGTTGCGGGATCAATGCCGACGCGCTTGGCCACCGCCTCATAGTCGTCTTCGAACGCGCGCACGCCGTCTCGCGGATGCACGTTCAACGTGGCTTTCAGGCCGCGCTCGTGCAAGTCGCGCAAGAACGCCTCATGATCGGGAAACAGCTGCTTATCCCACGAATAGCCGGTCCAACCGGAACCGTATTTCGGATCGACATCGTCCACGCGGTGCCAGTCCATGTCGATCACGGATGTGGTGAATGGAATGCCTTCGCGCTTGAACCGGTCCATGAGCTGCAGGTATTCGTCTTGCGTGTAGCGGTAGTAGCGGCTCCACCAGTTGCCGAGTGCGAAGCGCGGCAGCAGAGGCGTTGGTCCGGCCAGCTTGTAGAAGTCTTGCACCGCTTCGGTGTAGCGGCGGCCATAGCCGAAGAAGTAGAAGTCGGTTTCCGCGTGATCGCGTGGCATAACCCAAGCCCCCAGCGGATTCGGTTTGCCGTTCACTTCGTATGCTTCCACGATCACGTTCGCGGCGGAATCGTCGAGTACCGCCCATCCGTCTCGCGAAATCACACCGTCGCCGAGCGGAATCGCACCATTCGCCTCGTCGAGCGTGCGCGCGGTGCCTTTGAGATTATGCTTCGGCTCGTCGCCGTAATGCCACGTATTGAACTGGGTGTCGGCCACGCCCTTGACGACTACGCTCAAGCCTTCTTTGCTGAATGGCTTGCCATCGTACGTCACATACAGCGCGGGGGTGTCAACAATGAGCAGTCCGTCGCGATGCGACACCGTGAACTGCGTATCGGCACCGAAATCGCGGTTGACCACCATCTGCGTGAGATTGTCTTCAAATTCGCCGGAATCAGACCATTCGAAACGGATCAGCGATTCCGTTAGAATGCCAATCCTCCAATGCTCCCCCTGCAGGATCGACGCTTCTCGCATTTTCGGACGTGCCTTGCGCACATAGTCGACGAATACCGTGCCGGTTGCGTTATCTAATGCGTTGTTTGCCATGCTACTCCTGCCTTACTTGCCACTGCCCGTCGCAATACCTGCGATGAACTGCTTCTGGAAAATCATATACACAATGATCACTGGAACAATTGCCAACGAAGTCGCTGCGAACAATCCGCCGTAATCGGTGCCGTATTGTCCGTTGAAGGCCTTCAGACCGACAGCGAGCAGCTGCTTGTTTTCGTCAGTGATCATCAAGAATGGCCACAGGTAGTCTTCCCAATTCCACAGGAAGGTGAAGATGGCGAGCGCCGCGATGGTGTTATGGCTCATTGGCAGAATGATGCTATGGAAGATTCTGGTTTCGGATGCGCCATCGAGTTTCGCCGCTTCAATGAGTTCGTCAGAAATTCCCGAGATGGATTGGCGGAACAGGAAGATACCGAATGCGCTGATCATGCCAGGAAGCACGAGCGACGTGTAGGTGTCTTGCAGACCCCAGTTGGTGAACATTTCGTATTGCGGAATGATGGTCACTGCCCAAGGAATCATCATGGTGCTCATAACGATGCCGAAAAGCAGGTTGCGACCACGGAATCGCATTTTAGAGAACACGTAACCAAGCACTGCACTTGTGTAGATTGCAATACCGGTTTTCAGTACTGCTACGATCAGCGAGTTTGCGAACAATCGCAAGAAATTGAACTTTTCTTGGATGCTCACATAATTGTCAATCGTGGATGGCTTAGGGAATAATCCTCCGGTCACTTTGACGATTTCGCTATTTGGCGCGAATGATGAAATGAACATCCAAACAAATGGAACAATGGTGATGATGGCGGCGATGAAGAGCAGAATCGTAAGAATGATGCCGCCAATTTTACGTGATTTCATGCCAGTTCCTCCGAATCTCCAGAAACCTTGAACATGATGAGGGTGAGCACACCAGTGAACAGGAAGAGCACAACTGCCTGAGCTGACGCGACGCCGAAGTTGTATTTCTGGAATGCCTGATCAAAGATGAGATAGCTGATGGTGTAGGTTGACGTGCCCGGACCGCCTTCGGTCATGACGAGAATCTGCACGTATGCCTGCAGGTAGCTGATCAGTGACGTGATGACAATGAACAAGGTGGTTGATTTAAGCAACGGCAGGGTGATTTTGAAGAAAATCTGCACTGAGTTGGCACCGTCGATGGCGGCCGCCTCGTACACGTCTCGAGGAAGATTCATGAGACCGGCCAAATATAGAACGGTCGCGTAGCCGAAATCCTTCCAAATGGTCATGATGATGACTGCCGGCATGGCCCATTTGGTGTCGTGCAGCCAGTTGATGTCGAGTCCTGTGATTTTGTTTACCATGCCGAACTGCGGGTCGAACATCCACATCCACACGAAAGAGACTGCCACGAGCGGAGTGATGGTCGGCATGTAGAACAGACCTCGGAGGGTGTCTTTGCATTTGACGAGTTTGGCGCTGAGCAGCAGGGCCAAGCCGAGACCAAGCATAATGCGGAAGAGTGTGGAAACACCTGCGAATACCGCCGTGTTCCCCATGGAAGTCCAGAAAAGTTTGTCTGTGAGGATCTGTTTGAAGTTGTCGAGTCCGACCCAATCATAAGTGCCAATCAGAGGATTCCAGTTATGCAAACTGCCCGCGAAGGCTTTAAAAATTGGGTAGGCCAGGAAAATGGCGAAATAGACCACCAAGAAGACAACAGCCATGTTGCGTAGGGTGAAAATTCTCGATACCAGAGATTCACCATTTTTGTTTTTCATTGAATCTCGCCTCTCTGTGAGCCGATTCGACCGTTTTGTTACGCAATACAGAATGTCAGATCGAATCGAATAAGAAGATTGAACGTATCTCGTAGATAAAAAGGCAGTCGCGGCGCGGAAGAAGAATCGTACCGCGACTGCCCGGATTGGAAAAGGGATTGGAAAGGATATATCGGTATTACTTATGTTCGTCGAAGTAAGCGTACTTGCTTTCCATTGACGTGAAGTCAGAGCTCTTCATGTCGGTATCCATCTGACCCTGGGCCTCCTTGAGAGCCTTATCGATGGACATGCCGTTCTGGAAGACGTTCTGGAAAGCAGTGGTGCCGCTGGATTCAACGGTGGATGGTGCCGGTCCCGGCCAGATCAGTCGGTCTACGCGTGGCTGGATGGCGGCCATGACCGGCTTGGAGAGAATGTCCTTGTCGTTCTGCAGCGAGGTCTTGGCTGGGAAGGAGTTCAGTTCGGATACCGCTTCACGAATGTAATCATCGTTGGCGAGCAGGTACTTGATGAAGTCCTGGGCAACGGCCTGCTGTTCTTTGCTCTGGTTCTTGTTGACGCCCGGAGTGGATTCGCCGTTGTAACGGTCGTATGCAAACGGAGTGTCTTCGGAGAAGGTTGGGGTGGCGAACACGCCGTAGTCAATATCTGGATACTTTTCTTTCAGCGTGCCTTCCATGTGGCCCCAAGCGTAGATCATCGCAGACTGGCCGTTACCGAAGCTTTGGGTGTAATCGTTGCCGAAGTCAACGGATCCGACCTTGTACTTGTCATACAAATCCTTGAGGAACTGCATGTTTTCTTTGGTCACATCGTTGTTGTAGTTAGCTTTCTTGCCATCTTCGCTGAAGAGCAGTTCACCCTTCTGATAATTCAGACCTTGATAGATGGCGCTGTAGGCGTCGCCGTTGAAGTTGAAGCCGGCCTGCGTCATCTTGCTGCCGTCGGTTTTGGTGAGCTTTTGGGCGACCTGGATGAATTCGTCCCATGTGGTCGGAATGTCGGCGTCGGTGAGGCCCGCTTCGCTCCACAATGTCTTGTTGTAGTAGATGTTGCCGGTGTTGATCACGGAGTCGATGTACTTGACTTTGCCGTTCTCATCTTCATGTACGGATGCGGTGGAGTAGTCGGATTCCAAAGACTTGGTGTCGATATCGTAATCCGCTGCGTATGGACGAATCAACGCATCGTAAGAGTTGTGGATGTTGAAAACGGCCGGACCGTTTTTGCCTTTCAGAGCCAACGGCAGCTTGGTCCAATAATCATCCCATGAAACATTCACCGTTTTGATGGTGACGTTCGGATACGTCTTCGTGTAGGACTCAATCATCTTGTAGACAGGATCCGTGCCCTTGCTGCCCCAGCTCCAGTACTCGAGCTGGATTGGCTTGCCGTCGTTCACGAGATGATTGGGGTCGTAGGTGATGGTGTTGCCGATAACGTCAAGCCCTTTGTCGGCTTTCGTATCGGTTGTGCCGGACGCGGCATTGCTGTTCCCGCACGCAGCCAAGCCGACGATGCTCAAGGCCGCCACTGCCACTGCGATACCTTTGTTGATTTTCATATCTCTCCTTACGTCCTCGTAAGCCTTCATCCGCCCCTTGCGGACAAGCAATAGCATACGACAAGGGTTTCATATTGGCAATTCAAGGTTTTTTAAAATGTAAACGGTTTCATTTGAAACCCGTTTCATCTCACCGCTGTGAGCGTGCACACATTGTTTTTCATACGGCGTGTCGTATCGCAACCCTTTTCATTCATCTTTCAACTCTGTAGCCATGAGGACGGTAATGATGGTAGGCTGAAACAAACAGTGAAAAACTTTCGGAGGCACCATGAAAGCGAGCATCGGCGATGTGGCACTGAAGGCAGGCGTATCGAACGCTACAGTCTCACGCACTTTCGCACACCCTGAACAGGTGTCAGAGGCAACACGGTTGAAAGTGCAGGCCGCAGCCGATGCGTTGAATTTCAGCGTTTCCAGATCGGCAGGAATTCTTAAATCCGGTAGAACCTATCGCATAGCATTATTGGTCGGCAGCGGCGTCATCGAATGGTTCACCGCCGAAATCATTGCCGGACTTAACGATGTTTTGCGTGACGCCGGGTACGATCTGGTCATCTACCCCATCGAGGGGTCGGAGGCGCGTGACGCATTCTTCGAGGAACTTCCCGTACGCAGCAACGCCGATGCCGTATTCGTTTCCTCATTTGGCATCAGCCCCGACGAGGTCAAACGTCTCGGAACCGCAAAAATTCCGATTATCGGTATCAATACCACCAGCGAAGGATTCGATGCAACTGTCGGTATCAACGACAAAGAAGGCATCAAACTCATCGTTCGGCATCTCGCCAAGCTGGGACATCGTAACCTGCTGTATTTATATGAAAGCTTTTCCTCCACATTGGGATTCAGCTCATTTAACCGTATTTCCGGATTCCAGGAAGCCTGCGATGCAATTGACGGACTGACCGCCCGCACACTGGCAGTGCAAAAAGGCGACAGCATTCTAGATGCGGCAATTTCCGAGATCATGGCGCAAGACAACCCACCCACCGCATTGTGTTTCCATCAGGACTCACAGGCAATTCCATTGTTCTTCCGCCTTCAACGCAGCGGCCTTTCCGTGCCTGGAGATATTTCCGTAACCGGATTTGACGACAGCACCTTCGCCAAAGAAGCTGAGCTAACCACCGTTCGACAGCGCCCATACGACATGGCCGTCGATGCGGCACAAAAGGCTCTGGCGCTCATCGAAGGACAACCCATCGAGGAACCATTCGAGACATTCCCCGTGCAGTTGCAAGTACGAAACTCAACCGCAAAACCACGCACCGCTCCCCTGCTGTAGGCCGCAGCGTGTACTCGCGTGAAATCACTTCGCGTAATACCCCACGCCAACCGGTCTATCTGCGTTATGTATGGCAGATTTTGCTTCTTGTCCGGAGGTTTCTCGCTTATATATGGTACGTCGCCTGCGAAAACAGTTACTTCGGGGGTACTTTTTTGAGGTTTTCGCCGCATGTGTCTGCCATATGTAAGCGAGATGTCTCCGGTCAGGCCTCCGAATCTGCCATACATAGACGAGATGCGAGCCGCAGACAAGCTTCTTCGTCTTACCTCGGCGTTCAATGTGCTTTTCTTACGGCGTTCAATGTACTTTTCTTCACACGCATGTACGTTTAATCGCCTCAAGCACCGATGCGAATCAAACTCACCAATGTTCGCACCGTCAACGGCATACGCCAAGACAGCAACGCGACTTAACCCAAACCGCCAACATCAGTAGTTTGGTAGATACTCGCGCGCATAGCCGTCCACACCTCCATTGGACGAGAAAAAAACGCGGAATAGAGTCATTGCCTTTTGTCGACCATCATGGCGACGCGCGCAAACAGATAACGCTAAACTTGTCTCATGTTGATTATTTGCTTAACCTAGCGAAGCGACAGAGCGAGAGCAGGTGATGTATGGTAACAATTTCTGACGTGGCGCACGCAGCCGGTGTTTCCAAGGCAACAGTCTCGTATGTACTATCGGGAGATCCTCGAATCACCCAAGCTACAACACTTAAGGTGCAACATGCGATTGACGAATTAGGCTATACGGTGAACCATGCAGCCCGCGCACTATCCGTAAGAAAAACCAAAACAATAGGTGTGGTCTCCCCCGCCTTTCACGGCAACTATCTGTCAGCCCTCTTTGGGCTGTACGTGTACCTGCTATCCGAAGAAGCGACAAAGAGAGGATACGACACCCTACTCATTGGCGAGAACGACGGCTTCGAGGCAATGCATGAAGCATGGTCGTCAAAGAAAGTGGATGGGTTCATCCTGATGGACGTCAAAGATGAGGATCCACGAGTCAGCTATGCCGCAAAAGAGCACATTCCGACCGTTGCATTCGGCTCGCCAAAGAACTCACACGGTTTGGATACAGTGGATTCCGATTTCGCCAAGGCTGCATCATCAATCTTGAATTTCTTAGCCTCTGAAGGGCATAAAGAGGTGATTCTTATTCCATGGTCACACACAATATTTGATCAGGGTCTTGGCTACGCTTGGCGCTTTCTGGATTCAGCGATAGAGACCGCCAAACGTCTTGACCTGAAAATGCATGTCGAATATCCGAAAGACGACGATTCGGATCCTTCGCCCCTCATTGAGCATGCACTAGATACGCACACCAAAGCGACCGCTCTGATACTTCACAACGAGCCAGCAACAATCGTTGCCCCTCAGGTCTTGGCACGCAGGAATCTCCGAACACCGGATAACTTGCAGGTCGTAACCGTTTTCCCGAAACAGCTAGCAACATCAATGAAGATATCGTTCTCCGCAGTGCGTCCGGACATTGCACAACTATCAGAAGCCGCCGTGGGAGCCCTTTTGCGTCGAATAAACAATCCGAAAGCCCCGACGGTCACCCGCTATCTTGATTATCCACTAACCCAAGAGCCCGAGTAACATCGCAGCTACGTAGATTACGCGCAGAAAACAACCACGAGATTCTACATTGGTTAAGTTCGTCGATTTGACTTTTCAAAGATCAGGGTTTATTATTTAACTTGTTTAACCGGTTCAACAGTTTGGGATTAAAACTTCCCGAACGCAATAAATTAATCATTCAGCGCATAGGTGCGCTGTTAATGAAAGGAAATACCAAATGATCGGTTCAAATATGAAGCGCGTGATAGCTTTAATCGCCGCAAGTGCCGCGGCAGTCAGTCTCGCCGCTTGCGGTAGCAACTCGAGTCAAGATTCCAAAACAATCGAATTCTGGGACCCATACCCTCAGAAGAACGATAGCAGCACATGGGCGAAATACGTTACCAATTGTGCTCCTGAGGGATATAACGTAAAACGCATCGGCTATGCGCAGTCAGACCTATTAAACAATCTCACAACAGCTGTCAAGGCCGGCAACGCACCCCAGATCGCCCTGATCGATAACCCAAAGATGCCTACCGCTGTCGACGCAGGACTTGTTACGGATATCGAGGCAGCGGGAGTCGACGTTTCAGGATTCGACAAGAATATCGAAGGTCCCGGCATCATCGACGGCGTACAATATGGGGTTTCTTACGGCACTAACGCATTGGGTTTGTATTACAACCCCGATGTCCTCAATAAGGCTGGCGTAGACCCAGAATCGATCACCGATTGGGATTCGCTCAACAGTGCCATCGAAAAAGTAGTAAACGCAGGATATAAGGGCATCACGTTCTCCGGCATTTCCGGCGAAGAAGGAACATTCCAGTTCCTCCCCTGGTTCTGGGGAGCCGGCGGTCAATTGAAGGACGCTTCAGGTTCCAGTGCCGAGCAGGATGCGCTTGATCTGGTATCCGGCTGGGTCCAAAAAGGTTGGGCTCCGAAATCGGTCGCAACGGACAACCAATCTGCTGCGTGGGATCTATTCCTTGGCGGCGATTACGGCTTCTCCGAAAATGGTTCATGGCAGATGGAGTCAGCCACCGAGAAAGGCTACAAGATGATTTCCATTCCAGCCAAAGATGGCGGAGTAGCCCCGGTTCCAAGCGGTGGCGAGTTCATTACCATTCCAACCCAGAAAACCAAAGACAGTGACAAGATGAAAGCAACCGCGGAGGTCATTCAGTGCCTCATTGACGGAGATAATCTCAAGAAGACCAATGATGAGATGGTTTATCTTGCCGCCAAAAGTGACGTCCGCAAGCAGCAGGTGGAAGAGAACAGTGCCTGGGCACCTTGGGTTGACGCCGTAGAAAATGCTGAAGGCCGTACCACTGACGTTGGTCTGGAATACGAAGACATTTCTGCACAGCTTTCTGAAGATCTACAGGCTGCCTTGAATAAGGGCTGATTCGCGGTCTCATATTTTTCCGGGGCATCTGCCCGCCATTCATTGCGATATTCAGACGCCCCATTCCATCTTTTCCATCAACAGGCAGGTGAACTATGTCTCAAACAATCACCGCAGATAAACCAAGGCGAATCAAGCCAACCACATTGGCCGCCATTGGTTTCGCGGCCCCGCTGATTATTTACATGCTTATCTTCTACGTTTGGCCTCTGATTCAGAATATTTCCATGAGTATGCACCGCTACACACGTCGCACTTTTGTGACCGGCGATGCCCCTTGGTCTGGATTCGATATCTATAAGGAAATATTAAGCAATCAACAGTTCTGGACCATTCTCGGACAGACTTTGATTTTCGTCTTCGCTTCTATCGTTTTCCAATACTCTATCGGCTTGGCATTAGCGGTTTTCTTCAATCAGAATTTCAAACTTTCCGCGGCTTTGCGCGGCGCATTCCTTGTACCATGGCTACTTCCGCCAATGATTTCCGGTACGATCTGGCAATGGATGATGGACGCCGACAGCGGTGTTATTAATAATTTCCTCAAACTATTTGGTTTGGACCCAGTTTGGTGGCTGCAAGCCGATCATTCCTTGTGGGCGGTTATCATTGCCAATATTTGGCTTGGTATTCCTTTCAACCTCGTAATTCTGTATTCGGGCTTGCAAAACATCAATGGCGACTTGTATGAAGCCGCCGCGTTGGATGGCTGCAATGCTTGGCAGCGCTTCTGGAAGATTACTTTCCCGTTGCTCAAGCCGGTATCGATGATCACGCTCCTGCTAGGTTTCGTCTACACGTTACGAACAGTAGACATCATCTGGATTATGACCAAGGGTACTGGATCTTCGAGAACCTTGGCAACTTGGGCTTATGAGATGGCTTTCGGAAAGGGCACATCAGCAACCATCCGGTATTCGGAAGCATCCGTTGTGGGCACGATTCTCATTGTCGTAGCACTGATTTTCGCTCTGATTTACCTGTGGGCCCAGCGGAATGAAGAGAAGAGGTAACTAAAATGAAACATCGTTCATCATGGTGGAAAACACTTATAGGCATCATTTTGACGCTGATTATGCTCTTCCCCGTATACTGGATGATCAACATATCATTCACGCAACGCCGCTCCATCCGTTCAGGTGATCTGTTCCCGAAAGATTTCACGCTCGACAATTATGCCTCTGCGTTAAGTTCACAGCTCCCCTACCTAGGAACGTCATTGCTAGTTGCCATAGGATGCGTGATCCTGACTCTAGCAATTGCATTACCTTCGTCATACGCCATTGTTTTCTTGGAGTTCAAAGGCTCAAAGTCCATGAACTTCCTGTTGATTGTTGCTCAGATGATTCCCGCGGTCGTTATGTCTCTAGGCTTCTACCAGATCTACGATGACATCGGTCTTCTCGACAGTATTCCGGGACTTATCGTTGCCGACTCCACTTTGTCGGTACCGTTCGCAGTGATTCTGATGACGGGATTTATGTCCGGTATGCCACGCTCGTTGGTGGAGGCAGCGCAAATCGACGGAGCATCGCAGTGGGGTGTTTTTACCAAAATCGTGATTCCACTCTCCCGTAATACCATTGTCACGACTTCGCTGTTCGCTTTCCTCTGGGCATGGTCAGATTTCATGTTTGCTTCGACCCTCGATTCCGGTGGCGGCAAGATGAGGCCAATCACCATGGGTCTATATGACTTTATCGGTTCACAGAACCAAGAATGGGGACCAATGATGGCCACCGCAGTATTGGCCTCAGTACCAACAGCGCTATTACTAATTTTCGCACAGAAATACGTTGCCGCCGGCGTAACAGCCGGAGCGGTGAAAGACTAATCCAACCCTTAAGTACATAATTACAAGGACCAACTATGAGTGAACTAACTTTTGCTATCGATGGAGATGCACTGTTGTGGACTGGTGACGGCGAATACCTTCGCATCGAACCATGGGGAAAGAATTCAGTCCGCGTCCGCGCCTCGAAAATGCATGAGATACAAGAACAAGACGGAGCTTTGCTGCCACAAAACAACCAGGCCTCAGGCAGCCACAACTATGGCATCACCATTGACAAGCCCAATAGAACCGCCGAATTACGCAATGGCGATATTGTAGTTCAAGCGAAAGCATCCTGCGGCCTGTACTCCGGATCAGGATATGAAGAGCCACGCTGTTTACTAAGCTTCTATAAGGCAGACGGCACACCGCTCATTCAGGAAATCCCATCTGGCGGATCACTAAATCTTCGAGCGCGATGGTTCAAACCGATCACCGGAGGCGACTATTCCATCGTTGCTTCCTTTACCACACCGGAAAATGAGAAACTATATGGTATGGGCGAGTACCAACAGAACATCCTCAATCTGAAAGGTTGTACTCTCGAACTCGCGCATCGCAATTCACAGGCATCTATTCCTTTCGTGGTTTCCAGCGCCGGATATGGCTTCCTGTGGAATAATCCGGCACTTTGGAAACGTTACGTTCGGCAAGAACCATACGGAATGGCGAGCTGAATCAGCCAAGCAGATTGATTACTGGATTACCACAGGCGATACACCTTCTTCGATAATGAAGCATTACGCCGACGCCACAGGGCACGCTCCTCACATGCCTGAATGGGGACTGGGATTCTGGCAGTGCAAGCTTAGATATTGGAATCAACGTCAGCTCCTAGACGTCGCCCATGGGTTTAAACAGCGTAATATTCCATTGGATCTCATCGTTGTAGATTTCTTCCACTGGCCGCATATGGGTGACTTCCGTTTTGAGAATGAATTCTGGCCAGATCCCAAAGCTATGGCGGACGAGCTGCACAGCATGGGAGTGAAACTCATGGTATCTGTGTGGCCCCAGGTCGCGCTCGCCTCAGAGAATTATGTTGAGATGAAGTCAAAGAACCTTCTCGTGCGCGCAGATAAGGGTGAAGACGTCGGCATGATGTTCGAAGGTCCCAGCCAGTTCTATGACGCCACCAATCCAAAAGCTCGCGAATATGTTTGGGAGAAGTGCCGAACAAATTATGCCGAGCTTGGGGTTGATGCATTCTGGCTCGATGAAGCGGAACCTGAATACGGCACGTACGATTTCGACAACTATCGATATTATGCCGGCCCAAACCAGCAGGTGGCAAACATCTACCCAAGAGACTACAACAAAGGCTTCTACGAGGGGCAACAAACCATAGGAAGGGATGGTGACATCGTCAACCTCACCCGTTGCGCTTGGGCTGGTTCGCAACGCTATGGTTCTCTTGTTTGGTCTGGAGACGTTGGTTCGACCTTCGCCGACCTTCGTGCCCAGATTACCTGCGCCATCCACATGGGCATGGCCGGTATCCCCTGGTTCACCACCGATATGGGCGGTTTCCATGATGGGATAATTGATTCGGACGATTTCAAGGAGTTGTTGGCCCGCTGGTGCGCGTTCTCATGCTTCCTACCGGTCATGCGCAACCATGGCGACCGTAGTCTGCATACGACAACCGGCAAGGAGACCATCACCAATTCGGCCGGAGACCACCGTTCGCCAAGTGGTGCCGACAATGAGCCTTGGAGTTATGGCCCCGAGACGGAGCAGATCTTCCGAAAGTTCATTGCCATTCGCGAGAAAATGCGCCCTTACACTCGGGAATTGTTCGAATCAGCACATACCGATGGCCAGCCTTTGGTCCGTGGACTCTTCTACGAGTTCCCTCAAGACGAATCGGTGTCTGATATCGCCGATGAATACATGTTCGGCCCTGATATCCTAGTGACCCCCGTAGTTGAGGCCGGAGCCAGATCGCGTGAGGTGACGCTTCCCGGAAACGCTAGCATCACATGGACGGATCTACGCACTAGCAAAGTGTATGAAGGGGGGCAAAAAATCACTGTCGACGCCGGAATAGACACGATCCCAGCCTTCGCACGCGACGGCCACGATCACGGACTGATCGGAATGCTATAAATTCCCGCACAACAAGTGTGGGGCGTCCGTTCCCAAGGCGAACGCCCCACACTCTGCGCATCTTTCCCATTTCAACCGGTCTATCTGCGGTATGTATGGCAGATTTGTAGCGGGCTTTCAGTCGAACAGATGTTGAGCAGTTTTACATGGCACTTATCAAAGATTTTGTTTTCTGCCGCTCCGTACTTAAGGAATTCAGCCAGAAAATACCGATCGCTTTTGCAGCCGCATCAATTAAGTGACTGCAAAAATCCATTCAATACGTTGCTGCCAGCAACACCTCGGAAAGCAAAGTCAAAATTTGACCAACATATTCGGAGGCATCGCCAAGCAATGCAACCGTATTAAAACTTGGTTCGATTAAGGTTCGATAAATCCGCCTCGCCATTTTTGCTTATGGCGAAGCAAAATACATCCTTCCCACATGGCTTTGCTGCTTTTTGTATCTTTTGTTGTTATCCGTTGCCACTTGTCGGCATCGGCACGGCATGTCAGTATCATGTGCGTATGAGACTTCTTGGTAATATTCTGTGGCTGATTCTGGGTGGGTTGTTGCTCGCCGCCAGCTGGGCCATTATCGGTTTGGTGTTGTGCATCACCATTGTGGGCATTCCACTGGGTATTCAGGCGTTCAAGATGGCGGGGCTCACGTTGACCCCGTTCGGTAAGACCGTGGAGTATGGCGGCGGCGTGGGATCCGTGCTGATCAACATCATCTGGTTCGTACTGGCCGGTTTGTGGATGGCAATAGGCTATGTGTTCGCCGGGCTACTCAACTGCATTACCATTATTGGTATTCCGTTCGGTATCCAGTCGTTCAAGATGGCCAAATTAGCGCTATGGCCGTTCGGCTCGCAAATCCGCAGCTTGTAAATCACTTCAGATCACTTCACCCAGCATAGACGGCCATCGACTGCCGTCTTGCATATAAGTATCGAGGAGCTGCGGTCCGAACAGGCCGCGACCACTGCGTCCTAAGCAACGAAACACGTCTCATTTCGCTTATGGCAGTTCTAGAGCGGCAAGGCTCAAAAAACTGAACAGTCGAACATTACCTACCCAAATGATTGCTAATGCCAGCCGCGAATCCCACCGCAGCACTTCCATTCATGCCCAGGCCATTCAACAATCGTCCCGCATGCTTCGCGCCGGCCCATACCGCGTTGATGATGTTGCCGGCGCCATATCCGGTAAGCACCGTCCACGGATGGGCGAGCAGCCCGCATATCGGGTCAAGACTCTGGTAGATTCGCGCGAAGAACGATCCGGGTGCCGGCCTGCATTAGCACAGCGCCAATCGCATACACAACGATGAGGTTGCGCAACCGCTTGGCATAGCCCACGCATAAGCCACATAAGCGGCAGCAATACGCCGAACAGATGCATGCCGATATAGCTGGGCTCCGCGAACAGGAACTGCGGGTGACCACCGCCCCACACCGAGCTTTCATTGATGTACTGCCGGTACATGAGGTGCGCGAAATAGTCGGTCAACGGCTTGATATGCAGATGGATGGATAGCCATTGCACCACGCCCACGCCGAAGGAGAACCAGTAAGAAGCGATGAGAATCCGCAATGGCGTACGCCATGGAATGCGTTTGATGCCGAACGCAATGGCGATCGCACCCAAAGTGGCGAGCACGCCCAATAATCCGGTGATGCTCATGAACGCGGCGTTGAGGTGGATGCCGAACTTCAGCCATCCCGGGATGGACAGGATTATGCAGGCCACCGGCAGGAGGAACATTGGCAGGTACCGGTTGGCTGCGATACGCAGTTGACGCCAATTGCATAGGCAGTACACGGCGAACAGCGCCGGACTGATTGGCGACCAGAATGGCGCGTACAGGCCGAGCGTGATACCGTCCACCGGAAGAAAAGCGATGGCCAGCAGCAGCCAAATGACGTTGCGTTCCTGCGTTGTCAGAAATTGCAGGAACGGTCGGTATTGCGGTCGGTATTGCGGTCGGCCATGATGGTTGCTCGCGTCGATGGTGTCGTTGCGTGCGCATGCCTGGTTCATGTGGTTTCACCTCCCCCGTCAACCCTACTCGTTCATCATGATGTATGGATGCCACCCGTTGTTCATTTGCAGGTGCAACGCCTTCGTCAGGCTTGTAGGTCTGGCAATTCGTCGGCGAATGGCTCGACGGTCGTGAGGTAGCCGAGCACTCGCATGGGCCGGTCGATCTTGTGCTGTAGCGGACAGGCGGCAGCCCGTCATCATTCATCGATTAAACGTCCACTTCTCCTCAGGCTTGCGGCAAATTGTTCTTCCGTGATTTCTTCTGTCACCAGTCTGGAAATGAGTTTATATAGGGTATTTCGTTCTGGCTCTGGATCATCATCGATATCCAAATCAATTCTTTCCATTTTCAGGATGGCCAAGGATATGGCCATTGCGGTGCGCTTGTTGCCATCAGCGAAATAATGATTTTTGGCTAGGTGAAAGGTAAAATGCGCCATTTGTCGAAACAAATCTTCGAATCGTTCTTTCGACGATTGACCGAATACCGGCAGAAATGTCGAATCTACAACGCCACTTACGGAATCGGCGTCATTGGCTCTTTCCACGGTAAATCCGCCGATGTCGTCAAGTTGCTTCCTGTGTACTCGGACGATTGCTTGTGTCATTGCTTCTGCGAAATCATCAGATGGAAAAACGAGTGGCGGCGCTTGGATATGCCACCACTCGTCAGTGTATTGCTCAGGCATTGCGCAGAATCCTGAAGGTGTTCTGCCATTTTGCATTTACTTCATCCAAACTAGATGCAAGAGTGTTTTTGGGGAAGGTCAGACCGTCGTCGGATGCGAGAATGGCATCGTTGGTGATTTCGACGTTTTCTCCTTCCCTGTAGACATTCTTCCAAGCGGAGTTCTTTCGATGGGAGAATCCCACAAGATCGAATGCCGTCAGAAAACCATATTTCTTTGCTGTCCCATCTACGACGGATAAGGCCTGTTCATCCTTTGCGGTTTCGCCCTCGGACTTGAGAATCCTGTTGCGCCCGTATTTTTGGAAAGTGAAATAAACGTTCCTCTCAACCGGACCGTAAGGCCACGCTTCAATCTTGTCTTCGAACAATGGTTTCCCGGTTGCGCGCAGAGACTCGACTTGCGCGAAGTAAACGAGCTTGTTCAGCACAAGATTCGTAATGTCGATATCAGAGCCATGGCGAAGAATGAAAGCATTCGCTACTTGTATTGACTTCATGGCCCCTCCTTTTTGCCACGGAAAACTCCCACACCCAAGTATATGAGACCTGATTTCGGAAAAGATTATTTCACTGTCTCTGACCGCAGAACGCAAGGTGACATTCGTTTCTACGGATTTTGGCGACGCTTGCTTCGATACCGGAGCCCTATATGGCTCCAAGCCGAAATCGGCGGAACCGGAACGCAGTTCGGTGATTGCTCGCAACCTACAATTGGGGGTATGAGCGACGATATCATGTTCAATGATCTGCTTCACCTCACGGACGAGGAGATCGGCAGTACGAAAATCCGTTTCATCATGCATTTCTCGAAGTCCGATCCCATCTATGTGTTCATGTGACGAGCTCAACACTGAGTGGCTGCTGTCCCGCAAGAAGAGCAACAGCGGGAAGGACGCGGAGCATCTGCACAAGGGAGAGAGCGTAATCGGCCTGGTGCGTCTCCCCGACGACAAGGATCTTTGGCTGTTCACGTGCATTAAGCACATCAGCGGTCCTCTTGATCGACCGAGAGAGGATAACGGCACCGACTATTACGTTGGCTATGAGGGCGAGGAATTGGCCGAATATCGCAAATTCTACGGGAGGGTCATCCTTCGCTATCACAAAGGCAAAGGGCAACAGGGGTCAATACGATGGGCGGAAGGGCTGCTGGACAAGATCCACGTTGTCAAGGTTCTTTCCGACGCCTATGCCGGCGATGAATTTCCAGGCTATGACTGCGTAAGCCTTTCCTATGCGCAGCTTAAGACGATATGGGACAAGGACAAGTCAAGCTGGAAGAGCACGTTGTCGCGCCAGCAGGGCGTGTATGTGATCACCGATACCGCGACGGGGAATCTGTATGTGGGAAGCGCCACCGGAAGGAACGGCATATACCAGCGTTGGCAGGATTACATCCGCGATGGCCACGGAAACGATACGAGGCTGATTGCCATTGTGGAACAGTACGGGTTGGAGTATGTACAGACGCATTTCCGCTACACACTTCTGGAACATTACGACTTCACCGTGCCCAAAGACGTTGTTCTCGCCAGGGAATCCTATTGGAAGGAGGCTCTGGATACCCGTAAGCATGGGTATAACGATAACTAGACGCTAATTACTGGAGCACCACACGATGGAAATACCGAGAATCGCGAGACCCTGAGAATTCCAGCAAAATGTTTACCTCTCATGGGTTCATATCGGATTCCAGTGCTCAAAATTCGAGTTACGAGCAAGCGCTGTCAATACTTACAACTGTCTGCTTGTCTGCATCCAAGATTGCAATACGTCTAAATCTTGCAAGCCCATTTCGGAACATACGTAATCAAAATGGTTGGGGATATTCTTTCTCAGTTTCACAAGCAAAGATTCAAGGCTTTGCAGGAATTCCAGATATCGCTTTTTATCCGTGACTAATCGCAGATCCTTAACAAGCTGAAATACAGTAATATTTCTGTCATGCGGATGTGCGCAATACAACCGCTCATCATGGGCACAGATATTTCGGAAATCCTTTATCCGTCGATATATTTTATCAAGCTGTATCGAGGTAATCTCTTCCCCATGCTGATGTGAATCCTTATATAAAGCAGTAAAGCTACGAGAAATATTTCCGCGAACAATGCTATTTTGAGCTTGGAAAAACCAATAGACCTGACCAATAGTGAGATCGTTGCATAATACCCAAAGCGGCACTTCTCCCTCATATTCTTCGAGACAGTGCCGAAGATATTCTTTTCCATCAGTAAAGTTAGGATCACTATTCAACGAAATAATCTTCTCCAACTTAGGAATGAGCCGCATAGCTTTATCATGCGCTTTACCGCTCTCCGCATAATTTGCGATATTTAGGTAAGGATTCTTCTCATTCGCATACTCTTTGGTAAATTCGTATGAGCATATTGTCTTCAGAATAGCCTCCGACAGAGTAGTCATGCGAAACAACAAGAACCGCAAATTTCTATCGAAAACAAAAAGAGCATACAACTCATTGAACGACGTATTAGGAAGGTATTGATCTTCATGAGTCCGTATTCCGGCTTCCTTATCAAGAAAAGGATCCTTGTAACCGTTGACAACGGAATAATAACCTTCACGTTCCAAAATCCACGGAGTACGCGTATCAGTTTGCAAGCCGCGCTTGTTAAGCCGCTGTACTTGGTTTTCCACTGCCATGAATGGTCTATACATAACGCCCCTTAATGCACGAAAACCGCTTCCAAACAGGAAACGGTTTTCGCGAACTAGACAACGCCTAGCTTTATCGCGTTTGATAAATTTACTCGCACATGTCAGTAATGTCAACCCAGCGTGTCTCAATAGGATTCCCGAATAATCCAACTTTTATATCTATAGCCACTCTCAAAACCTTGGGCTACTAAAGCGCTGGCATCTATACTTGAAGCACGAGTGATGATATTGTGCTTAATGACCTGCTCCACCTCACCGATGAGGAAATCCGCAGGACGAAGATCCGCTGCTGCACGGAATATAACAGATACAATCCCGCCGAGGAGTTCAAGAAGGACCCCGACATGTTAATACTGAATGGATCCTGTCCCGCAAGAAGAACAAGGACGGGAGGGGCGCGGAGCACCTGTACAGGGGATGGAACGTGATCGGTCTGGCCCGTCTTCCGATTGACAAGGATCTTTGGGTGCTCACCTGCATCAAGCGCATCAGCAACACGCTTGACCGCCCGGAGGAAGACAATGGAGCCAAGCACTACGTCGGTTACGAAGGCGAGGAACTGACCGAATACCGCAAATTCTGCGGCCGAGTCATCGTGTGCTACCAGAAGGTTCAGGGAGAGGCGCAACCCATATACCTTGCTGGAAACCTGCTGGATGAGCTTCCCGTAGAGGAGGTTCTGTCTCCCAAGGCTTCTTTATGGTGATGCCTCTGCTACCAGCTCACGTCAGTCTTCATAGCCAACGTGAGCTGGCTTTGATACTGGGCAACTGTGACAACAAGAGGCAGTGCGGTTGGTATTGCGACGGCTATACCGCCTCTTTGGCAACAACCCGCATGATGTTTCATAACAAATCAAGAAAAGTGCGTCCCACATGCCGTTTCTGCATTATGCAGGCTCACATCATTCCCCAGAAGATTAAGAGCTCATTCTCTAATCCGACAGTCCCCAATCTTTCAGGACATTGTTCGCCTGATTAGCAGTAACCTGAACTTTGCCATTTTGAATTACTATCCATTGCCCTTGAGCGCAAAGGCATAAGCCGCATGATGTAACTGCTGCTCATATCGTCTATCAGTCTTATGTTGTAATTCATTATCGTTGACATACGAATTGACCATATTTAGGTAGTCAGCAGATTTGAACAAATGTTTAGCGGTTTGGACGTCAACGGCATAGCTACCATCATCTTGTTCTATTACTAATGCAGCCGCAGAAAGAAACACAAATTGGTCTTCATCCGCATACTTACGAAGCGCAAGTAACGCATCTGTCAAAGCATCTGGCACATCCTTAAACAACCATCCCAGCATCGCTATCGTCAAACGTAAATCATAAAAACTCAAATGTACTGGTAATGAGTCACGACCTTTATCCTGAAGCTGTTTCTTTGCAAGAGACAAAACCTTTTTCTCAAAGCGATCAACATAAATTCCCCAGTCAACCTTCTTGTCCAGCTCAGACGGCATCTGACTTCTAGCTCCCAAATGCCGCCCAACTTCAACATCCCAAATCTCGGACAATCTGTTTCTCTGCCAATCCTCTTCCTGTGCCGGCAAAGACCGCAAACCGCATAGCATGGCTAAATAAATATCGATTGGAAATGCCCCTATATTTTCATTATCAATACATTCTTGCAAAAGTGCCTCAGCATTAGCTGAATTCCATCTTTTCTCGCATGCTAGCTCAAATAAATTCAACACATAAGGATAGAAATACTTTTCCACTGTACTTAATGGGAATTGTAGATCAATCAAAAAATGATGCTTCAAATAAAAGCGAAGCAGCATGCACATTCTCCTCGCATTCTGTTGTGTATCCCGATATAAGTATCTCCCAATTCTCCCTTTCAATCTAGGAGAATAAGCGACCTGCATCAGATCAGCATCCGGCTGAGCATTGTCAAGATTTATTTCGCAGACAAATTGTTTATAACGCTTCTCTGAAATATTCTCCGGCGATGGAACCAGCCGGAAATATGTGTCAACATGATCTTTCTTGCATATTGCTCGATATGAATCTGGAACCCGAGATAGATTCTGCTTGCCTAAAGCTTTATTAGCAAATGGAAATAGCACCCTGACAATTTCTTTCCAGTTTGCCGGAAATCCATTAAAGATACCTGCATCTCTGGCGTCCTGAATTTCATGTTCTAGTGTTTTCTGCTTTTTCCTTTGCCTGTCAACATACATTCCACTATTATTATCGACGAATTCCAAATCCGTCAGATAATTACGCTTCTCGCCTATCCACCGATACAGTTCCGAACAGAATATACGCAGTGCGGTGATGCCTGCCAAATCCAGTAGCTCAACATCATCGCCAAGTGCCGCGTAATACAGACGGAAATCATTCAGGAAGCGCATCATGTCTCGCTTGCTCCGGATGAATGGACAAATACACTGATTGAAAATATCCTGTTCTCTTCCCAGTGACAAGTTATCGCGCCATCCGATACGCAAGATTTCGTTCTTTAATGACTTATGCAAATCACTAAGGGACAATTCAGGAACCACGGCAGGAATCTGAACTATCTTCTCAAGGAATTCAACGCCACGATCATGACTTACTTTATCGAGCGCCTGCGCAACGTAGGACTTGTCATAGAACAGGACATATGTGACGTGAGGAAGATCCCCCACCGCTTTCACCGCCTGTATAAGCGAACCGATTTCATCGTCCAGAAGACGATCCAAATCGTCAATAAAGACAACAATCCTGTCTGATTGCGAGTTGAGGTTTCTTTTCAAAACATCTCTTGTCTGACGTAAATTATCTGCGGTCTTCGCTCCTCTTCCCGACATTGTTCCGCCTTGTAATGTATCATTCGAAAGCTCTTCCGAAAGAGCTTGAAAGCCCCAAGAAACAACTGCCATAGCAATGTTGACGTTTGTTGGAAAGGACAAGCACCCAGAATGTCAAGACCCAGCTGAACTGCATGCTTAAAAGCTCTGCCCCTATATCCGCTAAGTCGTACACGCAGTCTTTGATACCACTTCAATCGGGGAGAAAGGCCCGCCGCAATCTCAGAAAACAATGCGGATACCATCTCTCCCGATCTGGAATACATCCAGGCGTCGAATTCAATGAGATGAGTCTTACGACTTGGGAGGGGCATCTGCTGAAGTCGCTCAATGAGCATGTTCTTGATGGACGTCTTACCGCTGCCCCACTCGCCTTCCACGCCAACTATCAGACCATCCGAATCGTCATCGGTCAGAATGGCGTAGGCAAGGTTATCGATGTACTTCTTCCGACCATATTCGTCGTTTTCAACATGCCGTATAGGCTTATCCGCCTCGAACATTGCTCCCCTTAAAACATGGGTATATCCGCTCGTTCAATACCTGCTACGCATATTTTATGCCGTTCGTTCACGAATAACACCCTGCTGTCATTCTCGTATGCATCAGTCAATATGCAATCGCTTCATCCGACATCCTAAATTTGCTCCTCCCGCACATACGGGTGAGTCAACGGATCATACTGCAGCCTCTGAAACAACTGGTCTTTGGGCACGCCTAGACGTAATGCAACCCAGCCACGGAATACCAGAACACCTTCTCTCCACGCATTAAGGCTTTGCAGCCGGTCAACACGAGCCCGGTTTGCATGTTTAATCGAGTTATAGGATTCAGTCATCTCGAGTCTCCATTGTTCGAGATCGAAAGGCCAATTATCGCCGAGATCAGAAATAATGGCATGAAGCTTATTCGCAAAACAAGCTTTGCCAGCCTTATCTTTATCCGCTCCTCTCTCTTGGAGCAGCTGGTATCCAAGCGCCTCAAATCCAATACTAAGCTGCACCACCCAAGCTTCAATAGAAGCACCTCTCATAGAGAACAATGAAACGATGGGGTCGATTCCTCGAGCATAAGTATCCCGAAGTTTAAACCACGAACTCAAATCGCCGTTGCAGAAATCAGAATACCTAATCAGATAATTGAGCTGCCCAACATGCGAGTGCATTCCGGAACGTGATTCAACGACTGCGCACCATCTTTCCTGGTACGGAATTCCACTTTCAACCCGGAGAGGATCATCCTCTCCGGAAACCGCTTCTATTGAAAGAGAATGCTCCGTCCAACTCGAAATACGAAGGAGATCACGCATGGCCCGATGATTTTCGAGATGCTCTTGCCAACGCCTAACTTCATGAGAAGTGCTTTCCATATAAGCCAAATCATGAAGCTCGGTCGTATCTCCAGAAACTGAGACGGTCCAATAAGGAACAAAATTGAATGCGGGGATGCCTGCCCCGATGCTATCTGCCGGACACTTAAGCGTATATTCCCTCTCTTTCACACGATTATTGTCATCGACAATTGGCGCCGACACAAGGACACTGCTGATACCAAGCCATTCGCGCAAGCCATCTAGAGAAGTACGTACTGCATTGACGCTTGAATAGTCTTCCCCCACCGATGCATCGAACACTGCATACTCCGCGTCAATGATTCCGTTAGCACCCGCCCCGTATTTTTCCTTGCATGATCTGACTTTGCAACCGAGCAAATCCACTGATCCTTGAGAATCACGAAACCAGATTTGCCTAGGTAAATCATAAATATATTTTTTGCGATCTGGATCGTCAGCATAGAACACATGTTCCGAAAAGAAACAGCGTTCAAACGTGCTATCGCTAGGATTCCAAACAATGGTGATGTCAATATGACCGTCATGAATCCGGAGAAGAGCTTTCGTGTCAGGAAGCTTATCATTTTTGAAATGAAGCATGCCCATTCTAGAAATATTTTCCCCAGAAACCTTGCCTTCGTTCAAAAATCAATCCTCCGATTCCGTCTTTCAAAAACAAATCATGAAAATATTCATGCAAGGAACGACGCCAATTGACGCACCCACTGTTCTGCAATGTCGTTAACAGCAGTAGATGCACCAGATAATGACGACAGCGCCAGTGGAGCCAGAATACGTTTCATCAAACAGATAAAATCCTTCAATCTCTCTTTATCTGGATGCTGTTTGCCAATTTCTGCCGAGGCCTTACTAACGGTTTCAGAAAGTTCAAGTTCATCCTCATCGGACAAATTTAAAGAATCCATCTTTTGAGAAATTTCAGTCAGGAGCTTCTTCATCGCTTCGATTTTTTCGTCAGAGCCAGACAGGTTCATTTCTTGATGAATTTCATGAGCATTGACTGCAAGCTGACTATGTGGCGCCGCGTTGATAGTAAAATTATTGACAACACCGACAGGTCTCTGCTCACCAATGTTCATCTCATCTTGCGATAGACCCAAACGCGATGCGCAGACAGGGATTTTAATAGGATTCTTGCTGAATTCTTTCTCTAGCTCACGCGTCATCCTCTGAATAACCTTTTTGTTTATCGTGAATCCCTTCATGCTCTATTCGCTTCCTTTGTAACAATCTTTAAATTTAAAAAGCAATTGACAGCATACAACACAAATCGAACAAAAGTTCGAATCCACACATCTTCTCACACCAGCAATTTCTTAATGAAGCTATGACAACCTGTTTTCTTGTCTAAATGGCTGTGGATGCGTTCATCATCTGGTGACAACAGGCCGCAAACGTTTTCTCGAAAGCTAGATGGAGGGGATTATGCATATCCCTAAGAAACAGCGCCATGCGATGGAGCTGCACTTCGGCATACCGATGGTAATGGCCCAGACGATTGGATATCCTAAGCATCTGTCCAGACAATGTTTGGAACACGGTAATTGAAACGTAATGTCTGGAACACTGGCTGATGGCGTTCTCCAGCGCGCCCGCCTTATGACAAAGCCTTCATCCCGTTGAGAACAAAAAAGGCAACTAAACGACAGCATCCGGAGGAAGCAGGCCGCCAAACAACTCAGTGAGGGAACCAAAGTCAAAAAAGCGTTAATGTAAGAGATAATGGAAGCCATAGAAAAAGCTCCGAACACCAACTCTTGGCCAACAGCAAACTTCCAGCCACGTACGCCACACTCGGGGACGACGAGGTGTATTCGATACTGTTCCCCGGCAGGGGCGAATGGGAAAGCGTGTATAAACAACCCGACTGGACCAGGGTCCACCGCGAGCTCACGTGCGTCGGTGTGACACTGCGTATCCTGCACGGCCGTGTCTGTTCAATAGAAGTTAGGTGTATTTAGATGCTCCTATACATTGTCAAGTGTTTGGGTGTGTTGTTTTAGACTGGTGATGGAGTGAATCCATTGGATGGCCCGTCGCTCGAGTTCGGGCAGGTCCCGTTTGCCTCGTTCAATCTCGCTGATGCGGCTGGACGGCACGCATAGTGCCTCGCCGACCTGCTGTTGGGTGATGCCATGGCCTGTGCGCAGTTCGCGCAGCCTGGCGCCGCGTTCGGCCGGTGTCCTACGCCCGGTCCCACCGTTGCGTATGGCGATGAGCGCCCGGTACGCCTCACGGGCGATGAACCGTTTGACGCAGCGGATGATCTCGAGCTTGCCCCCGCAGGTCTTCCTGGCGGCGTAGTCCTTGGTAGGTTGGTGGTATCGCAAGCGGATGATGGCGATAAAGAAGAAGTACGATGAACGAAAACAGCCAGAGCACAAGCACGTGCGGAGCGCACGCCAAACACGGCGTGCCGGCACACTCCAGAAATTCAAATGGGGGGGGGTAGAGGAATTCCAGCATCGAACTGCTGCGCATCATCGCGATGTTCATGAGCCTCCCCATCACTTCATCGTCCATAACGGCTATGACGTGCTGAAACTTCCCTTGGGGCTGGAGCGGATCTTCTTCCAACTCGTCATGGCCGGCGGCGGCAAGATCGGCGTGGTCATCTTCTTCTCCATCTCCGCATGGTTCTTCCTCGACAGGGAGCAGACCATCAAATCCAACCTGAAACGCGTGTGGATCATGGAACGCGAGCTCCTGTTCTATAGCCTCATCCTCGTGGCGTTCTACCTTGTATTCGACCGGGCGGACCTCGGCGCGAAACTCATGGTCAAAAGCTTCGCGCCGCTGAGCACAGGCGTCTGGTGGTACGCTACCGCCTACGCCATCTTCCTAGCGCTCCTCCCCTTCCTCTCCAAGGGATTGAAGGCGCTCGGCCGCGAATACCATCTCGCGCTGGCCGCGACCGTACTGGTCATCTGGGGATTGCAGAGTTTCATTCCCGGACTGCAATCGCTGACAGACAATGTTTTCGGCTTCATCTACGTGTTCATCCTCATTTCCGCCTACAAGTGGCATATGATGCCGTTCACCACCAAGCAGGTCTGGCTGATGACCGGCATCGGGCTTGGTTTCTTCCTTCTCTATACCGCCGCGTCCGCAACGCTGTCCCTGCTGGGGCACGACATGGGAATCTTCATCACCGGCAGTTGGAAACTGCCCGTCATCATGGTGGGCTTCGGCGTGTTCCTATTGTTCGACCGCGTCACCTTCCATAGCCGCGTCATTAACCGGATCGCGCAATCCGCGTTCGCCGTATACCTCATCACCGACTACGCCGCATCCGAGAAACTGCTCTGGGCACGGCTATTCAACCTGCAGAACCTGTACCAGCAGCCATTGGCGATTCTGCAGATCCTCGGCATCCTGCTGGCGATCTACGCCGTATGCACTCTGCTTGACTACATCCGCCAGGCACTGTTCGCCGTCACCATCGACCGGCGTCGTGAACACTGGTTCGACCTACTGTGGAACAAGGCGTCCAACCGGATTCACGATCACTCGCATACGCCGATAATCGACTCATCCAGTACTCAAGCCCGCTGAAAGCGATAGATAACCATTCATCATTAGCTGGTAATCCGCGCTACCGGCACCTAGACAGTAGCGCGGATTACCCGTATACAGGCCATTACAGGAACATTAAAGAACGAACGTAGCCGGACCACCCACTGAGAATCGACTCTTGTTAGTTCTTCTGATTCGGTACGAGCATGATATCGCCGTCGGCGATGCCCTTGAGATGCTGCCCGTAGGGACTCTTGCCGTAGCGTTCCGCGGACTCCATGAGCTGGTCGCGCGTAATCCAGCCGTTCTCGTAGGCGATCTCCTCCACGATCGCGATCGGCAGACCCTGCGCACGCTGCACGGTGCGCACGAACTCCCCCGCCTCGAACAGAGAGTCCATCGTGCCCGTGTCCAGCCACGCATAGCCTCGGCCCAGCGTGCGCACGTTCAGCATGCCCGCGTCCAGGTACATGCGGTTCAGGTCTGTGATCTCCAGCTCACCTCGCGCCGAGGGCCTGACCCGCTTGGCGTACTCGACCACGTGCTCGTCGTAGAAGTACAGGCCGGTCACCGCGTAGTGTGACTTCGGATGCGCCGGCTTCTCCTCGATGGAAACGGCCTTCCTGTCCTCGTCGAACTCGACCACGCCATAACGCTCCGGATCGTCCACGTAATAGCCGAACACGCTCGCACCTTCACCGGACTCGGCCTTCGCCACGGCCTTGCGCAAGGTCGTGCCCAGGCCGTTGCCGTAGAAGATGTTGTCGCCCAGCACCAGCGCGCACGGTTCGCCCGCGATGAACTCCTCGCCCAGGAGGAACGCCTGTGCCAGCCCGTCCGGGCTGGGCTGCACCTTGTAGGAAAAGCGCACGCCGTAATGCGAGCCGTCACCCAGGAGCCGCTCGAAGTTCGGCAGGTCCTTCGGCGTGCTGATAATCAGGATGTCACGGATGCCGGCCATCATCAGCACGCTGAGCGGATAGTAGATCATCGGCTTGTCGTACACCGGCAACAGCTGCTTCGACGTGACCGTGGTCAGCGGGTACAGTCTCGTACCCGAGCCACCAGCAAGAATAATGCCCTTCATTATGAAAGATTCCCTTCTCTGCGGTTTATAAAAACCTAATTACACAAGTCTCGGGCGGTTTCGCTGAGGAAACGCCCGAGACAAATCTGTTACTTCTTGAGTTCCTTGGTGACGTATGCCTTCAAGGACTCCTCCCAATCAGGCACGTCCAGACCCGTGGCCTCGATCTTGGCCAAGTCCAGCGCGGAATACGTCGGGCGCGGGCTCACCGGCGCCTTCGCGTTCGCGAAATACTCCGCGGTCGAGATCGGCTTGGTCTTCCCGCCGTTGCCGTTCGTCAGATCGAATACCGTGCGCGCGATGTCCGCCCAACTCTTCACAGCCCCGGAACCGGTCAGGTCGTACGTGCCGTACGCCGCGCCGCCGTCGAGCAGGTGGAAGATCGCGTCCGCCATATCCGAAGTGAACGTGAGGCGCCCGTACTGGTCGTCCACCACGGTCACCTCGTTCAGACCGTCCCCGGGGTCGGCGACGCGGTTGGACAGCATCATCATGGTCTTTACGAAGTTATGACCCTCGCCGATCACCCAGCTCGAACGCAGGATATAATGACGCGGGCAATTCGCGACCGCGATGTCCCCGGCGGCCTTCGACTGGCCGTACACGCCCAACGGCGCGAACGCCTCCTCCTCGTCATGCAATTCGGCGGTCCCGTCGAACACGTAATCGCTCGACACGTGCACCAGGGTGATGTTGTGCTCCGCGCACACGCGCGCCAGCAGGGCGGGTCCCTGCGCATTCGCCTTCCACGCCAGCACGCGCCCCTCCGGGGTCTCGGCCTTGTCGACCGCGGTGTACGCGCCCGCGTTGATGATCGTGCCGTACAGGCTCCAGTCGAACCGGCCGTACTGTGCCGGGTCGGAGAAGTCGAACGTGTCGATGTCGTTGAACTCGAAGCCCTCGAGGCCGTGCTCCTCCACGTAGTCGCGGATGGCGTGGCCGAGCTGGCCGTTGCAGCCGGTGACCATCGTGCGGCGCGGGGCCATGGGCTTGGCGTCCCTGAGCATCGGGTGGTGCAGGTCGGCCTCGCTGCGTTCGGACTCCTCCAGCGGGATCGGCCACTGGATGTTCAGCTCCGGGTCCGCGAGGTTCACGAAGGTGTAGGTCTTCTTCTGCTCGAGGCTCCAATGCGCGTTCACGAGATACGTGTACGCGGTGCCGTCCTCCAAAGCCTGGAAGCTGTTGCCCACGCCACGCGGCACGTAGATCGCCTTCGATGGATCCAATACGGTCGTGTACACCTGGCCGAAGGATTCGCCCGGACGCAGGTCCACCCACGCGCCGAACACGGAGCCCGTGGCGATCGAGATGTACTTGTCCCACGGTTCCGCGTGGATGCCTCGCGTCACGCCCTTCTTCGCGTTGAAGCTGATGTTGTTCTGCACCGGCCCGAAATCAGGCAGGCCGAGCGCGGTCATCTTCGCCCGTTGCCAGTTCTCCTTGAACCAGCCACGGTTGTCGCCGTGCACCGGCAGGTCGAACACCAGCAGTCCCGGAACGTTCGTCTCCTCGACCCTCAAATCCTTCTCGAAATCCATACCCTCGTAAATCCTTTGCCGTAGATGGGAATCATCATGGGACCACGCCCTTTGGGGTGTGACCGTTCTCGTATGCGTCTTACTGGCCCTGCTGCTTGTACCTGGCTTCGGTGGCGGCCTTGGCGGGCTCCCACCACTGGCGGTTGTCCGTGTACCAGTCGATGGTGGCCTTCAGACCGGACTCGAAGTCCGTGTGCGTGGGCGTCCAACCCAGTTCGGTCCTGAGCTTCGTGGAATCGATCGCGTATCGACGGTCGTGGCCCGGACGGTCCTTCACCCAGTCGAACGCGTCCTCGCTCTGTCCCATCATCTTCAGGATCATTCGAAGCACGGTGATGTTGTTCCTCTCGCCGTCCGCGCCGATCAGGTAGGTCTCGCCGATCCTGCCCTTGGTCAGGATCGTCCACACGCCGCTGGAATGGTCCTCGGTGTGGATCCAGTCGCGTACGTTCTCGCCCTTGCCGTACAGCTTCGGCCTCTCGCCCTCGAGGATGTTCGTGATCTGGCGGGGGATGAACTTCTCCACATGCTGGTACGGGCCGTAGTTGTTCGAGCAGTTGGAAATTGTGGTCCTCAGGCCGTACGTACGGGTCCACGCGCGCACCAGCATGTCGGACGCGGCCTTCGTGCTCGAGTACGGGCTGGACGGATGGTACGGGGTGGACTCCGTGAACCTGGCCGGATCATCCAAAGCGAGGTCGCCATACACCTCGTCCGTACTCACGTGGTGGTAGCGGATGCCGTACCTGCGCACGGCCTCGAGCAGACGGAACGTGCCTTCCACGTTCGTCCTCAGGAACGGTTCCGGGTCCGCGATCGAATTGTCGTTATGGGACTCGGCCGCGTAGTGCACGATCGCGTCGTGGCCCGGCACGATCCTGTCGAGCAGCTCGGCGTCGCAGATGTTGCCGTGCACGAACTCGACACGATCCTCCGGCAGGCCCGCGATGTTCTCGATGTTGCCCGCATAGGTCAAGGCATCCAGCACGGTCACATGCACGTCCGGATGGTTGTCGACCACGTAATGCACGAAATTCGAACCGATGAAACCACAGCCACCGGTCACGATGATGTTCTTAGGAGTAAACGTCTCTTCAGCCATATTAATAATCTTACCGCTCACACACCCCTTTTGGAAGGCTCCTTTGTTTCAGGTGTGTCGAAAATACATAAAACTTTCGATAAAACCAGAAATACTTAAATTTCAAAAAATATATCACTGAAAAGCACTCATTTTTTTGAAGCAGGCTCAAATGTTTTTTTATTGATTATTTTTTCCTTTTCATTTCTCTAATTTGTGAAAGACTTGATGCAATATGAACCATCTGTATGATAATTATAATAATTGCACAAATACCAGAGATAATTTTCCAACCACCTATTTCCCAAGCAGTAAAAATCGATTGTGTAATTAAGAACACAAGAGTAGGAGCTAGATATTTCCAGCCAACTTCAAACTGAATGAACCTTTTCGCATCAATTACACGCATAGCAAATACCATCGCTTGTCCCAAAGCGGACGCGACACATGCTCCAGTAACACCCATAATCGGAAGCAACATCGGAGTAAACGCGACACAAGCAACTGCCCCAAACACCGTGGTCTTCATGACAAAGGACGTGTGCATCGTAGCAGAATAAACAGTCCCATAAAAAGATGAAAAAACACTAAACAAATTAGCAATCAATAAAATGCTAATCATAGGCCATGCTTTATATGTCTCTCCCTGCAACATAAATGACGCTACTAGGGGAGCAAAGAAAGACAGCACCGTACACAGCACGGTAAGCACTGCTTGTAAAACACAAAACACTGAAGAAAAGAAACTTCCTATTTTTTTGTCTTTAACTTCTTGATAAGCAGATAGCTGCCAAGCCTGCTGAAAAACCATATAAGCTGTGTTAAGAAGACCAGGGATTTTAGATGCGGCAGCAAACATGCCCGACGCCGCGATGCCCAGCATCCCAGTAATAAATAATCGATTAATTCCTGTACTTAGCCACCAAAAAAGATTATTGGGTATCAATGGAAGAGCATAAATAATCATGGGCCGCACAATATTCCATGTATCTCGCACGGCAACTATTCTCATACGTTTCATGCCAGATAGAAAAGCTTTTCCGATTCCACCTGCAACCATATAAATTATGACTGCAAGAAGTGGACCCGCAGATACTGAAATAAAATATCCAGTAATGCCCATCTTTAGTTGCCCAATGAAAACCAGAGCAAGAATAAACGTAGTAATTGAAGAAATACCAGCGCATATTGGGATAAGTTTAATTTCTCCTATGCCACGTGCCACTTCACCACATAAGTTCATAAAAGCACTTGTCGCATAAGCCAGAATAAACCATGCTTTATATTCTCCAAGACCGCCAAATGCGCCTAAATCAAGTATTGGCGAAAGAACCGTCACGAGCACTACAGAGAATAACGTTATCAAAATTGAAATAGCCACATAATCGTCTTGCCGATCAGAATCGCCTACGATAAAGCGCACTGCCGCTTCCGCGATGGAAAACGTCACAAGAGGAGTCGCAAGATTGATGACAGTAAGAGACATATCAGTAAGGCCGTATTCTCCCGCACTCATATAGTATGTGTAGAGAGGAACTAAGAAAAAAGTAATTAACTTAGTTGCCACCGCATTAATCGCAAATAAAACGGTGTTGAGAATCAACCGTCTATACTTACCCATCTCAGACTTTTCTTTCTAAAACGTTATTTCCTAACTAAATAAACATTAATAATCTTAAAAAGAATGCCGAAACAACCCAAACAGCCGTCCGGCATTCTATTTATTATCTGTTTATTACGCTATTTTCGTCCAGTCAGTAAAGAAGCCGCTTGACGCGCATTCTCAGAGCCCACTAACTTTTTGATCGTTTTTTTCATATGCTGTTTCATTGACTCAGAAAATGAAAGCATCTGATTGGACTCAATTAATTTTTGATATGCCTCATTTTCATTATCATCAGACACAAACACTTCCATGACAATAGGCTCCGCAGAGTCAGCGAGAAATTCTTCACACTGCTGCTTGAATTCATCCATTGAAGAAGCACTCATATATCTGAAGCCACAATCACAAACCCAACCAGAAGCAGTTTTGAGATGACCGCTGGCAGCAATATAACGATCTACATCTTTATCGTGACCAACACCCAGTTTAAATTCAAACCACCGTTATTGTTAATCAAAAGAACTCTGACATTATTTTTGATTCCTCTAATGGAAAGAGAATTCATATCATACAAAAATGCCAAATCGCCCGTAACCATAAGACAGAGATCATCTGTTGCAAAACTTTGTCCAATCAACGTAGACATGCCACCGTCAATACCAAAAGCTCCCACGTTCGAGAAGAAGCTTATAGAATCCTCATAATTAAAAAGATCCCATACACGTAGGCTATTGAGAATAGCGAGCTGAACAGTGCTTCGAGCAGGAACACGCGATGACATATATTGTGCAATGGCAACATTGGAAAATGGAACTTGAACATCAGTCGTAATATTTGAAAGTAGCCCAAGCCACTGTTCGATATATGCATCATTATTACGCTTTTGTTCATCCTCGCAGTGACATGTTTTTTCAAAAAAGTAGCGTTCCGAGCACTGGAAAACTTTCGTGAGTTTGTCGTATGTATCGACAACATTTCCGTCTTCGGAGACCCGCCAATGCTCAATAGCGGAAAACTCTGGCTTTGAAAGCATCTTGTACAACGGGTAATCGCCTGTTTGCCCGCCAATCGTGATTACAACATCTGGCGCCATTTTGCCGAACATTTCTGTATTCAACGAAGACATCAGCATATTCGTGATAACGCAATATTCCGAATGAAAATTCGATAATAAATTCGCATATACAACAGCGCCCCATCGATTGCAGAAGTCATCAATAAGTCTGTGTACTTGCACATCGAAAGGACGGTGTTCTCCAATGACGAGCATCACCTTTTTCCCGTACAAAGACAGGTTCCAATCGTCCTCTGTTCCATATCTATGCATGCAGCGCAGAGAGGGTTTCTCATCCTTCAGGGGAAAATCCAGCCAAGGAATACACAACTGAACGGGTCCTAAGCCATTGTGAGTAAGCTCCTGTATAGCTTGATTAATAACTCGAATGCTGTGATAGACATCATTAATATCAGAGATGTATGGCGCTACAAATGATTTTTTTACACTATCCGCAGGTAGCGAACTCTGATCTGGCGCCTGCATATACTCTTGGTACGTAAAACGAGGATGTTTCTGCATACAAATAGCGAGCAAAGGAACATGCTTATAATACGCTTCAGTAAGCCCTGGAATATAGTTTCGGGTTGCCTGAGCACTGGTGCAGCATAAAGCAACCGGCGAACCAGTCTGAAGATAAACACCAATAGCAAAATAAGCCGCGCTCCGTTCATCAACAACAGAATGACAAATAAAAAATGGATCATCCTGTATAGCCTTGATTAGGGCGATATTAGTTCCACCAGGACTAATGACCACATGATTGATTCCATTTGACTTCAGCAAACGCGTCACAATGCTGATGTTTTTCAAGTTATCCGGCATAGCTTTCCTCAACTATCTTTCAAAAATTAATTTTTTAATGAATATCCACCATCAAGTACAACTGTTTGTCCCACCATGAAATTGCAAGCATCACTTAGCATAAAAACTATAAATTCTGCAATTTCCTCAGGAAGGGCAACTCTCTCAAGCGGATTCTGCTTACAGTAGGTGTTATTACCCTGCTCTAAAGCAAAGCTCTGCATTGAAGTTTTCACTACACCTGGAGCAACGCCATTAACAAGCACGCCGTAAGGGGCCATCTGAAGGCCAAGTCCAGCGGTCAATCCTCGTATATCCCATTTGGACATACGATACGGATATGTAGCTCCGACGAATCCTCCTTGCGAAGAGATATTGATAAGATGCCGATAGCAGCCTGAAGAAGCCTGCATCCAATATTTGCAGAAAGCTTGTGAAACAAAGAACGTACCTTGACTATTAGTCTCGTACACTCGGTTCCACTCAGCACACTTACGTTCGGGAAAAATTCATGAGGTTGAATTCCAGCATTATTTACGACCGCGTCTACGCGCCCACCAAAATAGTCAACGCATTGTGCAACTTTATCATCTGCCTGCGCAGAGTCGGTTATGTCCCAAAGAACATAGCCAGCATGCTGCGACCCCAAATCTGATACAGTCTGCTTGAGTTTTTCCTCATTACGACCAGTGATTACAACTTTGGCTCCGGCCTCGATACTTTTCTTTGCAATTGCAAGTCCAATACCTGAGCTTCCACCAGTGATGACAATATTTTTCCCAGACAAAACATCATCTTTTTGGACCTGACTAACCTTGATGGTGTTGATTCCACCTGCTTTTAGTACATGAAGAAAAGCAGAGCAAGCGTGCTCAATTCTAAGGAAAGCTTTACCTATTTTTTAATCACTTGATATCACAGATCCATCAGTCGTTGTCAATCGCCAATACGGAGTGATTGAGCCAGTCTCTAAGATCAGCAGAGAAAGCTCCCAGATTCTGAGAAGCCTTATCAAGTGCCTGATGCTGGGCTTCGCGTAGCTTCTCGGTCTCATCCAGATACTTCAAAGTCAAACCAACCGCTTCATCCGTAGACAGCTTTCTTCCATCAATCAAATACGGATAACCAATAGATTCGTACAATCCCTCAAACTTCGGGCTGTAAGCGAAGGGAAGAGTGACAACCCCCGAAGAAAACGCGCCAATAGTAGCATGCATCCTAGCACCCGAAAATACATCCATATTAGAAATGTACCCCTTTGCCTGCATCGGAGAAACAAAATCGGGAGCTAGAATACAATGCTCATACTGTTCCGACAGCTCCTTGCAAATTGGGGAATCACATTCCGGATACATGTCGCCTACCACATGAGGGATGAGATGTACATTGTAACCGCGTTCAATGATTTCGGGAATAAGCCTTTTAATATATTCACGATAATTAACGCCCAAACCAAACTGGTTAGATTCCGTATATCCACCAGTCCAGAGAAGGCCCGAAACATTCAAACCGAAGCTCGGACGTCCACAACCATCTATTTGGACTTGGTCTTTGGGCAAGGCAAATGCCACATCTGTCGTAGTAATCGCCTTTATACCAGTAATGCTTTCAACAAGCTTCGCGGATTTTTTATCACGAGCATAAACTCTATCTGCCGAAGAAATAAGCCATTTAGCCATTTTTTTTACGAGCTTATTTTTAAACGGCCCATATGTCTGAGGGCCAAGAACAAGACATCCATCCTTCTTAATGGTTACAAACTTAAAGAAAGAGGTCAGAGCAAATCTTTTTAGCCCGTAGATGTCAGAGAAACTATCCCCCTCAGTAAAGTCAAAGACCACATCACACTCTTCAATTTTAGCTTTGGCTAACTTGATAGAGCTGATTTTCTTAAATGAATATCTAATCAGTTCTTCGGATACCCATTTTTCCGAAGCAACTACATAATCCTTACTATCAACGTTAGAAAAAACAACTATTTTCAGTTGGACATTGTCATTCTTAAATATATCAATCAGCAATTTGCGAAAGGCATATGCCAACGCACTGCACCCGAGATTAGGGGAGCAGAAGCTTAATCCACATAATCCAATACGAACAATATCTTTACTCATTTTAACAACTCCTTCTTGCTCTCTGTCATTTGTCCTTTATAATTAAGCAAAGCAAATTCTATAAATAAAAGCCAGTAATACGTCACAGATTGAATGTCATAAAAATACCCACAAACAATGTAAGACACCATCACTATAGAAATGATTCTTGCATCTTTCCATCTTTTTATCACTATGTATATGAGAAAGAAATAAAGAGATACAATGCCAAAAATCCCCATACCCAGAAAGGTATTCACTATATCACTTTCCAAAAACCAAGAATCAAGTGAAAAATACTGACGCGTCAACTTTGTATAAGGCAAGCCTGAACAATCAATTCCGTATCCGAATAAGAATTGCTTGGAACTCATCCAATGAATCAAATCGGGTAAATTCGAATAGTAATCAAAATGTGCAGTTGCGCTCGAATCCAATTGAGCATCATTGAAAAGCATATTCAATCTGTCTAACGACGTTTGCATAACCTTGTTAAACATATCTTGAATTTTAGACACAAAAACAAGAAGCATAACGATTAGACCAATAAAAGTCATATCTATAAAAAGATTTCCTATACCAATTTTATTATTTTTTAGTCTCTTTGAGAAAAGATACTGAAACAGGAAAAATAGTATGACTATGCCGACACCAACAATCATCGTACTACTTTGTGTTAAGATACTCGATATTAGTGCAACAACTTTCCATTGAGAACCAGCAAATGCGGCTACCAGGATAATCGCCGCAGCAATTCCTCCTGCATTCCAGCAGAGCCCGGTCGATACAAGTCCAGAAGCTTTATACTGCGACGCATTCTCTACCATATGAAGTGTTTGATTAAAAACAAGATCATTTAAATCGATTTTTAAAAAATTCCAAAATAAAGTTTGCAACAATATCCAAATAATATTTATTTTTCCAGCTGCCAAAACACCACGTATTACATTCTCAGAATCTTTGTCACCGCTAAGAAGTGAGGTAGAAACTATGAAAATTAATAAAATACTAAGCAAACCTTTAAGGTCGTTCTCCCTATACGCCTCCGAAAGAGTCGAATACGAGAAGCAAAATGTTATACAAGCTACAAGAGAAAAAGGTAATAACGGCGTCGTTCTCATCCTAAGCTTACCAGTTATGATAAGCAAGAGAACAGTGACGCCCATAAGCCACATGTATATACTATAATCGCCTATTCTGAGAACCGGAATACTAGAAAAAAACCCGATGAGACATAAAAGACAATTAAAAAGTCTAGTGGTAGACAATCTAAGTCGACTAATATCTATTTTTTGCGTCATCATATAAAAATATACTCACCAATGATCTGAATAGGACCTTGTTTCCAATAATGCCCTTTAGATAGCGTAAGAATACGTTGAATTTTTGAGTACTCATACAATTTAGCAAAGGACTCCAAAGAACTACGATCATCTAATGGTATATCTTGATATGTGTTAAGAAAAACTTTCGCTTGGTCAACAGCCATATGCAAAGTCTTCTTGATATGATTATTACCAGAAAGTCTTTTCAAAATGAATGATAAACTATTAACTTTGGTTGCTCCAACTACGTTATCGCCATGCTGTCGATATAGAATCGTTGGTTTGTTCACAAAAACAATATGTCCAAACACTGATGCCACTAAAGAAAACCACCAATCATGCATGGCAATTTCCCCAACGTCTTCAAGCTCAAAAGCCTTTCCCAAAAGATCCCTGCTAAGCATTGTCGTGCAACCTGTAACATTATTCTGCACAACAATCCTATTAATTTCAGTATAAGAAGGATTTAAAGCTCGATATTTAATAAAAGAATTCCCTAAAACCTTGAGATTTCTATCAACAACCTTAAGATCCGTATGAACCAAAATCCGACGATCTTGAAACTTTTGTTCGGCGGATTTCATTGCAGAGAAAGTATCTTCTATCTTTGATTGTATCCACACATCATCCTGATCACAGAACATAATATATGCTGCATCAGTTTCTTTTAGCACATATTGAGACAATAACCAAAAATTATGCTTAGCACCACGCTCAACACTGGGAATATCCACCACTGTTATTTGCTGCGGATAACGGCTCTCATATTCATGCTCAATCAAAAGAGTATCGTCGGAAGAATTATCATCTCTGATATATAAATGCCAGTTAGTACAACTTTGAGAGAGAATTGAGTCAATTTGTTCTCGAATAAATTGCTCACCATTATAACTCGCTAAAAGAATTGCTATTTGCTGACTCATTTTTTCTCCATCAGTTTTTGAATAACTGCTTATATTCATCGGCAATATGCTGCCAAGAATAGGCTTCAACAACACGCTGGGATGACTTCTCCCCCAACTCAGTAATCTCACCGGCGTTCATGTTATCTGCTTGGTCAATAAGCAAAGCCAAGTTGCCCGGTTGCTTATTCCAGTACAGTGCAGCATCCTCAGCAACCTCGCGATTGAAGCCAACATCCAGCAACAGATTCAAATCTGTGGATCCAAGAGCTTCCAATAAGCTTGGATTGGTGCCACCGACCTCATGACCATGGAAATACCCATACGCATTTTCACGAATCTTCATGAGCAGTTCTTTGTCATACACGGTTCCCACGAATTTGATACGCGGATCCTGATCGAAGTGTGTCTTTTCCTTCAGCTCTTCCAAGAACTTGTCACTCACATTGGTGATAAGCGCGAAATCACGCTTGGAATGACTCTTCGTGAATTCGCGAATCATGGTTTCATAATTGTTTTCAGGCACGAAACGTCCGACAACCAGATAATAGGACTTTGGTGAAAGGCCCTTCTCCTTATACCAAGCAGTCAGCTTTGGATCATCATCGTTAGTTTGCTCTTACGAGTCTCAGCACCATACGCGATGAACGTAGTCTTCGGATTATATTTGCCGTACTCATCGTGAATGTACTTCTCGATGTTCTTGCTGTCACAGATCAGCAAGTCACAGTGCTTGGTCATCAGTTGCTCAGAAATCTTCCAATACTTACGTACCGGAGCACTCCACTTGGCGCGCATCCACTCGTGTCCATCTGGATTGATATACAGCTTCCCACCCAGCTTATGAATTACCTTCTGGAAATGAGCGGCAAACGGTCCGATGCGGCAAGCAAGAATATACACAATTGGATGCTGAATATTGTGCTGTCTGATGTATTTCACACACTGATTCAGTGCAGCAACATCATAATAAATCGCCTGAGCAGGTCCAATGCTGGGCACCTTCACATCGAAGCAATCGGCATTATGATACTCAAAAGTTTTGGTATCCTTGGCTTTGCATGCCACATGGTACTTCAAATTCGGATTGTTCTGGTGGTACTCAGTGAGCTTATCCACGAACGTTTCATAGCCACCGTAGTTACCGGGAATTCCCTTTGAGCCCACGATAAAAACATGCTGTACGTCCAACTTCTTCAACATCAATCTCTCCCCGATTTCCCAAAATCCTGTATATAGGTATTTATGTTAATGCACCCCTCATACGTTATGGCGGCACCGGTCATGCGGACAAGCAACACAACGCCTCTCATCAAGGACCAAGTCTATATGAAACCCAAGATTAGGGGGCCCTCTTTACTTAAATCGAATCTGCATGGAATTTAATATGGCCTGATTTTTGTTCCGCCCTTATAGTGGGGCGGTTTGCGCCGCTTGGTTTGCATAATACTCGGTTTCGGTCTGTTCCGGTGTCCTGTAGCCCAAGGACTGGTGCAGACGCTTCGGGTCCCCGCCACGAGACCCACTGGAACGTCGCCAATTCCAGGTCCCTCAAAATCCCGGAAGGGCTTGCGCCGCCAGACGAGCTCGGTCCTGTACGCGCCGTCGGAGCTCTCGGCCATGGCGTTGTCACGAGTCGCCGACCGTGCCGGTCGAGGGAAGCATGCCGCATTCCCCGACCCCGGTGGCGTACACGAGGCCGATGTACCGCGCGCCGTGGTCGGAACGGTGCACGAGACCGTCCGTGCCGCCATGCGAGGCGGCCCATGATATCGCCTGTTCCAGCGCCTGCAGCGGCAGCTCCCTGGTGTCCATGGTGGTGGCGCACGCCCAGCTGTATGTGATCGAATAAAGGTGTTCGGCGTCGGCACTTGTTTCTGTACACCGTGAGCGTTCAATTCGGACATTGCCGGCGGTGACGGTGCCGGTGGAATGAGAACACCGGCACCGTCCGGTTCCTTGATAGATTCCCGAGTGCCTGTCAACCAAACTGATGGTTCCCGGGAGGAAAGGAAATGACGACACCGGTGTGTGTCCGACAGCGTATCAGGCAGCTCGACCGCCAAGGCCTGAGCCACAAGGAGATATCACGAAAGCTCGGCGTATCGCGCACGACCGTGGTCAAGTACGCCGACCGCGGCGATTATTCGCCCAAATCGTCGGACGGAGCCCGCGCGGGCAGATCGCTGGTCGACGACGGGTACGAGGCCATCGTGGATGGCTGGCCGGCCGCCGACCTGCGCATGCCCGTCAAGCAGCGTCATGCCGCGACCCGCGTGTACGAGCGGCTTGTGGCCGAGTGCGGGTTCACGGGCTCGTACTCGTCGGTGCGGCGTTGGATCAAGCGTTGGAGGCAGGAGCATCGAGCGCAGTCGGACAGCTTCGCCGAATTGAAGTGGGCGCCGGGAAGCACGCAGGTCGATTTCGGCCAGGCCCGGGCCGTGGTCGCGGGTGTGGAGCGGGTCGTGCGTTTCCTGGCGGTGTCGTTCCCGTATTCGAACATGCGCTGGGTGGTGGCGTTGCCGGGCGAGACCTCGGAGTGCGTGTGCCGGGGTCTGCTGGAGGTGTTCGAGGGGACGGGCATGGCGCCCGTCGTGGTGTTCGACAACGCCACCGGCGTGGGCCATCGCAACGCCGACGGCACGGTCACCCAGACCCGCCTGTTCTCCCTGTTTGGATTGGCTACAGTGTATTAGACAGTCCGATGAGGGACGAATGACGTGGGATTGGAGGCCGACGATGGCCGACCCGAAGCATCCCCGCCACTACGACGAGGCGTTCAAACGGCAGATCGTGCAGTCGTGCGAGAGCGGCAAGCCATCCCGGGAGATCAGGGCCGAGTACGACATCGCGCGATCGACCCCGCGGCGCTGGGTCCAAGGCATCCGCAACAGCGGCTCCACCCGGGCCATGGACAACCGCACGCCCGAGCAGAACGAGCCGGTCGGACCGGGGAGGCACGACCGGCGGCTGGAGATGGAGGTGGACGTTTCAGAACAAGCGGCGCCGGTATTCGCACGAAGGTAGACGGGACGCGGGCCGACGAGACGAAGCTCGCGAACCTGCCGGACCGCGAGTTCGACGGCTACGCCCCGCACACGCATCTAGCGAGCGATCTTACCTATGTCCGCGTCGACGGAGTCTGGGCGTACGTGTGTCTGCTGGCCGGTCTGGCGAACAGGGGCATCGCCGGCCATTCCGTTGGGCAGGCCCGGGACGCGGGCCTGGTGCTGGCCGCGTTCGCCACCCTCGACTTCCCGCTGAGGGACGTCCAGGTGTTCCACACCGGCCGGGGCGGCGAGTTCGACGACACGAGGATTGACGAGCTGCTCGACGTGTTCGACATCAAAGGATCGTTGTCACGCAAGGGCAACCCATACGACAATGCCGTGGCAGAATCGATGAACAGGCTGCTGAAGAAGGAGCTCGTGTACCGGAACCACTACACCACGATCGAGCAGCTGAGGCATGACCTCAACGACTACGTGTGGTGGTCCGACGACCAGTGGCTCCACTCCGCCCTCGGATACCGGAGTCCGAAGGAATTCACCGAACAGGGACTCGTCCTCTAAGAAACCGTCCAACACACCGTTGCCAATCCAGTCTGCTTCCGCGCATGCCGCCCAGTACCAGTTCGATCGCCTTGGTCCTCGTCTCCGGTGGGATGATGGGTTTCGCCATATGGCCAGCATACCTGGGATCCCTTGCCGGCCAGCGTTCCAAGCACTGCCTGGTCGGATAACCCAGGTGCTCGACCACCTGGGCCGTGGTCATCGGCGTGGTGGAATACAAGTCCACCGCGCGCTGTCGTTCCTCGGGGCCGGACATATGATAATCTTTTCGTTCAGTCTCCAAGAAAACGTCCGCACCCTGTAATTCCCGAAAGGTTGCGCACTTTTGGTCATGGCCATCCAGGGCACGATGACCAGCTCGCTTCCTCCAGCGTGCCGCCAAGCCGGAACATGTCGGGGTTCCGGTGCATGACACGCCTTCCGTCCGCCGGAACGCTCGTATCTGGACGCCCCGGCGATCTCGTCGGCCTCCGCGTCGAGCATCGCGTTGAGTATCTCGGTGACCTTCTGCGTGACGAGCCGGTCGAGCCTGGCCTTGGGCGTGTGCCGGCCAATCCGTATGGTGTTCTCGGGCATAGTTCCGTCTCCTGGTTTCCAATCGCGGTTGTTCGTTTTGGCGGATGAAAGAACCGTACGCAGGACGCGGGCCATGCCCTCTTATGTCAGGGCGGGAATCCGAAAGTGCGCAAGAATTCGGACGTTATCAGCCAAAAGTATCTACATAATGCATTATTGTGGTAGCATAGCTTTTTTACCAAGGAGGCTCCAAGTGTTATTGAGTGATAGCAAAATCCGTGAGTTGATTAGCAGTGGCGTCTTGACCGAAACGCGAAGCGAAAATCTTGGGCCTGTTTCCTACGACCTTACCACTAGAGCGTTTCACACTAGGGAAAGGCAGAGCCTTGAAAAAGTTACTCTATCTCCAGGTGATTCTACATATGTTTCTACGGTCGAAGTTATCAAGCTACCCGAGAACATAGCCGCGAGAGTGTTGCTGAGGAATTCTCGAATTCGTCAAGGCCTAAGCTTGGATGCGCCTCTTTATTTCCCAGGACATCACACTAGAGTGTTTTTCCGCGTGACAAATATGAGCAGCGACCAAATCACCTTGAGCACGAGCGACGGTATTGCCCAACTTGTTTTTGAAACAGTTGAAGGTAACGTTGAGCACCCTTACAAAGGTAGCTTCTCCGACGAACTCGACTACCGGGGTTTGGGTGGATACAAAGACATTTATGCAAATGAAATTGAGATGATTGACAAGAAGACCGATGAGGTTCGGGATATTGAAAAGCATATGTATGCCAACGTCCTGGCACTCATGGCTATTTTTGCAGCTATCTTCACATTGGTAAATGTGAATGTCGTCGCTGCTGGCAAATGCCTCTCCCAAGTTCTTGTACTTAACCTTACTACAGTAGGTAGTTTTGGCGCCCTCGTTGCATTGATTACCGCAGTAGTGAAGCCCAAGGAACGGTGGGCAAGAATCACACCTTGGATTGTGGCCGTCGCGGCTTTCGCAGTAGCGATTCTTATTGCGATCTTCCTTTAGTGGACATTTCGTTATCAGTCGAATCTTAGATGATATACAGATCTCGACGTTGAGGTGTATGGCGTTCTGAGACTTCCCCGGAATAAAGGCCTAGTTTCCATCAAACTAGGCCTTTGTTATGCGGTATAAGCCACGTGTATCTTTGGCTCAGATAAGCAAGAAGGCGCTGTGCCTGCGTAATTCAGACTTTGTCCCACTGACGCGAATTGCGCAGATATGGTCTTGGAAATCACCTTTATTTAGAGTAATTCACCATTCTTTTGCACCATTCCTCAATGGATGGCTACCGCCGGATAACCGTAGATCGCCATGTCGGCTTTCATTAGATGCAATGCCATGTGCGCTGCCTCAATAACATCCGGATTCTTGCCCATGTCTCGCCTATATATGGCAGATTCGAGCTTGTGCAGTTATGAAGACCGCAGTCGGTTCGTTATGAATGCGCAGACGGCGGCAGCAACCAGCAACAGAAGCGATGCGACGGCGAGCGCTTGGATTGCGGAGCCGGTACGGGGCATGTCCGGCTGCTGCTTGGGCTCGGCGGGCTTGCCAGGTTCGTTCGGCTTGTCTGGCCCTTCTGACTTGGCTATGGATTTGATGTTCACTGTTACTTGCGTGCTGATTTCATCATGGCCGGAGGTACGGAATTGCGGGTCCGCTCCCCCATCGGCGGTTTCAGCATTGCGTGTTGCAGTGATGGTGACGGTTTGGCTTACCGCATCAAACGCTTTTCGCTTGGCGACTGCCTGCAGCGCAAGCTCGATCTGCTTGTTCAGAGCTTGCAGTTGCTCGGCATCCGCTACGAGACGATAGTCGGAAATACCGTTCAGTTTGGTTCTGGTGAGGTCTAGCAGACTGTCGTTGGTTAGATTCTGCAAGGTTGAGCCTTGCTCAAGTGCTACCGTGGGGTAATCACTTGAAATAGCCGGCTCACTGATATCAAACATGCCGTCGTCGCCGTTTGGGATTAGGCCTACCATGTCGGCCAAGTAGGGTGTGAGATTCTCCGTAGTGGAGAATGAGCCGCCCATGAGCACAAGCGTGTCAAGCCCGTCGGGGATTGCGCCATGGTATTCACCGCCGCGAATGCTCACATGGCCGAGGTGTTCTGCATCGTCCAACATGCCGATCAGTGTTGGTGCGGTGAATGTTCCTGCGGAAATACTGGCCTCGGCAGAGGTGCCGTTTGTTTCCGCGAACCGCATGAGCGTAGTGTTCGATGTGAAGTTACCACCTTGAATCCGCAACGCTCCACGGCAGTCGATTGCGGGATTATCTCCGCCGACAACCGTGCCCGATCCGGTGATGGTGAGCTGCATGTTCGCAGGAACGGTGATTGCCGTGGTATTGCTGGCGTTGAGCGCATGTCCGTTCAATTCGAGCGTGACCCCGCGCACCATCTTCGGTGGGGTGACGGTGATGCTTTCCGTAGTATCGGCAAGCAATGTGACCGTATTGTTCTTCATCGACGTATGACCAATCGCGTCTTGCACGCTCATATAGGTCGTGTTGCCCACTTGGGCGACCGGCTGCGGCTCATCTGCAAACGCCATCACGGGAAACAACATCGTTCCCGATAATGAGATAATCAAGAAAGACGCGATAATCGCCGTCGAAAGCGTTGACAACATATGGATGTGGTTTGATTGCAGACGTTTGACCGCCTGCTTTTCATGCTTATACATGATCGTTCCTTGCATGGAGCGGTGATTAACTATTTCAAACGCACCGCAATGCGTGTAGACCACCCTCAGCCCTGAGGGATAAAGAAAAGCAAAATAACAATATTACAGCGTTGAAAAATTATCTCACGCAATCTACATAAAAAGCAAATCGCCTGCCGAAAGAAACTAGACAAATAGTAGAGTAACTAACTCTCTATCAGTGGTATCGCAATCATGTCAGCAATTCCCCAGAAATTCTTTATACAAGTAAAGAATGATAATAAACAGCAAAAGATACACCACAATTCAAATACTATAGGAAATTTTTCTTACTGATGTGTCAGTATTGCATGCAAAAAACGACGCGATCCATCCAGGTGATACAAACACCCCATGAACCGCGTCATACCCCACTATTTCCCAGTGCATAACACCTTAGGGCAGAAGAAAATTCAGAAGCTCGGCAAGAGCGACCCCGAAAAGGTTCAGAGCACACCCTGATCGCTTGGAGTCTGCGAACCAGAGCCAGAACCGCTGCCGGAACCAGGATTACTACCAGAACCAGGATTACTACTGGAATCGGAATTAGAACCGTTATTGCCAGGCTTGGCATCAGAACCAGAGTTATTACTACCAGAACCAGGATTATTGCCAGGTGTAATAGGAGCCGAGGGAGTCAATCCACCGGAAGGCTGCCGCGTGTACTGGTAGTTGTACGAATTGCCAGTATTGCTCTGTTGCTGCTGTTGATTCTGCGCAGCCAACGCGTTCATGGAAGCATTCACATCATCAGATGCGGTTTGCAAATCCGTTATCGACTGGTTAATGGCATTAGTATCGGTACTGTTGCCATTGAACAATTCCAAAGCATGGTCAATGGCACTCTGCAACGTCACTCGCGTGGAATCATCCGCCACTTGGTACAGGCTATTGTCAAGCAGTGACTGCGCATTATTGATGGCTGCTTCAAGCTTCTTCAGCGCATCAGCGTTGTCTTGCTTCTCCTTAGCCTTCTGACTGTTCGTAACGGCTGTTGCAGAATCATTCAAGGTCTTGGACTGGCTTTGCAACGTAGGCAGTTGCTTGTTCATGGCTTTACTGCGCTGGCGAAGTTCAGTGTTGCTCAAATCAGCACTGCACTCCCCTACCGTTGTAAGATTCTGCGCATCTTTCACTGCAGACTGCAACGTGGTCAGCGTTTTCGCATCCGAAACCTGATCGCTTTTCACATTCTGCAACGATTTAGCGTTCTTCAACGCCGCCTTGTATTCCTTCACAGCCTTCTCATATGCCTTGGAAGACTTTTTGCACATGCTCAACGCGGTACGATGCTGTTCGTTCCGTTCAAGCCCCTGGTCATACTGTTGGCGCTGCCAAACACCGAATCCAACGCCCGTGGCAACCAACGCCACTACGGCCACAATCGCAACGGTAATAATAATTGTCTTGCGATGTGACTTCTTCGGCGGAACCGGAACAAGCCTCAATGGATCATGCTCATCGTTTTCCATGTCAGACAGATCATCTGGCATGGGCAGGCTTTCAGGTATGAAAGTAGTAGAAGCAGAGGCAGGGGAATCCGCAAAAAGCGGCATAGTGGAATCCGCAGAAGAGGCCGACTCTACCGGAGACGCAAACGAAACAGTTCTCTCGGCAGATTCAGCAGATGGTGAAGCATCAGCAGACTGTGTAAAATCGAGCGTTGCGGTCGAAGAAGACGTCGAATCAGGCTCGCACGACGAGGCGGAATCGTTTTCAGCACCAGAAATATGCTTTCCTGCAATATTCGGAAAATCCTCAACACGAAGGTTTACCGTGGGCGCATCACTCACCGGCGTGGATGACGTGGCAGCGGTCATGCTTGTGGCTGCAGCCTGCGCATAAGCCGCATCAGATGCCTCGCCACGTTCCACAGCCGACTCAACTTCCGAAAAGGTGATCAGTGGAATATCCCAGAACGTATCCACCACATCACGCTCGGAAGCCGACTGCGCCTTGGTCTGCTGCTCGCCCTGAGAGCCTGAAGAGTCTCCCGACGAAACAAGATGCGACAGATTCGGCACAGTATTGTTGTTGTCACCCATGTTGATTCCTTATTACGGCATGAGACCGAAGCTTCACGCTCCGGTCTCATATTCACGCCTTATATACACTACTTGCGGCTACTTTTTGTGGCTTTTCTTCCGCGGAACATCCTCGTAGTAGTAATAGTAGTTCGATTTGGAATGCGTCTTCTTCGAATCGGCATAGTTGAAGATGAAACCAAGCACCGGAACCTTGGCTGTATGCAAGGATTCGGAAATCTCCTTGAGTTCCTTCTTCTCGCACACGCCACGACCGGTCACCAGAACCAGGCCCTTGGCCCAACGTCCGAACACGATACCATCGTTGGAAACACTCAACGGAGCGGTATCAATAATAACGTAATCGTACTGGGTCAAAGCCTGCTCGACCATAATGCGCATGGTGTCTGATCCAAGAAGCACGCCAGCATTCGCCGGACGCTTACCAGCAGGAAGAATATGCAGAGTCGGCTTCCAATAGTTCTGCACCACATCTTTCGGAGACATCTGGCCAGAAAGCACGTGCGCCAAACCGGCCGAACCTTCAAGACCCAAATGATGTGCAACGGAAGGATGGCGCAAATCGGCGTCGACCAGCAGCACGCGAGCACCATCTTCAGCCAAGGCCGCAGCCACGTTGATTGACGTGGTGGTCTTGCCTTCAGAAGGCTGCGCACTGGTAATGACCAGCAGCTGCCCCTTGCCCGCAACCTTATCGGTCTGCAAGAATTCGATATTGGTGTGTATACGGCGGAATTCCTCAGCAATAGGGCCATTAGGCTGGCTGACAAGCACTGGACGCTTCTCACCCAGGGAATTATCCTGAGGCACGGAACCCAAGGAAGATGCCCCAACCAAGCTGCGCACGTCGGAGGTCTCCTCGACCTTGGTGTTCAGCATGTCTTTCAGCAGTGCGGCGAACACGCCAAGCACCAGACCTGCGACCACACCGACCGCCAGATACAGCGGCTTATTCGGCGAGCTCGGGCTTTCAGGCACACGTGCCCTCTGCACGATGGAGATCTTCACCGGAGACTTATCTGCCGCGGAATACAAATCGTTTTGAATCACGTTCTGCATGGACACCGCCACCGCATTGGCAATGTCGGATGCCTGCTGCGCGTCACCGTCTTCCGCGGAAATGTTCACGAACGCGGTGTTCGTAGGATTGGTGACAGTCAGTTGCTCGGCCAGACTCTTCACCGAAGTATCCAGTCCAAGATCCTTGATGACCGGCTCAAGTACGGTTTCGGTGGTTGCCAACGTTGTATACGACGTGATCTGGCCAGCGATGTACGTGCCACCCGTGTACTGCTGGCTAATGCCCGCATCATCCCCCTGGGAAGCATTGTACGTAGCCATAGCCTGAGCCGTGGCGGTATACTTCGGCGGAACCAAGAAGGTGTACGCAGTCACCCCGGCGAAAACCATCACAAATACGATGGTAGCGGTGACCAGATGCTTGCGAATGATACGCATCAAATCCATCAGCGTGATGCCGTCTTCAGAATCATCTGCAACGACAACCTGCTGGACGTTAGTGTTCTCTGCGGAAGTCACTGAACCCCTCATCTCCGTATGTCAAAAACCTTAGAAAATGCTACCCTACCCCCTAGAAATAGAGTCTGTTTTATCAGGCAGCAATCGCTTTTTCACTATTCATCCATACGAATGTGCCATGATAAAAAGCTGGAACACCTAACAGAGGGGGATTAATGTCTCAACATGCGAGCGCTCACGCCGCCCGTTCTCACAAGCTTCGCAATACATTGTTTGTTATTGCGGCACTGCTCATCCTGCTGGTCATTGCCGGGGGCGTCGTCGGTCTGAATTTCTACAAGCAGGCGAAGGAAGTCAAAGCTCACGAGGAGCAGGCGGTCTCGTCTCTTTCGGCCATCACCGACGTCAATACGTTGAAGGATGCGCAGGCGTCGGATGCCGCGATCAAGCAAGCGCGGACCCATACCGCCGCGGCAAGAGATATTGCCAATGGAACACTGTGAACATGCTGTCGAAGATGCCGGTTGTGGGCGGTGATGTTACCAACGTGCAGGGCATGACTCAGGTGGTGGATGATTTGGTGCAACAAACACTGCCGTCACTCACCGATGTGGTACAACAGCTTGCGAACGCGCAGATCAGCGGTGAGAATGGCCAGTTGAATCTTCAGCCCATTGTGGATGCGCAAGACGACTTCTCTTCGGTAAGCAAGCAGGTGAAGTCGTTGAATTCGAAGCTCAGCAATCTGCCTGAGCCACGTATCGGCATGGTGAAGAAGGCATATTCGCAGAGTCGCAGCCAGTTCACCAAGGTTACGGACATGGTGGAGCAAGTGAACAATGCGCTACAGATGCTCCCCTCCTTCTTGGGACAGAACGGTGCCCGAACGTATCTGCTGGTGGCGCAGACCACTTCCGAACAACGTTCCGGCGGCGGACTGGTGGGCTCCATGGGTACGTTGCAGACCGATCATGGACAAATTCAGGTCGGTGAGTTCCATCACAATGGAGACTTCATTAACGGCAGTAATGGCAATGCTTCGGAACATGCCGTGTTCAAGGAGCCCCTGGGATTCTCCTTCGATATTCGCGATACGTTCGCGGTGCCAGACATCGCCCGCAATGCGGAAATGATGAATGAAGCTTGGCAGCGTTCCCAATATGCTTGCGATGTTGATGGCATCGTATCTATCGATCCGGTGTTCATCCAGAAAATGGTGGAGATCAACGGCAATGTGACGCTGGAAGATGGTACTGTGCTCACCGGCGAAAATACCGCTGAATACATGCTCAACACCATCTATAAGGAAGTTCCTGTATCTCTACAAGACACGTATTTCGAATACATCGCCTCCACCATCATGAACAACGCCTTCAGCAACATGGACATCACCAAGATGATGAAGGTGGCTCAAAGCATCGGCGAATTAACCAGGAACCGTCATTTCTACGCATACACGTTCCATGATGATGAAGCCAAATATTTCCAAGGTGCCGGACTCGCCAAGGGCACTCCAGACAGCGAGACTGATCCGGAAGTGGGCATTTACCTCAACGAACAGAATCCGTCGAAGTTGGGATGGTATATCGACCGTAAGGCACAGATTACCAAAACCGGTCAGAATGCCGATGGATCGAAAACCTACCATGTCACCTACACGTTGACCAATACGCTGACTTCCAGCGAAATGGCCACCTGCACCGGCTATATTCTGGGCGGCGAGCAGGCGGGTGTAACGGGCAAGCCTGTTGCGGCTCCGGGAACGTCTGCGCAGCGTATGCTGTTTTACGCGCCAAAGGGTGGTTCCATCAGCGAGATCACCTCATCCGGAGACGTACGAGACCAAAGCAATGCTGTGATGGATGATCAAAAACTGGTCACCAATGTGGCTTATATCGCCCCTGGGGAAAGCGTGACCTTCGATTTCGACGTGACCACCTCACCGAAGGCCGAAAGCGACCTGACCATCGATCAGACACCATCCGGCAAAATGACCAACGAGGTCAACTACCAGTACTGACCGATTCGTGCCGGCGCTTTCAGTCAGCGCCGGCACGAAATCGTCGACCATGACGGCCACTGCCATCTAAGCCCACATATTGTATGTGGTAGTGGACTGCGCAGAACAAATCTGTGAGCGTACAGGCGCTATACCCACGCCGTAATGCTTTTTCATGCTTTTCAGCATGGTTCGCAGAGCATTATTGGTCTGGTTGGCCGCGATACGGAACTTATCGAACGACTTGCCGTGCGGGTCATCGATATCTTTGGGAGTGGGCAGCATCGGACGAATCATGGAGGAGACTTTGATAACGGAAGCGAGGCGCTCCTGGATGGTCCGTCCGCTTACCATGCCGTTTTGCGCGCAGTATTGGCACATGTTGGCAAAGTCGTTAAGCAGAAATGTATAACGGACCGCGCCTGGCGCGAGGGCAACGATGTCCTTGCGCTGTTCTTTCTCGAAACAGAGAATCAGATCAGCACTCTCAGCCATAGATCGGGTGAGTCTGCGGGATCGGAATCCGCTTGGTTCAATGTTGACGCTGGTCATAAGTCTGGCACTGGACGGATCCATCTGGCATCGCGGAAGGCCACGCGTGCCGGCGCTAGAAACCTGCACAGTGGTGCCAGCGAGGTAGCGAGTGAGCAAGAGTTCGCCCATAGGCGACCGGCAGATATTGCCTGTACAGACGAACATGATATGCATACCGCACACCCCTTTGTATCTCTACCTAACTAATGAAAACTACAATCCTTAATCTTACCTCAGGTATAGATATTACAATTTGGGGTTTAACCGTTTTGCCCCTTAAGAAATACCGCAGGAAACATACACACCCCGACAAAGGAGCGGGCTTCTTGAGTTGTAGGTTTATCGCAGAAGTTCGTTTCCGCCGCCATTTTCCGCCGCTATGCAATGGTTAGGGTGGCGAGCAGTGCGAGATGGTCAGAACCTTGAATCCGTTTGGTTGCAAGATCAGTTGCACGCACGCCCTTGTCGTAAATAATATGGTCGATTTCAGCAATCGGAAATACTGCAGGGAACGTCATATGCAGACCCTCCCCCGCACTCTGACCAGCGTCAGTGAAACGATCACCAAGCAAATATCTGAAGCTTGCATGATCCCACGTGGAATTAAAATCCCCCATCAGCACATACGATTCCCCATTATCGTAATGCTGTAATTGCGCTATGGAATCCAAACTTTTATTCCATAATCCCTGATTGCTTGGTCGTGGAGAAAACGGATGAACCGACCCAAATCGTACTTTTCTGCCATTGAAATCAACCGTCGCGGCAGGAATACTACTGGATTCAATAGGAATGAGATCCTGCGTTGTTTCCTGCAGAGGATGCGCACTGTACAGTACGTTCACACCGCCATTATCGTGCCAAGTGAGTTGCGCGGAAACGGAATACGGAAGATAATCCTCAATTCCAGCATCATGCAACCGATCTAATAATCCTGATGAAACTTCCTGCATTGCAAGAATTTCAACATGCTCGCTTTGGATTGTTCGCACGATTTGCTGCGCATCGGCACAACCTTGCTTCGTATTGAACGTCATGACACGCACTGTTGCAGAAGGTTGCATGGCACGATCATTGGTCAGAACGACATACCCCCAATGCCAGATAATCTGGATGATCACGCACAATACGCTCAACGCGATCAAAAGTTTTCGTTTGCCAACAGTACGAAAAACTGTTGCGCAAACTGCGATAATTACGGAAAGCAAGCCAAGCCAAGGCATGAGCGCGACGATCAGAGGCACGTAGCGTTTACCATCGAGACTGTTCGGTAGCATGCGCAGAAGCATCGCGAACACGATGACGGCGGATGCGAACCACAGCAACGCCGTAAGCAGTGAAGTGCGCGTTTCACGACGCGTCTCACTTCGTTGGACATCGCCAAGTCGAGTCATGCGCACTCCTCTCCCATTCCATATTTCCGTTTCATCTTCCCGTTCCGCGCAATCCGCAATCGTATGCAATCACATGTTGCAACCGATAGTCTTACGCATCGTTTTTCACAACATCTCTCACAACATCTCTTCTCGTGAACGCTACCCGCGTTCATCCCCGCATATGTTTCCCGCGCGCATTGAGGGTGACGCTTTCACAAAAGTGCCACTATATGGACACTTTCCGGCATTTGGAATCGTTCTGATACGTTCATCCGATAATCTATAGGTTACAAAACGGCGCTTAGCAAAAAGAGGTAGTCATGAGCGAAGAGGCAATGCGAGAAGAAGTGGCGCAAGCTGTGGAAGTGGCCGCAAACAAGGCCGCCGAAGAGGAAATCAGCAAGCTGGCCGAATTCGAAAGCGCCATCGACGAAACGCTCGCCTCCGGATATTTGGACGATACGCTCACCGTCACCGACGCAGACGGCGTGGCGCAAGTGCTGCCAGTGCTCGATTCCGAGCCGATCTCACACTTGGTGGAAGGCTTGGAAGCCGTAGGCGGGAGCGCCAATGTGTTCGTGCACACCAGCGCAGGCGTGGTGGCCCTCAGCGTAGTGGAATACAAGCCCAACGAAGAGGAGTAGCCGTCGCAGCATGCACGGTCAGGCGGCACGCCTACGGTTGAGGGCGCGTTGCACGGTTTCATGCGTGGAACCGGCACCCTGGCCACGCACGCCGAAGAACACCATCAGCACCATCACGAAGCAGATTGCTGCACTGATACGAAGCGCCCACTGAATGCCGAACACGTTGGCAGCCGCATACACGGCTTTTGTGCCACCAAGCGCAGTCCAACGAAGAGACGTGAACGTCTCCATCAAAATCACCAACACCGGAGCGCCAATCGCGCCCGCAATCTGACGAACCGTATTCGTCACCGCGGATCCGGCGCTCACCTCTTCCGGTTCCAAACAATTCAGTGACCATGTGGTGATCGGCATCAACACGAAACCCATGCCGATCTGGCGCACAAACTGCCAAATCGACACCCACCAAATCCACGAAGTCATGGAAATCAAACTCATCATGACCGTGCCGAAACACAAGGTAATCGTGCCTATCAACGCCACCGGACGTGCGCCGAAACGGTCAAGCACCTTACCACCGAAAAACTGCGAAATGCACTGGCCCAAAGCACCCGGAAGCATCACCAGGCCGCTAATCGCAGCAGAATAGCCACGGCAATCCTGAATGTACAGGGGCATGATCACCATAATCGAACTGAACGCGAAGAACGAGAGCGCGGCCGTGATCGTGCCAACAGTAAAACTACGATTCTTCAACACGCTCAAATTCAACAGTGGCGGCTGCGCTTCAGGATTTTCAATCTGCCTGCGCGCGCCATGAATCTGGCGGAGCACAAACCAAATAATTCCCACAACGCCAATCACCATTGGCAGCCAAACCATAGGATTTACAAACGAATACGATTCAATATTCGTAAAGCCGAACATTAGCCCGCCGAAACCGAAAATAGACAGTCCAACGGAAAAAAAGTCAGCCTTCGCGGTTTTATCGTTCTCACCGAAATTATGCAATCCAAAATAGGCAAGAAGCAGCGAAATTACGCCGATAATGGTCAACGTGAGGAAAATTGAACGCCAACCGTTCAAGTCCGTCTGCACACCACCAAGCGTCGGGCCGATCGCCGGAGCCACGCTCATCGCCATGCCAACCGTACCCATTGCGAAACCACGGCGAGACAGCGGATAAATCGAAAACACCGTGATCTGCAACACCGGCCACATCACACCCGTGCCAACCGCCTCAAGCAAACGCCCGATCAGCACCATCAAAAAAGTTGGACCAAGCCAAGCGAACAGTGAACCGATCGTGAACACAACCATGGAAACAAGCACGATTTCGCGCGTCGAAAAACGTCTCGTAAGGTATGCCGTAAGCGGCACCATCACGCCCATGACCAGCTGGAAAATCGACGTCAGCCACTGACCGGTCGTAACGGAAATACCAAAATCACTGACGATCGTCGGCAACGCGGCGCTCAACTGCAATTGCGTGAAATTACCGACGAACGTGATAAATGTAAGAATCGCAATGGAAATAAACGCCGTGCGCGTTAAATGACCGTTCTGATACGATTCCTCTCGAGTAAGCGCTCGGGACATGCTCCGCTTCGCTGACATCAATCACCTTCTCCACATTCAAACGCACAAACTATATGATAGCCCGTATGACAGAAGCATGGATAGTCGCCGCGGATTCCTATTTTTGTCATTTCGGGGTAACGCTCCCCTATTTAGAGGTATCATGGCACACGAAAGAGGTAGGCAAGTTTTCGGCGCAGGCAGCGTCGAGGGGGGGGGGGGAGGATAATGACAGTCAGGGCCATGTTCCACATCTGCATGGAGTTGTGGGGTATTTTCATATGCCTGATTTGCGCAGGCGGAATTTTCATTGCAACACCACAAAAAACCAGACGAACTCGCATCAAAATACTCATGCAGATCGCCTGCATGCTTCTTCTTGGAACCGACGCGCTCAGCTGGTATTTTCGCGTAGATGCAGACGAAACCGCATACTATATGGTTCGCATAAGCAATTTCTCAGTATTCTGCATCAACTATATTTTCATGAGTTTCTTCGCAACCTATGTTTGGTTGACAGTAAGCAAACATCAGCATCGCAAACCAGCCGCATTGCGTGCTGTCTACGCATTATCCGTAATTGGAATTCTCTTACTTATCATCACACAATTCACTGGCCTTTTCTACTATTTCGATGACCACAATCTTTACCATCGCGGTAATTTCTATCTTCTTTCGCAGGCAATTGCGGTCTTGGGAATCGTATTATGCCTCTTCATGCTGATCTCATATCGCAAGAACCTTGATCGCATTATTTTCCTTTCCATGATGTCGTTCTTCGTGCTACCAGTATTGGCGACCATCTACCAAGCACTGGCATACAGTTTTTCATTGCAATGTTTGGCGATTGTGATTTCCACACAGATCATGTTCGTCATGGACACCGTGGAAATGAACATGCGATTCCACTCGCAACAGGCCGCCTACGAAAAAGCAAGGTACGAAGCCGAACATGACGGCATGACCGGTTTACTGAACAAAGAAGCGGGATGGAAGCACATGCGCAAATACTTCGACCGCATGGATTCGCACGACGAAGCGATGCTGATGTTCGTCGACATCGACGATTTCAAAACCATCAACGACACATACGGACACACGGTCGGCGATTTCTGGATCCGCGAGGTCGCTTCCCAGCTTCGGCACATCTACCGGCAAGATGATATCATCTGCCGATACGGCGGCGACGAATTCATAGCACTCATCCGAAACACCGCCAGCGAACAGGTGCTCGAAACCACGCTGGGCATGTTCTTCCAACAGTTGGCACGCGCCTCGGAACAGCACGGGCAAGACGTGCATTGCAGTGTGGGCGTGTGCCGTATTGCAGCCGCTGACGGTGCCAGCCTTGGCACGGGGAGCGCCGATGGAGACGCGATCGGAAGCGTGGATTTCGACCAATGCGTCGCACAGGCCGACTTGGCGCTGTACGAAACCAAACGATTCAACAAAGGAACGTTCACCGTCTACAACTACGACCGTTCCCAGCCAGCACCCGCAAATATCCGCGCCTAAATGAGCAGCTTCAGCTTTCCGGCAATTCCTGCGCTGGGCAACCGTGCAATACGGAAAGCATCGCCCGCTTTTCCTGCGAAGTGACAGTCAGCCCGTACTTGTCTTTCACGCCAATCTGCCGGGCCACGTAATCGCAACGGTATTCACTGTTCGTCGGCAGCCAGTATGCGGCCGAAGCGGAACCCTTCTGCTGATTCGCGGGCCCATCCACGGCCAGCAGATTGTACATGTCGTTGCCGAATTGGTACAGCTTCACATGATCCCACGTGTTCGCGCCCGACTGCCACGCATTTTCCAACGCGACCACATGATCGATCTGCACCGCCGAAGACGTTTTCACTCCACGTACGAATTGGATGGTCTGACCGGTATACGGATCGTCAAGCGTGCCCGACGCAACCTGGCAGCTACGGCCGTTCTTATATTGCACGTCCGTCAGATCGCGCGCGAGCACGTCTTCGCGCACGTCGCAACCGTTGCCATCGTCGTCGGTTTCGCGGAATCCGAACGCATCGCGATCATATCCGGCCTTGCTGGGATTGTCGTCGACGGTAAGTTTTTCCAACGTTTCCGCAGCTGTGCCGGTTGCCGTGTACTCGCCGGTGATTTCGCCTACGGTCGGATTGACTTTCGGCAGCAGCATGCCGATAGTGACGCCGATTACCGCAACGACTACCAGCAAAATAAGAATACGTTCCAGCGGACCGTCGGCGTTGATCCAACTTTTTTTGAACCGCTTGCCGGCCCGCTGGATATCACGCACGTCGCGTTCAATATTCCGATAATTATAAGAATTACGATTATTCTTTCGAGGCATAATTATTAAAAATAATACGAAATTACGGAATTACGGAGTATCAGGCGTACGTGAACGTCATCGGATCATGTCCGGCGCGCGTCGGACCGTCAAGCGCGTCGATCGCGGCATGTTCTTCAGGGGTGAGCACGAATCCAAACAAATCGAGATTCTGCTTCTGCCGATCCGCATGCACCGACTTGGGGATGATGATCGTGCCATTTTCGATATGCCAACGCAGAATCACCTGCGCAGGGGTAACCCCATGCTCCGCTGCGATGCGCTCAATCGCACCGTTTCCGGCGTTCAAATCAGCACCGCGAGCCATCGGCGAATATGCTTCCACGGCAATGCCGTGCGCCTTGCAATAGTCCACGACCTCGCGCTGCTGCCAGGTCGGATGCAGCTCAATCTGGTTGACGGCAGGATATTCGCCGGTCTCCTCATGCAAGCGGTCGAGATGCTCGGGCAGGAAATTGCACACACCCAGCGTGCGCACGCGCCCCTCCGCGCGGAATTCCTGGAACGCCTTCCACGTTTCACTGGAACGCCAGTCGAACGGGGTGGGCCAATGCAGCATGTACATGTCGACATAATCGAGCTGCAGCAAGCCAAGCTGGCGGTCGAACGCCTTGCGTGCGCTGTCATACCCCTGCTCGGAATCGCGCAGTTTCGTCGTAACCCACAGGTTTTTTCGCTGCTCACCTTCCGTGAATCCCGCATTGTTCAGCGCGCGACCCACGCCGGCCTCATTGTTGTACCCCGCCGCGCCGTCGATATGACGGTAGCCGGCTTCTAGCGCACTCTCCACTACGGGGGTAACGCCCTCATCGTCGATGCGCAGCACGCCCAAGCCGATTTGCGGAATCAGATTGCCGTCGTTCAATGTGACCATGGGGGTATGGAAGGTTTCCATGCGTTGTCCTTTCGAAGGCTGTGTTTCAGGCGATTATTCTCAACCGTTCTCATGCTTGTTCCAGCTTAGCCGCAGGTCGCCGCAATTCGGCCATATTTCGTGGCACATGCCTCGCATTGCGTCTTGGAACGGTTCGGACGCGCCGTTGCATGAGTCGCGCATATGCCCACAGATGATATGCGCGTACGTAACATAACCGCGCAGTCTCGTGCGCTATAACATTGCTCGGATAAGAGGGCGACGAACATGAACAGTACAGACGACGCGAACGATATGGACGGCATGGGAGGCATGGTCAATGCGGGTGCGACGGATGGCGTGGAATGCTGGGAAACGGCACGGGCGAATCACGATTTCTCTTCCCGCCACGGGCACGCGCTTGCCGGCATGCTTGGACCTGCTTTTGTGGCGGCCGTCGCCTACGTGGATCCCGGCAATGTGGCGGCGAATATCACATCCGGCGCGAGGTACGGATATCTGCTGGTGTGGGTGCTGGTACTCGCCAATTGTATGAGCGTGCTCATTCAATATCAGTCCGCAAAACTTGGTATCGTCACCGGAAAAAGTCTTCCCGAAATCCTGGGAGAACGACTTGGCGACGGCGGTCGATTCATGTTTTTCATGCAAGCGGAAGTCATTGCAATAGCGACTGATCTTGCGGAAGTAATTGGCGGCGCAATCGCACTGAAATTATTATTTGGACTTCCGCTTTTTATTGGTGGTTGCATAATCGGCATTATTTCTACGGTCTTGCTTATTTTTCAAAAGAGTGCCACGCATCATATTTTTGAAAAGCTGATCATTGCATTGCTGCTGGTGATTACTTTTGGATTTATTGCAGGCCTTTTTATTGATCCACCAAATCCTGCGCAAGTTTTACAAGGTCTTGTTCCGCATTTCAAAGGAACCGAAACGGTATTGATGGCAACTTCCATGCTGGGCGCCACGGTGATGCCGCACGCGATTTACCTGCATTCCACGCTGGTGAACGACCATTACGTGCCAGGAGAGCCCAAACCGAGCGTAAAGACCCTGCTACACGGAAGCAAAATAGACGTGTTCTGGGCATTATTACTTGCTGGATCGGTGAATCTTGCACTATTGATTCTTGCGGCGAATTCATTGCATGGCATGACCGGCACGGATACGATCGAGGGTGCGCAACAGGCCATTCAGCATGTGCTAGGTCCGGTGATCGGCACGATTTTCTCGGTCGGACTGCTGGCTTCCAGCCTGAGTTCCACGTCGGTCGGCACATATGCGGGCGCCGAAATCATGCATGGACTGCTGCGGATCAAAGCGCCGATGTGGGCATGCCGCGTGGTGACGCTCGTACCGGCGTTGGTGGTGTTGTGGTTTGCTAAGAACCCGACGGAAGCGCTGATCATAGGGCAAGTTGTGCTGTCGATCGGCATTCCATTTGCGATTATTCCGCTGATGAAATACACGCACGACCGTTCTTTAATGGGCGATTATGTGGATGGTCCGGTGAAATTCGCGATCAATATGGTAGTTGTTTCGCTGATTGTCGCACTTAACGTGATTCTTGTAATTCTCACGCTCTCCGGTCGTTCCTGATGTGGGTCCCATTTCGGTGTCCGCACAGTCGACCGGCGCAGCTGCCCGCGCAGGAATTGCCGGAACACCGAGGTTGATTCGGGTCTGCACAACCTCAGTTCCGTGTCTGCATAAGTCTGATTTTGCGTCTGCACAAGTCCGGAATTGGCCCTGAAATCGGAGTTGCGCAGACGGAAAAACCTGCCAAACCGGCAATACGGGAATGAAAATCAAGAACAGATACCCCTAAAAAGGCATTTGGCAGGGAAACTGCACAAACATCGCGAGCTGCGTCGCGAAGCCAACGATACGAAACCAACAGCACAAAGGGCGATAGCGCGAAATCAACGGCACGAAGGACAACGGTACGAAACCGATGGCTCGAAGGGCGACGGCACGAAACCAACGGCGAGTTACACGCGCGTGGTGGCGCGGGCGATCACGTGCGACTGGGTGGTGATGTAACTCGGCTCCAGCACACGCGTGCCGTCGATCCGGTCGAGAATGCGGCTGACCGCAGTCGGCGCAATCCAGTCGAGACAAGAATCCATGGTGGTCAGCGGAGGCTGGAAATATGCGGCTTCTTCAATATTGTCGAAGCCGATCACCTGCATCTGTTCAGGCACGGAAATGCCGTTCGCAGCCAAAGTGAACAGCGCACCCAACGCAAGCTGGTCATTGAACGCCACAATACCGTCGAATGGAATCCCGGAATCAATAAGCTGCTGCGTAATGCGAGCGCCGGAACCAATCGTCCAATCCTGCCCAGTGCTCATTACCAGTCGGGAATCGAATGCCGCTCCCCGCGCGGCGCACGCTTCGAGCACGCCGCGAAGTCGCAGTTGCGCATTGCCTTCCACTGCTTCACGCACGGAATCGATATGCTCCGGTTCGGTTCGCGATCCGACCACCGCGAGCCGGGTTGCGCCATGGTCGAACAGGTATTCGGCTGCGAGTCGGGCTTCCTGAATATCGTCGGGGGTAACATGGTCGGCTTTGCCGTGTGTGGAACGCGCGCCCACGCATACGAGCGGATAGTCCACGTCCAAGTCCGCCGCTTCAAGGTTTTCGACTTCGGAGATCGACAGGATCATGCCGTCCGAGACGGTGGTGTTGAAGTTGCGCAGGAGTGATTGCGCTCCTTGTGCGGATCCTTCGGCGTAGGTGGTGACGTATACGGAGTAGCCGTAGCCGCGGGCCGCGTCGATTACGCGGTTGGCGAGCTCCGACAGGTATGGGACGGTCAATGTTGGTACGGCGAGTGTGATGAAACCGGTTTTGCCGCGGTTGAGATTGCGCGCGGACACGTTCACGCGGTATCCGAGTCGGTCGATGACTTCCTGGACTTTTTCTCGCGTGGAGTCGGTCATACGGCCGGAATGGTTGATCACGTTGGATGCGGTTTTGAGTGAAACGCCTGCCTCTTCGGCCACGTCTCGTAGGGTGACGCGTTTTTTGTCCGGCTTCGGCTCCGGCTTTGACTCGCCCATGTTCGTCTCCGTGATTGTTGAATATGCCGGTAAAAAGTTTACCAGTTATGGCAAGCCCGCCATTCTTGAGTTTCAGAATGGCGGGCTCAGGTTGTGTGAGATTGTTGTGTTACGCAATCAATTGCGCGAAATTGCGCGAAATTATGCGGAATTATGCGCGCTTTACGACGAGTACGCCGTTGCGATGCACGGTGTAGCTGCCCGTCTGTTCCTCTGCTTCCGCTTGGAACAGGTAGATTGGTTCGCCTTCGATGCCCTGCAATGCGATTTCTTTCTTGCCGCGCGGCAGATAGAAATCGAAGGTTGCGTCGGCGGACTTGCGCACGGTGTGCAGTACGTCGGAATCGGTCGGATTGGCGACATTTGCGGAATCTTCCACGATATTCTCGCGCACGAATTCCGTAAGATCGGCGACGTTGAGATCGCAGCCGACGAAGTATGTTTCGCCGGAACCGTACGGATTGCGGGTGATTGCGGCGGTGCCGCCGAGTTCCCATTCGTCGGCTTCTTCACCTTCGTAGGTGGCTAATACCTGCGCGCGTTCGCCGTCGACGTTCACATCGTTCTGCCACAGGCGGGTGACCGCACCGGAGCTCAAACGAATTTCGGACGGTTCGCCTTCGGCTTCCGCGCCGAGAATGTTGAATTCCTCGCCGCGAATACCCAGCATTTCGCGCAGCAGGCCGTCTCCGGCTCCCGGGTATCCGCCGAGCCAGGTGTGGAAGTTTTCGTCGATCAGTCCGGTTGCGTAACCGATGACCACACGGCCGCCGGCAGCTGCGAAATCGGCCAAACGCTGCGTATCTTCGGCGCTGAGCATGATCACGGTCGGCAGTACGACGGTCTTGTATGCGCTCCAATCGTATTTCAGCGGCACAATGTCGGCACGGGTGCCGGCGTTGAGGAACGCACGGTACCAGTCGCGCACGTCATGCCAATGGTTGAGCTTCATGCTCGGCAGGGTTTCGGAGCGTGTGGCCCATTCGGATTCCGCGCTGAACAGGATCGCCGTATCGGACTGTTCCAGTTCGGTACCCTGCACGCCAGCGTCGCCGAGGGTTTTCAGCGCTGCGCCCAGTTCGCACACTTGGCGGAACAGTTTGGTGTCTTCGCCCGCGTGGGGCACGAGTGCGGAGTGGAAGGATTCGGCTCCGAATGCGGAGGCACGCCACTGGAAGAAGTTGATGGCGTCGGCACCCATGGCCACATGCGCAATGGAGTCACGCACGGTTTCACCCTTGCGCTTGCGTGCGTTGAGCGGCTTCCACTGCACGGCCGAAGTGGAATGTTCCATCACATACCACGGCTTGCCGAGCGCGAGGGAATCCATCAAAGCGTCGGAGCAGAACAGTTCGTCGATATGCGATTCGCCCTCATGGAAGTAATGGTCGTTCGACACGAAATCGACTTCCTCGGCCCAGTCGGCGTAGTCCATGCAGCACTGGTCGGTGGAGACCATGAAGTTCGTAGTGAACGGCTTGTCGGGGCAGATTTCGGCGATGGCGTCGCGTTCGGCCTTATAGAAGTCGAGCAGCATATCGTTGCCGAAACGCTCGAAATCAAGCTTTTGACCGGGGTTCACCATGGAGTCGGCGCCCATGAAACGCGGGATGAGCACTTCGTGGAAACCGTTCATTTCCTGACCCCAGAAGGTGGTGCCCCACGCCTTGTTGAGGTTTGCGATGGTGCCGTATTTACGTTCGCACCACAGGCGAAATGCGTTGAGCGCGTTGTCGGAGTAGTCGTAACGGTTGTTCCAGCCATATTCGTTGCCCATATGCCATGCGGTGACGTACGGGTTGGTGCCATAGCGTTCGGCCAGCTTGCGGCACAGGGTGAGCGCGTATTCCTTGAATACCGGACTTGTCGGGCTCCAGGATTGGCGGGATCCAGCATTGACGGGGTGACCGAACTTGTCTTGCGGAAGCACTTCCGGGTGCTTTTCGTACAGCCACAGCGGTGCGGTTGCGGTTGCGGATGCCAGGTCAACCGCTATGCCGGCTTTGCCGAGCTTGTCGATGATACGGTCGAGCCAGCCGAAATCCCAACGATCCTCGGTGGGTTGGATGCGATCCCAGCTGAAGATGGCGAGGGCCACGGTGTTGACGCCGGCCTGCTTCATCAGGCGGATGTCGTCGTCCCAGATGTCCTCGGACCATTGGTCGGGATTGTAGTCGCCACCGAAGGCGATGCCGCGGCCATCCGCGGTCAGCAGTTTCGGCCATTCGAAGTTGCATCGCGCACTCACGATTATCTCCTTTGGTAATTGGCATAAAGCATGGTTTTTGTATATTACATTCGTTATTCGCCCACCGGCATGTGGTACACCGGTGTAGCATACACGTCGGTGACGTCAGCGACGCACGCATCGGACTGCTCCAGGCGGGCCGCCATCGACGATGTTACCTTCACGCGGACCCCGCGCCTCAGCGGCGTGACGACCAGCGTCAGCTTCCACCCGCGGCATCGATGGCATCCGCGTAATCGCGCAATCCGACCTGCCATGTCTCGCCGTTGCAGAAATTATCGGCGATCAGCACATCGCCGCAGAACAGCCAGCCGATATCGCCCTGGTATGCGATGTTCAGCATGACATCGGCGACCTGCCGTTGATCGCGGAAAAGCCGTCCCATGCCAGCCGGCAAAGCGATTTCGTACCGATCGGCGTGCAGTCTTCTCAGACGCGCATACACCGATACGGGCTCCACCGGCCGCGGAGAGCCGAGCAAGCCTTCCGGATATGCGGCGATCCCGTTTTCGGCGCGGGGCGATTCCAGCGTCCACCCATCGCCGTCCTCGTACAGCAACGCGTTGTCGTCGTCGACGAAGGCGAGGCCTCCGTCCAACACCGTCATCCGCCCGGCGAGCGCTCGTGTGACGCATACGATCTCCGCCGCGTCCCGGACCATGAAGCGTTCGAAATCCGCCTTGCCGACGGTGACGTCCTGGATGTCGCCTTCGAAATGGAACGTCAGCTCATCCATGCCATCGGGCTTGAGGAACACGAACGTGCGGAACGGTCGGCCCGGCACCCGCAGCACGGTGACCGGCTGCAGGTTGGCGCGGACGAGCCGCACGCCGTCCAGATCCATGTTGAACGGCAATATGCAGTTCTCCCCCTCGGCGAGGCCAATGCCGGTGAACCGTATGCGCTCACCGGTACCCGTCGTCACGTCGATTTGCTCACCGTGACGGCTCGGCACGCGCGCATGGTCCTGGAAGTTGTCGATGGACACGAAACCCCGTTCGCCATCGCTGCGCACGGCATACCGGAGGGTCTCGGAGTCGGACGGATCGATGCGGTCCTGCCCGTCCTGCAACGAGACCGGCATTCCGGCGAGTTCCGGCCCGAAGGCTTTGACGAACTCGTGCAGGGTGCGCAGCCGCCGGTAGGATTCCCGCACCTGTCCGAATTCGCCAAGGGGCGCTTGGAAATCATAGGAGCGTTTCGGGGTCTGCCCCTCATTGAGGAATCCGGCCGCGCCCTTCGGGTTGGTTCCGCCATGGAACATGTAGTAGCCGAGGAAATCGCACCCCGAGCCGAGCTTGATGTTGGCCATCGCGTCGACGGAGCGCTTCGGCAGCACGAAACGGTAATCGTACGAATTGAACATCCCGCCGCCCATCTCGCAGCAGGCGTACGGGCGGCTGTCCGGATCGTACGGGGGATCGAAGCCATCGCTTGTGCTGGAGCCATGCAGCCTCCGGTATCGGTACTCGTCGGTGGCGGGATGCTCCGTCATCCCCTCGGCACCGACGCCGTCGTAGAACAGCCACGGCCGGTACGCGTATCCACCCCACAGCGGCAGCATGTCGTCCGGAACCGGTGACTGCCAGCCGGTGCAGGTGAACATCGGCGGGTCGATGCCTTCCTCGATCGCGATGTCGCGCAGCCGTTCCAGGTAGCCGGCCCCATCGTGGCCGGACGGCACCCATTCACGGCTGATGCCGGTGGTCATCTCCCAAGGAGCCGACGACGCCATGTACTCGTTGTCGACCTGGGCCGCGATGATCGGCCCGCCATCCTTGAAATACAGGCCGCGCAGCTGCTGCGCGATATGCGCGTAGAGACCGCGCACCGCATCGAGGAAGCCGGCGTCGAGGGAACGGACCTCATACGACTTGCCGTACAGCCAGTCGGGAAGTCCGCCGTTGCGCACCTCGCCATGGCAGAACGGTCCCAGCCGCACGATGACGTGCAGTCCGTGCCGGGCGCACAATTCCACGAATCGGCGCACGTTCCTGTTGCCGGAGAAATCCCACTCCCCCTCGCGCTCCTCATGGTGGTTCCAGAACACGTAGGTGGATACGACGTCGATGCCCGCCGCGGCCATCTTCGCGAGTTCCGTGTCCCACCGTTCGGCGGCGATCCGCGAATAGTGCATCTCGCCGGCGATGGGGATCCATGGCGATCCATCACGGGTCAGGAAGCGGTTCGTGGCGCCCAGGGTCCCGCCATCCGGCCCGCATGCGGCTGCGGCGCGGATGACGGAGATCCCGTATGCGGGCGTCCGCGCGAACTTGCTGGCTTCCGAAAGATCAACCTCATAGCGCATAACGCTGCTCCTTGTCGAATTCCCGCAAGCAGGAGGACCAGTCAGCCCTTGACCGAACCGGCGACCAGGCCGGCCACGATCCAACGCTGGCAGAAGATGAAGAACACGAACACCGGGATGAGCGCGACGGTGGTGACCGTCATGAACAACGGCCAGTTCGTCGTGAAGGTGCTGATCGCGTTGAACACCTGCAGCACGATGGTCTGTTTGTTGGTCGACGAGATGTACACGCTCGGCGTCATGAAGTCGTTCCACGTGCCCATGGTCTGGAACACGATGACGGTGGTCAGGATCGGGCGGATCAGCGGCAGCACGATCGTCCAGAAGATGCGGAACGGACCGGCGCCGTCGATACGGGCGGCCTCGATGATCTCATACGGCAGGCCGCGCATGTACTGCACGATCAAGAAGTAGCAGAAGGTCGCGCCGCCCGTGTAAAGCACGATCAGGCCGAGCAGCGAATCGACAAGACCCACCTGTGCCTCCATGCGGTACTGCGGAATCAGCAGCGTCTGGCCGGGGATGATGAAGGACAGCATGAGCAGCACGCCGATCACGGCGGTGAACTTGCTCTTCTTCAGGATCATGCCGTATGCGGCGAGCGCACCGAACAGCACCTGCAGGCCGACGCCGACCACCGTCACGATGATGGTGTTCTTGAAGGCGTTGACAATGGGCAGATGCCCGAATGCATACGTGTAGTTCTCGAAATTCCATGTCTTTGGTAACCCAATCGGGTCCATGGACATCTCGGCGCTGCTTTTGAACGTGTTGATGACGATGACGTACAGCGGCACCGCGCAGATCAGCGCGATAGCGATGACGACGACGGAACGGATGATCGAGCCGATACGCTCGCGTTGCTGCAGAGTCATGACAGCCTCTTTTCTACCAGATTGGTGATTACCTGCTGCAGGGCGACCAACAGCGCGCAGCAGATGAAGAAGATGACGCCCAGTGCGGAGCCCAGTCCGTACCGGCTCGAACCGATGCCCGTGAGGATGATGGACTGGGTCACGGTGTAGGTGGAGTAGCCCGGACCGCCGCTGGTGAGGCCATACGGCAGATCATAGACCTTCAAACCACCGGTAAGCAGCATGAAGATGCTCACACCCATGGCTGGAACCATCTGGGGCAGTGTGATGTTGAAGAACTGCTGGCGACGGTTTGCGCCATCGACGGCGGCCTGTTCGTAGATATCGGCGGGGATAGCCTGCAGATACGCCAGATACAGCGTGGCGTGCCAGCCGATCTGAGCCCATACCGCTACGAAAATCACACAGAATTTGGCAAGTTCGGAATTCGACAACCACGGAATCGCATCGATGCCGATCTTGGCGAGCAGCGTGTTGACGACGCCGGACTTCAGCGGGGAGAAGATGTACTGCCAGACCAAGCCGAGCACGGCCATGGACGGCACCGAGAAGAAGAAGAACAGGGAACGGGCGAAGTTACGGCCGAAGAACTTGCGGTTGAGCACCACAGCCAGCGGCAGGGCGATCACGGTGATGAGCACGGTGGTGGCCACCGTGTACAGCAGCGTGAAGCCGAGGCCCGCGAGCAGCGTCGGATCCTTGAAGCACTGCACGTAGTTCGCGAACCCCACGAACTTCGCGTCCGCGAAATTGTAACCGGAGTAATCGGTGAAGCTGAACACCAGGCTTTGCAGGAATGGGATGAGGATCACCACGATGAACACCACCATGATCGGCAGCAGGAAGCGTGCCGAGGCGAAGTTCTCCATGAAGTTGCGGTGACGACGCTGCTTGAGATGCAACGCCTCTACCTGATCAGCGGAATGTGGACGCGCCGCTGACGCTGTTGATACTGACATGTTGGTTGCTTTCTACAAAACGTGAGATTGGCAGGTCCAGGCGTGGCGCGGACGGAAGGGTCCGCGCCAGCCTGCCGCGATGGATGTCTGTTCGCGATGGATCAGGAGAGGGTCTTGAGCTTGGAATCGAGGTTCTCCGCGGCCTGCGTAGGGCTGATGGAGCCGAGGGCTACCTGCTGCAGCTGGGTGAAGGTCTCGGCGCGCAGCGCGGTGGTGCCCTTGCTCCAGTGGGCGGAATTCAGGTACACGTTGCCGGTCTTGATGTACAGGTCGTAGGCGTCCTTGAAGTGGTCGTCCACCGTGGCGTTGAAGCCCTTGACGGACGGGATCAGGCCCAGCTGCTTCTGGTACAGCTTGAGGCCCTCGTCGGAGGTCAGGAAGGTGAAGAACTTCTCCGCGGCCTTGAGCTTGTCTCCGGAGATCTTGTTGTTGATGCCGAAGGCCGGATCGATGTAGCCCGGCGCGTACGGGGTGTCGCCCTTCTTCAGCATAGGGATCTGGCCGAAACCGTAGTTGAGGCCGGTCTCATTGAAGCTGTCGATGTCCCACGGGCCGGAAGGATAGACCGCAAGACGTCCGGCGGTGAATTCCGACTTGACCTGGTCGCCGCTCAGGCCGGACACGTCGGAGCTCATCAGGTTCTGCTTGATCAGCTTGTCCCATTCGCCGTAGTACTTGCCATACACGTTCTTGAACGTGTCCTTACCGGCGTCGATCTTGGCGTCGAGCGCCTCGCCCTGCTTGGCGGATTCAGCGCCGATCCAGCCCTCGACGGCGTTGCCCAGTCCATCCTTCGGCTCAAGGTATGGGGTGATTCCCGCGGCTTTGAGTTTGCCGCACATGGTCAGGAATTCATCCCACGTCGCCGGGATGGAGTCGTAACCGACCTTCTTCAGCAGATCCTTGTTGTACACCCAGGCATTGGTCCAGGTGCTCACGCCCATGGCGTATACTTTGCCATCCACGCTATAGGCCTTTTTTGCGGCATCGCCGATTTTATCCATGAAGCTTTCATTGCTCAGGTCCTTGGCGTAGTTGCCTTTGACCAGATCGCTCAACGCCTCCGGAGGAACGATGTAGACGTCGGCCAGGTTTCCGCCGGAGATTCGAGTCTGCAGCGTCTGCTGGTAGCCACTCTGGGAACCGGTGGTGGTGCTGTAGTCGATCTTGATGTCCGGATTGGCCTTTTCGAACGCGTCGATGATCGGCTGGTACTTGTCCTGCGAATTGTTCGAGAAGAACGACAGCGTGGTCTTGCCGTCGGCGGCGTTTCCTCCACCGCACGCGGCCAGCGGAACAAGCATCGCCGCAGCGGCCACCGCCGCAATCATCCTGATGGATTTCTTCTCCATGATGTACTCCTCCTTGTGTTCCATCATTGGCACCCGCTTTACGTGCGTTCATTCGTCGAACCCACTCCAGCTGCGGTAGATACACGTCAATATGTCTTCAACTGACCATTCAGTTGATTCGGGATATTTCCTTCCCTTTTTGACATAACTGTGTACCTGTTGAAACAGTATAGGTTTTCCGGTGTACCATGTCAATTCAAACAAGGAAATTTGCATCCCATCGACCGCTACCCCCTACAAAACATCGGCGTGTCGTATACCGGCAGCACCGTCGACAGCGGACGACGACCCGCCCGCACCATCCGGAGACGCGCAGCCCGAAAGCGTATTGCGGGTGGGCAGGACGCATGTGGACAAGTCGGTGTATTACGGGGGATTATTTTTCCGATGAATTCCCCAGTATTAGTTGGGATTGAAAAGATGCTGAAAGTCCACAGATAAAAAATCGGCGGCCCCAAGGAAATATCCTTGGAAGCCGCCGATATGCTTGCGTGCGTCGCGCTACGGGCTCAAGCGAGTACACAGCGTGCTACGCAGACCGTGAGCAACACAGACCGCGCGCTACACAGAATCGCAAGCTACAAACTCAGGAACAGCTCGTGGATGCGGGTGTCGTCGGTGAGCTCGGGATGGAACGCCGTGGCGAGGATCTTGCCTTGGCGCAAGCCGACCACATTGCCGTCCACCGACGTTTCGACGGTGGCGGCCGGTCCGACTTCGGCCACGAACGGCCCGCGGATGAACACCAGCGGGAAATCTTTGAGCACGATGTCGGCCGGGGCGTCCTGCGGAACATGCTCGCCCGGTGCGACCACGACGGCGGAATCACCGGAAGAGGAGCCGAAATCGGCGGTGGCGGCGAACGAGCCAAGCTGGCGGCCGTATGCGTTGCGCCGCACGACGGCGTCAAGCGCGCCGAAGTAGACGTTGTCGTCGTTATCGAGCTTGCGGGCCAGCAGAATCATGCCGGCGCAGGTACCGAACACCGGTTTGCCGGCGGCGATATGCTCTGCAATCGGCTCGAACAGGCCGGTGGAGCGCAGCAGCTTGCCCTGCGTGGTGCTCTCGCCGCCGGGCAGAATCACCCGGTCGATCGAATCGTCGAAATCCTCGGCCGCGCGCAGCAGCTTCCACGGCGCGCCGAGGCGATCCAGCATGGCGGCGTGCTCGGCGAACGCGCCCTGCACGGCGAGGATGCCGGTCACGCCATGTTTCGCGGCTTCGACGCCGGCCGATTCTTCCTTCGAAATGTATTCAACTGCTACAACCATTACCGTTCCTGTGCTTTCGGATGTGTCGGCTCCGCGGTGCTTCTCGCTGCCCGCGGAGCCGGCGTCACGCATGCGCCGTGCGGGCCGTCACTCGCCGCGGGCGGCCATGATGGTTTCGATCTCATCTTCGTTGATGCCGACCATGGCCTCACCGAGGTTCTCGGAAAGACGTGCGAGCAGATCGGCGTCCTGCCAATTGGCGGTGGCCTGCACGATGGCGGCGGCACGCTTGGCCGGATCTCCGGACTTGAAGATGCCGGAACCGACGAACACGCCTTCGGCACCCAGCTCCATCATGAGTGCGGCATCAGCCGGAGTGGCCACGCCACCTGCGGCGAAGTTGACGACCGGCAGACGGCCATTGTCGTGCACGTACTTGGCGAGATCGTACGGCACTGCCAGCTGCTTGGCGGCCTCGTACACCTCGTCGTCGCGCAGGGAGACGAGTTCGCGGATCTGCTTGTTCATGGTGCGCATGTGGCGCACGGCCTGGATCACATCGCCGGTGCCCGGCTCGCCCTTGGTGCGGATCATGGACGCGCCCTCGGCGATACGGCGCAGCGCTTCGCCCAGGTTCTTCGCGCCACACACGAACGGCACGTCGAACTGGTTCTTGTCGATGTGGTACACGTCGTCGGCGGGGCTCAGCACTTCGGATTCGTCGATGTAGTCGATTTCGATGGCCTGCAGAATGCGGGCTTCGGCAACATGGCCGATACGAACCTTTGCCATGACCGGAATGGACACGGCTTCCTGAATGCCCTTGATCATGGCCGGATCGCTCATGCGGGAAACGCCGCCGGCAGCACGAATATCGGCCGGAATACGCTCGAGAGCCATCACCGCGCATGCGCCCGCGTCCTGTGCGATCTTCGCCTGCTCCGGGGTGGTGACGTCCATGATCACGCCACCCTTGAGCATCTGCGCCAGATTCTTGTTCAGTTCGTTCCTGTTGTTGGCCATCGCCAGCCTTTCGTCGAATCGTATTCCACCCTGCTGCAGAGCGGATATCTCTTGACACAGATACTAACGATTTTTCGTTACAAAATCATGTGAACTGAATATTTGCACGTCTTAAAAAGTTGCTTTTCTTAAATTCTGACTATCATTTTCATGATTGTTTCATTTTCTTACGATTTCGATTCTGCCGACGATTCCGCAATTTCATTCGCTTTTCTTGCCTGATATGCGCCATTCGCTTTCGATTCGCGCGCACGGCTCCTTTCGACCGCACTTTCGATGCACGCTATAAGGAATACGAATGACGCATGATTTTCATACGACCACATTGCGGACGGGGGTGCAGATGGATTCGCGTATTGCGCACTACATACGCAGTATGCGATCAGCGATGCGCATGGTGGAATCGCGGTGCGACACCAGCACGACGGCGCTCCCCCGCTCGGCAAGATCATTGATCGACCCGAGAATCACCGACTCGTTATAGGCGTCAAGACGGCTCGTCGGCTCGTCGAACAGCACCAAATCGGAGTCGCGAAGGAACATGCGGGCCAATCCGATGCGTTGCTTCTCACCCTCCGAAAGGCGGCCACCCAGCTCGCCGACCCGCGTATCCAAGCCGTTCGGCAGCGCATCGACCAGTTCGAGCGCGGACGCCTTGGCGAGGGCTTCGCGCAATACGGAATCGGGAATGTCGTGCGCGAGATCCGAATCGGAGGAATCAGCGGAATCACCACCAGCATTACTGCTGGAATTACTACAGAAATTACTGCCAGAATTACTGTCAGAATCCGAAAAATCGGCGTCATTGCAGGCAATAGCGAGATTTTCGCGAATCGTTCCGTCGAACAGATACGTCTCCTGCCCCATCATCGTCTGCACGCGCCGACGCCATCCGGCGTCAACCTGCGGCAATGGAACATCCGACAGCGAAATCGTGCCGGAATCCGGATCCCAGTAGCGCATCAGCAGTTTCAACATCGTTGATTTTCCACGCCCGGACGGGCCTTGAATACCGAGAATGCCCTGCCGTGAAACATCGAGTGAAACATGGTCGAGCACCGGTTGCGAGGCGATGCCGGCACCTTGTTCGCCGGAGGATTGCGCTTCCGCGGGGCGTGCCGGACTCATGCCAGTCGCATGCTCCGACCGCCCGTTTGGCGTGCGTTCGCCGGAAACACGGGCGCCGGATCCATAGCCGAATGTGACATCGCGCATTGTCATGTCCTGATATTCCGGGCGTTCGCTCCCCTGCTCGACCACAGCGGGAGCCTCGTCCATCAACGCGAACAGGCGGCGTGCCGAAGCAAACGTTTGCGTCAGATTCGCCGGCAACGCACTCAACGCAAGCGTCGGCCCAAACGAGCTGGCGAGCAGCACGAAAGCCGCAACCAACGCTGGGGCGTTCGATTCCACGGAACCCACCCACATCAGGCCTTCCGACATATCGGCGGCAGTGGAAACCGCAGTGCACAACGTCATCGCAAGGAAAGCCGCAATCGCCGTGAACAGCATCACCAATACCGCGCCAAATCCTGCAAAATCGCCATTTTTCACGCTCAGACGCACACATTTGACCCACAGCGAGCGCGTGCGACGCTGAATGGACGCAAGCCGGGCATCGCCTTGGCCGAAGCGGATGATTTCGCCGATGCCACGCATGTCGTCAAGCATTTCGTCATCGAGGGCGGACGACTCCTTGCGCAGTTCCGGACCGATGCCGCGCACCGCGGATGCAAAGAGTTTCGGCAGTATGACGCCGATAATGAGGTGCGCGATGATGAGCGTCGCCGCGAGGGGCGGACTGAGGGTGAGTAGCGCGAGCGCGTAGACGACGGCAGTCACGATGGCGATGACGACCGGGCTGATGGTGTGTGCGAAGAAGATTTCCAGCAGTTCCACGTCGGTGGTGACCAGTGCGATCAGGTCGCCTTTGCCTTTGCCTGCAAGCTTGGCGGGGGCGAGACGGCGCAGGGCCGCGAAGGCTTTCGCACGGAATAACGCAAGCAGACGGAACGCCACGTTATGGTTCATGAACTGTTCGGCGTAACGCATGCCGCCGCGGATCAGCGCGCATACGGCCATGGCTGCGAGCGCCGCGGGAACGCTGAGGTTCCAGACCGGCGAGCCGACTGCAGCGAAGGCCGCCGCGATGCCGAACACCGGCAGGAAAGTGGCGGCGAGATGGCCGAGCGTGCCGCAGACGCACGCGACGATCATGTACTTGCGCTGCGGCCCAACCTCCTTCAACAGGCGCGCAATAAGGCGAGACGTGGGCATTGTCTTCGCGTCCGATTCTGTCGAATCGGACATCCGAACGCCCGTTTTCGCACCCTGTGCGTCCGTTTCTGCAGAATCGGACATTCGAGACGTAGTTTCGGCACGCTGCGTGACTGATTCTGCAGAATCGGACGCTTTAAGTGCGTGGGATGCAGAGGTGGAATGGGTTGCGTTATTGCGTAGACCTATGTTTTCCACGGTTTGTTGGGCGTGGAACAGTTTGGCGTATGTTCCGTTGGCACGCATGAGTTCCGCATGCGTGCCTTGTTCCGCCACGCGCCCGTGTTCGAATACCACCACATGGTCGGCGTCGGCTGCATTCGCCATGCGGTGCGTCACCATGATCACGGTTTTGCCCCGATCCGCAAGCGCCCGAATGGTTTGCAGAATCAGGGTTTCGCTTTCCACATCGACGCTGCTGGTGGCTTCGTCGAAAATGTAGACGGCAGGCTCCCGCAGCAATGCGCGCGCAATGGCGATGCGCTGCTTCTGCCCTCCCGACAGGTTGCTTGCGCCCTGTTCGATGGCCAGGTCAAGTTCTTGCGATTGCGCACGCACGAAATCGCTGATATGCGCCGCTTCCAGCGCTTGCCACAGTTCGCTTTCGGTGGCATCCGGCTTGGCCATCAGCAGATTGTCACGCAACGTTCCTGCAAAAAGGTGGCTTTGCGCCGCCACTATGGCGATTTCCCTCGTAAGGGATTCGATGGAAAGATCGTTGATTTGGTACCGTTGCGTCGAGTTGTTTCCTGTGTTTCCGGATTGCAGCCACATACATCCTTCATATCCGGAAAGATTTCCGGAGAGCAGTTCGACGGCGGTGGATTTGCCGGATCCGGACGGACCGACGATGGCGGTCACCTGCCCGCGCCGCGCAGTGAAAGAGACGCCATGCAATGCGACGACCGAACCATCATCATCTTTCGACATGCCTGTTTTTCCAGCACCAACCACACCGGACTTTCCCCCGATTTGTCCAGTTTTTCCAGTTTCCATATCCGCCGTCACAGCCGTATCCGCAGCCACACTCACAGCCGCCGCAGCGTCCGTATTCACGTCCACATATCGGAACGACACGTCATCAAAGCACACGTCCACACCGTTATCGGAAGCGCCGAATTCCGGCATTTCCTGCATCCCATGCGCAGGAATCGGCGTATCAAGCAATGCGAAAATACGCTTGGTCGAAGTCATGCCGTTCATCGCAACATGGAAGAACGACCCCAATTGGCGCAGCGGAATGAAGAAATCCGCGGAAAGAAGCACTATCAGCAGCACGCCGGCAAGCGGCAATGCGGCACCACTCGCATACTGCCAGATCGATACGCCCACGCCGGCCGCGGCACCCCCGTATGCGACGACGTCCATGGCGGTGAGCGAGCGCAGCTGAATTTGCAGAACATTCATGGTCATTACGCGGAATTGTTCCGCTTGCTCGCCCATTTTCTTGGCGGCATGCGCATCCGCGTCAAAAGTTTTCAGCGTTTCAAGACCTTGTACATTGTCAAGAAACACAGATCCCATGTCGGTGTATTTTCCCCAATATTTTTTGAATACTCGGGCTGCGCGCATTGCGACCATGCCAACAATCAATACAATCAAAGGCGTGCATACAAGCAATGTAACAGCCGTCGACATATTAATCGGCGCAACTATAAAAAATAATGTTACCGGTGCGAGAATCGCATAAAACAGTTGCGGTAGGAATAATTCGAAGAAGCTTTGGATTTGTTCGATGCCTTCACCGGCAGATTGCACCACGTCGGCAGTGCTGATATGTTGCGAATATGATGGTCCGATCGCAAGCATTTTATTAAAAAGCTGTTCACGTAACGCGAGTTTGACACGCTCAGCCGCTTCCGCGCCGAAATAGGCCGCTGCGCGCATCATCAGAAAACGCAGTACCGCACAGACCACGATCGCCAGCACGCATCCGACGTATGTTTCCGCACTGAATCCGCCGTAGCCAAAGCCGATGAACAGGCGGGAAATCAGGCCACTATCACCCATGGAGAACATGGGGTCGAACGCCGATTCCACCACGGCAAGCGCCGGCGAAAGCATGACCACCACCGTCACCACGAACACGACGTTGGCCAGCAGTCCGACCCATTGGCAGAGCACTTTCGCCGCAACCAACCGCCCCACGCCGGGAGCGAGGGAAAACAGCCTCTTGTCAAACATAAACACCTTCCGTCCAATGAGCGTACTCGCGTTGCCAGCTCGCCTACGGCCCAAAGCGCAATCGCCATGCATCCAACAAACGAATCGCAACAGGCCAATACGGGAAAACCGGTGCGTGGCAAACCGTTTTCAGCCTATCCAAGGCAGCTCGCAATCGTCAAGGGCGCATTGCATACAGCGAACCGTCGCAATCGAATTGCCATAATCGACCTCAAATCAGCAACGTTGAAAAGAGAAAGGCTGGATGTTCGCCGTTGAGCAGGCAGCCCTCTGACGCAAGGGGTAAATTGCGTCACTCGTGAGTGTACTCGATAAAAAACGCTCGCACCACCATTTCTTCGCATTTCGCTGGTTTTACGGTCCTTTCGGGGATATATGGGAAGCATGGCGGCTCCCCCGCAACCGTTACGTCAAGCCTTTTTTTCGAACGGATACAGCGCGACACCAAACACTTGATTTTTGACGGAATAGCACCATTTGTCAGTTCATACAAAGTTGATGAAATATTTCTTGTCGCTTCTCACAATGCAGACTTACGGCCCCGTAACTTAGAATGTGCAAGGTGCGCAAGGGGTAGGAAACGCGGACACACGGTTTGTATCGCTCCCGCACGCATCACAAGCAGAAATACGCGGAAACAACGCAAAAACCGCGAGAAAGAGAACGCTTCATGCTCACCGAGTACACCACCCCGGGCGAATCCGTTGAGGTGCGCGACGACGAATCCATCTATTCCCTGCTTACTGGACGCATAGCGCGCACTGGCGAAGATACCGTGATCGCGGAACACAAAACCGCCCCCGGCCAATGGACGAAGGTCACTACCGGCGAATTCCACAATGCCGTGCTCGCCGCCGCAAAAGGCCTCATCGCATTCGGCATCAACAAGGGCGATGCCGTCACCATCTTCTCCACCACCCGCTACGAGTGGGGCGTGCTCGACTTCGCACTGGCCGCCATCGGCGCGGTGAACGTGCCGATCTACGACACTGATTCCGCGGCGCAGGCCGAGCGTATCCTCAACGATTCGGATGTGAAACTGGCCATCGCCGACAATCGCGAGCGCTTCGACCGTCTCGACTCCGTAATCGACCGCTGCCCGTCTCTCAAGCACATTCTGATGCTCGATTCCAACGCCATGGGCGCGTTGGAAGGCTTGGGCGTCACCGTGTCCGACGAGGAGCTGGAAGCGCGCATCGATTCGGTGCATGCAGACGATCTGGCCACCATCGTGTACACGTCCGGTTCGACGGGAGCTCCAAAGGGTGCCGAGCTTTCGCACCGCAATTTCATATCGATCACGCGCGCAGGCAGTCTGGCGTTGCATGAGATCGTTCTCGAAGATCATCCGCGACTGCTTCTCTTCCTGCCGCTCGCCCACTGTTTCGCACGGTTCATCCAGTACGCGTCGATTGCTTCCGACGACGGCGTGGTTGGTTATCTGCCGGACACAAAGACGCTGCTGCCCGATTTGCGTTCCTTCGAACCGACATATCTGCTGGGCGTACCACGAGTGTTCGAGAAGGTGTATAACGCGGCCTCCCGCAAGGCCGGCACGGGTTGGAAGGGACGCCTGTTCCTCAAGGCTGCCGAAGCCGCACGCGATTGGTCGCGCATGCAGCAGGCCGGCGAACGCCCGACCGCCAAGCAGATCGCGCAGCATCTTTCGTATGAGGCTTCCGTATACCGTACTGTGCGTAGCGCTCTCGGCCCGCGCATCCGCTACGTGGCATGCGGTGGTGCTCCTCTGGACGTGTCTCTGGCGCATTTCTTCAACGGTATCGGCCTGCCGATGATTCAGGGTTACGGTATGACGGAAACCGCTGCGCCGTTCGCCGCGACCCGCGTCACCGACAATGTGATCGGCACTGTCGGCCAACCGGCTCCGGGATCGTCTGTGCGCATTTCCGATGATGGCGAACTTCAGGTGAAGGGCCCGAACGTGTTCAGGGGCTACCACAACCTGCCTGAGAAGACGGCGGAAGCGTTCACCGAGGATGGGTGGCTGAAAACGGGTGATTTGGCGTCGATTGACGACGAGGGACGTATTACGATCACCGGCCGTAAGAAGGACATCATCATCACCGCCGGCGGCAAGAACGTTTCTCCGATTCCGATGGAGCAGGAGATTGTGAAATGTCCGATTGTGGAGCATGTGGTAGTTGTCGGCGACAATCGTCCGTTCATCGGTGCGCTGATCACGTTGGATCCGGAAGGATTGGAGGCTTGGCTGCCTTCCATTGGACTGTCTGCCGATACGCCGTTGGATCGCGTGGCTGCGACCGCCGCCGTTCACGACGAAATCCAGAAGTACGTCGACAAGGCGAACGCGACCGTTTCCCGCGCCGAATCCGTACGTAAGTTCGTAGTGCTGGATACCCAGTTCACGCAGGAAAACAAGTGCCTGACCCCGTCGCTGAAAGTGGTGCGTCCGGCAGTGAACCGCGTGTTCGCACAGGTGATCGATCAGCAGCTGTACTCCGGCAAGCGCTGAATCGCATAATACATAAAAGCGTGGGGTACGAGAGAACGTTTGTATTCTCTCGTACCCCACGCTTTTGTTCTGTCTGTACAACTTTCAAGGAATGCAAACGAGCGCCGGTGATCGGAATCGATCCGACCCGCCGGCGCTCATATGGCAGAGATTAGTGATGAATCCAGAATGGCTAACGACACTCCATCAGCCATTGTCAGTAAAGCGACAATCAGTGACGGTTCCGTCAGTGCATAACGCGTGCGGTAACGGTGCGACAGAAGGCGAAGGCGTACGAGGGGTACGTCGAGTCTTCTGCCGTGCCGTTAACGCTCCGTTATGTTAGTGACGGTTGTTGAGGCGGTGGTACATTTCGGAGATCTCAAGGTCGCGCTCGAATTCTGCGGCCTTGGTGTTCGCGTCGATGGTGGCGAGTTCGACACCGGCGATGCGGGCGAAGTCTTCCCAAGCCTCGCGACCGACGGAAGTGGTCATGCAGGTGTGGTGGGAGGCGCCGGAACGCAGCCAGCACTCGGCGGAGGTCTTGAGGTCCGGCTGCGGCTTCCACAGACCACGGGCGCACGGCAGCTGCTTGAGTTCGCCGAGCGGCTCGACCACGTCTACCAAGTTCATGGTCAGGCGGAAGCGTTCGCGCACGTCAGACATGGACACGACGACGGCGTCCTTCTTCGGGGCGACGGTGAAGACCAGGCGCACCGGATCGGCCTTGCCACCGATACCGAGCGGGTGGATTTCCAGCTTCGGCTTGGCGATGGTGCCGACGGACGGGGAGACTTCGAGCATGTGGGAGCCCATGATCATCTCGTTGCCCGGGGTGAAGTTGTAGGAGTAGTCTTCCATGAGGGAAGCGCCACCTTCGAGGCCGTAGCCCATCACTGCACCGATGCGCACGAGCACTGCGGTCTTCCAGTCGCCTTCGGCGGAGAAGCCGAAGCCGTACTCGGACGGGAAGCGCTGCGGGCCAACGCCCGGCAGCTGCGGGAGGGCACCCAAGTCTTCGAAGTTGTCAACGCCGGCGGTGCAGCCATTGGCGCGCATCATGTTGACCATGGCGGCTTCTTCCTTGGCCGCGATGAACAGGGAATCGTACTTGGCGTCGAGCAGAGCCGGATCAACGTCGTACTTAACCTTGTAGTCTTCGATGATGCTCTTGACCTGATCGTCCTTGACGGCTTCGTAGGCTGCGACGAGCTCGTTGACGGCCCAAGTGTTGATGGATGCGCCGAACACGCGCTCGGCTTCGGTCTTGTCGCCTTCGGTGACGGCCACGTTGCGCATGTTGTCGCCCCAACGCATGACCTTCATGTTGTTGGAAGCATCCCAGCCGGCGCAGGCGCGTGCCCAGGTGCCGATTTCTTCGGCAACGGCCGGATCGGTGTAGTGGCCGACCACGATCTTGCGGTTGATGCCCAGACGGGTCAGGATGTAACCGAACTCACGGTCGCCGTGTGCGGCCTGGTTCAGGTTCATGAAGTCCATGTCGATGGTTTCCCACGGGATTTCGAAGTGGTGCTGCGTGTTGAGCTGCAGCAGCGGCTTGGTGAGCACTTCGAGGCCGCGGATCCACATCTTGGCCGGGGAGAAGGTGTGGCACCAGGTGATCACGCCGATGACGTTCGGGTTGGCGGAGGCTTCGACCATGAAGGCCTTGACGCCGTCGGAGGACTTCAGGGTCGGCTTAAGCACCACCTTGACCGGAATCTTGCCGGTTGCGTTGAGCGCGTCGACGATTTCGCCGGACTGCTCGGCCACCTGACGCAGCGCTTCTTCGCCGTACAGATCCTGGGATCCGACGCCGAACCAGACTTCCTTGCCTTCAAACGGGTTTTCCATTGCCATGTGATTGTTCCTTTACTTCGTTGTTTATGGAGTTTTTAATTATTTATTGCGATTGCGAACTCGCGCTTCGCGTTGTTCTGTTGCGTAGCGCGAGTTCGTACGATTGTGAAATTATGCAGGATTACGGAATCGTAGGATTGCAGCTCAGTGCTGGCCGTAGACGTTGGTGTAACGATCGTTCAGCTTCGCGATATCCTCATCCGAAATCGGAATGATCTCACCCAACTGCCTCGCCGCCCACATCGTATGAGCGACCTCCTCCGTCATCGCCGCGGCCTTCACCGCCGACTCCGCGTCCTTGCCGATGGTGAACGGACCATGGTTCTGCATCAGCACCGCAGGAGACTTCGGATACTCCCTGAGCGTCTCGACCACGCCCTCGCCGATCGCCTCGGAACCGATCAGACGGAACGGACCCACCGGAACAGGACCGCCGAACTCGTCGCCCATCATCGTCAGACCGCACGGAATGTTCTGCCCCGTCGCCGCCCACGCCGTCGCATACGTCGAATGCGTATGCACCACGCCGTACACGTCCGGCATATGACGGTAGATGTACGCATGCGACGCCGTATCGGAGGAAGGAGCCTCCGAACCGTCCACCACGTTGCCGTCCAGATCGCACACCACCATGCTCGACGGCGTCAGATACTCGTAACGCAGGCCCGACGGCTTGATCACCATCAGATCCGCCGTATGCAGACGCTGCGACACGTTGCCAGCCGTCCACACCACCAGGTTCCACTTGATCAGCTGCTCGTGCAAGGTCGCCACGACCTCGCGCACCTGCTTGACCTCGGCACGAACCTCAGGACCATAATCAGCCAAAGTAGCCATAATCATTTCCTTTCAAATTGAAATAAGTTTTTAAAATATTTATTTACTTGGTTTCCAGCGGAATGCTTTCGATTGCAACATGCTCAATCGGCAGTCCCTTGCGGAAGCGATCGAAGAATTCCTCGAATCCTGCGACATCGCCTTCATCCGGATTTTCCGTGGTCGAAGCGGCATCGGCGAACACACGAGCGTCAAGGAATTCGTCGAGCGGCTGGTCGGCGTGCCACAGGTAGTCGGCAAGCACGGCCATGCCCCATGCGCCGCCTTCGGCTGCGGTGGACATCACCTTGATCGGCGTATCGAATGCGGCTGCGAGAATCTTCTGGGCGACCTTCGGGGTAGTGAAGATACCACCGTGGCCGACGAGGGAGTCAACGGCAACGCCTTCGTCCTTGGTCATCACATCCATGCCGATCTTCACCGGGGAGAATGCGCTGAACAGCTGGGCGCGCATGAAGTTGCCGAGGCTCATGCGGGCTTCCGGACCGCGCGCGAACAGCGGTCGACCTTCGGGCAGTCCTGCGAGGAATTCGCCGGAGCGGAACGGGTAGTTGATGAGTCCGCCGCAGTTGGAGTCAACATCGTCCGCGATGGCGGCGCGGAACAGCGTGCCATACAGGGTGCCGGCGTCGACCGGAGTGCCGATTGCAGCTGCGAACTGTCCGAACAGACCAACCCATGCGTTGAGGTCGGAGGTGAAGTTGTTGGCGTGGCTCATGCCTGCGAGATCGCCTGCCGGAGTGGTGACGAGGTCGACTTCCGGATGCAGGCGTTCCAGCTTGTGTTCGAGCACGACCATGGCGAAGATGGAGGTGCCGGCGGAAACGTTACCGGTGCGCACACGCACGGAGTTGGTGGCCACCATGCCGGTGCCCGCGTCACCCTCCGGCGGGGCGAAGGTAATGCCCGGCTGCAGCGTGCCGGTCGGGTCGAGCAGCTTGGCGCCCTCCTCGGTCAGCGTTCCAGCAGGAGTGCCGGCGACCAGCGGCTCCGGCAGCAGGTCGGCGAGTTTCCACGGCTGGGCTGCGACTTCCGGAATCGCGTTGAACTTCTCGATGAATTCGGTTTCGTAGGTGTGCGTGGTCGGGTCGATCGGGAACATACCGGATGCGTCGCCAACGCCGAGCACCTTCTTGCCGGTGAGCTTCCAGTGCACGTAGCCGGCGAGGGTGGTGAAGAAATCGACCTTGCCAATGTGCTCTTCGTCGTTGAGCACGGCCTGGTACAGGTGTGCGATGGACCAGCGTTCCGGAATGTTGTACTGGAACAGTTCGGAAAGCTTCTCGTGTGCTTCGGAAGTGTTGGTGTTCTGCCAGGTGCGGAACGGCACCAGCAGTTCGCCATCTTTGCCGAAGGCGAGGTAGCCGTGCATCATGGCGGAGAAGCCGATGCGTCCCACGCGGGTGAGCTTTTCGCCGTAAGCGTTTTCGACATCTTCGGCGAGCGCCGCGTATGCGGTCTGCAGCCCGGTCCAGATTTCTTCCTGCGAATAGCTCCACAGGCCGTCTTCCAAGTGGCTGGCCCAGCCGTAGTCGCCGGCTGCGATGGTGGTGTACGTGTCGTCGATGAGCACGGCCTTGATTCGGGTGGAGCCGAATTCGATGCCCAGACTCGTCTTGCCAGCGCGGATTTTCTCGGCGGTCAGCGCGATGCGATCGTCAAGTCCCTGCTCTTGCGCCATAGTTTCAAACTCCTTGCATCCGAGCGCCTCACAACCACATTGTCGACGGAATGTTAGCGCTCACTGTTAACGCTCACTATTTTAAACAGAAAGTGGCGACTATACAAGTTCGACGTGTCACGCAATCGTCAACGTACTACCGGCAGATCGTCAGCCGATTTTCTTGATATACCGGCATTACGAAATCCGGCAATCGCAGCACATGCGGCAAAAAGAGATACGAGAATCACAAGAAATACAAAAATCGCAGGAAATATTCAGCGACGGCTGGCGGTGCCCAAAGAAGTGCGGCCGATCACCTTCGCGGGAATCAGGCCGACGCCATGCTGCGACGAGGCGAACGAATTCTCATCGCCCTCCCCCAGCAAAAACAGCGTCTCACGCATGGCGGCAACGCCAAGCTGTTCAAAATCCGGGCGAACCGTGGCCAGCGGCGGGTACATGTTGTCCATGGCGGGCATGTCGTCGAAACCGACCAAGCTCACATCCTGCGGAATACGCATGCCATGTTCATGCAGCGCACGAGACACACCAACCGCCTGGCTGTCGTTCGCACACACCATGCACGTCGGCAGATTTCCGCCGGTACGACCGATGTTTTCGAGAATATGGTTCATCTTGCCATACGCTTCGGTCGATTCCCAGGTTTCGCATTGCACGGTGACGGAACTCACCGCATTGGCCGCGCACAGCTTATTCCACGCCATCAAACGCGTGGCGGCGTCACGCCATTCCTTCGGACCTGCGAAATAAAGCACGGAACGATGCCCATGCTCGACCACCAAATGCATCACGTCGGCCATGGCCGACCATTGGTCCACTCCCACTACGGATACTCGGCGACGGTCGGCCGGTTTCATCAAGCGCAAACCATCCTGCACGCTGATGCTGCCGTGCGTGGAGGTGACGATGACGCGCGGCTGCGTGATCTGCGCACGGCAGGCGGCGGAAAACATAACATCCGTCGGCGTGAGGAAAATGAACGCGTCCACGTTCATCTCATCGAACGTTGAGCACAATTCGTCGAATTCCGTCTGCGAGCAGAGCGCCTCGTGCACCATGCTCACCGACATGAACAGTCCATGCTGCCTCGCCATCGCCTCAATCGAGGAAATCGCGGAAATCGGACCATAAAAGCGTTGCCCGCCCGCAACCAAGCCGATGGTGCGGGAGCGATGCGAAGCGAGGGCACGCGCGGAATTGCTGGGACGGTATCCAAGCGCGTCGATGGCTTTCTGTACTTTTTCGCGGGTGGCATCAGACACGTCGGGGGAATGATTGATGACGCGCGACACCGTTTGATGGCTGACACCAGCCATTTTCGCCACTTCGAACATCGAGGGGCGTTTGTTTGCCGCATTGCGCTTGCCTGCCATGCTCCGTCGCCTTCCGCACACTACCGTTGTTACTTTCGACTATTCTACACGCAACTTCGGTTAGCGCTAACAGACGCTATTTTTCAGCCATTTGAGCGAGTCGCGCAGCGAAATTCGGCCAGTCGGTACGCATGGCGGTCAACAGTTTACGATTGGGGACTTCCTCAATCGGCACCCATTCGATTTCCATGCTTTCGTCGTCGTTGGCCTTCGGCTCCACGCGGTGCCCCGGCTTTTCGAAAGCGAACACGGTGGTGTAGGCCCACGGTCCGTGGTCTTCGCAGTATGATCCGACCACGTCGATATCTTCCGGCGTGATGTTGGCTTCCTCGTACGATTCGCGCAGCGCGCCCTCGATCGGGCTTTCACCGTCGGCGGTGGCACCTCCTGGAATGCCCCATGTGCCACCTTCCGCGCTCCACACCGCGCGATGTTGCATGACAACGTGCGTCACTTCGCCGGTCTGTTCGCTTCGGCGGGCCAAGAGCACGCCGGACGCGCCGTTCGTGCCCCAATGCTTGCGGCCGCAATCGCAATCAATCCAACCATCACCCGGCTGATGCACGTTTTCCTTGGGAGGAAGCGGCTTCGCGGCACCGGTTCGCGAATCGTGTTCGACGTTCGGTTCTTGATCGGCTCGCGTCACATTCCACAGATCGGTCCATTCCACGCCGAGCTCGGCGGCCAAACGGCGCGCCAGCGGAAGGCTCAGGCCGATAATGCCGTGCGGATCGCCTTCGATGGAGTCGATGAATGCTCCGCCGAAGCCCTCAAGCGTGAAGGAACCAGCCACTTCCAACGGTTCTCCGGTGGCGATGTACCGTTCGATATCGGTGTCGGAATATTCGCAGAAGTGCAGCGTTGCCCTGCTCGCGCCTCGCGCGATACGCCCGGTGGCGAAGTCGATCAGGCAATGGCCCGTCCACAATTCACCGGTGGCGCCACGCATGGCACGCAGTCGTTCCCGAGCCACCTCAGCGCTATGCGGCTTGCCGTAACATTCGCCGTCAAGCAGGAACATGGAATCGCAGCCAAGAATCAGCGGACCGACTTTCGCACGGGTCAGGCTCGGCTTGCCATCAACGAAATCAGCAATCGATTCGGTGATCGTAGGAATGGTGACTCCCGAAAAATCGCGGGTCTTCACATCGGAGGCGGACTGCACTTCGTCCGCACGCAACGTAACACGATGATGTTCTAAAGATGCGGAATCCCCAGTATTTTCAGCATTATCCGAATGTTCGGAAGATTCGGCAACGGCTTTCAGCGGAAATCCGACCACACGATCGCCGTGCGCCGCCGCAGCGGTGGCGGCAACGTTCCGATACGCCTGATGTACGGCTTCGGCTTTGGCCGTAGCGAGAATCATCACCCGCTGTTCCACGCTCAGATCGCTTACGGCAACGCCCATGGCGGCCGCCTCACGTTCGAGCGCCGCCGGCTCGTCCACGTTCGATACGCGAATCGTGGGGCAAATGCCCGCCGAGAAAAGCACGTCACGGCGAGGCTTGGATTTGGAAGCGAGAATCAGCGGAATGGAGTTGTTCATGCGCGTTCCACCTGCACACCCTTGGTGTCGACGCCCAAATGCAGCACACGCCAATGACCGGAAGCGAGCTCTTCGGAAGCAAGCTGTCCCAGCTGTTCGCGAGCGTCGCCATGATGCAGCACGAGCACGCATGGGCCGGCGCCGGAAACCATGGAAGCGAAACCATGGGAACGCAGCTTTTCGATCAGCGTCCACGACGGTTCCATCAAAGGAGCGCGATACGGCTGATGCAGACGATCCTGCGTGGCGGCGAACAGCAACGCGTTGACGTCCTGACGCTGACCAGTCGCCAGCATCGCAGGATTCATGGCGGCCGGCAGCAGGCTCACGCGAGACACATTGTGCACGGCATCCTTGAACGCCAGCTGGCCCGGCAGCGCCTGGCGTGCCTTTTCGGTGGACAGCTCATAATCCGGCACGAACACGGCGGCGGTCAGATCGTCGGCAACGCGATAGTTGATGGTATGGAAGCCCTTATGCAGCGGTTCGCCGCCCGGAATCGGCACGGAACCGACACCTCGGGGGTTTCCATGTCCCAAGACATGGTGAGCCCGCCGTACACGGCCGGAGCCACGTTGTCCGGATGGCCTTCGATGGCCGCAGCAAGCTCAAACACGGCATCACGGTTGAGTTCGTCGTCCTGCGCGAAGGCGGCCGCGGCTGCGATGCCCGCCACAATGGCCTCTGCGGAAGAGCCCATGCCTCGTGCCTGAGGAATGTTGTTGTGAGCCTGAAGAATGAAGCCCACACGGCCCAGACCAAAGGTCTGGCATGCGCGGCGGAACGTGGAAACCACCAAGTGGGTTTCGTCACGCGGGAGAGTATCGGCGCCTTCGCCTTCGATCATCACCTGAGCCGCAGTGTTCACCGGATCGGCGCTCAGCGTGAATTCAAGTTCGTCGTGGTAGTCCAGAGCAAGTCCGACCGTATCAAAGCCAGAACCAAGATTGGCGCTGGTAGCCGGAACACGCACACGCACTTTACGAGTAACTGGAGTCATATCTCGTCGTCCTTCGTCACATCTTCTTTACAAATGTAGCACCGTATACCCGAAAGGGTACAAGAGTCAAATTCAAGCCCATAATCAGCGGGCGATTGAGTAAACAATCGGCAAGCAATTGTCCAACACAGCAGCCGGAATATGAATAAAGAGACGGCCGCCCAATCGCAACGATTTGAGCAGCCGTCTCATAACTGTTAGTTGAGCACGCGGAGGATGGAAGCTCGCCAACCACGCAGTCGAGTGCGCACACGTCTTTCACGGTTTCACGCAGGGTAAGCTCGTCGGTCATGTGCGTGACAAGGCGCAGCTGCTGCAGTTCGCCGTCGTAGCCCGGATCCTTCAGCGTGGGCTTGAGATCCTGGTTCACACCATTGATGGACACGCCATGCTCGGCGAACCTGGCCGCAATGGCCGCAAGTACGCCCGGATTGTCGTGAATCACGAAACGCACCGCGAACTCGGCCTTGGAAGCCTCGATCGGAGCCTTCTTCAAATCCTTATACAACGGAATGGTCGGGCCAGTGCAGCCCTGTGCGATGTGACGCGCCTCGGTCACCACATCGCCGACCACTGCGGAAGCGGTCGGAGCGCCGCCAGCGCCACGACCGTAGAACATCAGATCGTCAGCCGCTTCGGCCTTCACAAACACCGCGTTAAAGGAACCATGCACGGAAGCCAGCGGATGCTCGTTGGAAATCAGCGCCGGATACACGCGGGCAGACACACCGGCCTCGCCATTCTCCACCACGGCCAGCAGCTTGATGACCTTGTTTTCGGCGGTTGCGGCAGCAATATCGTCGGCGGTGATCTTGGTGATGCCCTCAACGGACACATCATCGATGGTCACGTTGGTGTGGAAGCCGAGCGTGGCCATGATGGCCGCCTTGTTGGCCGCATCGTAGCCTTCGATGTCCCCGGTCGGATCCGCTTCGGCGTATCCCTTGGCCTGAGCGTCCTTCAGCACGTCGTCGAAATCAAGACCCTTGGTGGTCATTTCGTCGAGAATGTAGTTCGTGGTGCCGTTGACGATGCCGAGCATGCTCGTCACCTTGTCTCCGACGAGGGATTCACGCAGTGGCTTGAGGAACGGAATAGCACCGCCCACGGAAGCCTCGAAGTAGATATCGACGCCCTTGGCTTCGGCGGCGGCATAGATTTCTGGACCATACTTGGCCAACAGCGCCTTGTTGGCGGTAACCACGGAAGCGCCGGATTCGATGGCCGCAAGCACGAACTTGCGGGCCACGCCGGTTCCACCGATCAGTTCGACCACAATGTCAGCATTGGTGGCCACGCTCATGGTGTCGGTGGTCACCACGGACTTGTCGATCCACGGGAACGGGTCGGTTTCCGACGGATCAAGGCAGGCGACGCCGGTCAGTTCGATCGGTCGTCCGATGCGTGCGGCGAGCTCATCCTTCTGCTCCACCAGCAGGCGTGCGGTCTGAGAGCCGACCGTGCCCGCGCCCAACAATCCAACGCGAATCGGCGCAACATCTTCCTGTACCAAGGCATCCTCCCTTGAATGTGAAGTATTGGTGTAACCCTGCCTATTGTACGGTCCCGATATGACGTAAGACCGCGAAATCATACGAAAATGGACGGTTTCCGAGCTTTGCCCCGAAAACCGCCCATACTGCATCCACGCTGCATCCGTAATTTGAGACGAATCGCCATGAACAATACGAAACACGAGCGAAACGCCACGAATCGCTATTCGCTCACATCCCAATCCAGCAGATCATCGACCGTCTGACGGCGAATCATCACATGCGCGTCTTGCTCGGATACGGCAACAACCGCAGGAATCAGCGCCTGATTGTAGTTGCTGGCCATCGTGCGACCGTATGCACCCGTAACAGGTACCGCCAGCACGTCACCACGCTGAATATCGGCAGGAAGACGCACCTCGTTGACGATGATATCGCCCGATTCGCAGTGCATGCCGACCACACGGCACAGCTTGGTTTCGCTGGAACCCTCACGATTGGCGATTCTCGCAGTGTAATCCGATCCATACAATGCCGGACGAATATTGTCGCTCATGCCGCCGTCGACAGACACGTACACGCGTTCCGTAACCGGATTGCCAGCCTTGTCTTTCGCGGTTCCGGCAAGCTGCACCGGCTTGACCGTGCCCACACGATACAGGGTGACGCCGGTCGGGGCGACCGTCCAACGGCCCGGCTCGAACGAGATGACCGGAGCGGGCATGCCGAGCGCACGGTTCACGGTGGTGACCGCATCGGCAAGGCGGGCAAGTTCCGTATCGAGATCCATGGAATCCTCGCCATCGGTGTAGGCCACGGAATAGCCGCCGCCCAAGTCGACCTCCGGCAGGGTGTATGCGTCGGTGGCGTAGAAGGTCTTGCGCAGCAGCATCATGCGCTTCGCGGCCTGGATAAAGGCGTCCGCATCGTGAATGTTCGATCCGATATGCGAATGCACGCCGACCAGTTCGAGCACGTCCTGATGGCGGTAGATCTCCTTCAATACGGCGAGCGCGGGGCCATCAGCCACCATGGTCATGGCTTCGGCGAGTTTGCGGTCGCCTTCGGAAACCTTCTCGTGGCTCATGTCATACGGGTATTTGATGTCGTACTGCAGTTGGCGTTCTGCGCTTTCGCCCGGAGTGGCTTCGCTTTCGCCTAGGCGTGCGTTCGACCCTGCGGGGGTCACGTCAGCCAAATCGTCGAGCACGTTCAGCTTGCTTGCATCGGCACCAACCGGCAGCAAGGCGACACCGAACTTCTGGTCCTCATGCGCGGTAGACACGAATTCGTGGCCGCCCGCATGAATGCCGGACGTAACACGCAACATCACGCGAGCGCGCTTGCCGAGACGCTTGGCGATTTCGGCGATGCGGGCCGGCTCGTTCGGCTCGTCCACCACGATTTTGGCGAAGCTTCGGTAATGGCGAGTTCGATTTCCGCATCGGACTTGTTGTTGCCGTGCAGCACGAGTCGCCGTCCGGGAACGCCCGCGGCGAGCGCGATGCGCATCTCGCCCATGGTGCAGGTGTCGATCAGCATGCCGGATTCGGTGACGATACGGCAGATTTCCTTGGAAAGCAAGGCTTTTCCAGCGAAACTGACGTGGGTTACAGTGTTGTTGAACGCATTTGCCGCGGATTTGACGAATTTGGCGGCGCGGGCTCGCACGTCATCGGTGTCGATGACGTAGAGCGGCGAACCAAATTCGTTCAACAGGCTTTCGGCAGTGCGGCCATGGAACGTGATTTCACCTTGCTCGTTCACGTTGGAGCCGCCGGCCAGATGGGGGTGACTGCCATGGCGATCACATCCTGTCTGGGGCTGCAACGCCAAGCAGGTCAAGGCCTTCGGCGATAACCGTCTTAACGGCGTCATTGAGCTTCAAACGTGCGGCTGCACGAGCCGGTTCCGGAGCCTTGGCGATGCGCAGGGCTTCAGCCTGTTCGCCGCGAGCTTCCGGATCGGTGAGCTCCATAGGCACCACGCGTTCCACGTTGTACCACTTGTGGTAGGTGGCGGCGAGGTCTTCCAAGTAATGGGCTACGCGATGCGGGGCGCGCAGGTCTCCGGCTTCGCGCAGCAGGGCCGGCCACTGGGCGAGCGCGGCAAGCACTTCGCCGTCGGCGGCGGTGTCGAGCAGGCTCACGTCGGCACCCTCGTAGGTGATGCCGGCAGCAGCCGCATTGCGATCCACATTGCAGGAGCGGGCGTGCGCATACTGCACGTAGTACACCGGATTCTCGTTGGAATGCGAAGCGAGCAGGTTCAGGTCGATGTCGACCGGGGAATTGTAGTCGGTGCGTGCCAACGAATAACGGGAGGCATCCACGCCGATAGCGTCGGTCAGATCGTCGATGGTCACCACATTGCCGGCGCGCTTCGACATGCGCACTGCCTTGCCGTCCTTCAGCACGTTGACGAGCTGGCCGATAAGAATCTGCATGTTTTCGCCAGGTTCGTCGCCGAATGCGGCGCACATGGCCATCATGCGGCCGATATAGCCGTGATGGTCGGCACCCAGCATGTAAATGGCGATGTCTGCCGGATCGTTGTCACGATGACGCTTGTTGCGATAGTAAGCAATATCAGCTGCGAAATACGCGTAGTTGCCGTCGGACTTGATAATCACACGATCCTTGTCGTCACCATGCTTGGTGGATTCGAACCAGGTTGCGCCATCCTTTTCGTAAATGTCGCCGCGTTCACGCAGATCGGCGATCGCCTTGTCGACTTCGCCATCGGAATACAAGCTGTTCTCATGGAACCACACGTCGAAATTCACACGGAAATCCTTCATGGATTTGCGGATTTCGTCGAACATCATCGGCACTGCACGCTTGCGGAATTCCTCACGCTGTTCGGAATCGCCCTCACCCAGCGGATTGCCATCGTTGTCAACGCCACCGTCGACGCGCGGCAGGTCGAGAATCGCAATACCGTCGGCTTTTGCCTCATCGATGACGCGACGTGCGATCTCATCGATATAAGCGCCCTTGTAACCGTCGATCGGGGTTTCCTCACCGTGGGCTGCCGCGACCAGCGACTTGGCGAAACGGTTGATCTGCTCGCCGTGATCGTTGAAATAGTATTCGCGCACCACCTTGGCACCGTTCGCCTCAAGCACGCGGGCCATGGAGTCGCCGACCGCGGCCCAACGGGTGCCACCGATATGGATCGGACCGGTCGGATTGGCGGACACGAATTCAAGATTCAGGGTTTTGCCGGAAAGATGGTCGTTCTTGCCGTAGTTCGCACCCTCGTTAAGCACAGTGTCAACCACGGCTGCGGCGGACGCGGAATCAAGCACAATGTTAATGAAGCCGGGGCCGGCCACTTCCACGGACTTGATGCCATCGGCATTGGCGAGTTCCGCGGCGAACAGTTCGGCGAAATCGTGAGGCTTCATGCCGGCCTTCTTGGCCAGCTGCATGGCCGCGTTCGATGCCCAATCGCCGTGTGCGCGGTCCTTCGGACGCATGACGGCGAATTTGGTCTGCGGAGGGATGAGATCGGTGGTCAGGGTGCCAGCCTTGCCTTCATTCACAAGGTTGTTGGCAATATTGAAAATCAGTTCACTAAGCGCTTCTGGACTCATTCCTCCAAGTCTACCGATTATGCAGACAGAATCAGCCTTGCGTATCGCCCCGCGTATCATCCTGCAGTTCGCCATGCTTCCTGCGCCAAGCCACCGAAGCGTAATAGCCGATATAGCAGATCGCAACGAACGGAATCATATACAGCAATGTGGAACGCTGCGACGAATCGCAAATCACCAAAACCAACGCGCCGATGCACATCACAATCGCAGCAATCGGCACGAACGGGAAACCGGGGGCACGATACTTCAAATCGTCAGCCGAATGCCCTTGATCAAGCCACTGCTTGCGGAAACGCAAGTGGCAGACGGAAACCGACGCCCACACCACCAGTGTGGCCAAGCCGGAAACCGCAACCAACGCCAAATACACCGTCGAAGCGGCAACCACGGAAGACAACAACGCCAACAGCGATCCAGCCATGCTGAACAGCACCGCGAACACGGGCACACCATGGAAATTCGTCTTGCCGAGCACGCGCGGAATCATACCCTCCTGCGCAAGCGACCAGACCATGCGCGAGCACACGTACAAGCCGGAATTCGCAGCGGAAAGCACTGCCGTCAACACCACGAAATTCATCACATCGCCGGCAAACGGCATGCCGATCGACTGGAACACGAGCACAAACGGACTCGTGTCGACGCCTGACCGATGCCACGGAATCAGCGCGGACATCACCGCAATCGAACCGATGAAAAAAATCGCAAGACGCAACACCGTGGTATGCACGGCCTTCGGAATCGCCTGCGCCGGATCCTTCGTCTCCCCCGCCGCGACACCAACAACCTCAGTGCCGGAAAATGCGAACACCACCGTCAGCAGCGTCGAAAAAATCGGCAGCACACCATTGGGGAACCAGCCGTCATTATAGAAATTCTCAAACAGCGGTGCGTGATCGTAACCGGCAATCGGAATCGCACCAAACATGGCAAGCAAGCCGATCACAATGAACACGATAATCGCAAACACCTTAATGGATGCGAACCAGAATTCCGACTCGCCATACAGCCTCACCGACAGAATATTGAGCATGAACACCACCGCAATGAAGGCGGCGGACCAAATCCACGCGGGCGAATCAGGAAACCAACGTTGCATCAGCAGACCGGCTGCCGTGAATTCCGAAGCGAGCGCCACCGCCCAATTCAGCCAGTACAGCACGGCGATGGTGAACGCGGTGCCGGGGCCGATGAAACGCTTCGCATACAGGTGAAAGCTGCCCGCATACGGCATGGCCACCGACAGTTCGCCAAGGCTGAGCATCACAAAATACACAAGCATGGATCCGATGCCATACGCGATGATCGCGCCAAGAGGGCCGGCTTGGTGAATCGTGTAGCCGGAGCTGAGGAACAAGCCCGTGCCGATCACACCACCCAGCGAAATCATGGTCAGATGGCGGGTTTCCATCTTGCGTTCAAGACCGCCCTGCTCGGCTTCAGCGGATTCAGCGGCGTCAGTGTCTGCAGTGGATGCGTTGACTTGCGATTCGGCCATGCGCGACTGCTCCTTCATATTTGGATGGGCGCGTTCTTGCGTTCTTGCGTTTGCATGCGTTTGCACAATACCCAATCGCATTACTATACGGAAATCGGTGGAATCATGTTGCCTGCCGTTCACTTTTAGCGGCAATCCTGAGATTGCATAAACAAAAACAGGCTCGCATGCAGCGTAAGAAACCGCATACGAGCCTGAAAAGGATTTTCTGGAGATTTGCAATCAGCGCACTGAAATCAAAGCACAGCGATGGCGTCGATCTCAACGAGAGCGCCCTCGGAATGTTGTTGCCGCCGAACGCGACGCGGGCCGGCTTCACGGAGCCGATGAAGGCCTGCGCATACACGTCGTCGATCTCGTGGAAGTCTTCGACGTTCTTCATGTAGATGGTGGCGCGGCAGACGTGTTCGATGCCGGTGCCTGCGGCGTCAAGAATATGCTTGATGTTCTTCAGTGCCTGGGCTGCCTGCTCGCCGGCGGTTTCGCCAGCCAGTTCGCCGGTGACTGGTCGATGCCCAGCTGGCCGGAGACGAACACGAAACCGTTGGCCTTCACGGCCTGGCTGTATGCGCCCAGCGCCGCCGGGGCTTCAGAAGTCGCAACCGCTTCCATCTTCTCGCTCATAATGTTCTCCTTTGAAGAATGTGTTATGCATGTTGCTTGCGTTCAGGCCGCGGCAAACCACGACAACGCAATCTCAAGCAATCACTGTACCCATGGAATCGACACGCATTGCCCCATGTTCCAAATACCGGCTCCCTGCCCCGGCTCTTCACATGTCTTTGTGGTGGGCTTGATGGGGATCGAACCCACGACCTTCTGTTCCGGAGACAGACGCTCTATCCACTGAGCTACAAACCCGTGCGTCAAACTACTTTACACTGCCTTGAGATGAAAGCGACACTTTTTACGGAAAAACGATCTTCGAATCTCGGATCATTATTGCGAAAACATAGCTACGGCGGGTCTTTCGACAGCACACCCAATCCTAGAGGGGAAATAACGGGCATAGAACGGGGAAGGAACGAGAGATAGCGTGCGCCACAACGAAATTTGTAGCAACATAACACCATTTGAAGCGTCTTTTCCACTAGACTGAAAATATGGTTGAGGATTCAGGCAGAAATATAGGCGATTTCGAATACACGCGCCGTTTTTTCTGCCGTGCCCTGCCGACACAGTTGGATGATAACGACAGTCCGACGCTGATCATACAAAGTTATTACGTGCATCAGGATAATTACGCGCTGCGCGTGCGATTGAAAACAAAGTCCGTCCGCATTGCCATGACTCCGGACCTCGACCCGCTGGCTGTGCTCGAAAAGTATCGCGACGAATTCCGGCTTGGATCAGTCACCGTGAAAGGGCCGTCCGTGGGAGGCACGCGATATGAGGCGAGCCGCGATTTGGATTCGCGCATCGCAGGGGAGCTCATCAAACGCGGCGGACACGTGACCATCAAAAACCGTTTCACCGACTGGATCGATGAGGACGGCTGGAACATCGACGTGTTCGGAGGCACCAACGCTCCCCTGATCATTGCGGAAGCGGAACGTATCGGGCCGGTCACCAATCTGGTGATCCCGAAATTCTGCACCACCGAAATCACCGACCAATCGCGGTTCAGCAATGAAGGGCTTGCCGCGAATCCATATTCACGATGGAAATCCGAATTCGAAGACGAACTGGAAGCAGACGGACCGCAATTCCTCGACTATTTCGGCACCAACCGTATGGAATAAGTCTTTTAAAAAAAAAACAACCGTAGGCCGTAAAGAACGATGTAGTTGCGCAGCCTACGGTTGAGCGGTACCTAAACGGTACCTAAAGTCAATAAACGAGTCAGTACATGAGCGTGGCGAGACGACGGCGGGCGCGCTTCAAACGCTCGTCGGTCGGCTCAGGAATCGTGAAATATTCCAGCAGACGCTTGCGCACCGGTTCAATATCGGCCTTATGGCCGGCCGCAACGAAATCCAGCAAACGATCGAACGCATCCTGAATCTGACCGCCGATCATATCAATGTCAGCGACGGCAAGCTGTGCTTCAACATCATCGGGATTGTCGGCAGCGGCGGCACGCACCTCACGCACGTTCGCATTGGCGGAACGGGCCAACAGCAACGCCTTCGCACGCTCGCGGGCGGCACGCGCATCGTTCGGATCGGCTTCAAGCACCTTCTCGTACGCGGCTGCGGCGCCAGCGTAATCGCCCTGCTGTGCCAGCATATACGCCTCCTGATGCTCCGGAGGCACCTGCTCCTGGGCGCTGGCAGCGGAAGCCGAGTTTGCCGCATCGGAATTCGGATCGCCGGAATACGGCGCGGAACCGGTCACACCGGCCTGCTGCGCGGCTGCGACCAGATTCGGAATCACCGTATCCACGATCTGCTGCATTTCCTCAGCGGACGGCAAGCCCTGCAAAATCGGCATCGGACGGCCGTTGATCAACGCGAACAATGCAGGCGCGCCCTGCACTTGGAACGCCTGCGCGATCGAAGGATTCGACGCGATATCGATACGAGACAGCTGAATCTGGCCGTTCAACTGGTTCACGGCATTGCCCAGCTGGCGTGCCATATCGAACAGGCGGTCATCGGTCGGCACCCACAGCAGCAACAGGATCGGGAACGTGGCCGACGTCTGCACCATGGCCTGGAACGTGTTCTCCGTGGTGTCGATCACATAACCGCCGGCGGCCGGAGCACCACCAGCCTGCCCCGGTTCGGCCTTCACCTGATGCTTCAACGCTTCAAGATCGACGGCTCCCGCCAAGGAAACTCCCGGATTAAACGGCCTTTGACCTGCCATGCTTGCCTCCTAGATATCAACAATCAACAACATTAAGCGCCCAGCGCAACACACATTGCAAACGTTCGCCCCAAGCTTACGCGCATTCGTGCGACTGTCACGATCACAGTGCCTCAACACGAACCGGCTGGCGCTCGGAACCGACTGCAGTGATCTTCGCGTCAGAATTTGCCGGAGGCACGTACAGCGCGACCACATTCACATACGTGGTTTTCATGGTGCTGGTGGCCTGACCGTCGCCAAACAGCGCTTTTTCCGCATCGGAAGCAGGCTGCGACTCACGGCCGGAGCCAGCTGAACGCGTCCATTCGGAATTGATCTGCGCCACCACCAGATCGCCACCATCCGCGGAACGCATAACGCTGATGGCACCGTCAACCGGTGTGAACACCTGCTGCTGCGATCCCTCGTTCAACTCCATGGCCTTCTGCACCTGTTCGGTCAGATCGGCAAGCTTCGTACGCAAATCGTCGTCGGCAAACTTCTGCGCATACTGGCTGGACGCACCATTCTGCAACACGTCGGCATACGCGGCGACCGCATCCTTCGGAGTCATGACCAGACCGGTGTCTTTTTCCGTTCCCTGCTCGCTACCGGTTTTGGAAATCTCAAAACTCGGCATCTTCACGCCCGAAAACAGTCGTGCCACACCCCACAACTTGTAGTTCTGACGTGCGGAATCCTGGCGGAACACCAGCAGACGCTTGGACTGCTGGTCATCCGTGGTGGAAGTGATGGAAAACACCGAACGCGGCCATCCACTGTCCGTGGAAATCACGGCCTGCGCAAGATCAGTTGGAATCGTGGTCTTGCGGTCAAGATTGCCCGTGACCTGCGCCACATGAAGTTCGCTAGTGCGAATCTCAAGTTCCGGCCCCTCCAAAATCGAACCGAGGGCGTCGATATTGCGATCGTTATTGCACTGGTCAAGCGTTTTGAGAATATTCGTACGGATGGTTTTCTCTTGCTTGGCGGTCAGATTCGGCGCGTCTTGACGTTGCGTGGTTTTCGGCTGCGGCAGCTGCCCCTCGCATCCGCACATGCCAACGACCATTCCCAATGCGAGTACGGCCGCCGCGATTACGTTGAAACGCTTCTTCATCACTTGGCCTCCTCGTTGTCAGGTTCGTCGGACTTGTCGTTGTCGGATTCGTCGTTTTCGGATGTTTCGTTGGATCCGACCGACTCGGTCGTTACGGCCATTTCGTCAACTTCGTTGGGCACGTTGATTTCATCGGATACCGCGAATTCTACAGATCCCGAGGCCGCTGCGGCCGCACTGCTTTCCTCTTGTGCGAGACGTGCGAAATATGCGGCAAGCTCGTCTTGCGAAATCACGGAAGTCTGTTCGAAATCGTCGTTTTCTTCAACACCATCAGCGGCAGCGTTCTGCTGATCGGCAACGAGATTGCGCGCGCCGGGATCGACAATCGTAGGCTGCGCAACTTCGTTTTGGCTATTTTCCGAACCACTCGCGCGATGCCCAGCATGACGACGACGCTTACGCTTCGGCCCGCTCTTTTCGCTACGGGCGGCACTCGCTTCGGCGTTCTTCACCCATGCGGCAACCTCGTCATCGTCACCCTGCGTGGAACCGATGCCGTCAACCATGGCAAACGCGCGCTTGTTGCGACGCTTATGCGGAGGCATGGCAAACACGGAAGCCGAAAGCACCGCAAGTATCGCCAGCAATCCGCCGGAAAGATAGAACGGCATGGCGAAATTCAGCATCGAACGACGGTTCCAATCAAGTGTGACCGAACCTCCCTTGCGATCGCCGTAATCGATAATCGCAACGGAATCCTCGGCATTATTCGTATTAGCACCCTTAAACTGCATATCAACGGAACCGGCATTGCATTTGACGGTGCGCCACATGTCGGAATCCTGGAAGGCGACCTGGCCTCGGAATTATCGGCGGTGCCCTGAGCCGTGGTCTTCAGCGTGGACAGGGTGGACCAGTCGGACAGTCCGGTGACGCGCGTGTATTTGGATCCCGCGATCCATCCGGCGATATCGCGGGCGGAACCGATGGCGATGCACACGTTCGCGGATTTGTCGTGCGACTTCGCCGAAATGGTGACGCGATCGTCAACCAATTGCAGCACATTCGGATCGGTGACCACATACTGCGATCCCGTAACCGAGGCGGACGCCGTGACCTGTGCCGAGGGCTTCCAAATCGTCGCGTTCAAGACGCCAAGCACGATGCAAGCAATGGCAAGCAAGCCGAAAATAGGCGTGACAATGCCGCGCATAATCTTGGCGTGTCGCGTGGGACCCGCCTTGGACTGCGGCTTTTCCTGTTCTTCCTGCAATAAAGTCATAGCATTCACTATTCTACATTGCCTCTCTGCAAAAGCCTGAAAAAACTATGAAAATCAATGATTGCCACTAAAGTGGAACCTATGCGCAAATCTACTCTTTTCAAAGCCGTCGCAGCCGCCTGCACAACGATCATGTGCTTGGGTTTCGCGGCATGCGGAAGTTCCGACACGAAGTCTGATTCCTCCTCCGATTCATCTTCGTCTTCTTCCGATTCCTCGTCGAAGATGAATCAGATCGCCGGTGTGACCGCCACGGGCAAGCCCGGTGAGAAGCCGACTGTCTCCTTCAAAACCCCTATGACGGTGGAAGACAACAGCTACGTCGTATTGCAGAAAGGCAATGGCGACCAGATTGAAGACGGCGACCGCATATGCACGCAGGGTATCGCCATCAATGTCAAGGATGGTTCCGAACTCATGAGCACCTGGGAGAAAAACACCCCCGATTGCTCTACGGTAGTCACCTCCGACACCAGTCAGATGACTGAGGATTATTACAACATTTTCAAGGATCAGAAGCTTAACGCCACGCTTGCGTTCGGTGTGAACGATTCGAATTCCGCTGGCACCTCCTATTTGATGGTGCTCACGATCGTGTCGAAGTCGAAGGATCTGACGAAGGCAACGGGCACGAAGGTGCTTGACGTTCCTGCCGATCTGCCGAAGGTGACGCTTGCGAAGGATGGCAAGCCGTCGATCGATATGAACGGATACAAGGGTTCCGACACGTTGATCTCGCAGGATTTGATCAGGGGCGAAGGCGCCGAGGTCAAGGATACGCAGACCGTGATCGCGCACTATACCGGATGGCTGCTTGACGGCACACAGTTCGATTCCTCGTGGGATCGCGGTGCTTCGTCGAGCTTCTCGCTTGATGAGGTGATCACCGGTTGGAAGCAGGGCTTGGCAGGGCATACCGTCGGCTCGCAGGTGCTGCTGGTCGTGCCGCCGGACCTTGGCTATGGAGACAAGGATTCCGGCAAGATTCCAGCGAACTCTACGTTGGTCTTCGTAGTCGACATCCTCGCCGCCTACTGATCTACATCACGATTCGCTTATAAAAACTCCCTGCATAACAACAGGGAGTTTTTTATAAGCTAGAAGAGTCGTAGGGAGTCGTCTTCGGCACCTTTCATTTCGTCATAGTCGAGGATCAGGCAGTCGAAGCCGCGGTCCTGAGCGAGCACGCGGGCTTGCGGCGTGATGGTCTGCGCGGCGAAAATGCCACGCACGGGGGCCAACAGCGGGTCTCGGTTCAACAGCTCGCAGTAACGGGTGAGCTGCTCCACACCATCGATGCCGCCGTTACGTTTGATTTCGATGGCAACATGCTTGCCACTGCCGTCGATGGCCATAATGTCGACCGGTCCGATGGCGGTCGGGTATTCGCGGCGCACCAATGTCGCACCTTCCCCGATGCGTTCGATCTGTTCGGCCAGATACTTCTGCAGATGGTCTTCGACACCGTCTTTGATCAGCCCCGGATCTTCGCCCAAATCGTATGTTTCGTCGGAATAAATATGCTGCAATGTCACTTCGAGCACGTCATTGGATTTATCCGCCGAAGCACGAATGACTTTCTGCGGAACCTCCGTAGTCACGTCGTCGTCGGCATGTTCCGGAGTGATGTCTTTGATGGTGCAGGGCGCCGCCATCCAGTTGAGTGGCTTGTACGAACCAAGTTCGGAGAAAATCAGCAGACTGTTATCGGCTTTGATAAGCAACACACGCTTGGCGAGCGGCAAGGACGCATTCAAACGCCCGGAATATTCGGCAGAGCAATCAGCAACAATAATTCGCACGAGGCACTACCCTACCATGATTGTCGTAAGCCATGAATCCCACGATATGTACAATCCTATTTTTGTTTTGATTAATCTTTTTTAAAAAACAGTCCGTCTGCTGCAACTACAGAATCGCAATCATATGCAATTGCTGCAATCGCAACAGACGGACCGTCAGAAGTATGCTACCGAGTGCTACTCTGCCATCTTGACGTCACGTCCACGCTCAACCGCAACGGTGAGCTTGTTCGAATCGAAGGAGATGAAACCGTCGGTCACTTCGAAGGAGCGACGGCTGCCATCCGGATCCACCACAACGATGGTTCCTTCCTTGATTACGGTCAATACAGGCTCGTGGTTGGGCAGGATGCCCATTCCGCCTTCAAAGGCAGGAATGGTGACGGACTTCGCCGTACCGTGCCACACGGGGTGGTCGGCGGCGACGATGTTCACCTGCATTGTCAATCCGGCCATCACGCACCGTATTCCTTCTGCATGTCGTGCCACTTCTTCTCGAGATCGTCGATGCCGCCGATACCGGAGAATGCCTGCTCCGGAACGTCGTCGTACACGCCGTCGCAAATGCGGGTGAACGCTTCGATGGTCTCATCGGCCGGCACGTAGGAGCCCGGACGACCGGTGAACTTTTCAGCGACGTAGAAGTTCTGGCCGAGGAACTGCTCGATCTTACGAGCGCGGTTCACGGTGGTCTTGTCTTCTTCGCCGAGTTCGTCGATACCGATCAGAGCGATGATGTCCTGCAGCTCCTTGTTACGCTGCAGAATCGCCTTGACGCGGTTCGCGCAATCGTAGTGAGCCTGGCCCACGTAACGCGGATCAAGGATTCGCGAGGTGGAGCTCAGCGGGTCCACTGCCGGATAGATACCCTTGGAAGCGATGTCACGGGAAAGCTCGGTGGTTGCATCCAAGTGGGCGAAGGTCGTTGCAGGAGCCGGGTCGGTGTAATCATCGGCCGGCACATAGATGGCCTGCAGCGAGGTGATGGAGTGACCGCGGGTCGAAGTGATGCGCTCCTGCAGGGCACCCATTTCGTCAGCCAGGTTCGGCTGGTAGCCCACTGCGGACGGCATACGGCCGAGCAGGGTGGACACCTCGGAACCAGCCTGGGTGAAACGGAAGATGTTATCGATGAACAGCAGCACGTCCTGATTTTGCACGTCACGGAAGTACTCTGCCATGGTCAGTGCGGTCAGCGGCACGCGCAGACGGGTACCCGGCTGCTCATCCATCTGGCCGAAGACCAGTGCGGTCTTCTCAAGAACGCCAGCCTCATCCATTTCGCCGATCAGATCGTTACCCTCACGGGTACGCTCGCCGACGCCTGCGAACACGGACACACCGCCGTGGTTCTGGGCGACTCGCTGGATCATTTCCTGAATAAGCACGGTCTTGCCGACGCCTGCGCCACCGAACAGACCGATCTTGCCGCCCTGCACGTACGGGGTCAGCAAATCGATGACCTTGATACCGGTTTCGAACATCTGGGTCTTGGATTCCAGCTGATCGAATGCCGGCGGGTTGCGGTGGATAGGCCAACGCTCGGTGACCGTGATGGTTTCGTCATCCTTCTTGTTGAGGATGTTGCCGGACACGTCGAACACGTGACCCTTGGTGACATCGCCAACAGGAACGGAGATCGGACCGCCAGTGTCGAGCACGGTGGCGCCACGAACGAGGCCGTCGGTCGGCTTCAGCGCCACGGTACGCACGGTAGAGTCGCCAAGGTGCTGTTCGACCTCAAGCGTGATCTTCTTCGTGGTTTCGCCCTCTTCGTTGGCGGTGTTGGTCAGCTCAACGGTAAGTGCGTTGTAAATGTCGGGCAGGTGGCCCACCGGGAATTCGACGTCGATAACCGAACCCTGGATACGCGTGACGCGTCCAGTGGTCGGCTCTGCAGCCGTCTCGGGAGCCGCTGTGGTCTGATTCTCAGCCATATGCGTTCCTACTCTTCCTTCTTATTCAGCGCGTCGGCGCTGCCGATGATTTCGGTAAGTTCCTGGGTAATCGAAGCCTGTCGCGAAGCGTTGAGCTTGCGGGTCAGGTCGTCGATCAGGCTGCGGGCGTTGTCTGTAGCCGTATGCATGGCGTTCTGTCGGCTTGCAGTCTCGGATGCCGCCGCGGTGAGCAGGCATTCATGAATACGGGACTGGATGTACTTCGGCAGAATCGCGTCAAGCACTTCGTCGACGCTCGGCTCGAACGCATAAAGCGGGGTCGCGGCATCGGCATCGGATTCGGGCACAGGGCCGGAGTCCTGCTGTTCCGGAAGCACGAGTTCAACGGGCAGCATACGCAGCACGCGCACCTTCTGAACGACCATATTCACGAATTCGGTGAACACAATGTAGAGTTCGGAAACTCCACCTTCGCTCGCCGGCTTCATGTAGGCGTCCATCAGTGCCTTCGAGATGGACTCTGCGACTTCCACGCCGGGCTGGTCGGTATCGCCTTCCCAAGTACCGGCAACATCACGATTGCGGTACTTGTAGTACGTCACACCGCGACGACCATACACATACAGTTCCGGCTGCTTGCCTGCCGCATCGAGGCGGGCCAGCAGCGATTCCGTTTCGCGGATGATCGAGGAGGTGTACGGACCCGCCATACCACGATCCGAGGTGAGGGCGAGGACAGCCACGCGAGGGTTGTCCTCGTCCTTCTTCACGATCGGATGGTCGATATGGGTGTGGGCCACCAGCGCTTGCACGGCGTCGAAAATCGCATCGGTATACGGCTTCGCGTTCAAGGCGACGTCACGTGCCTTGGCGATATGCGAAGACGCGATCATCTCCTGCGCGTTGAAGATTTTCTCCAACGACGCGGTGGAGGCGATCCTAGATTTCAATGCGAGTTGCGAGCCCATGGATCACTTCTCTCCTGCGACGATCTTTTCCTGCTCGACCGGGGTGGCGTTCTTGACGTTAGGCTTCTTCTCGACCAGCGGCTTGCCCGCGCTGGTCACGAAAGTCTCACGGAACGCTTCCACAGCCTTGTCGAGGGCAGCCTCGGTGTCGGCGGTGAAATCTTCGGTCTCGCGGATGGTCTTGAGAATATCGGTGTTGTGGTCCAGGTAGTCCAGCATGGCCTTCTCGAACGGCAGCACGTCGTTCAGCGGCAGATCATCCATCTTGCCATGGGTGCCGGCCCACACGGAGACGACTTCCTGTTCCATGGAATACGGGGAGAACTGCGGCTGCTTGAGCAGCTCGGTCAAGTGGGAACCACGGTTCAGCTGGGCCTTCGAAGCCGCATCCAGATCGGAAGCGAACATGGCGAAGGATTCCAGGGAACGGTACTGGGCCAAGGAGATCTTCAGCGTGCCGGAGACCTTCTTCAACGCCTTGGTCTGTGCCGCGCCACCAACTCGGGACACGGAGATGCCGACGTCGACAGCCGGACGCTGGTTCGCGTTGAACAGGTCGGACTGCAGGAAGATCTGACCGTCGGTGATGGAGATCACGTTGGTCGGAATGTATGCGGACACGTCGTTTGCCTTGGTTTCGACGATCGGCAGGCCGGTCATCGAACCGCCGCCGAGGTCATCGGAAACCTTGGCGCAGCGTTCGAGCAGACGGGAATGCAGGTAGAACACATCGCCCGGGTATGCCTCACGTCCCGGCGGGCGGCGCAGCAGCAGGGAGATCGAACGGTAGGCTTCAGCCTGCTTCGACAGATCGTCGAAGACGATGAGCACGTGCTTGCCGTTGTACATCCAGTGCTGTCCGATGGCGGAACCGGTGTACGGTGCGATGTACTTGAAGCCTGCGGAATCGGAAGCCGGGGAGGCCACGATAGTGGTGTACTCCATGGCGCCGGACTCTTCGAGGGACTGCTTCACCGATGCGATGGTGGAGCCCTTCTGGCCGATGGCCACGTAGATGCAGCGGACCTGCTTCTTCGGATCACCGGATTCCCAATTACGCTTCTGGTTGATAATCGTATCGATTGCGATAGCGGTCTTACCGGTCTGGCGGTCGCCAATGATGAGCTGGCGCTGGCCACGGCCGATAGGCGTCATTGCGTCGATGGCCTTCAGACCGGTGGACATTGGCTCGTCAACCGGATGACGATGCATAACGTCAGGTGCCTGGGCCTCGAGAATACGACGGCCTTCGGTCTTGATCTCGCCAAGACCATCAATCGGGTTGCCTAGCGGGTCCACGACGCGGCCAAGGTAGCCGTCGCCGACGGGCACGGAGAGCACTTCGCCGGTACGACGCACTTCCTGGCCTTCCTCGATACCTGCGAAGTCGCCGAGAATAACCACGCCGATCTCGCGGGCGTCAAGGTTGAACGCCAGGCCAAGCGTGCCGTCTTCGAAGGTCAGCAGCTCATTGGCCATGCAACCAGGCAGTCCCGTCACGTGCGCAATGCCGTCGCCAGCAGTCGCGACATAACCGACTTCCTGAGTCGGGGTATCCGACGGCTTGTACGACTCGACGAACTCATCGAGCGCCTTGCGTATCGTGGTGGGATCAATGGTAAGTTCTGCCATGATCACTCCTTATTGTTGTTTATAAATTCAGTCAAGTCTTGTTTCAGGCTTGTTCACCGTGCGGCGAACCGTCAGGCGGTTGCCTTCACCGTGCGCTGAAGATGCTGCAGCTGTGCGACCACCGTGTTGTCGGTGACCTCGTCGCCCACCTGGATGCGCATGCCACCCATGACGGTCGGATCGACCACCGAGTTGATGTGCACCGGATGACCGGTCTTCGCCGAGTAAATGGCGATGAGCTTTTCCACCTGCTCCTTGCTCAACGGCGTTGCCGTGGTAACAGTGACCATCGATTCGCCCATATGGCGGGAGAATTTGTTGATCAGCCACTGAATGGTCTGCAAGTAGCGGCGATTGCGCAGATTGCAGGTCGCGTGTTCGGCTAGACGCTTGGTCACCTTGGTGAAATCCGCGTCTCCAATCAGGCTGTACAGCAGCTTGACACGGGCTTCACTGGAAACGGTTGCGTCATACAGCTTGGTACGCACGACCGGAAGGTTGAGCAGTGCGGAATGCAACTCTGCAAGCTCGATGGAGACCTGCAAAGTCGTATTGGTGTAATCCGCGTAGTACATCATGCCATCAACGCCGAAATCCTCAACGGCATTGGCGATATCAGACACGCGGCTCCAACGGCGAGACACCAGATCGGACATGATCTCCATCACGAGCGGATGGGCCTGGTCTCCGATCAGAGTCTTGACTACCGCAACCTTGTCTTCGACTGGGCGCGACGGGTCGGTGAGGGCACGTTCAAGCTGGATATTGTGGTCAAGCGCGCTGGTGATCGTGAACAGTTCGTTCCCGATACGCCATGCGTCCTCACCGCTGTCACGCAGCTTGGGGGCCAGCGAGTCACGCGATACGCGGTCTGCGATACGCGATGCTTCTCCTCGCATTGGTCACCTCCCTTTCTTGAAGGTTTCGATCACTTCTTGTCGCTGTCCAAGTCGGCGATCATCTGGTCGATCATCGACGACTGCACATCGTCATTCTCGAGCTTGCTACCCAGGATCTTGCCGGCCAGTGCCGTTGCCAGCACGCCGACCTCACCCTTGAGGCTCACCAGAGCCTGCTGCTGCTGCGATTCGATGGAACGCTGGGCGGTGGCAGTGATCTGCGCCGCATCGTTTTCGGCACGAGTGCGCGCGTCAGCGATGATATGCGATGCCTCCGTACGTGCGTCGTCACGGATCTTGGATGCCTCGACGCGAGCTTTGCTCAGCTGAGCCTCATACTTCGCCTTGGCTTCATCGGCATCTTTCTGGGCCTGTTCGGCCTTGGCGATGCCACCTTCGATCTTGGCAGCGCGCTCATCGAACACGGCCTGGAACTTCGGCAGGAAGAACTTGTAGAAGAACACGGCGACGATGATCAGAATGACCAACGACCAGAAAATGTCGTAGCTTTTCGGAAGGAACAATTCCATTTCGCTAGCTGCGGTCACCATAGTGTCTTCCTCCTTTCATGTTCGTTTGCGTCTTCGGTGTTACCTTGAATCAAGTCTTACTTGATGAAGGCGAGCACGAAGCCGAGCAGTGCCAGCACCTCGACGAATGCCAGACCCAGGAACATGAGGGTCTGCAGACGGCTGCCGAGCTCAGGCTGGCGAGCGGTGCCTTCGATGGTCTTGCCGATCAGGATGCCCAGACCGATGCCAGGGCCGATGGCGGCGAGGCCATAGCCAACGACGTTCAGGTTGCCGGCAACCTCAGCGAGGGTAACGATATCCATGATTGTTTCCTTTCTGGTTATTGCTTGACAAGAAGCAACAATTAAAAAGCCGGCGGTCAGTCGATCTCCGGATAGCTCATATTGATGTATGCGGTGGTCAGGATGGCGAAGATGTAAGCCTGCAGGCAAGCGACCAGCGCTTCGAACAGGAACATGAACATGCCAGCCGCGAAGGTGACGACGCCGAATGGCATGAACACCTTGTTCACCACATCAATGAGGAAGTACTGCGTGGCCGAAAGGCACAGCGCAAGAATCAAGTGGCCCGAAACCATGTTGGCGAACAGTCGGATCGTCAACGAGAACGGACGGATAATCAGCAGCTCAAGCAGCTGAATCGGGGACAGCAGAATGTAGATCGGGGCCGGAACACCCTTCGGGAAGATCTCATCCCTCAGGAAGTGGCCGAGGCCCTTTTCACGAATGCCTGCAATCCAGTATTGGCAGAAGCACCACATGGCGAATACCAGCGGCAGCGTAATGGTTGCGCTTGCCGCGATATTGAAGCCTGGGATGATGCCACACAGATTGAAGACCAACAACGTGCAGAACACGGTGGTGATCATCGGCACATAACGCTTGCCGCGCAGCTCGCCCATCACCTGATAGACGATGTTGTCACGGACGAATTCGATCAACCATTCGACTGCTCCCTGCCAACGGCTGGGGATGAGCTTTGCACGGCTTGCCGTAATTCCGAGAACCAGCAACATGATGACGGTCGCAAGGATGCGAACGAGGATGATGCGGTTGATGGCGAACGGCGTGCCCTGAAAAACGAACGGATCGGGAAGGAAGTCATCGACACTGGGCATTTCGGGACCATCAGCGATGGTCAGCATGCCCTTTCCCAATGCACCAATCATTCACGCCTCCTGCTCTTGTGTCAGCTGTTAGTTTAACCCAACAACCGAGTCGAATGTGACGTTCTGGTTACTTAACCAAAGCGTACTTCGAAGTGCGCGTCGACGCGAACGGAGTCCCGTGCGACGCATTCGACTCCGAATGGCTGGATAGGATTATTAGCCCGTGTCTAGACAACATCCACACACTTGGGCTTTTCCGTACTCCCATTTGGTTTTCCCGGCGTTTCGCAGCAAGCTGTACTAACTAGACACAGCTTTGTGAATCGTCGGATAGCCGACGCAACCAATAGTTTGTTTTACGAAAACAGCATATTGATAAAACGTTTCACTAAGTATATCACATATAACACAGGTGCTGCATATAAAGAAAGAGGGGCCGCATACGCAAGCCCCCACCAGTAAACAGCCGTAAAGTCACGCGCCAATCACGGCCGCACGTCAATCACATCAATATGCGGATCAATCCACAAATCAATCGTGAATCACGCCATAACCGTCACGCACGAACGGCGCAAACGCGTCGACACGCGGCGAACCCGGCTGATGACGAATCGAACGATCCGTGCCAAGACGCTTCTGCGCACGAAGCTGCGGAACCTCGCTCAAATCGTATGGCGTGGTCTGATACACCCAATTCAGCCAATTGCGCCACAGGAGATTGGCATGGGCGCGCCACGCGAACACCGGCTCCAACTGCGGATCATCATGCGGGAAATAGTTTTCGGGGAACGGCACATTCGTCATGCCCTTCTTCATATCACGCTCATACTCCTCGGCCAAGGTGTACTTGCCGTACTCCCAATGGCCAAGCGCGAACACTTCCGAAAAATCACGGGTGGCGATCAGCCCAGGACCGGACTTCGGACCCCACGTGAGCACCTGCAACTCCGGATTGCGCGCGATATCACCCTCGTCCACCCCCGCAAGGCGAGAATGCGGCTGCAGGCAAATCTCATCGAAGCCGTTCGTCAAAAAGCAGTATTCATCCTGCAAATACTGCGGAAACACGCCAAAAATCTTCTCTGGCAAATTCTCTTTACGCACGTTATAGCGATAATTGAGCGCACCCATCGCGCCCCAGCACAAATACATAGTGGAGAACACATGCGCGGAAGCCCAGTCAAGAATCTGCTTGAACTCATCCCAATAATCGACCTGTTCGAAATCAAGATGCTCAACAGGGGCACCCGTCACCACGAAGCCGTCGTAATAGTTGTCTTGGAACGCCTCAATGGTCTCATAGAACTTCACCAGATGGTCGGCGCTCACATGCGTACCCTCGTGCGTGGAGGTCTTCATGAAATCGATCTCCACCTGCAGCGGACTTTTCGAGATCAAACGCAGCAGCTGCGTTTCCGTCTCGATTTTCTTCGGCATGAGATTTAAGATCACCAGCTTGAGCGGACGCACGCGCTGGCGCTCCGCTTCAGGCTTTTCAAGCGCGAAAATACGCTCGGAGTCGAGAATGTCTCTGGCCGGAAGGCTGCTGGGGATCTTGATAGGCATGCTTCTATTATGGTGCGGGCTCGGATATGGCGCACTTCCCTACCCCCACGATCAGCCGAAACCGTTATAGGAAAAATGAATAACGCGCTATTTGCAACGCGGTTTTGCATGGCCGGACTGATGCGACACGCCGATTTGACATATTTGAAAGTAATCGTAAAGTTAATAGAGCTGTCTTAAAGACAAGCCGACGCGGGGTGGAGCAGCTCGGTAGCTCGCTGGGCTCATAACCCAGAGGTCCATGGTTCAAATCCATGCCCCGCTACTGATGAAAGCTAGGAATTGCAACAATTCCTAGCTTTTTTGTTTTCCGTCAAATCTCACCAAAACCAATTTCCGGACAAAATCTGGACAAAACCCGACAAAAACCGGGTATATCAGCCGAGTTCATCAATCGCATGTGCCGAAAGTATGGAGAAAATGCGCCGGATCCGCCAATCGCATGTGCCGAAAGCGAAGATTGCCGCTCAAGGCTGAAAATCCAACGTTCTCCAAGGTTGCACGCGCTACGTTGACCTCGCCAACCACATATCACCAGATATAAGGAGAACAAGGCAATGCATTATATGAATCAAGCGAACGCGCACAACGCGACGCAGGACACCACAATGCAAGACAGCGCAACGCACGATACGGCAACAAAGGCAACGCAGGACACCGCGCCGCTGAAAGGCATCACCGTGATTGACTGGACGCAGGTGCAGTCCGGCCCGTCGTGCACGCAGATGCTCGCATGGATGGGCGCCGACGTCATCAAGGTGGAGAAGGTGCAGGGCGGAGATCCGACACGTAATGAAATGAACGACGTGGATGGCTCGTACTCCCTGTACTTCCTTCAGCTCAATGCCAACAAGAAATCCATCACGCTGAACATGAGAGATCCGGAAGGCAAGAAAATCCTCGCCGAACTCCTGAAGAAAGCCGACGTGTTCGTAGAGAATATCGGCCCGGGAGACGTGGAAAAGCTTGGTTTCGGATGGAATGACGTACATGCGATCAATCCGCGTCTGATCATGCGTCGCTGAAGGGCTTCAA